>Ga0194115_10000408_pt1 | contig 64589 bp, 82 predicted proteins | sample TA2MahsurfametaG_3_FD_148656 | JGI IMG/M metagenome (GOLD analysis project Ga0194115, IMG submission 148656) | Freshwater microbial communities from Lake Tanganyika, Tanzania - TA2015002 Mahale S4 surface | ecosystem: Environmental > Aquatic > Freshwater > Lake | place: Tanzania: Lake... | reverse complement strand
GTATTTTATGGTAGTAAATATCCAACCTCCATATACAAAGTGGATATCGCATTCTTTGATGTGATGGAGTTTGGACACTTTGGAGCTAGAGAGAGAGCCAATAAATTGGTAGAGACTTTAGTGGCTAACAAACCAGAGAATGTGATACTGAGTACTAAATTTTATCCAGTAGATTAAAATTTTAAATACTAATTAAAAAGTGGTAAGGGAAATCCTTACCACTTTTTTTTATTTATATATACTTATATATAAACAACAATTTAGTTATTATTATGGAACAACAAAACGTAGAACAACAAGTTACAAGAGGATTAGGAAATCAACCAGCTGCACAACCGCAATCAAAATCATTTCCTTTCCCAACAGAGATTATTACTTTACCATCCAAAGGATTAGTATATCCTGAAAGTAATCCACTATCAAAAGGTGAAATTACAATTAAATTGATGACAGCTAAAGAAGAAGATATCCTTACATCTACAAATTTGATTAAGAAGGGAATTCAATTAGATAAATTATTGGAATCTATTGTAGTAGAGCCGGGAGTTAATGTAAACGATTTGGTAATTGGTGATAAAAATGCTATTTTGATTACATCTCGTATATTAGCATTTGGGCCAGAATATATTACTAAAATAGTTGACCCATTCGATTCGGAAGAAACAGAAGTTACTATCGATTTGACTACTATAAAAGTAAAAGAGATAGATGAATCGTTGTTAAATAGACAAAACGAATATAGCTTTACACTTCCTAATTCAAAAACCACCATCAAATTAAAATTATTGACTCACGGTGATGAAATAGCAATTAATAAAGATATTGAAGCATCTCAAAAAACCTTAAAAACATCAAACGAAATTACTACAAGATATAGAAGAATGATTGTAGAAGTTGATGGTAATAGAGAGTTTGGATATATCAGCAATTTCGTTTCAAATAGATTATTGGCCGGAGATTCAAAAGCAATAAGAAAAGAGCTAAATAGAATTACACCTGATTTAGACCTTACATTTGATTATACATCCCCAATAACAGGTGAGACGGAGGCACTAAGAATCCCCTTTGGGATTGGGTTTTTTTATCCTGCCGACTAATTATTCGGTTATTCTCCATCAAAAGATTTTTCAAATGGTTTACTATGCCAATGGTGGATTTAATTGGCATGACCTTTACTATATGCCTATCAAACTTAGAGAGTTCTATTATAGAGAACTTATCAAAGCTAAGGATAAAGAAAAAGAAGAGATGGATAAGGCTACATCTAAATCAAAAGCATCAAGTAGAGTTAGAAGGAGATAAATTAATTAATTGTTTATATTTATAGATAAACATAACAAAAGAATTATGCCTAAATTAATTGAAGCTAAACTTTGGGATAGAATATTATCAGTATTAGGTGCCGGAGGAGAAACTAAAGATAAATTTTTAGATAAAGTATCAAAAACAGACCCGCAACTTGCAAGCTCTCTAGAAAAGTGGGAAGATTCATTTATTGACTTATTACAAGCTACTAAAAAAGTTCAGCAAAAGCATAATATGGATACATCAACCACAGATAGGTTGATAAAAAAATATAGAGGCTAATAATTTAGATTATGGCAGAACCTACAAGAGATGATAAAGGAAGATTTGCTAAAGATTTAAGTAATCAAGCACGTCTTATGAAGGAGATTGAGGATACTCAAAAAAGAATCAATGCTCTTCAATCAAATCTTATTGATGGTGATAAAGAACAAGAAAAATTAATTAAATCTCAAATTGCTTATTTAAACAAATTAAATAAAATTAATAAGCAAAATACTGCGGAGATTAAAAAACAAACTGAAAATTTTGATTCGATGGATGATGCTATGGTTAGTATCGGAAATCGACTTAAAAATAATAGTAAACTTGCGGAAATAACAAGAGATAAATTTGAAGCAACAAAAGATATCTCAAAAGCAATTACAAAAGAACTAGCTACAGGTGGAGTAAAAAATAATAAATCAAAACAACAAGTAATCCAAGCATTAAATGCTTATAAAAAATCTCAAATTTCAATAGCTCAAGCCAATAAAGAAATGGCATTGGGTAACATAAGTGAAAAAGAAAGATTACAAGCTATAAATTCGGCAAATGATGCATTTCAATCACAACTTTCTTTAGTAGATAAAACAAAAATAACATCTCAAGAACTTTTAGGATTACTTAATGGTATGGGTAAGGAGGCTGAAGATTTTTCTAGTGGAATACAAAAAGCACAAATAAGGTCCGAAGCAATGGATAGGGTGTTTGATAATTTTTCAGGCATACCTGCGATGGGTGAACTCAACACATTATTAAAAACTAATATAAAAGATACACTTGCATTTAAAGCAGCTGTATTCGCATTAGGAGCAGCATTAGGTAAGGCAGCAATGGATTACTTTGGTGCTCCAATGAAAGCTCAAATACAACAAACTAAAGAAGTAGCACAATTGGCTATCGATGGTGAAGCGGAAAGAGCTAAGATAGCATCTGATAAAGGATTTATAGATAGAGATGCTGCAAAGGGTTATAGTAAAATACAAGAAGAATCTGATAATAATAGAATTGAAACTGCACATAACGTAGCACAAGCTATGAATGAGGCCGCATTTGCAGGACAAAAAGCAGCAATTCAGTTTAGCGCTCAAATGCAAAGTGGAGCAGCTCAATTTGAAAGAGCAGCCAAAACCGCATTATTTGGTAACAAATTAGGAGGTGTTGGATATGGTGCAGCACAAATGGCATTGGCAGGAGTTAGTGCAGATAAAGTAGCAGCTGGAATGGAAGCAGCATCGGCTGCAACGGGTAGAATGCCATCGGCTAAAGTTGGTGCTGATATGGCTATTATGGCTGAAAGAACGGGTCAATCCGTAGATAGTATTGCATCCATAAATGAAATGTTCCAAAGAATGGATGGTGTATCCGAATCAACTGCTATGAACCTTTCTGAAGGTTTACGAAATATGGCTGACCAAGCTAAAATTGGTTTGGGTGGATTGATGAGAGAAATTGCAGATGCTTCTAAAGATGCATTATCATATCAAATTAAATCAGGTCCTGCTTTAGCAAAGCAAGTAGCATACGCACAATCATTAGGTGTTAGTTTTGGAGATATAGCTAAAGCTGGTAAGAGTATGGTGATGAACTATAAAGATAGTATCAAATCTGAAATGCAATTATCAGCTATGTTAGGTAAAAACGTAGACCTTTCAGAGGTTAGGGCTAAGTTTGCAAGTGGAGATACAGCCGGCGCAATGGAATCACTAAAAGCACAAGGGTTAGACCCTGCTCAAATGGATATGTTTGCACAAGATGCTTTATCACAAGCATTAGGTGGAATAGATTTAGGTTCTTTACAAAAAATAGCAACAAGAAGCGGTGCTCAAGTTGGTGGATTAAAAGAAGGAAAAGCTGGAGCAGGTAATCAGGATTTCTTATCAAGAACTCAAGCAGCAGAATCTACACTAGCACAAAAACAAGCATCGATATCCGCAAATACCGCAGTGTTGGATGCAAAATTATCAGGTAAAATAGCAGATGAATTTATAAATTCAGAGGGGCATAAAAATTTCTTAAAAGCCCAAGCAGACCAAGCAGCAAAATCTTCATTACTTAATCAAGAAATGGAGTCACTTTATAAAAATTCAAAAGCATACAATGAGCAATTAGCCAAAACCGCTCAAAATGAAATGGTTTCTGGTATAAAAGAAAACCTATTAAGTGGGTTATCTATGGTGTTGGGTGGAGTAGCAGCTAGTTTTGCTACAAAAGGAGTTGGTATACTTGGTAAGGGTTTACAAACTATGTTTAGTAAGGTATCATCTGGTGGCGGCGGTGGAGTAACCAGTATGGCAACATCTATGTTGGGCGGTGGAGCACCACCTACGCCCGGAGGTGGGGGTGGTGGAGGTATGATGCCATCAATGCCAGGCGGTGGGGCACCTGGAGGAGCACCTGGAGGAGGATTTACAAAAGGATTAGTAGATTCAGTTAAAAATGTATCTACGGTACTAAAAAGTATCATTACCGAATTAGGTGCGGTTCTAAAATCGGGTGTGGATGTAGTTATGCAATTGGCAAACAAATTAGCATCGGGAGTTATGACAACCTTCAATACTATAATGAGTGGTTTGGCAAAAGCTTCTAGTACAATGCCTACGATACTTGGTAACTTAGGAAAAGCAATTGGTTCATTCTTTTCGGGAATGGGGTCAGGCTTATTAACATTTGCACAAATGATGGCAACACCAACAGCATTATTCGGATTACCTGCCGGATTAATCGTAATGGCAATGATGATGGGATTAGCAGCGGCTATGAGAATCGCAGCACCTGCAATCGAAGCACTTACACCATTGATAACAGGATTGGTTTCGATATTAGGGGATACATTTGTTAGAGCATTGGAAGCAGCTGGACCAATAATCACATCTATATTTGAAGGTATTGGGTTGGTAATTGAAAAAGTAGGAAATGCAATTGGAGGAATTATTAATTCAATAACCGATAGTATATCACGTTTGGGTGGATTAAATCCAGTTCAATTATTAGCAGTAGCCGGTGGTATAGCAGCATTAGCAGGAGCAGTTGCAATATTTGGTGGAGCATCCGCTATTGGTGGTTTTATGAGTGCTATTGGTAATTTCTTTGGTGGAGACCCGGTTGATAAATTTTTAAAATTCCAAAACTTAGACCCGGCTCAATTACAGGCCGTAGCCACATCAATTTCAAATTTGGCTAAAGGTATATCAGCATTTGGTGTATTAGAAAGTGTAGCAGGAGTATCTGCTTCTCTTACAACCGCATTTACAAATTTTGGAGAAAGTGTTGGGGGCGGAGCCGCAAGTGGTATAAACTCATTAGCATCGGGTCTTAAAGCTCTAAACGAACAATTGATAATAACAACATCGATTGCAAGTTCAATAGATGTTATTTCTTCTGCATTTGAAAACCTTGCATACGCATTAGATAGATTAGCAAGTGTTAATACAAAAGCATTAAATGATGTTCCTTGGATAAGAATGACAGCATTTGCAGGAGCAGGGGGTAGAATAACCCTTGCACAAAGTGCAAATAATTCATTTAACATCGCACAAGATACTGCAAAGAATATTGAAAAAATGGCTGGTAATACTGAAGCAATGGTTAAATTAAATAACACCATCGCTAGATTATTGAAAGAAGGATTCTTTGGTGGTGAAAGTGTATCTAACTTATACTTAGATGGTAAACAAATAAGTACATCATTTAAACGTTATAATTCGAATACACAAGGTAGTAATCCATAAGGATGATTAATCCATAAATTTTCTTAAAGGATATTTATAGTAAATAGAATTACTATCAAATGCCAAGTATCTTAGATTTATTTAAACAAGCTAACGCAAATGGTGAGGTCACTATGTGGGATGGTGGTGCTCAAAACAAAGGGTTGGGTGGAAAGATAATGGATTTTGTTAAAGCAGAAATCAATCCAAAAGGACCAAGAGTTTTGTTTTACAAAAAATTAGTAACACCACCACTAATCTATGGTACTGAAACTCCACGTATTTCATTAAAAGGAACTGTTGACCCACCGAGAAGTTTAGCAACTAAATCGGCAAAATATAACGAAGACCCGACTAAGAAAACTCCTATAAGTTTAGGTTCATTATTAGGAGGTTCAGCAAATAGACCTTCAGATACTATATTTGAAAATAAAAAGAAAGCACCTGTTACAAAAGGAACGTTACCTGCATCAGTTGGTAACCATTCCGCATTAAGATACGCAGTAGAAGCAGATAAAGATTATTTTATAAGTAAAGCACCAATGGGACCGAATGCACTTTCGGGTGTATTAAAGGGTGATTTGAATCAAATGGCTGGAAAAGCCGTAGGTGCCGGGATAAGTGCGGTTAAAAAAACAATTGGAAAAGCGGTTACAAGCTTAGTTACAAAGAAAAGAAAGAAAGGACAGAAAGGACCTAAAAAGCCAGATAAAGTTGGAGTTGTTGGTAAATTATATGGTGGAGGTACTCAATCGGGAAATGGTGATGTTACAAAAGGTAATGTAAAAAATTCGGAATATTTTACTTATTTTGAATCTACCACAAATCCACGCACAAATCGAGAAGAATATATAGCTAGTGGGGTATATAGTAGAAATAAAGAAAAATTTATAAATTTAGATACATTTAATAAAGGTTTATTAGATGCCGGTATGATACTAAATGATTCCGATTTGGTAAATGTAGCTGATAGTAGAGTAATAGGCGCACCTTTTATAAAAATTAAGCCATATGGTACAACACATTCGTTGATATTTCCAGCAGCTGTTACAGGTATATCCGAAAGTATAGCGCCCGAATGGAATTCATTTAAATATATTGGTTCACCATACAACACACATAGATACAATGGTGTAGAAAGAACTTTAAGTTTTGAATTTAAATTATACTATTTAGATGATGATACTAAGCAAACAATGTTAATGAATTTGAACTCATTAAAAGAATTAACATTTCCATACAACACACCATCATCTATAAAATATAGTGATGAAGAAGTTGCTTTAGGATTTTCTCCTAATTTAATAGAATTAACCATAAACGGGTTATATAATAATATATTTGGATTTATTACACAATTAGAATTTTCAGTAGATGATGCAACAAGTTGGGCAGCAACAGAATGGTTTGGCGATGAGGAAGCAAATAAATTATATCCAACTGTTATAAACGTATCATTTGGTATGACTATAATAGAAAATCATAAATTAGAACAGGGGAAAACAACAAAAGTATTCAAATACGATTTTGATGGATTAAAAAATGATACAGCTACATGGATAGTCGAAAATAAAAAATAAAAATAAAATGAGTAGATATACAAATAGCGAAAAATTGCAAACAAAAGGTTCAAAAAAACAATATTTAGAATCTACTATTTATCCGATAGTTAAACCATCAGATACGGATTTATATATTATATCGGAAAAGGGAGATAGATTAGACTTATTAGCTAATAAATATTATGGTGACCAAACTATGTGGTGGATAATAGCAACGGCTAATAACATAAATGATGCTACTTTTTATGTAAAGCCTGGAATTCAGTTAAGAATACCAGTGGATACAACTAAAGTGTTTACTGATTTACAAAATATAAATAAATAAGTTATGCCATTCCCATATTTAGCACCTGTAAAAGAATGGGTTGTAGCTGTATTAAAAGAAAGAGAATATCAATTTGACTCTACTTCCAATCAAATACCTAATAATTTTAATTCCGTTTTAAAAAGACCGTGGGTAGTATTAACTTCTGGTGCTAAAGTTACTCAACAACCTATGAAGGGGTTGGATGCTGATGCTAGAGCAAAAAAGTTGCAAGAACTATACACACAAAACGCATCGAATAGTAATGATTATTTGGGATGTATTATAAGAAATGATTTAAATAAAGAAGCAAAATATCAAAAAGAAGAATCATATATAGGGGTAGATTTCGCCGGTAAAAAAATCAAAACGATTGGAGAATCAAATAGAAGAATCTCAACACCAATTATAGAAAGCGTTGAAATAGATACCGATGGTGCTAATAATACTTTAAAAGTAGCAAGAGTAAATCTTAGGTGTTTTTCATTAAAACAATTTGAAATGTTTGAATTGTTTTTTTGTAGACCTGGTATGAATGTATTAGTAGAATTCGGAGATACTACATTAGATACTTATAGATTTAGTAATAGAAAAAAGCCAGTTGATGAAACATACCCTAATTCAGCGCACGTATCAAATTTAATATTTCCAAAAAATGATTATCAAAAATTTGTTGATGAATTTTCATCTTATTACAAATTTAATAATCTATCTTTTAAAAATTTTCAACAATACGTTAAAAAATCAATGGGTTCATATGATTTTGTTGCTGGGAAAGTTACCGATTATAATTTTGGAATAGAAGCCGATGGAACATACAATGTTATGGTAGAAATTTCACAAGGAAATCAAATGTCTTTGGCAATACCAATAAATGTGGGTAATGATAAATCAACAGTGGGTACTCAACCAAAAGCAGGTAGTGTTGAAGAATTTGACCAATGGATTGCTCAATTAGCTGCGGATTTAAATATTGAAAAAGATAAACTATCGGCAAGTAAGAAAGATTATGATAAAGAATTTTTTAACTGGGGTAAACTTAGTGATAAAAAGGAAGATGAAACAGCATCAACCGAAAGATATATTTCTTTTAGATTTATATTAAAAAAATTAATGAACTATACATTATCAGAAACGGGGTATGTGCCGGATGATTTTGAATTTATTATTCCTAAATATGATGTAGGAGGAACACAAAAAGAATACATTCCAATTCGTTCTCATAAAAATATAATTTCCGCAAATACTGATATAGTATATCCAAATAAACAAATGGTAACATTTCGTGCTCCTATAAATGATAGTAAATCAAAAGAAGGAGATGAAATACAAGTTTCTACTAAAACAATAGATTGTAGTATAAATGGTTATTCGGTAAATGAAGGAGTTATCGTAAAAAATGAAAGCGGAGATATTTTAAATCCTGAAACTAAAGAAGGTGATTGTTGTGGAAACGCTTTAAATATTTTTATAAATTATAAAGTTTTAGTTCAGTCGTGGAAAGCATCCTATTCAAGAATAGATTTTTTAACTGCTATATTGGATGCTATAAATGCAAATAGTTTTGGTAAGTTTAGATTAGTTAGAGCAAACCACGATGAAAGAGTTTCAGCTAGCGTTATGGATTATACATCCCAAAGTGATGCTAAAATAAGTAATGATATTTATAGATTTAATGCTAACACTATAAAATCAAATGTTATTGATTTTAGTTTTAATTTTGAAATGAGTAATTTAGTAGCAGGAAGAACTGTATTTAATGCTCAACGATTTTTAACAGATGCATTAAAAAATTTATCAGCTACCGAAAAAGCATTGCCACAAATACCATTACCACCAAAAGTATTTCAACAATTTGATATGTCTTTAATGAGTAATGCTGATGGGTTCTTTGCTTTAAATATGATTGATTTGAAAGCATTGGAAGCAAACTATAATGAAGCTGCAAAAAAAGGTACAACATCAGGCGATTCCGAACAACCAAAACCTAACGAACCGCCTGATTACACTTCAATCATAGATAGTAAATCAATTAAATTCAAATTCAAAGATGGGATTAAAGTTTTAATATTTACAGATGGAGAACTTACGAAGAAAAAAATATCAGCACCAAAGCAAGATGCTAAATCAACGTTAACTCCTATTGATATAACATTAACGTTAGATGGTATAAATGGCTTTAATTGTGGTGAATATTTTAGAATTAATGGTGTGCCTGAAATATATAATCAAATTGGTGTGTTTCAAATAACAAACACAAAACATAGTGTAACACCGGAAGGATGGAGAACAACATTAGAAGCACAATTTAGAATAACTCCTAAACAATAACGATATGTATTCTAAGATAGCAACTAATTTAAATTTATTCAAACTACCAAATCCGAAAACGATAGTACCATCACCCGATGAAACGGATTATCTATTAGGATTTATAAGAAGATACTTTTGCCAAAAATCAAACGATTCGAATAGTTACATTTTTGAAATTGATGAACAAGAATATGATAAACTAAACTTATCACCATTTTGGAAAGTGGTTGATATAAAGTGGAGAATAAGTGGACCGATTGATATGGTGTATAATGAAGTTGGTAATATAAGCGATGTTGGTGTAAAAGAATCAAATAAAGCAGCTATAAACTTAGCGGCTTTGAAAATTAAAAATATTTCCTTATATTTACCAAATATACTACAATTCTATAAATAAGAGATTTTGAATTCTCAAAAAAAAGTTGTATATTTGTTTCCGTATGAACCTAATAGAGAGCAACGATATTCTCCTATCCTTTTACAAATTAAGCCCAAAAGTGGTATTGATGGTGCCTGTATGGAGTTCACCTAAAGCACATGAATACGATACATCCATATCGTTTGTTTATCTTAGAACTGAAAAATCCGATTATCTTATAAATTTTAACCACATCGATGCCAAACAATGTAAAATGGCAGCACTTAGATTACTGGTTAATGAAAACACATTGGTTTATGGGAATCGCTATATAGGTAGTAAAGGACTCGATTATGAGTATGTTTACTTTGAAGAGTATGGGAAACCATTTAATTTAGAAGAGTTCGCTGAAGAGGTTTATAGAGGGTATAGAAGCGATTTTAAATACCTTAACGATTGCATACCCTTAATGAGATGGTACGAAGTACTAAAAAGAATACCAATAATATCAGATATTAAAGAATGGTATAGAGTATATTCAGATTCAATCCTAACATTGGGAAGGTTGGAAGGGGCTGGGGTAAAGGTCGATGAGGAAAATTTTATTGATAGATTTCACTTCAATAAAGAATACCTGCCCAAAGGGTTTGCTTACACCAAATACAACCCATATACGGTAACGGGTAGACCATCCAATAGACACTTAGGGGTCAATTGGGCTGCTATGAATAAATCCGATGGTAGTAGAAAAAATATAGTAAGTAGATTTAAGGGGGGAACTCTATTACAATTTGATTATGAATCCTATCACATCCGTATCATTGGAAAGATGGTGGGTTATGTATTTCCCGAAGGTGAAACTGCGCACGAACATTTAGCAAAATATTATGGGGTTACAACCGAAGAATCAAAGGCGTTATCATTCAAATATCTTTATGGTGGTTTGGATGAATTCGCCAAAGGGATTCCGTTTTTTCAAAAGGTGGATGAGTATATACAATCCGTTTACCAAAAGTTTGTAATTTCGGGCGCTTTAACGACTCCACTTTACAAAAGAAAAATCCCATTCCAACGAATCGAAGGTGCGACTGAACAAAAGGTATTTAACTATCTATTACAGGCATTGGAAACTGAAATCAATTATAAGAAGATTGGGGAAGTGTTGAAGTGTTTGGATGGTAGTAGGTCAAAAATGATACTATATACATACGATGCGTTCTTAATTGATGTACATCCTGCCGAAAAAGAGTGGGTTTTAAAAGATTTGAAATCAATATTAGAAAGAGGAGGATTCCCTATCCGAGCATATGAAGGAACTAATTACGATGATTTGGTTGTAATCCAATAAAAATTTATATTTATACTCGATACTTATACTATAAAATTAGATAAAAATGAAATTAGTAAATTTAATTCCTTTAAAGGAAATCGATTTTAGAAATCAAGACGCATTTGATGATTATCAAAAGCAACATCAATTAAGACCTGATACAAAGGTTACAATTGCCGGTAAACCAACAACAGCAGGTAAAGCAGCTCAACAATCTAAAGATGCAGCTGTAAAGGGTACATCGGTATTTGGTAAAGATAAAGGTAGTTCGGTATTTCCAACAGGAGGAGCATCGGCATCAACTCCATCTAAATACGATGATAAATCTTATTGGAAAGATAATACCCCAAAAAATAACAGAGGAGGAGGATGGGGTGATGATGAGTTTGGCCCTCAACATACATCAAATCGATTAAATAAAGTTCAAAAGGCTTTGGAAGATGATTTACAATTAAGTAAAAATGGGTTCGAAACCACACGTGAAACCGGTGGCGGCGGCGGAGGTGGATGGGAAGGACCTATGACAATTGTTTCCAAAGATGCGGATTATGACAATGATGATTTTATTTCTTTATCAGTAGGTAGTCCTGAAAATGATGGTAAATTTTCAATAGTATTTGCTAATGCAAATGGAGAACCATACTATGAACCAAACTACGATGCGTTGACAGGCGATAATACATTAGAACCAGAGCAGGCTTATAAAGTATCAAAGGCTTTGATGAAAATGCCAGAAGTGCAAAAGTTATTAAAAGGTCAAATGAAAATCGATGAGTTTCAACCAATATATGATAAGTTAAAAGCTAAATTATCAAAAGGCTCTTCTATAAAAGAAAACCACACAAAGTTGAAATCTTTGATAAAAAGAAAATAATACCAAAGGATGACTCCAAATTTTGAAGAAATATTATTGGAATTAAGTTACAGAATTCCGACTGGAATTGTTGATTTAACAAACGAAGAACACTTAGATGAATTAACTACCATCTTAGAAGAAAATGGTATATACAATTCCCAAGCTCTTAATGCGTTAAGAGAAAAAGCAAAATCTAAACCAAAAGCTCCCGCTAAAAAGGTTCTTAATAAAATTAAACCAAAATCAGCATCTAACCCTAAAGCTGGTGAATCTTCTAAATTTAAAGGATATTATCATAGAGGTGGTGGTTATTATTCTAAACAACCTGAAGGTGAAATCACACACAAAAGCGATTCGGGTTCTTTGAGAGCATTAAATGCAAAAGAAAAAGCTGAAAAAAATAAAAAAGTAGCACCGCAATCAAAAAAACAACCAACCCCAAATGTGGTTAAAGTTTCAGATGCAGAAAAAAAAATTCAACAAAAAAAAGTAGCAAACCCAACACCAACTAGAACGATAAAACGTGGTAATGTGTTTGGTAATGATTCTGAACCAGAAACAACCACTACATCTAATTTAAATCTAAAGCCAGAAGATGTATCAAAAAGAACAGCCGCTTTGGCTCAAATTATTAAAAAAGATTTTTCATCTGAATTAAAAAATAGTTTAGGAGAAAAAAGAATTAAAACATTACTTTCTGGGTTTGAAAAAATGATATCAGGCCAAAAGGTTAACGCACAAGAAAAAGAATTATTAAAGAATTTTGTAGCATTTAAAGACAAATCCGGTGAAGCTACATTATATATAGCAAATGCAACTCCTGGAAATTTTAAGAAACATAAAAAAGTAACATTCCCTAGCTCAAAAAGAGAAGAATTAAAACAACTTACTCAATCATTTGGATTACAATCAACTAAAGCACAGGAAGGGGCTATGGGTAAAAAACAAGCAGTTCCAAATAAAGTTACTCCAGCACGTAAAGATGTCTTAATTAAAGAAGAAAAGGATGGTTCTATAATAATCGATGGAGTGAAACACAAACCGGTACCAGTACCGAAATTAAAAGAGTTGACATTACTTTTAAAGAAAAATGGAGTACCGGATGCCGAAGTTGAAGCAAAAACTACAATTGCATCATTGAAAAGATACAATAAGCAATTGGAAATGATGAAGAGTGCCGGAAAGTTTGAAATAGTTGATTTTGGCGATACATCCACACCTGAAGGTAGACAATCTACATTTGATAATATAAAAAATTTATACACAAAAAGATTTGAACAATTATTTAAAGAAAGTGGTGGAGTAACAAAAGAACAAAAAATCATTATGGATAAATTTAAATCTATAAAATTTAACCAAAATGGTAGTAATCCAAATTTTGAAAAAGAATTGGATGATTTATTGGGTGAAATGACTTTAAATAAAGATTTTAGAACAGCGGTTCCCGATTTGTTGGAGGTAATTGTATTTTCAAAGATGATTGGCAGAGGATATCAAGCGTTTTTACCTTCATCGGAAACATTTAAAGTATCAGATGTAATCGCATTTAAAGAACCAAAATTTAAATTTCCTAAATCAGGAAATATAGCACAATCGATTGCCGATAATTTTAAAATGATTAAAACATCATTGGTATTGGTAGGTGGTTCAAGTGTAAAATTTGCAGAAGGAGGCGCCGGACAAAGTGATTCCAAAGTAGAACAAACTGAATATAAACATCCTGAAACAAGGGTTGCATTAAATAGTTTATTGAGCATACATCAATTTGTATATGGTAGAAATAAAGATACAAAATATCCACCATCGGTACAAGATATGGTGAAAAAAGAAAAGCAGATAATGTTTCATCTGAATTGGGCCTTAAAAAATAACATAATTACAAAAGATGAATACAATCGTATTATGGCACAAGGTGAAAAGCAATCGGAAAGTGCTTTTCAAACGGCAATGAGAAACGGAGTTGGTCCATTGAATGATAAAGAAAAAAAGGAATATAAACAATTATTAAGATTGCACACATTAGCTGGAGCAAGTATAGAAACAATTAATAATAATGATACGGATTTTAATTATTTTTCTAACGAAAGAAGTACAGTTAACGAAAGAACTGGAGCAGTCAAAAACGAAGAGTTAGATGGTATTGTTAATAAATGTTGTATGAGTTGGTCATACAATCCTGGATTTAAATTCAGTAAATTTCAGGATAAAATATGGATGACTCCTAATAACGTAAATCCATCACATATTGTATCGTGTGATAAAAAGAAAAAATAAAATGAATACACAACTTTTATGTTTGTTCACATATAGAAATGAATTAGATACATCATTAGAATTTATCTTAAAAAACTATACCCTTATAAATCCAAACATATTTGTGTTAGAAAGTAAGTTAATAGAGAACGATTTATTTATAACTTATAATGTTGAGAAAGGTTCTGCACCTGTAAACTCACAATGGAAAACTATATTGGTACATAGAAAAAAGCAATCAAATACCATTTATACAATCAATGCGTTAAATGAGGTTATCAAAGCTAAGACTGGCGGACAATTAGATACAACATATCAATTAGATTGGAATGAATTCAAAAATTGTATTATTACCACATCTAATTACGGATACAAAAAGATTCCTACAAAAGTTCACAAAAGCTTGAACGTATCGGAATTAAATATTGATACGTTTTAATTTGGAAATTCAGAATTAATTTATTATATTTGTTTTAATGAAAAAAAAGTTAGTAATTGAAACAAAATCACCCGAAACAATATTCGAAGATTATCGATACGAAATATCAAAAGCACTAATTAAAGGAGTGGAATGGGGTATTCGTTATAAGAAGAATATCGTTTGCTTTGCAAAGATAATCATAAATCGAATCGTTATCGTAGAACTTTCAATTCATAAAGAGGACTTCAATTTTATTATCGATGAAAATATTAAAACTTTGGTTGAAGCCGAAGAATATGAAGCCTGTGCATTAGGAATGAAACTAAAAGAAAAATTAAACAAACAGTTATGATAGAAATCCACGAAGAAACCGCAAGAGAACATTGCGAAAGGGTATATCCTGAAATGATGGCTGAATTTAAAAAAATTCAGAATGAAATGTATGAAACATTTTGTAAGAAACAAAGAAACTATGGACCTGGCAATATTTCAGTAGGAACTTCTTTACAATCAAAAGAAGATATCAAATTATCACTTACAGGTCTTTGGTTTAGAATCAACGATAAGGTTCAAAGATTAAAGCAATTAGTAGTATTAGGACAGCCAGATGAGGTAGGAGAATCGGTGCAAGATACATATGAAGATTTATCAGTATATGGTATGATAGCTCAATTAGTTCAAAGAGGAAAATGGGCAAAATAAATTTGGAAATAAGAAAAAAAAGTTCTATATTTGTAGAACAAAAACATAAAAAGGTTATATTTAGATATAGGTAATATCGATAAAACCTTAAACATTAAACAACAATTATTAACTTTAAAACGTAAGAAAAATGGACATTAAACTTGCCCTATCGAGATTCAACTCGTTACAAAACACTTCCAAAAAATCAGATTCACTTTGGAAGCCAACACCGGGAAAACATCAAATCAGATTAGTTCCCTACAAATTCAATAAAGATATTCCTTTCATTGAATTATTCTTTCACTACAACATTAACAACAAAACTTATTTGAGTCCTGCATCATTCGGCAGACCTGACCCAATTGTTGAGTTCGCTGAAAAACTTAAACGTACAGGCGATACCGATGATTGGAAAGCAGGTAAGAAGATGGAGCCAAAATTGAGAACTTTCGCACCAGTTATCATAAGAGGTAAGGAGAACGAAGGTGTTAAGTTTTGGGGATTTGGTAAGACGGTTTATCAGGATATCTTAGGATATATCGCAGACCCGGATTACGGAGATATCACCGACCCAATGAATGGTAGAGATATCGTTGTAGAAATTCAATCCGCTGAAGATTCAAATGCAGCTTATCCAACAACAACTATCAGAGTAAAACCTTCACAATCTAAATTAGCAGAGAGTGCAGAACAAATCCAATCTTTATTGGATAATCAAAAGAACATCACCGAATTATATTCAGAATTATCATATTCAGAATTGAAAGGTGTATTGGAAAATTGGTTAAACCCAGGTTCAGCAACTACGGGCGCTGATGAGGTTGTAGAAGAATTAGAAGCTCCAAAACAGGCATCAAAACAACCATCCGTTGATTTGGGTGGTACACAAGAAATTGGTGACCTTCCTTGGGAAAAAGAAGCTCCTAAAAAATCTACACAAAAAGATGATGTAGCATCAGCATTTGATGATTTATTTAACAATTAATAATAGGTTACATTATGGCCAAAGTACAAGAGGACTTAGCGAGCATCCTCGCTGATTCATTAAACAAACAAAATAAGGATGGTAGAATTGCATACTTCCTTACGGATGGTGGAGGCGATGCTCCCACTAACGTAAAAGATTGGGTATCTACGGGTAACGCTCTTTTAGATGTAGCAGTTTCTAATAGACCTTATGGTGGTTTGCCAGTTGGCCGTATAGCAGAAATTACGGGCTTAGAGCAGAGTGGAAAATCTCTGCTCTCCGCCCATCTGTTAGCTGAAACACAAAAGAAAGGTGGAGTAGCCGTATTGATTGATACCGAAACTGCCGTTAATAGGGAGTTTTTGGAAGCAATTGGTGTTGATATTTCAAAATTACTATACGTTTCAGTAGATACGGTTGAAGGTATTTTTGAAGCTTGTGAAACAATCATTGAGAAAGTTAGAACAGGCGATAAGAATAAACTGGTAACTATCGTAGTAGATTCAGTAGCAGCAGCATCTACAAAGAAAGAGTTAGAAGCTGATTACGATAAAGATGGTTATGCAACTGATAAAGCAATCATTATTTCCAAAGCGATGAGAAAGATTACGAATATGATTGGTAGACAAAACATTTGTTTAGTGTTTACTAACCAACTTCGTCAAAAGATGAACGCAATGGCATTTAGTGACCCTTGGACAACATCGGGCGGTAAAGCATTAGCATTTCATGCTTCTGTTAGATTCCGTTTGAAATCTATGGGACAACTAAAAGTAGGTGATAAGATTGTTGGTATTAAAGTAAGAGCACAAGTTATTAAAAATCGTTTAGGACCACCATTGAGACACGCAGATTTTAATATCTTCTTTGATAGAGGTATTGATAATTATGGTTCTTGGTTAGGAGTTATGAAAGATAATAAATTGGTAAAGCAAGGTGGTGCTTGGTATGAATATATCGACACTGATACTGGCGAAGTTATTAAATTCCAATCTAAAGATTTTCCAGATATCCTTAAAAACGAAGATTTAAAAGACCAAATTTATCGTAAGATATGTGAGGTATGTATTCTACAATATAAAACAAATTCCGCTTCAGAGGAAGTTGATGAAACAACGGATGTAGCAAATGAGTCAGATTAATAAGAAGTATTTAGATATACTAAAACAAATAGATGAAGAACATAAGAGTTTTGGCAATTTACAAAAGAATTCCAAAACCCTAATTATTGATGGTCTTAATACCTTCATTCGTTCTTGGTCAACCGCACCAAATCTAAACGATAATGGTGACCATATCGGAGGCATAGTCGGTACTTTAAAAAGTATCGGTTATGCTATTCGTACTTTAAATCCGACCCGATGTATCATTGTATTTGATGGTAAGGGCGGAGCGGAAAGTAGAAAAAAAATTTACGGAGGTTATAAAGCTGATAGAGCTAAAAACAAAATCCGCCTTAATCGTGCTATCACTGTGGATATGAATCCCGAAGATGAGCAGATATCGATGAGAAGGCAGATGGTTGGTTTAGCCGAACTATTAACAGCCCTACCCGTAACCTTAATGGTTTACGATGGTATTGAGGCCGATGATGTTATTGGATATGTGGTAACTCAACTCAGACAAGAAGATGAAAAGGTTATTATTATGAGTTCCGATAAAGATTTTTTACAATTAGTAAATAAAGATGTATCTGTATATTCTCCAACTAAAAAGAAAGTTTATAATATAAACGAAGTTGTAGAAGAATATGGATTTCACCCACACAATTTTATTAATTTCAGAATGATTGATGGCGATAAATCTGATAATATTGAAGGTATTAATGGATTAGGCGCAAAAACAATCATAAAAGCCTTTCCAATACTTACTGAAGAAAAGATACATACAACCGAAACAATGGTTGAGTATATAAACGGTTTAGATAAAAAAGTAAAAGCACATGAATTATTTCTTAATAATTTGGAAATCTGCGAAAGAAATCGTAAATTGATGCAATTATCTGAACCAGAGTTCAGCGGAAACCTTAGAATGAAAATTATGGATAGATACGATGAACCAATAACAAAGTTTGAGAAGCAAGAGTTTCTTAAATTAGGATTAAAACATCGTATGTTAGACTCATTCCCAAATGTATTGGATTGGTTACAATCAACATTTTCACATTTATCAAAATTTTAAAAAAAAAGTTATGGCAAAAATAGCAGACAAATTAGTAAAACCATTAGGAGATAGAGTCCTATTGAGTGAATTAGAAGAAGTAGCATCTAAAACTGCCGGTGGTATCATTATTCCAGATAGTGTAAAATCCGAAGATGTAAAAAGAGCAAAAGTAGAATCAGTTGGTGATGGGTTGTACACTCAAGCCGGCATTTCAATTCCAATGACAGTAAAAGTAGGTGATGAAGTAATTTTACCACCATACCATCAAGGAGTTGAAATTAAAGTAGGTGGAAATAAATACATCTTATTAAGAGAATCAGAATTATTAATGGTTATTAGATAACAAATAAAAACATGGAGGTTAACAATGAAGTGTCTTAAAAACAAAAACACAGGAACTATTATCAGAGTGGATGATAATCAGGCTTACCAAATGGCTGGTAACACATGGGGATACATTTCTAAATCCGAATGGAAACAAAAGGTTAGAGATGTTAAAACTGAAAAGCAAGAAATAGAAGCGGAAAAGAAAGCAGAAACTCAAGCTAAAAAGCAAGAAAAAAATAGAAAACTTAAAGAAAAACAATCAGCATAATGGAAGCAGTAGATACATTGGTAAAATATGGTCAATCGTATCAATCCAAAGTTGTTGCTTCACTTATAACGGATGTTAAGTTTTTAGAACAAGTAAACGAAATCACCAAACCAACATTCTTTGAATCAGAAGCCAATAAATGGATTGTTGGAGAAATATTGTCCTATTTCAACGAATATAAAGCAGTTCCTACAATGGAAGTGTTTAAAATTAAAGTTGGAGATATTGAGGATAAAATTCTAAAGCAAACCACAATTGAGCAATTAAAGAGTGTATATTTACAGATTGGTTCAGAAGATTTACAATACGTTAAAAAAGAATATCTAACATTTGCTAAAAACCAAAAAGTAAAAGATGCACTTTTAAAATCAGTAGAATTACTCAAAGCAGGCCAATATGATAAAATCATAGATACGATGACCGCCGCATCTAAAGTTGGCGTTGAAAATGATTTGGGATTAGATTACATTACTGAATTTGAATCTATTATGGAGGAGGTAAAACGTAATTCAGTTTCTACTGGTTGGAGTGTTATCGATGAATTAATGGATGGTGGATTAGGACCAGGCGAATTAGGAGTTGTAATGGCACCATCAGGTATTGGTAAGAGTTGGTTCTTATCTAAGATAGCTTGTTCAGCAGTTCAAAAGGGTATGAATGTTTTACATTATACTTTGGAATTATCTGAATCATACGTTGGACAGAGATATACTACAATCCTCACGGGTATTCAAACATCGGAACACAAACAAAAGAAGGATGAAATTATTCGTAAGATTAAAAATACACGAGGTAGAGTTCGTATTAAATATTACCCACCACAAATCGCATCAGCAAAAACTCTATCAGCTCATATTGAGAAGTTAAAAACAATGGGATATCGTCCCGATTTAATTATCATAGATTATGCCGATTTGTTAAAATCTTCCGATAGAGGTAGAGATGGTTTATATGCCGAATTAGGTGGTATCTATGAAGAACTTAGAGGATTGAGCGGTGAAACAGGTATTCCAATTTGGACAGCCACACAAACAAATAGAGCAGCTATTGACCACGAAGTTATACAAGCCGATTCGGTTGGTGATTCTTATAAAAAAGTACAAACGGCTGACTTTATTATGAGTGTTAGTAGAAAGACAAAGGATAAGTTATCCAACACAGGCCGTATCCATATTGTAAAGAATAGATTCGGACCTGATGGTATGACATTTCCGGCAAAGATTGATACTTTTCACGGAGTTATGGATGTATTTGCAGCAACATCGGCAGATGGTATAATCGCACAAAAAGAATCTAAAAACGGAGAAAATTTAGAGAAGAAATTATTACATAAAAAATATGTGGATAATATGGGATAAACTGACGAAAAGTCATATAAAATTTTCTAAAGAAAAAGGGAAATTTTAATTTGGGACGTATAGTTATACTTACACTTCAGAAGAAATAGAATTATAAAATGAGTAAATTATTTACAGAAAGAATCCCATTCAAGCCGTTTGAGTATCCAGAATATTATACGGATGGATGGTTAAAGCAGATGCAGGCTTTTTGGTTACATACCGAAATCCCAATGCAGGGAGATGTTAAGGATTGGAATGAGAATTTATCAAAAGAGGAAAAACATTTAGTTGGTAATATTCTTTTAGGATTTGCTCAAACCGAATGCGCAGTATCAGATTATTGGACAGGTATGGTTACTAAATGGTTTCCAAAGCATGAGATTAGACAAATGGCAATGGCATTTGGTTCGCAAGAAACAATACATTCAGTAGCATATTCATACCTAAATGAAACATTAGGGTTGGATGATTTCGAAGGATTCCTTCACGATGAAACAATGAAGGAAAGATTTGAATTATTAACTAATACTACTGCTGATTGGACTCCTAAAGATTTACAAAAGAATCATAAGGCTAGAGTTGAAGTTGCTCGTTCACTTGCTATCTTTTCGGCATTTGCGGAAGGTGTAGCATTATATTCATCATTTGCAGTTCTTTATAGTTTTCAAATGAGAAACCTATTAAAAGGAATTGGACAACAAATGAAGTGGAGTGTTAGAGACGAATCACTTCACTCTAAAATGGGTTGTCAATTATTCAGACATATGTGTGAAGAATTTCCTGAATTATTAGAAGAAGCAAAAGAAGATATCTACAAGGCAGCAGAAATCATTAGAGATTTAGAACATAAATTTATTGATAAGATTTTTGAAATGGGTGATTTAGAAAATCTAAAAGCAGATGATTTAAAAGAATTCATTACAAAAAGAATAAATGAAAAGTTAGCAGAATTAGGTTATAATCCAATGAAAGGTGGTGATGATTATTTTGAATACAATGAAAACAAAGCAGCCGAATTAGATTGGTTTTATCATCTTACAGGCGGTGTAACACATACCGACTTCTTCGCAATCAGACCAACTGATTATTCAAAAGCAGGAGAAGGTGAAAATTGGGATGATATATTTTAAATTAAAGTTATGAAAAATTACGGAGAAGAATTAGGCTGGGAATTAGATGTAGATTTTCCATCGTGGGGAAATACAGAAATCTATGTTAAAACGATATCAAAAGGATATTTGTTGGCAGGAGAAAAGCCAAAAGATGCATATTGGAGAGTAGCTACTGCAGTTGCAAAAAGATTAGAAAAACCACAATTGGCTACAAAATTTTTTGATTATATTTGGAAAGGATGGTTGTGTTTAGCAACGCCTGTCCTTTCAAATACTGGTACTGATAGAGGACTACCTATATCGTGTTTTGGTATTGATGTTGGTGATAGTATCTTTGAAATTGGTTCAAAGAATTTAGAATTAATGTTGTTAGCAAAGCATGGTGGTGGTGTTGGTATTGGTGTTAATATGATTAGACCAGCTGGTACTAAAATTACAATGAATGGTACATCGGACGGTGTAGTTCCGTTTATTAAAATATATGATTCAACAATTCTCGCTACAAATCAGGGTAGTGTTCGTAGAGGAGCAGCATCGGTAAATATAAAAATAGACCACAAAGATTTCGATGATTTTTTAGAGGTTAGAGAACCAAAGGGAGATGTAAATCGCCAAGCACTTAATATGCACCAATGTGTAGTTATAAGTGATAAATTTATGGCTAAATTGGAGGAAGGCGACTCCGAAGCTCGTAGAAAGTGGGGTAAGTTACTTCAGAAAAGAAAAGCTACAGGCGAGCCTTATATTATGTTTAAAGGTAATGTTAACAAACACAATCCTGAAATGTATAAGAAGAACGGATTGAAAGTTCATATGACTAATATTTGTTCTGAAATAGTTTTACATACCGATGAGCAGCATTCATTCGTTTGTTGTTTAAGTTCCCTAAACTTAGCAAAATACGATGAGTGGAAAGATACTGATTTGGTTTATACATCTACGGTATTCTTAGATGGTGTGTTAGAAGAATTCTTGCAAAGAGCTAAGAATATGAAAGGGTTTGAAAATGCAGTACGTTCAGCAGAAAGAGGTAGAGCATTGGGACTGGGTGTATTGGGATGGCATACATATTTACAACAAAGAGGTGTACCATTTGAGGGGTTGACTGCACAATTCGAAACTCGTAAAATTTTCTCTCAAATTAAAATTGAATCTGAAAGAGCAAGTAGAGATTTAGCAAAAGAATATGGTGAACCACTTTGGTGTAAGGAAAGTGGTTTCAGAAATACTCACCTAAGAGCAGTAGCACCTACGGTATCAAACTCTAAATTGAGTGGCAATGTAAGTAGTGGTATTGAACCTTGGGCAGCTAACGTATTTACGGAACAAACATCTAAAGGAACTTTCATTAGAAAAAACCCTGAATTAGAAAGAGTACTTCGTAAAGTTGGTAAAAACACAAAAGAAGTATGGGACCAAATTTTAGTAGATGGTGGTTCAGTACAAGGGTTAGATTTCTTAGATGAATGGTGTTATGTGGATGGTAAAGTAATGGAATGTAAAGAAGTTAAAAACGAACCAAAGCATAATTGCACTCCCATTAAAGATGTATTTAAAACATTTAAAGAAATCAACCAATTAGATTTAGTAAGACAAGCTGGAATTAGACAACAATATATTGACCAAGCAGTTTCATTAAATTTAGCATTTCCTGCTACGGCAGAGCCAAAATGGATTAATCAGATTCATTTAGAGGCGTGGAAGCAAGGCGTGAAAACACTTTACTATATGAGAACCGAATCCGTATTAAGAGGAGATATTGCAGCAAAAGCAATGGATCCCGAATGTTTAAGTTGTGATGGATAATTTAAAAAAAAACTATGAGCAGTAAATTCTTTGGAAACAAAAACGAAAAAAAGCCTTTGAATACTAAAGGAGCAAAGCCAGTTCCTGTCAAAAATGTACCAAAGCAAACACAAATCAAAAAATCAGGTAGAGGAAAATAGTCATAAAAAAATCTTATGGGCGAAAATCAATCAGCAAAACACAAAGAGTTGACAGATAGAATTAGAGAAGAAAAAATTGAAAAACCAAAAGGACCTATTAAGTTCCAAATTCAATTAAATGAAGAGCAAAAAGAAGCAAAAGAAAAGATTTTAAATAACGCTATTACAATATTAAGTGGTAAAGCAGGAAGTGGTAAAACACTTTTAGCTTGTCAGGTTGCATTGGATATGTTATTTAAAAAGACTGTTCAAAAAATTATAATAACTCGTCCTACTGTAAGTAAAGAAGAGATTGGATTTTTACCTGGTGACCTTCGTGAAAAAATGGAGCCGTGGATGCAGCCAATATATTCTAACTTCTATCAATTATATAACAAAGATAAAATTGATAAGATATTGGAAGATGGATATGTAGAAATTGTACCGCTTGCATTTATGAGAGGTAGAACATTCTTAGATAGTTTTATCATCGTAGATGAAGCACAAAACTGCACAAACGACCAAATGGAAATGATTACATCTCGTTTGGGATTGAGAAGCAAAATGGTTGTTTGTGGTGATACACAGCAAGTAGATTTAAAATATAAAGGAGATAGTGGATTTAAATTTCTTTTATCAGTAGCAAAAAAGATTAAAGAGATGGATTCGCAAACATTATTAACCAATCATCGACATCCAGTTGTAGACTCCCTATTGGATGCATACGATGAATTTAAAGAAAGAACAAATGGTAACAGTTAAGAAATTTTCGGCAGTATGGTGTGGGCCTTGTAGAGCATTGGCTCCCGTAATGAATGAAATAAAGAGTAATTTTTCAAATGTAAAGTTTGAAGAATACGATGTAGATATTGCTTATGAAGAAGCAACTAAATATGGTGTACGTTCAGTACCTACGGTAATCATTGAAAGAGATGGTAAAGAAGTTGAAAGATTCACAGGTGTATCATCAAAAATAGCATATATTAACGCAATAAATGAAAATTTAAAGTAATACGTTGATTATAATTGGTTGTAAATATACGAATGATTATGGATTAAAAAAGGAATTTAAAGTTCCCAATAAGTTTCCATACACAGGTAGTTCTTCTAACATAGAATATGTTTATTTAGCATGTAAGCAATATATGCCAAATCAAAAAATAGTTGTAGTTGATAGTAATTCTGAAGATAAATCATATTATAATTTATTAGAAGATGTTGATATTATAGAAGGAAACGAAAATTATGAAGTAGGTGCAATTTGGAAAGCATATGAAAAATATCCAAATGAAGAACATTATATGTTTTTGCAAGATACAACTATTCCTGTTACAGATTTAACAAAACATTACCCAAACTCCGATAAAGAAATTAGCTCATTTTTCTATTCAAATGATTATGAATCAAATAAAATAGGAGAGCAAGAATGGTGTATATCTCATATCAAAATATGCGATATACCATATAAACCATATGGATTTAAAACATTTGTATTTAATTTGTTTATATGCAAGAATCAATTTTTAAAAGAATTAAAAGAAAAAAACTTTCATAAAATATTACCTACAAATAAATCAGGTTCAGCATGTATGGAAAATTTATTAGGAATGGCTGCAATACAATTAGGATATAAAGTAAATTATATTATCGGCCATATTTCAGAAACCTATAATGAGTTTGGTGTAAATTTACACACAAATGATTATATAATAAAGAATTTTGGAAAAAAAGATTAATATGAGATTGGTTACATTTGGGGATTCATATACAAATGGTTATGGATTGAGCGATAGCAATAAATGGAAAGGACATGGTTTTCCAAATGATTTTGAAGATTACTATCGTAGAATGAATTCTTGGCCAAGATATGTTGCTGAAAAGTTGGGAGTTCCTTTTATTAATATGGGAAAGTGTAATAACTTCGGAAACAATGATATTTACAAACTTATAAAAGAAAATATGGATGAATTATTATCAACCGATTTGATACTAATAGCATTTTCATTTCCATATAGAAATTTAACAACTCCAAACAATGATTATAAGATAATAGACGAATTATTAAAAGAATATAATCGATACTATTTTAATGCATTCTATCCAATGTTTAATGATGAAACTCCAATAAATTTGAATTTTGAAAGGTTTATAGAACCAACTTATACATTCGCAGATTATTTAAGAGATTCCGAAAAATTAACAGGCATACCATATTTTGAAAATGAAGCATTTTATGGATATGATGGAGTAAAAGAGGGGGGATTGCATCCAAATTTAAATGGATATAAAAAAATAGCAGAATTTGTTTATAATAAAATAGAGAAATATTTGTGATTATCAAAAAAAAGTGTTATATTAGACGTATGTTAAAAGGTGAAGCGCATCCGATGCACAAACTTACGGAAAAGCAGGTTACTCAAATTAGAGAACTTTGGAAAGTTGGGCATCGTAATGTCAAAGTATTAGCCAGAAACAATGGTGTATCACCCGCTAACATCAAAAAAATTGTTACAAACCAAACGTGGACACATATGATTAAGTGGCCATATGAAAAAGTTTAAGTTATGTCAAACGAAGAAATCATTGAAGAAATCCTAATGGAAGCACATGGATATGGTGTTAGAAAAGAAGTTATTAAAAAGGCTAAAGCTCTTATGCAAGAGGACCCTAAAATGGATAAAGTAGATGCATATGAAATAGCTTTAGAAGAATGTACAAAGTAATTTAATGAAAGTAGATGGTAAACAATATTGTGATATATCCAAACTTTCTATTAGATTAATAAGTAAAGACGTAGCTAAGGATATTATCGTAAACAATCATTATAGTGGTATATGGACAAAAGTATCATATGCGATTGGATTGTTTTATTTATCAAACGATGAACATAAATTCTTTGGTGGTGTAAACGAAAAACTTATTGGTGTAGCATGTTATGGAGACCCGGTGGGTAGACACTCTGGCGCATCTATTTGTGAAACATTAGATAGAACGGAAGTTTTAGAACTTACCCGTTTATTTGTATTTGATGGGTATGGTAGTAATATTGAGAGTTGGTTTGTTGGTAAAACATTCCAATGGTTAAGAGAAAACGCACCACACATCAAAGCATTAGTATCTTATTCAGACCCGAAAGCAGGACATTTAGGAACTGTATATCAGGCAACGAATTGGATATATCAAGGTAATCGAATCCGACCAAACGATAGTTGGTCTTTCAAATGGAGTGAAATTGATGAATGGCATCATAGTAGAACTTCATATGTGAAGTATGGAACGAATGACCCAAAGATAATTCAAACAATGGTAACATCACCATTTTGGATTAAAAAAGAACCACGTAAACATCGTTATATTTATATTTTGATTAACGGAAAAGAAAGAAAAAAGTTATTAAAAAATTTAAAATACCCATCACTAAAATATCCAAAAGTGAGCGAGGAATTTGTAGAAGAAATACATAAATTAGAACCAGTAAATTAAGGTTATGAAAGAAGAAGGTAAAAATTATTGCGATACATCAAAAGTATTTATTGCACCAATTGGTAAAGATGTAGCAAAAGATATTATCGTAAAGAAACACTATACTCACGCCTGGACTGCTTGTAGATATGCATTAGGTATTTTTTACAAAATGGATACAACCAATGCTTTGGGTGAAGATACCAAATTGATTGGATGTATAGTTTATGGATTTCCCGTTGGAGCTAGAGCAGCAACTTCTATTTCAGATTTACTTACAAAAGATAATGTATTAGAATTAACTCGTCTTTATTGTGATGATGGGTATGGTTCTAATATCGAATCATATGCGATGGGGCAATCATTCAAATGGTTCAGAGAAAATGATAAAGAAATCAAAACACTTATTTCTTATGCCGATAATGGACAAGAGCATTTGGGTGGTATTTACCAAGCAACTAATTGGATATATCAGGGGTTAAATACTGATATTGCGTTAATGCCAAATTATGGTATTTCCCTTTCAAATGACCCTTACAAATGGATTCATAGTAGGACTGTATTTACAAAATGGGGTAGTGGTAACTTAGAACATCTTCGTAGAGAAATTGGAAAGCAAGGATATAAAGAATTTTGGAGAAGGGAAGAACCACCAAAGCATAGATACCTACAAATTATTACAGCTGATAAGAAGGAAAAGAAAGCAATTATGAAATCTTTCAAACACGAAATCAGACCTTATCCAAAAGATACCCGTGCTTTCAATAAAGATATTCAGCATTGGGAAACAATCGCACCTGAAACCGAAATAGATACCAAATTTTGGTAATCTAAATTATTTTTAGTATATTTGTAATATGAATAAATTTTGGGATACTGGCGAAGAAACAAATACCGCCACATTTGACTATCATATAATGAAAAAGAAGTTCATTGATAATTTGAACTATCTTAAAACAATGTCAGTACAAGAACAAACTTTGTACAAAAAATGGATAGAATGGAATATGGATAGAGTTTCTAATATGAAACGATTGCCCGTATTACAATCGTATTACGATTCATTGTGGAAACCAACCAATATCTTCGATAAAGAATTAACAATTAAAGAAATTGAATCAATAGACCCCTATGTGGAAATTGTAGATGATGACCCAAAAGAATCTACTCGTTGGACTGAAATTCGTAAATTAATTCATACAATGGAATTTCAGGCTAATCCTGGTAGAAACGTAAAAATATATGTTAAGGATAGAACAAGTGGAAAAATATTAGGACAGATATGTTTAGGTTCAGATATTACATCATTAGGCGTAAGAGATGAATACATTGGTTGGACCAAAGAAGATAAGTTTGAGAAAGGTAAATTAAATTGTACATCGATTGCTACAACCATCGTATCTACTCAACCATTTGGATATAACTTTTTAGGTGGTAAGTTAATCGCAGCATTGGCAACTGCACCTGAAATTAGAGATTATTGGAAACAAAAATATGATAATCCATTGATTGGTATTGGTACAACATCTTTGTATGGTATTCACTCACAATACAATGGTATTCCACATTTCAAAACATTAGGAGAATCCAAAGGTAGGATTTCTACAAAGCCTGATGATGAGGTATATGACCCGTGGCATCAATGGTTAAAAGAAAATCGACCAGAATGGTATAAGAAAAATATTATGGATGAGAGAGAACGTAATGGTGCTAATATGGGTTACGAAAAGAACGGACCTGTTAGTGGTATCAAACAAAAGATTATTCAGGCAATTTTTAAAGAATTGGGAATTAAAGGAAATGAATATGACCACGGATTCCAAAGAGGTGTTTACTTTGCTCAAATGTATGAGAATGGAAATCAGTTCTTATGTGATAAAATTGAAGAGAAAGATTTGATTCTAAAAGATAAATTTGAGAAAGGAAATGAATATACTTTAAAATGGTGGAAAGGTAAAGCAATCAAACGATATGAGAAATTGTTTGAAGAAAGTAAAATAAAACCAGAAGTTCTATTTTATGTAGATGCGATTGGAATGACATGGGAAGGTATGAAAGAAAATTACCTAAAAGAAGTTGGTAGATAACATGAAATTTTGGGAAACAACAATTAATTATAATACGGCAAGAAAAGTATTGGTCATACCCAATATAACCAATTATAGGGAAATTGAAAAAGATTCATTCGTTGATGTTATTTTTAATCACATTAGTACACTAAGAAACTATGGTGAATATTTTTGGTATGTAATAATGCCCAAAGGAAATCCATCAGCAAAATTAAATATGCTTGACAATGTAAAGCAAATTGAAGTTCCTATACCTGGTGATATGATGAACCAAAGATGCTTTCCACCGGAAGAATTAGTCAGAGTAATGAAAGAAACTGACTACGATATTATCTATTCTCATTTGCCTGATTGGAGTGTAGTGGGTAGATATAAGAAAACAGCAGATACTAAGATTATAGGTTATTGTCATTGGTGGGAAATGAGTCATTGTAATGGTGTGGATAATAGACCTGGTAAGGCAAAAGAGTTGTGGTTACCAAATGAAATATTAGGTGTACTACAAATGGATACTTGCTTTCTTAATACGCAAGACCAAAAAAATAAAGTAATCGAAGAAGCAAAGACTTTCTTTAGTGATTCTACTTTAGAAATGCTTGATAAAAAATTAGTTGTTTGGAATTTGGGCGTAGCAAAGGATAAAGTATTGCAACAACCAAATCCAAATAAACATAATATAATTGTATTCAATCACCGAACCGCTGGATATAAAAATTATAATAAGTTTGTTGGATATATGGAAGCATATAAAAAACATAGACCTGATATTAAGGTATGGGTGCCTCAATACGAAAATGGTGATAAAAAATTACCTTGGTTTGATACTACAAAAGAAGCATCAAAGCAAGCATATTATAATAAATTACAATTGTGCAAAGTTGGAATACAGCCACTACAAACAAATTATGGATGGAGTGTATCTGCCACCGATTGTATGATGAACGGCACGCCAATGATTTTCCATAATTCAGATTGTTATAGAGAGATAGACCCGAATGGTATATTTTTCAATAATCAGAAAGAATTATTTGTATTGTTGGATAAGATATTGGATGACGATACTTATAGATGTGAGAGAGAAAGAATAGCATTGGAAAGAGCAAACGAATTATCAGAAAACGATTCAAAAATGTTTTCTATACTACATAAAAAATTAATAGGTTAATGTATCAAAACATTTATTACGAAAGGCAAAGAAACCTGATACATTTATGGGATGATGAAAGAGGATATACAACTTTTCCTTATCGTAAATATGCTTATAAAAAAGACCCATATGGAGAATTCCGTTCAATGTATGGTGATAAATTGACCAAAATATCTAAGTGGGAAAAGGATGAAGCTGAAGATTTATTCGAATCGGATGTACCCGAAACTACGAGAGTCTTAGTTGATATATACGATAGTGATTTACCATCAAATGGACATAGAGTTCTTACATTTGATATTGAGGTAGAAATGGTATCAGGCCTACCAAACACAAAAGAAGCTAAAAACGAAATTACATCAATTGCCGCATACGATGGAGCTACCAAATTATTCGATGTATTCGTTTTAGATAAAGAAAGAAAGATAAAAAATAACACCAATCAGTTTAACAAAGATGGTAGACAGGCTAAGATTCATATCTTTGATAATGAACGAAATCTATTACAATCCTTTATAAACTATTACGAAGAAGTTAATCCAACAATTCTAACAGGTTGGAACATCGACTTCTTTGATATTCCGTATCTTTATAATCGTATCAAAAATATATGCGGTGAGGGTAACGCTAAACGATTATCGCCCGTAGGACAGACATTCTATTCACCTTATAGAGATAAATGGCAATTTGGTGGTGTAAGTATTTTAGATTATCTCAATCTTTACAAAACATACACATACACATTAGAATCATCTTATACATTGAACTATATCGCTACAAAAGAATTGGGTAGAGGTAAAGTAGAGTATGAAGGTAATTTAGATGACCTATTTGAAACTGATTTGGAAAAATTCATTGAATATAACATTGTCGATGTGGACTTGGTTGTAGCAATGGATAACAAACTTCAGTTCATTGAATTATGTAGAGCAGTTTGCCACGCGGGCTACGTTCCATATGAAGATTACATTTTTTCATCAAAGTGGTTAGAAGGGGCGTGTTTGGGATATCTGAAAAAGAAAAGATTGGTGGCAACCAACAAACCAAAAGATAGGAAGGAAAGAATGCAAGCTCTTAGAGATAACAACGAAGAAAAGTTTATTGGAGCATATGTAAAAGAACCCATCGTTGGTAAGTATGATTGGATATATGATTTGGATTTAACATCACTATATCCATCAATCATTATGACATTAAACATTTCACCAGAAACAAAGATTGGTAAAGTTCAGAATTGGGATGCTGAAGAATGGATTAGAGGAGAAGATAAGGTTTATAAATTAGTTGGTAAAGAGGGTAGTACATACGAATACAATAGAACTGAATTATCAGAAGTAATTAAAGATAGTAATTTAGGAATAGCAGCAAATGGAGTATTATATAATCAGGATAAGCCTGGTCTTATTGCTGATATCCTAAATGATTGGTTTCAAAAAAGAGTTGAATTCCGAAAGTTAGAAAAAAAATACGGAGAAGAAAAAGATACAGAAAAATACGAATTTTATGCAAAGAGACAATTGGTTCAGAAGATTCTTCTTAACTCTATGTATGGTGTTCTTGGTCTGCCTGCCTTTAGGTTTTATGATATTGATAATGCAGAAGCGGTTACAATCACCGGCCAAACTGTTATCAAAAAGACAGCAGAAATGGCAAACATCAAATACTGGAAAGAACTCGGAACAAGAGACGACTACAATGTTTATATAGATACTGATTCTATCTATATGATGGCTGAACCATTGGTGAAGCATCGTTATCCAAACTACAAAGAATTTGACCAGAATAGAATGGCTGAAGAAGTTAATACTATTGCTGAAGAAACTCAATCATTCCTAAATAAGTTTTATGATTTATTAGCAGAAAGGTTTTTCTTTATTCCAAAAGATAAGCATCGTTTTGAGATTAAGAAAGAGTATATCAGCAAGGCTGGATTTTGGGTAGCAAAGAAAAGATACGCACAATGGATGATTTTGAAAAATGGTATCCCCTGTGATAAGTTAGATGTTAAGGGATTAGATGTTGTTCGTTCTTCATTCCCCAAAGCATTTCAGGACTTTATGGCTAAGTTATTAAAAGATATTCTAATGAGTAAATCTAATTCAGAAATAGATGAATCATTATTGAACTTCAAAAAATCAATGGCTATTTTACCTGTAAATAAAATCGCTAAAGGTGGGGCAATAAAAGAATTGAGTAAATATGATAATGGTAGTTGGGTTAAAGGTAAATCAATTGCAGATTTTGAAAAAGGAACACCTGCACACGTCAAAGCCGGAATAGCATATAACCGATTACTAAAATTCTTTAACTGTCCATATAAACACGAACCAATCAGAGATGGTGATAAAGTAAAGTGGGTATATCTAAAAACAAACCCATTAGGATTAGAAGGATTAGCATTCAAAGATTACAATGACCCTAAACAGGTTATGGATTTTGTAGAGCAATATATAGATAGAGATGAGATTTACAAAGCAGAATTAGAGAACAAAATTGATGATTTCTACAAAGCTTTAAAGTGGGAAAAAGCTAGTACGGAAGCTCAAACTGCTAAAAAGTTTTTTTCCTTTTAATTTGGAACATTCAAAATATTTCCTTATATTTGTAATTATAAAATAAAATTTAAAAACTAGATTATGAACAAAAACAATTTAACACGATTCATTCAAAAGTATTCATTGGGTGGAGTTATTGAATCAGTAGCTTGGAACGCAGAAGGTAACAAACTTTCAGTACGTTTTATTTCTGATGACAAGACAATGCTTGGTGAAGTGGATTTTAATGGCTTTACATCAAAACCATTCAACATTGGTATTTATACCACATCATTATTGAAAAACCTTATTGGTATTTTGGATAATGATATTAATCTTAATGTAGATACAGTAGGTGATAAAGCAACTGTATTGAAATTAAATTCAGAAGAAACTGAAACATCTTACCAATTAGCAGATTTAGGTGTAATTCCTGCGGTACCTGATTTGAAACAATTACCAGAATTCGGTATTTCAATCGAAATGGCATCCACTATGATTGATAAATTTATCAAAGCAAAAGGTGCATTATCCGATATTGATACTTTCACTGTATTTACTGAAGGTGGTGATTTGAAAATGGCTATTGGTTATTCAACAATCTCTACAAATAGAGTAACATTCACTTGTGAAAAAGGATTCGCTGGTGAAGTTAAACCCATTTCATTCTCCGCTAAGTATCTAAAAGAAATTTTAACGGCTAATAAAGAAGCAACATCCGCTAAACTCAAAGTATCAGCTGATGGATTAGCTCACGTTGAATTCATTATTGATGAGTTCGTTTGTAAATATTATTTAGTAGAAATTCAAAATTAATGAAAATGGCTAAGAAAAAAGAAATGGAACAATTAGAATTATTTCCACCAGAGCAAGGTAGTGTTGAACCCCAACAACCAAAAGTTATTCAGGACGCAGAATGGTGTTTTCAATTTTTTAACAATGAACCAGTAGTATTCGCTTGGAATAATGAAAACTCAGAAGCTTCTCCATTGGTATTGCAAATTCAACCAAACGAAAGCGATAGATTAACATTTAGACAAAATGGTATGGAATTTAGTATATTCCCAAGACCAATTAGCGAAGAATCAAAAAAACAAAGAGAATTAGAAAGTAAAAACTAAACTATGAGTTTCGATAATTTAATAGAAAATGTGACTCAATGGGCACATGATAAAGGGATTTTAGTTCCGGATAATGCACCTAAACAAATGTTAAAGGTGTTAGAAGAAGTGGGTGAAACTGCAGGTGCTTTATTGAAATCTAAAGATGAAGAAATAAAAGATGGTATCGGTGATTCGTTTGTAACTCTGATTATTTTATCAAAGCAATTAGGTTTGGAGCCAGTTGAATGTTTAGAAGCAGCTTGGAATGAAATCAGAGATAGAAAAGGTAAAACAGAAAACGGAGTTTTTATAAAAAATTAATTATGAGTTTTTTCGCAAACGATATAAACAAAAGAGAGCATAGTTTATGGGTAGAGAAATACCGCCCACAAACGCTTGCTGATTATGTTGGTAATGAAACTATCAAAGAAACTATTCAGCAATATTTAGAAAATAATGATATTCCACATCTATTGTTGTATGGTAAAGCGGGAACAGGTAAAACTACATTAGCAAAGTTAATCGTAAACACAATCAAATGTGATAGTATGATTATCAACGCATCGGATGAAAACAATGTAGATACTGTAAGAACAAAGGTAAAGAACTTTGCATCTTCGGTAGGTTTTGCAGGATACAAAGTGATTATCCTTGATGAGTTCGATTATATGACTCCAAACGCACAAGCAATTCTAAGAAACTTAATGGAAACATTTAGTAAGCATTGCCGATTCATTTTGACTTGTAATTACATTGAGAAAATTATTGACCCTATTCAAAGCCGTTGCCAAGCATTTGCAATTACACCACCAACTAAAAAAGATGTAGCAGTACAGGTTGTTAAAATTTTAGATGCAGAAAAGATTAAATACGAACCAAAGAATATGGCTGATATTATCAATTCATATTACCCTGATATTCGTAGAATCTTAAACACCTGTCAACTACAATCAGCTAAAGGTGAATTGAAAGTAGACCATACAATTATGGTGGAATCAAACTTTCAAACTAAATTGATTGATTTACTAAAATCATCAGATGATAAACGTAATCTATTTATGAAAATCAGACAGGCGGTAGCAGATAATCGATTAAATGATTATTCGGAAATGTATTCAATGTTGTATGATAAAGTAGATGATTACGCAAGTGACAATAAAGCAAATGTAATCTTAACTATCGCAGATGGATTATCCAAAGATGCTTTGGTAGTTGATAAAGAAATAGTTTTTATGAGTACAATTATTCAAATTTTAAATATTATTAAATAATGGAAAACATGCAATTCCAAGCACCACAACAAATTGATTTAAAAAATACACGCGATATAGCATGTAGACATTGTGGTAACTTGTTATTTATGATGGGGTATAGATTTCGTAAGGCATCTAAATTATTAACCGGCGGTGATAGAGATACCGTAATGCCATTCGAAGTACCTTTATGTACTAATTGTGGTAAACCATTAGATGAATTTTTACCTGATGAATTAAGAAGTACAAAAGAAGAAAATAATGGCGGCTAAAAAGTTATTTGACCATTTAAATGCAATAACTGCAGAGCAAGACCCAAACTACTTCAGTAAACTTTCAGAAGAAGATAAAAAATCGTGGAGCAACTTTATGATTAACCGATTCTTATCTATGAAGCCGGAATGGGTTGAGCTTATTGCATCGTTATTACCATTAACTCAAACCTTAGAACCAAAGGATATGTACAAATTGTATATTAATGTTCTTCCAAAAGGAAAGCAATATCTAAAATATACAAAAGGAAAAGCTGATGAAAAATACGAAGAATTTTTAGTTGAGTTAATTAAGAAAGAATTTACAGTGCCAGAATCACAGGCATTAGAATATATTGATATCTTATACTCTACTAGAGAAGGTAGAGAAAATATTAAATACATTTGTGAAAAGTACGGAATAGAGAAAAAACAAATTACGAAACTAAAATTAAAGATATAATTCTTTGGTTTTTTTAAATAAATTTCGTATATTTGTTATATGGCTAGAGTATCATTTTCACAATATAGTATGTGGAGCAGTTGCCCACAACAATACAAACTAAGTTACATTGATGGATTATCACAATCCACATCCAATATACATTCAGTATTTGGTTCAGCAATGCACGAAACGTTGCAAGAGTATTTAAGTAGATGCCTTCGTATCTCCAAATCACAAGCAGATAAGGGAATGGATACTAAAGCATTTCTTAAAGAAAAAATGAGAGAGATTTATCTCAAAGAATCTAACGAAGGTAAAGAACCAATCTGTACTAAAGAAGAATTGGTAGAGTTTTTAGAAGATGGTAATCTTATATTGGATTACTTTCAAAAATCTAAAAACTTCAACAACTTCTTTTCTCTAAAGTATGATGAGTTAGTTGCTATTGAGCAACCAATCAATACAAAAATTAGAGAGCATATCAATTTTTTAGGATTCATAGATTTAGTAGTTAGAAGTAAGTTCGATAACAAATATCGAATCATAGATTTCAAAACATCTACATCGGGTTGGAATAAATACCAAAAGAAAGACCCAACTAAAAACGCACAAATACTTCTTTACAAAAAGTTTTATTCAGAAATGTTAGGAGTTTCTATGGATATGATAGATGTTGAGTTTATTATTCTAAAAAGAAAGGTTTCCAAAAATACTGAATATAATATTCCACGTATTAGTAGACACGTTCCAGCAAATGGTAAACAATCTATTAATAAAGCTTGGAATGAGTTTAATACATTTGTAGATAATGTTTTTAATACTGATGGTTCGTATCGAACTGATGTAGAATTTTTTAAGAAGCCATCTAAATTATGTGGATGGTGTGAATTTTACGGAACATATTGTGATGGAAAATAATTTTTTGTATATATATGTATATACAAATATTATCAACTATGGCAGATTTAAAATTAACTACGGTTAAAGTTATAAAAAGGTTATATGATGAGGATTTTAAAATATCTACCATTCAAGGTGGATTAAACTTTCAAAGACTTGTTAATAGAACTTTAGACCTTTACACCAAAAATGAAAAATTTAGAAAACAACTAAATGAACACACAGCCCTACAAATTAGTGGCTCACAATTTTAAGAACGAACTAAAAAGTTATGGCAAAAAAGAAAATTCTGTTACTCTCCGATGACCTTAGAATGGCTAGTGGTATAGCTAATGTATCAAAGCAATTGGTTTTAGGTACAGTACATAAGTACGATTGGGTACAATTAGGTGCAGCAATCAAACACCCAGAAGCAGGAAAAATATTCGATTTAAATGAGGACGTTAGAAAGCAAACAGGAGTTGAAGATGCTAATGTTAAAATATATCCGTTTGATGGATATGGAAATGCCGATATTATTCGTCAATTGTTAATGATGGAAAAACCGGATGCAATTCTACACTTCACCGACCCAAGATATTGGATTTGGTTATATGAGATTGAACATGAAATCCGCCAATCAGTACCTTTGTTCTTTTATCATATTTGGGATGATTTGCCAGACCCAAAATACAATAGAGATTACTACGAAAGTTGTGATTGGATTGGATGTATTTCAAAACAAACTTATGGTATTACTAAAAGAGTTTGGAGTTGGGATAAAGAAAAACATTGGACTAAGCCAGAAGATTGGCAAGTAAGTTATGTACCACATGGTATTCGTTCAGATATCTATAAACCCGTAGATGTTCCAACTGATTTCAAAAATAAAATATTTGGCGATAAAGAATATGAATTTGTTCTTTATTGGACAAATAGAAATATTAGAAGAAAGCAGCCTATTGATGTGATGTTGGCATTCAACGCATTTAGAGAAGCATTACCGGAAGAAAAAAGAGATAAGGTTGTTTTAGTTATGAAAACAAAACCTGTTGAAGAACATGGTACTGATTTGATAAAAACAGCAGAACATTTGATGCCAGATGCAAATATCATATTTGTAGATGAAAAACTAAAAGAAGAAGAACTAAACTATCTTTACAATTTAGCAGATGTAACAATTATGTTATCATCAAACGAAGGGTTTGGATTAGGTACAGCTGAATCAATTATGGCTGGTACTCCAATTATTACAACTGTAACGGGTGGTTTGCAAGACCAATGTGGATTCAGAGTTAAGGGTAGTGGTAAATTATTAACTGCAGAAGATTATTTAGAAATTGGTTCTTTACACAATAAGCATAAAAAGAATACACACGTTTGGGGAGATTGGGTAAAACCAATTTGGCCAGTTCGTTCAACAACGGGTTCAGTTCCAACACCATATATTTTTGATGATAGAATTGATTTTGAAGATGTATCGCCTTTGATTATGGAATGGTATCAAACTCCAATAGAAGATAGAAAAGCTGCTGGATTGAAAGGTAGAAAGTGGATGATGGGAGAAGGTAAGTTAAGTAGAGAAGCTATGTGTGATGCACTCATTGAAGGTATGGAAGGTGCATTTGAAAATTGGAAACCAAAGAAAAAATTTAAATTGATAAACATCTAATATGAGTAAACCAACATTAGTATTTCAGGCACCCGTAGCAACGAGAAGTGGATATGGAGACCACGCGAGAGATTTATTACAATCATTATATAAATTAGATAAGTTTGATATTAAAGTAATCAGTACAAGATGGGGTGCAACTCCTATGGATGCTCTTAATTATGAAAATGAATTTCATAAATGGATTGTTAATAATATTATCCAAAAACCTGACCAAAAGCCAGATATTTATATTCAAGTGACCGTTCCGAATGAATTTCAACCATTAGGATTCTATAACATCGGAATTACTGCAGGTATTGAAACAACCCATTGTGCATTAGATTGGATTCACGGATGTAATCGAATGGATTTAATAATCGTACCATCAGAACATTCAAAGAAAAGTTTAGTTGATACGGTTTACAATGAGCAAGATAGGCAAACTGGTAAACAAATTGGTCAACACAGAATACAAAAACCTGTTGAAGTTCTTTTTGAAGGATTTGATGAAAATGATTTTGGAACTGATGTAGTTGCTACTGTTAGTGAATTGGATGAAATTAAAGAAGATTTTGCATTTTTGTTTGTAGGACATTGGTTAAGGGGTGACTTAGGTGAAGATAGAAAGAATGTGGGAATGATGATTAAAACATTTGCTATGGCATTTAAAAATGAAAAAGTAAAGCCAGCATTAGTTTTAAAAACATCTACCGCAGGATTTAGTGTGATTGATAGAGAAAGACTTGTATCAAATATAAGACAAACTTTAGGTAAAGATTATGGAACTGTTTCTATTTATTTATTGCATGGCGATTTAACACCTTCACAAATGAATGGTTTATATGAACATCCAAAAGTAAAAGCAATGTTGAATTTTACAAAAGGTGAAGGATTTGGTAGACCATTATTAGAATTCAGTTTGACAGGAAAACCAATTTTAGTAAGTAATTGGAGTGGGCATTTAGATTTTTTAAAAAGTGGAGCGGTATTGTTAGATGGTGAATTGAAGCCTGTACACGAATCAGCAGCAGATAATTTTTTGTTAAAAGAAGCAAAGTGGTTTAATGTAAATGTTTCTAAAGCACTTCCTTTGATTAAAGATATCTATAAAAACTATGACAAATATAAAATAGAAGCATTTCAATTAGGTAAACAAAATAAGCAAAACTTCAGTTTATCGAAAATGACTCAATTGTTTGATACTATTTTAAATCAGTATGGTATTTATAATAAGAAACAACCAACGTTTCAACCAATGCAGTTACCTAAACTAAAAATGGTAAGTAAGTAATATGAATTACAATCCTATATATCGTAAATCAATTGATGATAGAAACGTAGTAGCTCCTAATAAAATGACAAGGGGTAAATTTTATCTTATAAAAGAATACGATTATGTAGATGGGACTACAGGTAAATTTACAGAAACAACGGCACCAATAATTTATACACTATTTGTATCTCAAGGTAAAGATATATTACATTGCGTAAAAGTATCCAATGTAAACCCAAATTTAATAAAAAAGTTCTTTGGAAAATTTGTAAATGAGAATACTGAAAAATTGCAAATGAGGGGTGGTGCTAAAAAGTTTTATGAAAATGTAGTTGCTAAAGTTCCAATCATAACAAATGATGCTTATAGAACATATAAAATAAGTGGATTACAAAAAGTAATAGAATTGACTATGGATGTTAATGAATTGACCCCAAAGAATATGAATGTTACGGGAATAGATAAACGCTCACAATTAAAAGGTAGATAATAATGACATCAAAAGAATACGTTATATGGCTTAAAGGTTTCGTAGAAGCCTGCCACGAATACGCACCCACACCAAAACAATGGGATGCACTAAAAGATAAATTAGCAGAAGTAAATGATTTAATTGGTACACCAATTGGACCAGGTATAGGAGTTCCAAACATACAACAATTCCCAACTTGGCAACACCCACACTATCCTAACCCAATGGATAATCCATATAAGATAACTTGTAGTACGGGTTCAGTTGGTACATCATCACCTGGGTTTGCAGTTACAACTACTCCTGGTTATGGTTCTATTTCCTATAACCCATCCACATCAACTACATATGAGTATCCAAGTGGTAGTGCTTGGCATTATACAAATAATAAATCACACAACGAAGAGCAATGAAAAAAGTATTAGTTACAGGTGGTTGTGGTTTTATAGGTTATGCATTGACGCAGAAACTTATTAGTAGAGGATACGATGTAGACGTAATTGATAATTTATCTATTGGTAAAGAAGCTAAGGATGTCAAAAAATTAGGTGCTAATTTTTCAAAAATTGATATTAGAGATATAGATATTTTAGGTGATAAATTCTACACATACATATTTCACCTAGCGGCGCTAAGTAGAATACAACCATCATTCCAAAATCCTTCTTGGACTTTTAGTGTAAATGTAGAAGGAACAAAAAAAGTAGTAGAATACGCTTTTAGAAGCCAAAGTAAATTAATATACGCTGGTTCATCATCTCGCCATCATAACCCAACATTATCACCATACGCATTAACAAAGCATATGGGAGAAGAATGGATAAAGATGCATAAAGAGGTATATGGATTAAATGCAGAAATTGCACGTTTTTATAATGTGTATGGACCTGGCGAAATGATTGGTTCTGATATGGCAGCTGTAATTGGGATTTGGAGATATGCTATTCAAAAAGGAGAACCAATATTAATACATGGTGATGGTGAACAAAGAAGAGATTTTACTCACGTTGATGATATAGTTGATGGATTAATCCGAATAGCTGAAAGCGATGAAAAGCATGAAGATGCTTGGGAGTTAGGAACAGGATGTAATTATTCCCTAAATGAGTTAGCAGATATGCTAGAATATCCTAATAAAAAATATGTAGATGATGTAAAGGGTAATTATAGAAAAACTCTTAGAATAAACAATGATGCAGTTGAAAGATTAGGATGGCAACCAACCGATAAATTAAAAAGTTATATAGATGAAATTAAGTTACGCAATAACAGCTTGTAATGAATACGAAGAAATTATAAGATTAGTTACACAATTACTAAACTATAAAGGAGAAAATTCAGAAATCGTAGTTCTTTTGGATACGCCAAAAGCACCGACTGAACTGGTAGAGTATTTGGAGTTACAGGCAAACGCCGATTATATAACATTAATCGAATCAGAATTTGATAATGATTTTGCTCATTGGAAAAACTTCCTTAATTCGCAATGTAAAGGTGAGTGGATATTCCAATTAGATGCTGATGAATACTTAGACCCAAATCTTATTGTTAATTTAGAAGATATTTTAGAAACAAATATCGATAAAGATTTAATTGTAGTTCCACGTATAAACACAGTGGAAGGATTGACAGAAGCGCACATTCATAAATGGGGATGGAGAGTAGATGAAAAGGGTTGGGTTAATTTCCCTGATGTTCAGACTCGTATCTATAAGAACAAAGAAACTATTGGATGGGCTGGAAAAGTACACGAAAGAATTGGGGGATTTGAAAGTTATACCGCATTTCCTTCAGATGAGATGTATTGTATAAAGCATCCAAAGACAATCAAAAGACAAGAAAAGCAAAACGATTATTATAATACATTATAATGGTATATGTTTACTATCACATATATGCAGTAGATGGTATAGAATCCATAGTAAGTGAACAATTAGATTTACTTAAAAGTAAATTTGATTTTGAATATAATTTAAATATAGGAATATCAGTAGCTAATAAAAATACATCTACAAAAAAATTATTATCCTTATTAGATAAAACAAAAATAAGAGATGTTAGAGCTGAAGGGCATGAGTTTACAACATTGGAATTGATAGAATCAGATATACATAAATTCAATGATTCTGATTATATTTTTTATTTTCATACAAAAGGAGCATCTAAACTAAAAGATTCTAACTATGAAAATATAGAAGATTGGAGAAATTTAATGATGTATTTTAATGTTGAAAAAGTAAAAGATGTATTTGCTATTTTTCAAAGAACAAAATATAATACATTTGGATGTGAATTTGATACAACATTATCGGGCATTCAATTTTACTCTGGTAATTTTTGGTGGGCAAAAGCTGATTATATAAAAACAATAAATTTAGAAAATATAAAGAGAAATAGATTTGATGCAGAGCTAAATTTTATTCAGAAAGGTCAAAATTGGAAACCATATTCAATATTCAACAGTAGACAAAATATTGAATTTTTTCATTATAAAGAAAGATTCCCAAAAGAAAAATATAAAATATGACAAAATTAATTATTTTTGATTTAGATGGTGTATTAGTTGAAGCAAAAGATATACACTTTAAAACATTAAACCAAGCTCTTTGGGAAATTGACAAGAGTGATAAATATGTTATATCAGAAGCAGAACATCTTTCGATATACGATGGACTAAAAACCAATCAAAAATTAGAACTACTTACACAAAATAAAGGATTACACCCAAACACATATGAAACAGTTTGGAATAGAAAACAATATCTTACAATTGAAGCAATAACTGATTTACAACCCGATTTAGATAAAATCGAATTGTTTAAAGAACTTCGTAATAGAGGATATAAGTTAGCATGTTGCTCAAACTCAATTAGAAGGTCTGTATTGGTGATGTTGGCAAAGATAGGTATAATTGAGTATATGGATTTAATCCTTTCTAATGAGGATGTAAAGAACTCTAAACCGCATCCTGAAATGTATTGGAAGGCTATGAGTATGATGGGATGCTTACCAGAAGAAACCCTAATTGTAGAAGATTCTCCGCATGGGTTATTGGCGGCAAGTAGAAGTAGAGCTAATGTATTAAGAGTTGATAATCCTAAAGATTTGGTATTATCAAAAATTATTAGTAGATTAGATGAAACAAAAAATAAAATTATGAGTACACCAAAATGGCAAGGTGGTAAGATGAATATTCTTATCCCAATGGCAGGAGCTGGTAGTAGATTCGCAGCAGCAGGCTACACATTCCCAAAACCACTAATCGATGTGGAAGGTAAACCAATGATTCAGGTGGTTGTTGATAACCTAAATATAGATGCTAACTTTATTTATGTTGTACAAAAAGAGCATAGAGCCAAGTTTAATTTGGATACCCTATTGAACCTAATCACTCCTAATTGTAAAATAGTAGAAGTCGATGGGATGACGGAGGGGGCAGCTTGTACAACTCTATTAGCAAAAGAATTCATTAACAATGATGAACCATTGTTGATGGCAAACTCCGACCAGTTCGTAGAATGGGATTCAAATGAGTTTATGTATAAAATGATTGAACAAAAAGTTGATGGAGGTATTCTAACATTTACAGCAACACATCCAAAATGGTCATTCGCTAAAGTAGATGAATATGGATATGTTACGGAGGTGGCTGAGAAGAATCCAATATCAGATATTGCAACGGTTGGTGTTTACTATTGGGCTAAAGGTTCTGATTATGTAAAGTACGCTGAACAAATGATTAGTAAAAACATCAGAACAAATAATGAGTTTTATACTTGCCCTACTTTCAATGAAGCAATCGGTGATGGTAAAAAAATCAAAACATTCAACATTGAAAAAATGTGGGGATTGGGAACACCTGAAGATTTAAAATATTACTTAGAAAATTATAAAAAAATAATACAGTTATGAATAATTGTATATTTACAACTCACGCAACTCTTACAAAAGAGCATGCTGAATATAGTTTACGTTCTTTACTACAAAATCAAAGTAAAGGTATAGTATGGGATTGGTTTATTCTATATAATACACATTCGGATACCATTAGTAATGAATGGCTCGAATCAAAAGTTAAAGAATTGGATACCAATGGTTATATTCAAAATTTGGCTGTATTTCCATACGATGAATTGGATTGTCAGAGAACACTAACGCAGGATATCATTAACCAATTAGGAATGTTAGTGGAAAATGGTTTAAATAAACCAGGCAAAACTTTATTGTTAAAATCAGATTATTGTGTATCCCATAACTTCAACAAAGTATTTAAAAATCATACTGATATAAATTCGATATGGAGTTTACCAATATATAACGCAAAATCAAAAATACCGCAATTAGAAATCGATGAATTGTGTAAGTTAGATAAATTTGAAGTAGCACCATTAGCAACTTATTACAGAGGTGGAACGAATCATCCAATTACGCCAGGTTCATTAAATGACCCGTATAAAGAATATTCATCAAACGGAAAGCCGGATACAGACTCATCTATTAAATTTGTATCTCATAATATACAAAACGATTATAATCTACACGTATTTACAAATGATGTATTAAGTATTTGCCATCAAATAGCAAGTAGAGCATTGAATCCAAACGCAACTTGGGGAGGTGCACATGATTTGTTCAACGTTGGGTTTAATCAAGGTGGAATAAATCGTTCAACTGAAATTGGTGCATTTGGAGTTCATATGTACCATTCAATTAAATCAAAAAACCACAGCTTTGAAAGAGGAGATGCTAGAAAAGTTGTAGAAGGGGAGGAATATTAATATGATACTAATATCGCATAGAGGAAATGTGAATGGTAGAATACCTAAAGCAGAGAATAAACCGGATTATATACAAACCGCATTGGATTTAGGATATGATGTAGAGATTGATGTTTGGGGTATAGAGGGTGAATTATTTTTAGGACATGATAATCCACAATATCCAATAGGATGGGATTGGTTAAAAGAAAGAAGTTCAAATTTATGGATTCATTGCAAAAACATAGATGCTCTATTATATCTTACTGATATCGATTATTCGTTGGAATTATTTAATTATTTTTGGCATGAAACCGACACAGTAACACTAACATCAGAAAATTGGATATGGGCATTTCCTGGCAAACAACCAATAAATGGAAGTATAGCTGTTTTGCCTGAAATATACAATGATGATGTATCAGAAGCAGCTGGAGTTTGTTCAGATTTTATAGAAAAATATAAATAATGAAAGTAGCAGTATTAATATCAGGCCAACCAAGAAATTATAAAATTGGTTACGATAATTTAAAGAAATCGTATTTAGATAGATACGATTGTGATGTTTATCTACATACTTGGGCAGGCGGTAAATTTGAAGCAACTCAATTTTTCAAAGATAGACCAAAAGATGTTTATGAGTATGCAGATAATTATTTATCGGAAATAAAGGATTTATATAAAGCAAAAGTATTTTCAGTAGAATCCCAAAAAACATTTGATGATAAAGGCATAGTTGACCCATTATGGAGACAACCACTTCAGAATTCAAAATCAATGTGGTATTCATTGTATCAATCCTATTCACTTATTGATAAACAATATGATGCTGTAATTAGAACTCGTTTTGATTTACAATACGAAGATTCGTTATTAGATTTAGAATCATTGGATTTAAATAAAGTGCATGTTTGGGATTGGAGAACCGATGAAAGGGTTAAGCATAGAGGATACTATGATGTATTTGCTATTGGTAACCAAACTAATATGGGAATATATTCACAATTGTATCGTAAAATAGATTGGTATTTAAATTACGATTTAAACTATGTAGAATTTTTAAAAGGAGGATGGCCTGGTCAAGATAGTGGATTAAGAAACGAATATTTACTAAGATGGCATTTAACTAATAGTGGTATTGATGTGGTAGAACACCCAACTAGTTTAGATAAAGCCGATGGACAAATTATAAGATAATGAAAGGAGTTATAACAATATTTGCGATGCCGCAGGAGTTAGAAGATTTAGCATTGACTCTGAATATGCTAAAGAGAAACTCCGTATTTAGAGATAAAAGTATCGATTACAAAGTTGATATTACAATGTGTCTATCTGATGAATTGACAGATTGGGAAAATTCAAAACTACCAAAAGAATATGTTAAAGAAAGAACAATTGAATTAGTTGAAAAATATTTAGGTTGGTGTGTATGGGATTTACAATGGGGTAATCCAAATATATTAGGATGTGTATCTCAAAGAAGATATAGTTTAAAAAATAATTCAGATGCTGATTTTTTTATTTGGTTGGATTGTGATTTCACATTCAAAGACACTACTTTATTTTATTCAGCTTCATCATTTAAAATGTTAAAAGAAGCTGGAATGGATATGTTTGTAGTTACGCCTCAATTTGTAAAGCAATGGGATAATACTTGGGATGTAATAGTTAATGAAAGATTTTGGAATTATCAGCTAGATTATGAATTAGTAGCCGATGTTTATGAAGATACATTACCACAAATAGGAGAAGTTGCTATAAAGGAAATAGAAACATTTAAATTTGCTGGTGGTTGGTTTACTTTAATAAGTAAATCTTTATTAGAAAAGACGGGTGTACCGGAATCATTGGGGCACTATGGATTAGAAGATACATTTGTAATTGAGTGTGCTAAAATTATGAAAAGTAAAGGAGAGCAAGTATCTCAATTTATAATGGAGAATCTTATAATAGGTGAGAGTTATACACAAAGACCAAACGAAACTATTAAAAGTTTTATTTCATCGAAAAATAGAAAAGCTGAATTTACTAAAATAGCAAATGATAATTTTGCAAACGAATTAAAAAGTTTTTATACAAAAAACTATGAATAGGCTTAGAGAACTTATCGATAAATATGGTAGTGATAAAAACAAAAATGAATATACTTCAATATATCATACGATTTTTAGTCCAATTAAAACTAAAAATATAAACTTATTGGAAATAGGTATAGGAACAATGATATTGGATGTACCATCAAGTATGGTCGGATACGCCGGCGATGGATATAGGCCTGGAGCATCTTTAAGAGCATTTAGGGATTTCTTTCCAAATTCAAACATATATGGTGGAGATGTTCAAAAAGATTGTATGTTCGAAGAAGATAGAATAAAAACATTTTTATTTGATTCTACAAATCCGGATGATTGTGATAGTATATTGGGTGATATGAAATTCGATATTATTATAGATGATGGATTACATTTAGCTGAAGCACAAATGGCAACATTTAGAAATTTGTGGAAAAGATTAAATGATGGTGGTTATTATTTTATAGAAGATGTAGCACAGCATAATCCATTATACTCACAATGGAAGTTTGTTTTTTCTGAAATAGAATGTGAAAAATGGACAAATGAATATGGTAATATAATAGTATTTTCAAAATATTAAATATGAAAGAAGTTACAGTAGTACTAACGGCATGCAATAGAGCTGATTTATTAGAAAAGACATTGGATAGTTTTTTTGAAATGAATACATATCCAATCAAACGATTTATTATCATAGATGATGGAATGAATTTTGGTTGTAATGACTTTGTTAAAACCAAATACCAATTTCCAATTGAATTAATTTACAATAATCCAAAACGATATCAGATTCGTTCAATAGATTATGTATATGGTTTGGTCGATACCGAATACATCTTTCATATGGAAGAAGATTGGCTATTCCTTAAAAAAGAATTTATTGAAGATTCTATGAAAGTGTTGGAAGCCGATGAAAATATACTACAAGTTTGGTTGAGAGGAACTGATGATAAAACTGCACCCCATCCTTGGAACGAAGAATTATATGAAGTAGATGGGTTACAAATGGTACTACTAAAATATACAGGTGTTTGGAATGGTTTTAGTTTCAATCCAGGTCTTAAAAGGCTATCCGATTGGAAAAAATTACCAAATGGATATGATGGGTGTGAAAGAATAACGCCGGCAGAACAAAGTGGTGGAGTTACATTAGAATGTGATATTTCAGTAGAATATGCTAAGAGAGGAATGATAGCAATGAGATTTTTGGAAACATATATTACCCACATAGGTTGGGATAGACATATAATAGAAGGAGTTGATGGAAAATAATATACCACAAATTACATTCGCAATTGCTAGTAAGAATAACTTTAGATATGTAAAATATGCCGTTCAATATATTAAAGAAAATTGTTATAGAAATGACCATATCATTCATATCGGAATCGATGGTGAAGATGTAGAATTAGAAAACTATTACAAAAACGATAGTAGTATTATCGTTACGAAAGGTGTGAGTGGTATTGCTGCTATTTATAATAATATTGCTAAAAAAGCAACAACCGATTTTATTCTAATATACCATGCCGATATGATAGCTGGTAAAAATGTTGATTTATATTTATATAACCAATGGAAAAGAGGGTTAGTTATATCAGCAACGAGAATAGAACCACCATTACACCCAGGTGACCCTGCTAAAATCGTAGAAGATTTTGGTATGTGGCCTGAAGAAGATGTGGACGATGGGTTTAAGAAACAACAATTTAATGAATTTGTAGAAAGTAATTTAAATAATAATAAAATTACAAAGGGTGTATTTGCACCTTGGCTGATTCACAAAGATGATTATTGGGTAGTTGGTGGACACGATGAATCATTAAACTCACACAGTGAAGATAGAGATTTATTTAATAGATTTTTATTAAACGGATTTGATTTCATTCAGCCTTGGAACGCTATGGTGTATCATTTAACGTGTAGAGGTGGTCAATTTGAACACGCTACTAAAACGGAAGAACTTACTAAACGTTCCGATAATTGGAATAAATTGGCCAGAAATAACACGAGAGAATTTTTAAGAAAATGGGGAACATCACCAAAATATGATGAATATCAGTATCCAATAGTAACTCCAAAATATAATATTGGTATAGTTGTTCATAATTGTAATTTACCATTATTAGAGCTATTAGAACCAATATGTGATAGAATATATGTAAACGAAAGATTTGAAATCGGAAGGGCTTGGGATTATGTTGAGATGGAATCAGAACATACCAATTATGATTTATCTAAACGTATCGCTTACATAGGAAACCAACCACCATCGGATTACGAAGATGTTATAGTAGAGTTTGATGCTAAGAAGCTTACAAAAGATAATATACAATTTTTATACCATTTAGGAGATATAATAAAAGAAAGTGGGGATGTTGGTGTAATGGAATGGGATATATTTAGAATAGAAATAAATAATTTAGTAACTTTAGAAAGTGGTTTGATAAAAATTTAATATTTATATTCGTATATAAAGTAAAAAATATGAAGTTTGAAGTAACACATCCTAAAATTTGGAATAAATTGGCAGAAAAGAAAATGCTAATGAAAAATAAAATTCAAATTTACGAAAAATTAGGTGGTGCATATCGTTTAGGTGAATCAGATGGTGAGCAAGTATTCAACAAAATGACTGAATTACTTAGACATAAAATATCTGAAGAAGAAACCACTTATAAGAAATCAAAAAAATCAGTATCTTATTCGACATTAACTCCAGAAACAAATTTAAAATCTACAGTAAGTAGTGTTGATTTTGATGTTGAAGAACCCGTTGTAAATGAAGAAGACCACGAAGTTGGAATGATAATGAATCAACTGGATGATATTATAAAAAACGCAACAGAACTTAAAGGTAAAATTGGTACAAAGGAAATAAATTTGATGGCATGGATTCAGGATCATATTTCACAATCTCAAAACTTTATAAACCAAGTCAATACATATTTTGATGAAAAAGAAGTAGTCAAATAAGAAAAGAAATTTTAATTTAAAAGATGGAAAACGTATATTCAGTATTAATTACCGCAATAACTGTATTGGGTGGAGCATCAGCTTTTCGTTATTATGAGAAAAGAGCTCAAAGAAGAGAAAGGGATGATGAATTCATCAGACACGATTGTAAAAACCGAATAGCAAAATTAGAAGCTTTATTAGGAGAATCATCAAAAGAAAAGGATGAAATGCGCGATATGATTTTGGATTTAACTAAGCAAGTAGCAGCATTGACTGTTAAGGTAGAATATCTTACTAAAGATAACGAAGAACTTGCCAAAAAAAATAGAACAAAGAAGTCTACATTGAATGGTTAAAAATAGATTCACAAAGGGAGCGTACAATGGATTTGAAGTTGAGTTTGGAAAAGTATATTCTAATCCAATGTTATCTGCGTTTATTCCTATGAATGAAGCTAAAGGTGATAAGAAGTTAAGAGTATTTGATTTTGATGATACATTGGTAAAAACAAAATCAAGCATATATGTTAAAAGTAAAGATGGCAAAAAATCAAAGTTGACGCCAGGAGAATACGCTGTGTATGAACCAAAAGAAGGTGATACTTTTGATTTTTCAGATTTTCAGAGTGTAAAACATCCACAAGAAATAAAAGGTGTAACACGTTTACTTAAAAACGTTTTAAGAGTAGGTGGTTCTGATGTAGTTATTTTGACTGCGAGAGGTGCATACAAACCTGTTAAGAATTATTTAAAAGATATTGGTGTAGATAATGTATTTGTAGTAGCATTAGCTGATTCTGACCCACAAAAGAAAGCAGATTGGATTGAGAATAAGATAAAAGATGGAGTTAATGATGTATTTTTTATTGATGATTCTCATAAGAATGTAGAAGCTGTGAAAAAATTAGGTAAAAAATACCCAAAAGTATCTTTGAAAGTAAGACACGTTCAGCATGATATACCAAAAGCACCAAAGCAAGATAATTTAGATAGTAATAAAAAAGAAAAGGATTTTATTAAAGGAAAAAAAGATATGGTGGGGAATATAAAACTAAAAAATTTACTACCCAAAATAGATTTTGATAAAAAAATTAAAAATCCTGAAACAGGTAAAATGATTAAATTGGGTTCGGCCTTAAAATACGATAAAGATACAAAAGCATATAAAGCAGCTCAATTTACTTTAAAAAAGAAATGATATATTTATATTAAAATAAAATAAAATGGCAAATTATAGAGGATTTAAAGCAGTATCATTGGCAGCTGGTCAATCTGGTTCTTGCAATTTACAAAATGGAACTCACAAAAATGTGTGGGGCGTATTAAGAGGGACATCGGCTACATCTGGTTTAGTTGAATTAGAGGGTAGCGGTTCAATTTTATTAGAACACTTAGCAGTTGGTGAACCATTCCCTTGCTATCCTGTAAACGTTGTATGTACTGCAGGAACTGTTTACATATTATCTTAATAAAGTGATTAAATAGTTATGGTATATCTTTTCACAGGGCAGCCTGGTAGCGGTAAAACTACATTAGGAAAAAAGTTACAATTTTGGTTACAAACCGATAAAAAGAATTGGCGTAAATCCGTATTTCACATTGATGGTGACCAATTAAGAGAACTATTCCCAAACAAAGATTATTCAAAAGAAGGTAGATATAAGAATATCGGTAAAGCGTTTGATATTGCAAAATATTTAGATAATTGTGGTAACGATGTTGTTATCAGTTTAGTATCACCATACAAAGAATTACGAGAGCAACTTAAATCAGAATGTAAAGTTACTGAAATTTATTGCCATACTAAGAAAATGAGAGGTAGAGAAGATAAGTTCGCATTAGATTATGAACCTCCTACCGAATTTTATGTAGATTTGGATACATCAGATAGTTCTGATGAAACTTTTAAAAAATTAATAAAAGTTTTAGCTTAATGTACACAATAAAGCCAAATGTATTTTCTGAATGGGGTGAACTAAATGAAATAATAATTGGTACTGCAAACAATGCTAGAGTGCCATCTATTGGCGATAAATGCTTACATTGTATAGATTATGCACATCTTTCAGCTGATGAATTTAATAATAGACCACACGGATTATACCCACAACAATTAATAGATGAAACAAATGAAGATTTGGATGAAATAGCATCTAAATTGAAATCGATGGGAATCAAAGTACATAGACCTTTAGATAGAGATTTTTCCGAATTAAAAGGTAATGATTTTTGGAATGTTGATGGATATTACAATTATTGTCCTAGAGATTCTATGTTGGTTGTACAAGATAAGGTCTTAGCAACACCGATGACATTGAGGCATAGACAATTTGAAGCTGAAACTTGTAAACCTCTATTTGACCAAAATCATTGGTTTGAAGCACCTAAACCAAAACTTTTAGATTCCATTTATCAAAGAAAAGATTTAAGTAAACCAACCCTTTTAGATGGTGAACCAGTTTTTGATGCAGCAAATATAATTAAAGCGGGGTATGATATTCTTTATTTGGTATCCAATACGGGAAATAAAGATGGAGCAAGATGGTTAGAAAATTGGTTAAAAGAAAACATAGATAAAAAATATAAAGTCCACACAGCGGAAAATATTTATGCATACATACATATAGATACAACATTTGTTTTTCTTAGAGAAGGTTTAGTACTACTAAATCCATCAAGAGTAAACGATAATAACTTACCCAAATTTTTAAAAAATTGGGATAAGATATGGGCGCCCAATCCATTCCCTACACAAGTTATGGAAGATTGGTGTCCTGCTTCACCTTGGTTGGGAATGAATATTCTTTCTATTAATAAAAATTTAGTTATGGTAGAAGAACATCAAACTGAGCTGATGCTAGAATTGAATAAGTGGGGTATAGATTCTATGCCTGTAAAAATGAGGCATGCTAGAACTTTTAGTGGAGGACCACATTGTATTAGTTTAGATGTAAATAGAACATAGTATGATATTAAATAAGTGTTATAAATATTCCGACTCACCCATTCCAAATTGGGAATTTCCACAACTATTAGATGATACAACGGCATCAAATTTAAAATGTGAATTGGAAGAACTTTTCGAATTGAGAAGAAACGAGTTTAAAGTTTTTGATAGAAATGGCTCAATGATGTATGAATGGTGTAAGCATAATAAAATAGATACTCCAATTGCATTTCAACTTATTTCGGAATTTCATTCATCAGATTTTGTAAAGTTTTTAGAGCAATTAACAGGAATAAATGGATTGATACCAGATATTCATTTGCATGGAGCAGGATATATGCGTTGTGGTAGAGAAGATAGTTTAAAAATACATACCGATTTTAATTGGAATGATACCATAAAGTTAAACAGAGAATTAACAGTTATGATATATCTAAACAAAAATTGGAAAGAAGAATGGAACGGAGATATACAACTTTGGGATAAAAAAAATACACATTGTGTTAAAAGATATTTTCCAAAGTGGGGAAACTGCGTTATATGGAAACATGATGAATTAGGATTTCACGGACATCCGAATCCAATAAATGCACCAGAAGGTGAATTTAGAGATGGATTTAGATTTTTTTATTATACATCAAATGCAACAAACGATAATCCTCATAGGAGTTTGTATTGGTTTGATGGAGAGAACCCAATAGATAAAAAATAATGGATATAGAAAAAATGTACCCAATTGTTAATGATTGGGGCTGGGTTACTCATTTTGAATGTACGATATCAAAATATTGTGGGTCTAACTTAGCGTTGGCAGTTGATTCAAATACCAATGCTATAAAGCTATTATTGGAATATTTAAATGTTAAAAATAAAACAATTTTTATTCCAAATAACACCTATGTTTCAGTACCATCACAAATAATACATAGTGGTAATACGCCCTATTTTATAGATTACGAATGGGAGGGAGAATATCAATTATTCCCATATCCAATTTGGGATTCGGCAACTAGGTTTAAAAAAAATATGCATACTAAAATGACGTATCAAATTCTTTCATTCCACCATAAAAAAATATTAAATATAGGTACAGGTGGTATGATTTTGACTGAAGATAGAGATTTCATAAATTGGGCAAGACCCAGAATATACGATGGTAGAGATTTTACTAAAATGTATGTTGATGATGATTTTCAATGTATAGGATATCATATGTATATGACTCCTGAACAAGCGAAACGTGGGTTAGAAATATTTCATTCAGATAGAATAAACGATTATAATGATGATTGTGGTTCGAATAAAACTTATAAAGATTTATCTAAACAAAAAATTTTTGAACCATATGTTAATGTTCCTAAAAAATATAAGGGCATTTCTGTTTTATTTGATAGGCCAGAGTTAAATGTTGAAAGGTATGCAACTGAATTTAAATTCATTGAAAGAAAAAATATAAATGAAATAAGTTCTGATAATTTAAAAAATTGGGTAAATATAATAGTAAATCATAACGACCATATTATACTTAACGATTTTAATATGGATGAGGTTTTAAATTTATCAGAAAAATCATTAAAACTTTTAAAAACAAATCCAAATACATTTTTTGTTTTATCAGATTTAAGAGAAGGAAACTACAAAGTATCCGATGAATTTTGGAATAAAATAATAGAATTTAGAAAAAAGCATAATATTCCATATAATAAGGTTGTGGTTATTAATAACAATATTAAACTAAAGCATGATGATGTAAAAACAATTTCATTTCCACAATATGTTTTAGCACATAAAACGAACCCATCAATAGAAGAAATAAAATTAAACATATATAAAGATAAAAACGTATCTATTGTATTTAAATCAGATTTAGATAAAACTAAAATAAGACCCAAAAGATTTTTAAGTTATAATAGATGTGGATGGAGATGGCATAGAGCTTTTATGCTATCTAAATTATACAAAAAGAATATATTAGACAACACCATATTTTCTTTTTATGAAAGTCAATATTTTGATAATAAAGAAAAATTTGGCAACACAATTTACATGCCATCTTCATTTGAAACACTAAATATAGAAACGGAAGATAAATGGGATATTCTTAAATTCTTAGTAGATAAATGTCCTACTAGATTAGACCACGAAACATCCGAATCAGTAGCAGGAGGACACAATTATTTCTCGAAAAAAGAGCATTATTTACATACATACGTTTCAATTATAAATGAAACCGGAATCGATGATAATTGCACTTTTATAACAGAAAAATGTGTTAGACCTATGTTCAACAGGCATCCTTTTATAGTTTGGGGGAATCCATATACTTTAAAAACTCTTCGTTCATTTGGATTTAAAACATTTGATTGGCTGATAGATGAAAGTTATGATGAATGTGATAATGCAAATGAAAGATTTAAAATGATTTTCAAAGAAATTAAAAAATTAAATGATATACCAATAGAACAATTGCATAAATTGTATTATGATAATATTCATATAATGGAGCACAACTATCAAAGATTGAAAGTAATAGAAGAAGATTATAGATTTGATGAATATTTGATAAAAAATCTACTTTGATATACTTATTAGTATAATTAAATGTTATTAGTATGGAAAATGAAGAAGTAGATGGTTTCTTTCCAAATTTAGAACCAAATAGTAGAACCACAAAAAGAGGGTTAGGTGCCAAACCTATTTTAGAATCACAAATCAAAGCGGCACAAGAAAAATCTAAATCAGCATTTGAAGCAGCTAGAACTTTGGGTATTTCTTATAACACATATAAGAAGTATGCAAAACTATATGGTATTTTTGAAGATTTAAAAAATCCATATGGAATCGGTATCGAAAAAGCAAAACGAATCAAAAACAAAAAATATCACATTGATGATTTGATTGCTGGAAAGCATATTAGATATCCATTACATAAATTTAAAAATAAATTATTTGATAGTGGATACGTTCCAAAAGTATGTGGTAGTTGTGGATTTAGTGAAGAAAGAGTTTCTGATGGAAAAATGCCGTTATTGATTGACTTTTTGGATGGTAATTTAAATAATAGAAAATTAGATAACATCAGACCTTTATGCTATAATTGCTTTTTCCTTTTAGTAGGGGATAGAAATGTAAAACATTGGTACGAAGAAAACGGATACGCCGATGAAGAAAATTTACAGGAGCAAAGTTCCATTTAGAATTAGTTTAGGTGGTGGTGGTACTGATATGCCTGAATATTGTAAACACCATATAGGTGCGGTAATCAATACTACAATTCGTTTATTTACTCACACATCTTTACAATTAAGAGAAGATGGTAAGGTGTCCTTTTATTGGGTAAATAAAGAGGAAAGGGAGGAGCATAATTTCAGCAATGAGTTAGATTGTTCTTATGGATTAAAACTCTTTAAAGCAACTCATAATCATATATGTAAAAGGTTTAACATAGAGCCATTCGGTTATGATATAGTTAGTTGGCAAGATGTTCCAACGGGAAGTGGATTAGGAACATCATCAACACTTATAGTTTCACTTATTGGTGTTTATATGGAACTATTTAATTTACCTTTGGGAGAGTACGATATAGCGGAAATGGCAATTCAAATCGAAAGGATTGAGTTGGCAGAAAATGGTGGTAAGCAAGACCAATATGCAGCTGCATTTGGTGGTTGGAATTATATGGAATTTAAGGGAGATGATGTAATAGTAAATCCGCTTAGAATTAGAGATAGTATTCAAGATGAATTAGAAAATAATATTATTTTATACTTTACAAATTTTACACGCAATAGCTCTGATGTATTACAAGAACAAGTGCAAAAAATGAAAGATAAAAACAAAACATCCATACTATCGTTACATGCCCTCGTAGAGCAGGCAAAGTTAATTAAAGAGTGTTTGATAAAAGGAAACATCGATGATTTGGGAGAAATATTGGATTATGGGTTTCAGCAAAAGAAAATGTTAGCAAAGGGAATTAGTACACCTGAAATAGAATTACTATATGAAACAGCTTTAAAAGCTGGAGCAACCGGCGGAAAAATTAGTGGAGCAGGTGGCGGAGGATTTATGTTCTTCTATTGCCCAAATAATACAAAATACGATGTTATTAAAGCATTAGATAAACTGAATATGGGGTATCATCAAAAATTTACATTTAATAAATTTGGTTTAAGAACTTGGCAAATTGGATAATTTTTTATATCTTTAAAGAATGTATTTAAATACACCATATAAAATATCGTATGATACGCAAAAGTATCCATTTAGAGAAATTATTTCTGAAATGTTAGAAGTTGCAATTCGATTAGAAGATTTGCATTTGTTGGGACATTATGAATTACTGATTAGAGAAAAAGACCAATCTACTCATTGGCATAAACGATATTATGAAAAGTATAATGTAAATTTTTTACCAACTTATTTGGAATTGGTTAAGGAATTGAAAGAACGATTTGGATATGAAAAAATTGTTTATCAACAAATACCAACATTTAGGGTTCAATTAGCAAATGGAAATTTAGCAGTTGGTGAATGGCATAAAGATAGCGATTACAACCACAGTATAACCGAAGTTAATTTCTGGATGCCATTTATGAATACTAATGAACAAAATACAATTTGGATGGAAAGTAAAGACGATAAAGGTGATTACTTACCATATAAAGTAAACTATGGTGAAATATTAGTATTTAATGGTGCAAATTTAATGCATGGAAACAAAAGAAATCATAGCTCTGAAACACGAGTATCAATTGATTTTAGATTGGTAGACCCGCATAAGTTTATACCAAATCAAGCGGGCTCAATAAATATGAAAACCAAATTTGATATAGGTGGATATTTCGAAAATTTGTAAATTTTCCCTATATTTATAAGTAAACAAAATAATATGGCATATAGTGATAAAGTTTTAGACCACTATTCAAATCCTAAAAATGTAGGAACTTTGGATAAATCTAAAACCAACGTAGGTACAGGTTTGGTAGGCGCACCAGAGTGTGGAGATGTAATGAGATTGCAAATTGAAGTTAGTGATAATATCATAACGGATGCAAAATTTAAAACATTTGGATGTGGTTCAGCAATAGCAGCTAGTTCTTTAGCAACCGAATGGTTGAAAGGTAAAAGTGTTGATGAAGCAGTAACAATCGATAATATGGATTTGGTTGAAGAACTTAATCTTCCACCTGTAAAAATTCACTGCTCCGTACTAGCTGAAGATGCTATAAAAGCGGCAATTAATGATTATAGAAAGAAGCAAGGATTAGAAGAATTAATATTCGAAGAAACTCATATATGATTACTGTAACAGAATCAGCGGCAAAAAAAGTAAAATTACTTATTGAACAAAGTGGATTTACTACACCTTATTTAAGAGTAGCAGTAAAAGGTGGCGGTTGTAGTGGTTTATCATATGTCCTTTCATTTGACACCGACCAACAACCAAATGATACGCTTGCGGAAGATAAGGGTGTAAAAATTTTAGTAGATAATAAATCGTTACTATACCTATTCGGTACTGAATTAGAATTTTCAGATGGTTTAAATGGTAAAGGTTTTCAGTTTATAAATCCCAACGCTAGCCGAACGTGTGGTTGTGGAGAAAGTTTTTCATTATGAAAAATAGTAGAGAAAGTAAAATAGAAAAACCACAAAGATTTGAACACGTTTTTGAAGATGATGAATGCATATCGATTTGGAAATATGATTTAAAAAAACAACCAAATGGACCTATTTCGGTTGAATATAAATGGAAAGCATCTTATCTAAAAGAATTAGAAATTAGAAAGAAACGAGGAAGATAATTCCCTATTATTAACAATTAAAAATTAAAGTATGAACAAAAAGCAAGAGTTGTTTGAGCAGATGAGCAAATTGTGGAACACATTTGTAGAAGAGCACAACAAAACAACAAAGGTATCTCAAAAGAACGCCCGTACGGCGATTGGTGACTTGAAAAAATTAGTAACCGAATATAGAACGGCTTCAGTTGAAGAAACAAAAAAATAAAAAATGGGAGATAAATTCTCCCATTTTCGTTTGGCAATTTAAAAAATTAATCTTATATTTGTATTATCGTAAACAATAAAAAAACAAAAGTTATGGCAAAGTATTATTCAGTATTAGTCTCAGTAGAAGTAGAAGATACGAAAGGTAAAGTAAAAAAGAACAAAGAAAACTATTTAGTAGATGCTCTTTCAGTAACGGAAGCAGAAGCTAAGTTGGTTAAGAAATTCGTGGCAGAAGGTGTAAACTTAGAATACGAAGTAGTAAAAGTATCTGAAACTAAAATCTTAGAAGTATTTTAATGAAAAAATTATTATTCATATCGGCTTTAGATAAAGATTCAATTATGCTTTCTTATCTAAAGCCGTATATGATTAATAGAGGATATTCGGTTATATCAAATGATAGAGCCTATAATTCACCTGTATTTGCTTGGTCTGAAAAAAAAGAACATCTTATAGAAAATATAGAAGGGCACTATTCTTTTAGATTTAATGATTTAGATATTGATTACAAAATAATCAAAGATATTGGTTATGGAATGATTGATGAAAATTTTAAATTAGCAAAAAAGCAAATAGAAGAGTTCGGATATGATAAAGTATATTTTTTTGTAAGACAATTTTTTCCGCAAGGATTTGATGATAAGCAAAATAAATCACCGGATACAAACATAATGGAAGTTATTTACTTAAATGTAAATGAAGCATTCCACGAAACGGATGAACGTGTTTTAGATTTTCTAAATAATAATAAAATAATATCATCAGGTGCATTTGGTCATATTCATCCTAATTTTTATTATGAACCATTTTTAAATTTATTATATTTTTATTACATTTATGGTTTTGATTTTCTATCTTACAAATATCTCAAAATTGACAAGCAAAATTTAATTGGGTTATATCTTAAAAAAAATTATAAATCAGAAAGAGATTCTTTGTACGATGAAATCGGAATGAAATTTACAAATGCGAATGTAAATAATAAATTATTAGAAATATACGATACAACAGGCGATAAACCAACATTTTTAACAGAATTAATAACAATACACAACCAACTTGGTTGGGAAAAAAATCACTACTCAACTTATACAAATTACCTTACCTCCGTTTGTGCATTTCTATTTGAAACAACAAATCACAAAACATTCGGCTGGCCATCTAATTCCAAAAATAGACAATACATTACGGAAAAAACTTTGAAAGCAATTCTATTTTCAAAGTTAAATATTCCATTCATAACCGATATGAATCCATATAACTTTTTGGAGTTGCATAAATTAGGATTTTGGTTTATGAATACGGAATTTTTTGATTTTGAAAAGATAAATTCAGATGATGAAATATCAGAAAACTTTAAAAACTCTATAATTAAAAGTGTAGAGCATGTTTTGGAATTGTATAAAGAAAACTATGGTGATTTAAATAAAACTCATTTTAAATTGGAGCAATTATATGCGGATAAGATGCAAAATAATTTTAACCAATTTATGAAGTATTTGGAAGAACCAAAGGATTGTGATAAATTAATTGAATTTATATTATATGGAAAAAGAAATTAAGCAAGAGAAAGAATTAGTTTTAAAAAGAGTGCCACCAGGAGATAGATGGATATTTGCAACAACTCCGAGAGGTACAATATACCCATCACTTACCGATGCTTTGGAAGCTTGGTATCAAAACACAGGCGATACTAACTTTTATATTGAAGCAAGAAAAGGTACAGTTGAAATCATTAGAGAAGAAGAAGTAGAAGTTCCTGTAAAACGTTTCTCACTATATGGAGAAGATTAAAACATTAGTCATAGCTAGCGGATATTTTAATCCAATTCATAAAGGACATATAGAATACCTCAATCGTTCAAAAGCGATTGGGGATTTTCTATTTGTAATAGTCAACAATGATTATCAACGAATGATGAAAGGTTCTAAGGAATTTATGAATGAAGATGAACGATTATTAGTTGTCAGCAACATAAAATCCGTAGATGAAGCTATGGTATCTATTGATGAAAATAGTAGACTGGTTGAGAAATCAATCGAATTCATATATAATCAAATTGGTTCAAAATTTGATAAAATTATATTTACTAACGGAGGAGACCAAACTGCTCATACCATTGGCGAAAAAGATATATGTGAAAAATTGGGTATAGAATTGGTATTTGGGCTCGGAGAAAAAATTCAATCATCATCGTGGTTAATTAATAAATAATGAGTTTTATTATTGGTAAAAATTGTGTAGGATGTTTAGATATGGGATGTATTAACGTATGCCCTGTGGATTGCATTAATGGACCAATTTATACTGATAAAAGAGGAGATGAAATACATACACTATCGGATGAAGAAAAAGCTAATAAACAAGTCTATATAGACCCATCTATGTGTATAGATTGTGGAGCCTGTATTCCAGAATGTCCTGTTGATGCTATTTACAGAGATGAAAATGAGGCAATACTATTCGGTGATGAAGAATCTATACACAAAAATTACGAATTCTACGGATTAAAGTTTAACTAAAATTTTTTATATTTATATTTACTTAAAACGTTCACTAAAAACAAAACACAATGAGTACATTTGCAATTGTAGTAATCGTATTAGCAGTAGCTGGTGGAATTACTTACATCCTTATGAAAAAAGGAAAAATTCAAGACGCTAACAACAACAACATTCCTGATGCCGTTGAAGAAAAGGTTGAGGAAGTAAAGGTAGCAGTTAAGAAAACAGCAGCTAAAGCTAAAAAAGTAGCTGAAGTAGCTGAGAAAGTTGTAGCAGAAGTAAAGGTTAAAAAACCAGCTGCTAAAAAAACAACTAAGAAATAATCAATCATTCATCAGAGAATAACTAAATTTTTACATGGCAAAAGCTAAAGGTGGAGCCTCAAACTCCCAAAAGGTTTCTTTTGGAAAGAAGATTACTGGTAAGGCTAGAAAATCTTACGGACCTAAAGACCAAAAACCAAAAAGATATAGAGGACAAGGTAGATAAAATGATAAGGCTTAAATCGCTACTAAGAGAAGAGGATGTTGTAAAAAACAAAAAAACGGGTAATGTTTATGTGGTTAAAACTTTTGACCCATCTAAACATGACAAACCTACTCCTGCGGAAGTTGATAAAGCAAAAGCAGCTAATGGTGGAAAACTACCAACAAGCGATAAACCATCTACACAACCTAAACAGCAACCACAACAACAAAAGCCAAAAGGACAAAAATTGGGTGGTAGTGATTTTAAATCATCTGCTGAAAAAGGAACAACCAAATCAGATAGTGGTATTCCTAAACTAAAGGATTTGATGCCAGGTGCAGATTTTTCAGCAAAACCTCTATCGCAAGTAACTCCAATTGAAAGGCAAAAAATCTCAATGAAGATTGATGATTTAGCCAAAGCTGGTGCGGAAGCCAAAGCAAAGGGAGAAAAAGCACCTAATTATAATCTTTGTCAAGTAACTATTCCAGGTACCAACTTATATTGTGATGGTAACAAAGGAATAGAAAGAGGTGATATGCCACAATTCAAAGGAACACCTCAACCAGGTTCGCCGGCTGATAAACTTCCAAAGGATGAAAATGGAGAAGCTGATACCGAAGAATTCTTTAAACAAATGTTGGAGAAGGAAGGTATCAAAGTATCAGAACCAACTACAGTTCCACCAGACCGATTAAAAGCAACTCAATCTGAATTGGTTGGTGTTAAAGTTGCAGGAATGAGTAAAGTATTAGATGACCCTAATCACCCCGCATATGGTAAAATCACCGCACCTATTTATGTATCCAATGATGGATATGTATTAGATGGCCATCATAGATGGGCAGCAGTTGTAGCACACAACGCAGCACATCCAGATAAGCAAATCCCAATGAATGTAAGAGTTATCGATGAACCAATAGAACCATTGGTAAAACGTTCTAATGAATTTGCAGAACAAATGGGTATTAGAGCTAAAAAAGCCGATACGGGAGCAGATGGAGGACCATCACCAATAACAAAATAATTATGTACCCAGTTAGAGGATATCAAAAACCAGAAGCAACTTTTCACACTATAAGTGAGTGGGAAAGTATTGCTAATGAGTTTCTAAAACTTCAGAAGCAGGGGTATGATGTTAGAGGTGGTATTGTTGATGATAACGCCGAATTGGTTACCTTAATAAACAAATACTTCGGATATCAACTATACATAGAAACTGAATTGTATTCAGACCTTACAAAAAAGAATGTATTGGATTTCATCGAAGATTTCATAAACCATAGAGTTTGGGGATTAACTGATGAATTCGCAGAATACATTGTTAATATAGAAAATGATAAGATAGCCTTTTTTCAAAGTAGAGGGGCAATAGAACCTTATATTTTATTAGATAAACAATTTACCGAAGATACATATGGAGATTCTAGCATTGAAGTAACAACGATGCATTGGACATCACCGGAGGGTATGAAGAATTTGGTAGATAGTTTACAATCAGGTTACACTTATGCACTATCAACTTTTACTGTGCAAGAAAAGGAATTTTTTAGACCCGAAAGTAATGTTTTGGTAAAACTAAAAGGTAAGTTAGTAGCAGCATTTCAATCGGATGTAAAATCATTCGCAACTGATAAAGGAAATAGAGCAGCTAATTTATTTAGATTCTCTTACCCAGATAATGAAAACAATCTTTGTAGAAATTGGGAAAAATGTAAAGAAAATAAAACTTCTTTATGGAATGAAATCATAGTTAAACCAATATCTATACTTGATTATAAAGTTGTAACCAAATATTAAATTAAATAACTATGCTACTTAAAAAAGGAGATAACAACGAGAATGTAAAATTAATGCAGGAGAAATTAGGTATTTCGCCTGCGGTTACTAATTTTGGACCTAAAACCGAAGAAGCTGTAAAAGCATTTCAACTTAAAAACGGATTGACACCTGATGGTGTGGTGGGGCCTAAAACTTGGGAAATGATTGTAGGTAGTTCTGCTCCAACACCACCCGCTCCAATAGCACCGGTAGGTGGATTAAAATTAGATGCATTAAAAGGACATATTCCTGATGCCGTAATTCAAATGATTCCTGATACTGCAGCTAAATTCCAAATTAATACTCCCCTAAGATTAGCACATTTCTTAGCACAATGTGGACATGAAAGTGGTGGATTCCGTGCAACGCAAGAAAATCTAAACTATTCAGCAAAGGGTTTAATGGGTATATTCAAAAAGTATTTCCCAACTGAAGCTATTGCAAACGCATACCAAAGAAACCCACAAAAGATTGCAAACAAAGTTTATTCATCCCGTATGGGAAATGGTGATGAGGCAAGTGGTGAAGGCTACAAATTCAGAGGCAGAGGATATATCCAATTGACAGGAAAGGATAACTACACTGCATTTGGTAAAGCAATCGGTGAAGATATTCCATCAAATCCTGATGTAGTGGCATCTAAGTACGCATTACTTTCAGCAGCATGGTTCTTTAATAAAAATGGATTACATAAAATGGCAGATGGTGGAGCGACTGATGCTGTGGTAACATCAATTACAAAAAGAGTAAATGGTGGAACAATCGGATTAGCAGACCGTATCAAACACTTTAAAGAATATTATCATTTGTTAGCATAAAAGAAAGGGAGTAAAAAAACTCCCTTTTTTATTTGGTTTTGTCACAAATTTTTCCTATATTTGTTACATCTTTTACTATAAAAATATATTGAAAAAAACATTTGGAAATCTCACTATTTCTTCGTATATTTGTTTTTCCTTTATATTTATATATGTAACGGAAGTGTAGGAAAGACACTATAATCCAACCTTAAAACATAAACGTTTTAAAACTTAAACTCTTAAA
>Ga0194115_10000390_pt1 | contig 65602 bp, 60 predicted proteins | sample TA2MahsurfametaG_3_FD_148656 | JGI IMG/M metagenome (GOLD analysis project Ga0194115, IMG submission 148656) | Freshwater microbial communities from Lake Tanganyika, Tanzania - TA2015002 Mahale S4 surface | ecosystem: Environmental > Aquatic > Freshwater > Lake | place: Tanzania: Lake... | reverse complement strand
TCATATTCAATTTTACGAAACAAACCACCCCCAATCTTCTGTTTGTTGTATGGAGGTGAGGTTACAGTGCAATCAATAGAGTTGTCCTCAAGTTGCTTTGCTAACTCAAGGCAGTCTCCAGTTCTCAGATCAATCATAGTAATTAGAATGTCATTTGAATTCCCATTTTTTCAGGTTTAACTCTTGTTGGATTAAGAGTCATTTCACCTGTAGAATCAGATCCAAAAGGACCAGCTCTACCTTTTCCAACTATTGATGCTCCAACAACTGCATCAGAAAATTTTGGTTTGCCATTTCCATTACTTTCAATTTTATAACTAAAAGCAAATAATTGTTTAGTATTATAATATAAATTTGTAAATTCTACAAGAGATGAATTTATAGACCTTGTTTTAGACCACAATTCAATTTGCTTTTCTAATGCATTAGCATACATTGAAATAAGTTGTTCTGGAATTGCAGTTCCATTTCCAGGTTTTAATACAGTATCTTGTTCTGGCTTATTCCCTATTAATTCACTTAATACTCCATTACCACGACCATTATCTCCATAAATTGCAACATAAGGTCCAAGTTTTGCAGAACTGTCATTTAAAACTTCCATCAAATCAAGTATTTTATTAAGAGTTGAATCGTGTTGACTATTAATCAAAGCAACAAATCTTCTATCCCCAGTAATGTCTCCTGGTTTAAGAGTATTTGTTTTTCCTGTTGGCATTTTTACTGTTACTTCAGTTCCATTTATTGAAAAGTCATATCCACTTTGACTTACACTATTAGGAACACCAACAGATGATGATTCTGTAAAATTAGTTTTTTGACTAACTGTACTATCTTCAACTAAAGCAATTGGACCAATTACTTCAGCAAAATATTTTTCTATTTCTTTAAGTGAATCATTACTATCTCCAGTAGGTGTTGATTGCAAAACTCTTTTAAGACTTGAATATCCAGAAAAAGATCTACTAGTTCCTGCATTATTGATTAGATGCTTTAAATAAGGTGCATAATTAGGATCAACCATATTAAAATAATTAATCCTTTCATCAATTGCAGATAATACTGCTCTTTTATAAGCAGTAACACTTGAATAATTTCCACCTAAACCTAACTCAGTTGGTTTTAAACTCGGACCAACAATTCTATTAGTACTCATAGTTTTTATTATTATCTATTTACTATTATCTATCGTCGTCAGAACGATTTTCTGAATAGAAAACTTCAAACGCTCCATCTGGATAACGTTTCATCAGTTTATCTACATTCCTTGAAACAACATAATCAATAGGGACTTCAAGAGCAATACATGCCTGCATTACATACCACATCAAATCTCCAAGTTCAGTAATCAGATGGTCTTTGTTATCGTCATTCCAAGACTTACCTTGGAAGATCATCTTCTTAACAATTTCAAGGAACTCACCACCTTCTGCATTGATACCAACACCAGCAGTCAGAAGACGTTCAATGTTAGCACCTTTGCGATCCAGTTCAACAATACGATCAGAAAATGCTACAAAATCTCTTGATGCATCTGAAGTAACAGCATCCACAAAACTTTGATATTTTTTAAAATCAACTTTATCAATCATGAGAAATTAAACCCTGAAAATTTGTTTGTTTTTTGTTCTTCTTCATAAGTATACTCTTCTTCTTGCCCAGAGTCAAGAATATCATCCTGTGCTTTTTGTTCACAGTCATAGAGTCTCATCTTTGCCCTATCAATACCAACAATAAATCTTTTGTTGATAGTAGGATCATTGTATCTATTCTTCAGTTGCTTCACCATAATCTGTCCCAACTGCTCAAGTTCTTCAGTGCTAATAAGGGCAAACATAAGATCAGCAGTAGCAGGGAGACCAAAGGATTCAGAAGTATCAGTAAGTTCAACATCACTATTACCATAACCTGAACGAGTGGTCTGAGTAGCGGAGACAATAGGGACATCCATTTCAACAGCAAGACCTCTGAGCTCTTCAGCAATAGCTTTGACATAAGAGTAAGAGTTAACTGAGAAGTTGCTCTTATACCTACTAGAAGCGCAAATGTTGAGATAGTCAATAAAAATAATGTCTGGTCTAAATGACTTCTTAAGTGCAAGCTCATTAAGTAATGCTTTAAAATGTCCACTGTGAGCTGAGGCAGTAGGGTATTCTTTAATTATAAGAGTTCCTTGAGTTTTCTTAGAAAGATTTGCTACCTTAGTCTCAAACATTTTCTTAGACAACTCTGTAATATCTTTGATATTTACATTCAAAAGATTTGCATCAATTCGTTCAGCAATGCGTTCTTCTGCCATTTCAAGTGTAATGTAGAGAACGTTGCGCCCCTGCAAGAGGATGGAGCTAGCCATGTGGCACATGAATAAACTTTTCCCGACACCCGTACCAGCAAGAGCGATGTTGAGAGTCTTATTAGGGAGGCCACCTTTTGTAATTTTGTTGAAGTATTCAAGGTCAAATGGGATCTTGTCTTCTTTTCTGTGATAGGAGTCATATCTTTCTTCAAAGTCCTGTAAGTAATCATGTCCAATATGGTTATCAAATCCTACAGCAAGTGCTTCTTGTAGGATGGATGGAATAGCATCTCTGGATTTCTTTTCATCCTGACCATCTGCAATTTTAATAGATTGCATTAAGGCAAGATAAATTGCTCTATCTCTACACCATTTTTCTGTAGTATCAACCAACCATGCTTTGTCTGCAGGATCGTTGTTTAACTTGGTGATGTATTCACAAATTGTTTTGTATGTTTCTTCAGTAACATCTGTTCTTTTCTCAGTTTCAATTAAAAGAACTTCTTTGGTAGCAAGATCATCATAAGATACTACAAACTTACAAATCTCTTCAAAAACTACTTTCTCATGAAGGTCTTCAAAATATTCTGTTTTAATGAAAGGTAATACCTTTCTACAATAATCATTGTTAAAAAGTAAGTTCCTGAGAATTGTAGTTTCTACACGCTCCATCATTTATAATGCAAATATGTTGTCAAAATGTATTTTGGACCACTCATAGGTGGTTCTCCTTTGTGTGGAAACATCCATAGTGGAGGAAACACAACCAGTTTACCTCTTTTGGGTTCAATATTCAACCCACTAAAAACAGTCTTTCCACCTGCATCAACATCATTTAAGTACCACATGAAGGATAGAAACCTTCTTGCACTTGCATAATCTTGAACATCTACATGAGTATTAAACATGTCAGAACCACCAGGATTATACTTCTTAATCCTGAATTGTTCAAAGGCATGTGATTCTGGAAAAACTCTTTTATCAATGAGTTCATAATACTTGTCTTTATACTCAAAGGTCTTTTTAATCACATGGTTGTGAATACTATTAAGTTCATCGGTTGCTTTTGAATTTTCAGTTAAATTAAATTGAGTAAAATTAGGTCTCCCATTATTTTCAATTCTTTCATGTAAATTGGAAACTTGATCAAATAAGGAAACTAAAAAATTACAAATATCAGGATCTAATGCATTTTCATATTCTACAACTAAGTCAGTTAACTCAACCATATGAGAATTCCTGTTTTGCTGCTTCATCTAGTGCTTGCATGATTTCTGGTGTGAAATACTTGTCTGGATTTTCCATAATAGTTTTTCCATATTGAGAAGTACCATCTCCCACATCATAACGAGTTCCAACCTTTTTAAAAATTTCATACTTCTCTGCCAGGTCTAAAAGACCATAGTATTTGTCAAGACCACGTTCATCATAATACAGACGAACTTCTACATCCTTATTTTCCTTACTCAGACGTGACTTGTGAGTTTTGCACTTAATAATATTTCCAACAACTTCTGTCCCATCCTTTTCTTTCTTTTTAGAAAGATAGATGATGGTTGAAGCAGCATACTTAAGTCCAGATCCACCACTCATTTCCTTTGTGGGGATATAAGATCCAACAACATCATAAGTATGATTGGTTACGATCATTGGGATTTTTGCTTGACCCAACTTTAAAGTTAACATTCTAAATGCACCCTTAACAAGTTGTGATTTAGTCATATCACGAACTTGCTTTTCATTGAGAGCATCATCAATTTCTTTCTCAGTAGAAAGCATTCCTAAAGAATCCAAAACAAACATACAAGGACTACGTTCTTCTGGTTTTCTTTTCATATAAAGATCTACTGCCTTAAGTGCTTTAGATCTAAACTCTTCAATTGTAACAACATTAATTACAACAATCCTTTTGGTATCTAATCCTCTACTTTCAAGAATAGATTTTGTTACAGCAGCTTCAGTATCAAAATAGAGACAATACCCATTGGGATGATTATCAAGGAAATTCTTAACCACAGCGAGAGAAAAGAAAGTCTTTCCAGTAGAAGACTCTCCAGCAATAGCAGTAATCTTATTCCCAGATACACCACCAAATATGCTGCCTGAAACCAGTGCATTAAAAATGTATGAACCTGTGTCCACATAAGTTTCAGTCTCATCAATTTCGGATGCCAATGCGGCATACTCTCCCCCAACTTCTTTAACAATGTCCTTTAAGAAATCCATGTCTATCCAAATAAAGATTCTAGTGTATTAGTTTTTTCAGTTCTCCAATCAATACATTGAAGAATAGTTTTTAATGGTTCAAGAAAACTCTTTTCAAATTGAAGTTCATAATCCACATACTTAGTAAGATTCAACTCCTTTGGGAATTGCTGAATAAAAGAAATTACATTCTCATGAATAGGATTTGCCTTCTTCAAATAACAAAACTTGATCTTCTCACCATTGTTGATTACTGGATATTTATTGTCCAGTTTATTCTTTCTGATGTAGTAATTATACAACAAAACTCCCCTGATGTGAATAGGAGTTCTTTCTGCATAGATTGTACTTGGAGATCTATACTTACTAATGTTGTTTGCGGTTCTTGGGAATGAGATCTCTTCTGGAGGAAGATTGTAAAACTCCTTTCTACACTTACCAATGAAATCAATCATTTCATCTTCGGTTTTGGTCATGATAATTTTAAATGCATCTTTAATCATGCTTCTGCAAGGAGCAGGTGTAGAAGATTTAACTGCTTCCATTCCCATGATTTTAAGTTTAGGTTCAGTATACCTGACACCTTCACTATCCCATACATTCAAAATATATCTCTTCTTGGCAGTCCAGATTCCACGTTCAGCAATATTCTCACGCTTCATCTGCATTTTTTGGTCATAGGCATTTACATAGGTCGCCAATTCTTGGTAAGAACTCTCAATATACTTTTCAAGTTCCATCTTACAGATCTTATCAAGGAACGTGACAATGCCCTCAGTAGTTTTTTCTCTTCCCTTGAATACAGTTTCAACCAAAGGACCCATATTAAGATAGATGGAATCAGTATCAGAAGCAACCACATAGTCTACATCCTTAGTTTTCAAAATTTTATTCAGGTAAGAATTCATCTTATTTTCAATCCATCTGATTGAAACCTGACCAGAAAGTGTTACTGCCTCAGCATTTGTAATCAAAAAATATCTGAAATACTCATTACCAATGGCACCATAGGCAGAATTAAGTTGGATCTTTCTCGCCATTTGGATGTTGTTACATCTAGCAATTTCCTTTTCTAACTCTTTAGTTGGAGTTTTTTCATACTGTTTTTTTGCCTCAATCATCTTCTTCTTGAAGATGGTTCTATCATTGTAGATCTTATCCATGAGTTCTGGAAGGAACCCACGAATATCTTTCCTATACATAGCACCATTGGCACAAACTGCATAAGGAAAGTCTTCAGGAATTTCAGTCTGTTTATTTAAAATAGAATCTACAGAAATGCCTCTGAAATGATCATCAACCAATGTTTCTGGAGAAATATTGTATTGCATGATGAGGTGAGGATACAGGGAGTTCAAGTCAAAACTTACAACCCAATCATACTTACCTGGGATAGGCTCTTTAACATAGGCACCTGCATACTTCTCATCTTTCTTATTATCTTTCTTGAAAGGAATTACAATGTCCCTTTCCCTTAGATAATTGTAGATGATAGCATCCCACATTCTAACCTGATAGAAAACATCAGTATAGTTACTCTTTGAGTCATATGCCATGGTAATGGCAAGCTCAATGAGTTTCATTTTATCTTCCAGTCTGTCTACAAGTTCAACGTCCTTGATGTTATATTCTACAAACTTTTGCCAATCCTTAGTGTAAAACTCCTTAAAAGTATCATACTCAGAGTGATCCAGTTTCTTTTGTCCAAGTTCAACATTTGCAATGTGATCAAGACGATAAGATTCCTGATTTGTATAAGTAAATTTCTTATACAAATTCAAGTAGTCAAGAACAGTAATACCAGCAATATCACACATCTTATATTGTCTTCCTGAGATTGTTACATCTTCTTCTGTGACAATACCCCAAGGTGAGATTTGCTTAGCAACCTTTTCCCCAAGAACTTTACAAAGACGTCCATACAGATATGGAATGTCATAAAGATCTGTATTCCACCCAGTAATAACTTCTGGATGATTGTCTTCCCACCAAAACATAAACTTATCCAAAAGATCACTCTCATCAAAACACTGATGATAAGTAACATTCTTTTGAGTATTAAGAAAAGGTTTTACCCCCCAAGTAATAATGTTCTTGGTTGTATAGTCTTGAATGGAAATAGTAAGCAGTTCCTCTTGACATGACTGTACATCAGGGAATCCATTTTCAGATGCAACCTCAATGTCAATAGTAATCAGTTTGATCTTGCTAATATCAAACTTAACTTCACCAGGATAGTTTTCAGTAATGTACTGATTAATATATCTGGTGTTACCAAACATAGTGAAGTTATCTACATTCTTATATTTTTCAATGAACTCTCTAGTTTCACGAACAGTTCCTGGATGAACTTCATCTGCATAATCACCCTCAAGAGTCTTATACTTTCCCTTCTTATTTGTTTTTACATATAGTGTTGGATAAAATGTTTCCCTGTTTTTGAAATGTTTGCCGTTGTCATACCCTCTGGAAAGTATTTCATTTCCAACCAGAACTACATTAGTATAAAATTTCATTTAGTAAGGTCTTGGTATTTCTCAAGTAAAGTTGGTTTTGGATCTGCAAGAGTTACAATCTTATCAGAACTAATCATAAAGACGTCCTGACTTGTGTATCCACAAAGGAATGGAACAAACTCCTGATCTTCATTCAAAACAAAAGGTTTGACTAACTTACAGTCAGGTTCTCCAAGTTCAGATTCAACTTCTTCAATCTGCGTTATCAGAATCAGATTGTTCTCCAGTGCCAGAATTTTGACCATTAACTTGCTCCAAATACGATTGCTTTACTTCATTCAGGGGTTCTACAATAGACACTACCCAATCACAGGGAACTGGAACTGCCTTGTCTTTAGACAGTGGGGCATATGGATAGAACCCAACTTGTGTTTGTTCACCTTCTTTAATTGATACTACATAGGGATTGTTAAGAACATATCCAACTACCTTATCCCCAGATAGCATTTCTTTAACATCAGCAACAACATCCTCAAGGGACTTCAACATCAAAATTTTAACAGACATAATTTTCTAGTGTGAGCGTTTTATCTTGTAGTTTTAAAATGTGATCTGCAAGTTTATCTATGTATCCTTTGTTTCTGAGTTCTTTGAAAACTAAATTCTCAAAAGAAAACTCACCACCTTTGTCTAAACCTGCATTTCTCATATCTCTAAGTTTAGATAGGAGATCTTCTAGAACATCTTCATTAGTAGCACTAGAAATAGTCCTATCAATTTTTCTCATCATATCACGAACTTTGGTCTTCAGCAAGTCCTTGTCCAACTCTCCAGTAAACTTTCCTGGAATCATTAACCATTTCTTATACTTAATTGAATATACTCCCTGATTCTTTCTACGTTTTTTACCAATATCTTCAACATATGGTTCTATGTCATGACCATAAATTTTAGCTTTATGAGTTAATTTCCACAGTTGTTTTTTATCTTCATATATGTCAGATGCCAGATCTGGACACTCAACTGCCTTCTTAATATCAACAACAATATGCAAATCTAAGTCTGAATATCTAGTGTAATTATATCCTGCATTACCACCCAAAAGTAAAATGTCCTGGATATTAGATTTCTTTACGCCAACAAAATCTGCCCACACATAAGCAACTTTTAATAGATGCTTTTGGACTTCTGGTTTTAACTTCTCACCAACCCAAAACTTAGGATTCAGTTCAGTATTAACCTTGAATGATATTTGTTCTTTAACGAACTGATTATATCTTTTCATTAACACCATTTTTATAGGTATTTATAAAAAGGGGGGAAGAGGATGGTCTTAGTCATCCTTTCCCCTGCGCCGACGATATTCAATATTATTTAGAACCAAACTTTCTTTTTTTGATGTTCTGGAACAATCTTACAAAGTTTAATTGTAAGAAGTCCATCTTCAAAAGTCACCTCTTTAACTTCTACATCATCAGAGATTGTCCATGTTCTAGTAAATGCTCTATTGGAAAGTCCATGATGAACATACTCCTTATCACCATTTACTTCTTTCTCACCTTCAATGAATAGTTTATTGTTTTCTGTATAGACAGTAATCTGATCTTTACTAAATCCTGCAAGAGCAACTTCTACTCTAAACTCAGTATTACTTTCTTTAATTACATTATAAGGTGGATAGTTAGTATCTGTTTGATGAAGTGCTCCCATTCTATGGAACCATTCATCCATGCCAATAGAATATTTGTCAACATCATTTAGGAACTTTTCAATATTTCCAGTGTTGTATTTTGCTAGTGTGTACATAGTAGACCTCTTAAAGCATCTGTGTTTTATGGACCCCTAAGGCATCCATTACTAATTATACAAGACTCAATAAAAAAGGGAGTGTTGAACTCCCCACAAAATTATTCAGTTTCCTCTACTCTTTTCTTTTTAGACCCAATATTGTATTTGGTTTCTAAAATCCAATCCCCCTTATCTTTGTAAGAAAGAACTTTGATTTGATTGAGAGGAGCAATGTCAGCAATCTTATCTGGGTTCACAATGGTAATCAGACCCCAATCAGACAACAGTTGGGCAATTCTGTTGCGTCTTTGAACATCATTCAATGTAAGATTTGCATGTTTGCCATCAAGGGCAAACAGTTCCTTAAAGTGAACAAGGTAATACCTACCTTGCTTGTGAAGAATATGGCAAGATTGATAAACCTTCTTTTCTTTTCTAGAAGCAACACCAATACGAGTCAGAGTTTCACGAACTTTTAGGAAATCATCTGGTTCATTGAGAATGACTTCCACCATCTGATCTGGTGCCCATTTCACTTCAGGTTCAATAACTACGTTCATTTTGCTCCTCCAGTTTCAAGCTTAGATTTAATAAAGGTTAATTGTTCTTTAGTGAGAATACTCAGAGCTTGCTTTGCCTTTTCATTACTATACCCATAGTAAGATTTGACTACTTCAAGATCCTTAATGTTTTCTTTTCTTAACCAAGCAGAGTATCTCTTCTTAGTTCGCAAACTATTTATAAAAAAGTCATACTGCAACTTCTTGTCTAATGCATGATATAGATTCATTTCATTAGCATACATCAAAGTATCAATGGTTCCAGAGAGGCATCTATTGATAATATAAGGTGCATAATCTTTCTTAGAATCTGGATGTTCATCCATGATATTAACTTTAGATTGATTGATAGATTTCAACCAATCATTCAATTCAAATTTCATAATTAAGTAGAATTAATTCTTTTCGTTCATGTTGTTCTTTCATATAATCACCCACAGATCTCATTGTGTAGGTGTGTGCAAATTCAATTGCTTTCCAATTTTTAAATCTATCCCTGACAAGTTGATCTGAATTATAACTTACCATCATGTCCATACTATTAGAATCACAATCAGCAGCAAACTTATCGTGATCAAATCCTTTGTGCATTGATCCCTTATTCCCATAGAGATTATCCTTAATGTCATAAGGAGGATCAAGGTACATAAAAGCACCCATGTTTCCATCCATGAGATAATCATAAGAATAGTTGGTTATACGCCAATGCTCAATTATTTTGGAATATCCAGGCAACCTTTGAATGCCTGACATACCAAAGTTGTTCTCAGATGCTTGTTCTGAAAATGATGAACTTTCTGTGAGACCACTAAAAGAACACTTATTGACAACATAGAAAGCCACAGCACGATCAAAATTTGACACGGTTTGGTCATTGATCTTCTCCTTAGAAACTAAGAAAAGTTGTCTTGCTTTATCTGGAGTATCACAAGTCTCTTTAAGTTGAGTCAGTGCTTGTGTCATTTCAACTCCAAACATCTGAAGTTGTTGCCAAAAGTTTACAAGAGGTTCATAGAGATCATTCACCCAAATATCTAGGAGAGGAAACATCTTGGTTACATAAATTGCAACACTACCTCCACCAAGGAATGGTTCTCTAAACTCATCATAAGTTTTGAGGTCAGGAAGATATTGTGCCAGTTTTACAACTGCTCTTGATTTTCCTCCTGGGTATCTAAGGGGCGTTTTAAGTTGTTTCATACTGTCTCCTCAATTAAATTGTAAAGTTTAGTGGCAAAGTCTTCTTTTTCCGTCGGAATAACATTTTTTGCCAAAAACTGAACATCATTATAATGAACTTTAAAAGAAACTACAGCATCTTTAACCTTAACATTTTTCATACAAGCATCCCAATTACAAATGCCAACTGTATAATTTTTAGTATCCCAAAGTAACATATAATCAAATGTTTTTTCAGGAAGACCTAAATTTTTGCCTTGAAAGTTTTTAAGAGTTATTTCTTTAGTGTACTCAACTGTTTTTAAAAATAAACCATCCATACCTTTTGATTCATAGTAAAGACCATCTACAATTCCATAAAAGTCTCTACCATTTTCCCTATCTCCAATATACTGAAGTTGTCCACCACTATATTTGGCAATAGCAATCTCTTGAACTTCTGCTCTTAAAGGTCTTGTTTGATTTCTTTTAAGACCATCAGTTGATTTAACAACGCCAAAAATAGAAGGAAAATCAAATAAATTAGAATTAATCATTTGAACTTACATTCAACCATGATTTCAGTCAGTGCTGCCAAAAGATTGATCTCTTGATCTGCCACAAAAGCACCTTGATATTGATACTTAGCAACAATGAGAACAGCAGCAGCAATGCTGGGACCTTCCAAATGCTCATAGAGAGCATCATAAACCCTACGCAAGATGATGCCAGCATCATTGTCCAAGTTAGAAACAACCCACTTTCTAACCTCAGCAAATTTCTTTTCTTTGAGACTTTTAATGAGATCATTTACAGCAACATCAGAGAACGTAGCAAGAATACCAGAATCAATTTCACCACCAACAGAGTATCTTTGACACTCATTTAATACCCTTCGCCAATCTGGAAAGTGTTTATTAATTATTTCAACAAGGACTTTTTGATCATACTTAATACTTTCATGATCCAAGATTTGTTGAATTCTTTTAAAGAAACTTCCTGCAAGTTTTGCCTTTTCTTTTCCTTTGATTGAGAAGTCAACAACTGCACATCTGGAATGGAGAGGTTCAATGATTTTGTTTTTGTAGTTACAGGTAAAGATAAACCTGCAGTTCTTATAGAATGTCTCAATGTTAGCCCTAAGAAGGAGTTGTACATCTGAGGTTGTGTTGTCAGCCTCATCAATAATGATGACCTTGTGGTTTGCAGTTGAAGAAAGTGAGACGGTCGAAGCAAAGTTCTTTGCTTGGTTCCGTACCGTGTCCAGAAATCTTCCCTCGTCAGATCCATTGATGACATAAAAATCTGCTCCTAGTTCATTACACAATGCTTTTGCTACAGTTGTTTTTCCACATCCTGCAGGACCAGCAAGAAGAAGATTAGGCACTTCTCCTTTCTCTACAAAATCTTTAAATGTTTTTTTGATACCATCAGGTAGAATACAATCTTCAATTGTTTTTGGGCGATACTTTTCTACCCAAAGAAACTGTTCTTTCATAATTTCTTTCATAATTTAAATCCATTCAGGTTTTCGTTCTGGCATACGAAGATAATTAGATGCAACCCAAGATTTGGATGCAATGTACATCTTGTAAGCAGTAAAAGTGTCAATGCTTTGGTCAAGTTTATACTCATCTGGCATAGCACGAACAAAGGGAGTCACATCATTTATGTTTCCTTTGGGAAATATTGAATGTGCATGGACAAGAGTTTCATTACAAGAATGAATCTTGTTATATCTCAAAGTATATTCAGAGGATAAATTCAACCCCCATTTGATCAACCAATAGGCATTATGGATACTTTCCATTGCCCATTGGGTACAGGGATGATTACGAAATGCACCCTTTTCAGTTCTGTAGGGAGTTCCATCAGACTTAGGTAGAGTGCCATAGTCATGACCCCATTTTTGAGATGCCACAATGGAAAGCATTTGGCAACACTCAAGAGGCATTTTGACAATATGTTTATCTGGAAGACATGTAGCACTTTCAATAGGTAAAGGAGACGTCACAAAAATATTCATAATTAAGCAGGTTGAGGACCTCCAACGATTATAGCAGAAGGGATTTGTGCCTGAGCAATTTTAACTGCATGGCATTGATTATCTGCATCTACAATGATTTCTAGATATCTACTATCTTTGGGAAGTTTATATCTAACTTTGTATTTCATCCAAATGTTGAATCAGGTTCAAGAGCAATAAAGTAAGTCAAATTATACTTGGAGTTCACAAACTTAGATGATTGCCTTTGTGAAACAATTACATCATAAGATCCTGGAATAATTTTAATGTTCTCAACTTTGAAGTTAAAAACAAACTCAGCATCAGTTTCTCCAACCACAATAGAATACTCATTAGAAGTATCATTGTTCTTGTCTCTGACCACAAGACGAATTACTCCTGCTTCACCAACTGCAGAAAGATCTGGAAGTTTATAAACAGCAGATGCTTTGATTAGTTTATCCAGTTGTGAATGTTCCAGTTGAAAGCAAACATCTTCTGAGGGAAGATTTACTTCTTTATCTGGAGGAGTGAAAATAACTTCTGGGTCTGCATAGAAATATTTTACTTTACGCTTGCCTTCCTTAATTGTAATATACTTTTCATCAGCAAAGTCCAGATCTGGATCTTGATGAAGAGTAAGTCCATTCAAAAATTCATTGAGATCATAGATTGCCACATCTTTTGGGAAATCTTCATCTACATTTGCCTCAGCATAAATGTTCTTGAGGATGTTCATAGTCCTAATCTTAGAACCTTTCTTAATCAGAATAGACTGATTAATGGATGAGAAGTTCTTCAGAATAGTGATAGTATTATCAGTAAGTTTCATAGTTTGAGGTTTTAGTTTCACTTGTTTTCAATGAGATTGAGGTGATTAATTAAAAGAATAGTATAATGCAAAACCTTGAAAAGATCTGCACGAGGAGTCCCTTTAGTATCATACCTATCAATATACTTGGTTACATTTCCAGCACAGAATCCTTCTCTACGATTGTGCTTGATTTTGTCTAGAGTCTGCTCTGTTCCACCACCAGTCCTATCCACATAATGTTGACTGTAGGTACTAGCAATATACTGCTCTAGTTGTTTTAAAATTTTATCTTCGTTATATTTCCAAAAATGATTTGATTCAGGCATAGAGGGAGTGCTAATGGTAATCTCATTCAAACTGTAAGGATACTCATCCATAACAAAATAATAAATTAGTCAACCAATATGTTATCACCAAAAGGGTCAAGAGTCAACCATGACACTAAAACCCTTTTGTTTTTCAAACCTAATAGTGGATTCAAACTTGTCCAATAACTCATCAGTTTTATGAGAGATTACAAAGACATTAGAATCTTTAATTACAAATTTAATAATCTTAGTAAAGTATTCAGTTCCAAAGTCATCTAAAGAACTGTCAAATACTTCATCCAAAATTAATAGATTTGTATTAATTGAGTTTTTAAGTTTTGCTATTTCTCGCCAAGTAAATAAGATGGAAAGATCTATTCTCATCTTTTCCCCTTCGCTGAAAGAAGAGTATGAGAAATCTTCATAAATTGGGTTTAAAGATTTCTCATTAAATTCTTCATCTAAAGTAAAGTTGACAGAAAAATCCATCAACTCCAAAAACTTATTTAAATTGTAGTTAATTGCAGGAAGATACTTTTTAATTATTTTAGTTTTAGCCCCATCATCTTTTAATAGTAGATGAATGAACTCATGATTTAAAAGTTCTTCTTTCCTGGTTGAAATTTCTGTTATTAACTTGTCTAAACTCTTTTTTAATTGTGCTAACTTTTCATGCTCAGTATCAGTGTTTTTGTTTCTTGTGACAAGTTTTTGAATTTCTTGTTGTAGATCTCTGTGCTGTTTTTCAAGCTCAGAAACTTTAACATGGTTTTGATTGAGTTCATTATTGAGTTTAGTAATCTCCTTCGAAATTTCTAGAAATTTAAGTTCATTTTGTTGTTCTTCTTGAATTGTAGATTCAAGTTCATCACATGCAGACTTAATTTCAGATTGCTTACTTTCAATGTCTGCTATCTTATTTAATCTAAATTCATCTTCAATGGATTGTGTACAAGTAGGGCAAACCCTATTATCCTCAAAAAACCTTTTATCTTCTACAAAGTTTGATACTTTTTGATTAAGTTTAATTTTCAACTCTTCTAATTTTTTTAACTTAGCAGAAGATGTAGATGAGGATTTAATTTTGTTTTCAAGTTTACCAATAAGAGATACTAATTTTTTATTACTTATATTTAAATTTTCCTTATCTTTTTCAATGGAAACTTGTTTGTCCTGTTTAACCTTTACATCTTCCTGGTTTCTTTTCTCCAACTCATTGATAAAACTTTCTTGTGTTTCAATTTTATCCGAGCAGTTTTCTTTTTTATATTGAAGTTCCTTAATTTGATCCTTGAGTTCTTTAATTTTAGTCTTTGCAACATCATTCATGGAAGAGAACACTTTAATGTCCAAAAGATCTTCTACTACTTCCCTCCTATGCTGTGTGGATAACTGCATAAAAGGAATAAAATTAGATGATCCTAGAACTACAATCTGAGTAAAAGACTTGTAGTTCATCTTCAGAATAGTTTGCTCCAACCACTTCTGCTGATCATTTGCAGAAGCAAGTTGATTTTCTTCTTGACCATTCTTATAAATTTTAAAAATGTTTGGTTTGATTCCTCGCTCAAGTTTCCAAACATTTTCTCCCAACTCAAACTCAACTTCAACTAGGCAATCTTTTTCATTGACTGTATTGACCAGTTGTGTTTTACTAATCTTTCTGAAAGGTTTATTAAATAACGCAAAAGTAAGAGCATCCAAAAAGGTGCTCTTACCTGCGCCATTCCTACCAATAATCAGAGTTGAATTGTGGTTAGTAAAATTTATCTCTGTCCAATAATTCCCAGAACTCAAAAAATTTCTATATTTTATTTTTAGGAATTTTAACATACTCAGGAGGAACTACAATGTCATTAGGGGTAATTATTGCATACTGACAGTTTAACTGATCACATGCCATTATGGCAACCTCTGGATCTACTTCAGTAACTTCCATTCCATCATATCCAAGATCTTCCAACATTCCCAAGTACCTATCAGCATCATCTTCTTCTTCAAAGATAAAAAGAACGCTGTCACCATATTCATTGGCAACTGCATATGCTCCTTCGTTGTCTTGGTCTGCAGAAGTTAATATAAACATTATATTAATTGAAAAGATTCTTGATAGATGGTATTGAGAAGGTCTTTAATTCTATTTTTATTTAACTCAATTTCAGATTCATCAACATACATTTTTAACAAGGATAATGTATCCTCATTTTCAACACACTCTGATGCATCAAATTGATCATTAATAGTCACTTGTTCAATGACTTTTAGATCCTGAACATTTGCTTCTACAAGAGAATTTAAAAACTTCTCATACTTAACTTGATCTTTTCGTTCCTTAACTATCAGTTTGACTATGCAGTTTTCATATTCAGATAAATCAACAGAAACATCATCAGTATACTGAATGACTTTAAACATTTGATATGGATTATCAATCTTAGTAATCTCTAGTGTTTCTGTATCAAAGATAGTAAATCCTCTAGTATCTCCATAATCATTCCAATACAGTTGATATGGATTACCTAGGTAGAAGATTTTCCCATCATCATTTCTTGTGTGATAATGTCCAGAAAAAACCTTATCAAATTTATTGAAAATGGACTTATCTCGTCCATTATGTTGGATCTGCCCCTTATGGGCATAGAACCCACTCAATTCAAGATGACCCATGGCAACCCTTGCATATGATGTTTGAATTGATTGTAGGGTCTCTGCCTCCCCATCTGGAGTGATCCATGGGATGAATAAAACATCAAGTTCACCAACTTGAACATTAGTTGGTTTAGTGTACACGTTAATGTTCTTATAATTATTCACCAACAGCATTGGACTGTTAAGATCAGTTGTGTTCTTATAAAAGATATCGTGGTTGCCAAGAATTACATGAACCTTATATTTTTTCAAAGGTTCAAGAATAACCCTTCTAGTCCAATCAATACTCCAATAATCAGTTGTCTTTCTATTGTCAAACATATCTCCCATATGAATGACAGTATCAACTTTATATTTTTTTAGAGTGGGAAAGAATACATTTTTATAAAACTTCTCAAAATAATCATGAAAGGTTTTATTTCCCTTCTTAAAATTGAAATGAGTATCAGTAATAATTGCTACTTTCATGTAGTAAATCTATAATTAATACTATCTTTAATGCCATTCATACCTGAGTATTCACCACCAAGATCTGATGTATCTGCAGAAAATACTTCATCAAATCCAGATCTTTCAATAATTTTACTCTTGATTTCAAGTTGTCTTTTTTCTTTTGCAATTCTTCTTAAGAACGCATAGTAAACAATCTGGGTAAAGTATGCAAATGGATTGGTTCTTTTTGTATCAAAATTATCAATATATTGAATACAATTTTCAATTCCATCACAGATCATCTCTTCCTTGAACATGTAGTTCACGAAATTTGGTTTGTATGCTAAATGATTAGCGATGCGAAGAAAACAGTCACCAAGATAATTACTGACTCTGGGTTTAGATAAACCCCTTTCTTTGGCAATATCTACTTTTTGTTTATAATCTACCAGAGCAGCATAGAAATCTTTATTGTTTACATAGTGCTCTGACTTCTTTTTAGTCTTCTTCATTACCAACATTAGTTTATTTTATTTAATTATCAAGATAATTCAGTTTAACATTTGTCTCTATAATTTGCAACACTTGACACATTATTCAAATGTCACTAGAATCACTCTGTTGGGTTTCAAGAAAAGGTACGGCTTGAGTTAATTAGAGTTATATATCTTCTCTAAGTATCTTCTGGCATCATCAACCTTAGAGATGAATCCCATCTTTCTAGTACTAAGTTCTATTCTAGAAGAACTGTTGAGGAACTTCTTATAGATTGAAATGATCATATTATCTTTAACTTCAGTCATAGTAATGACTTTATCCATTTTAATAAGATAAACTTCATCATCAGGAATAGACATCCAAGGTTTAACTTTATATCCCATAGTACCAGACTTTCTGGATACAATAGGTTCAATAATAACAGGATTGTCAAGAATCAAAACGATTTCTTCTTCTTCATGAGAAGGGCATACTACTGCAAAAACTTCTTCTCCTGATACTAGTTTGATTGCTGCATAAAATTCGTCTTCCATTATTTTTTAAAATTGATTGTAATAATTTCATAATCAAAGTTTTCTTCATTGTAAACTTTAATTCTTTCAATGAGATGATTTAGAGTATAATTTTTTCTTCCTTTGTAAGTTAAGTTATCTGCAATGTCATACAGTGTTGCTGACATCTTTTCTTTTCCTTTTCTGAGAACTCTTCCTATGGATTGTAGATTTCTGATTCTTGATTTGCTTGGTGATGCAAAGACCACATTGTGTAAGTTTCTAATATTGATACCTGTACTGAAAGTGCCATAAGATGCAACAATAATTGCATTGCTTTCCTCTTCGGTAATTTTTCTGATCAATTCTCTTTCTTCAGTATCCACTCCACCATGAACAAAAAATATTTTTCTATTCTCACTGGCATGACTATTTATGAGATCATATAATGGTTGTCCATGAGTTGCTACTCTACTAAACAGAACTAATGTGTTTCCTTCTAAACTTAAAGCTAAGTTTTTGATAAACTTATTTCGTTTTTCATAACCAATTAAATATTGAACTTCTTCTTCATAGTCGTTAATTTTATGTTCAGGATGATCTAGAAGAAGAACTTTAATTTTTAACTTAGAAAGGTATCCTTTTTTAATTAGTTCATCAGTTTTGATAAGTTTATATGTTGGACCAAACAATCCTTCAAGAACTAATTTATGTGTTTGAGATCCATCTAATGTTCCTGTGAATCCAAATCTATATTTGGCATCATGTAATTTAGACATAATGCTTACCAATGACTTTGATTTGAATTGATGTGCTTCATCGCCAATTACAACATCAAACTCATTGAAATAGGTCTTATCTAACTTGTAGATAGATTGCCATGTAGATATGGTTACTTGCTTCTCAGAGGACCTTTCATTACCCCCATAGACTCTATGACAATAAACTTCAGAGTTCCATCCATAGTCTTCAAAGTCCTTATACATCTGTTCTACAAGTGATGTAGTAGGAACAATCAGTAAGACTCTATTACCATGTTCTACAAAGTATCTAACAACAGAATAGATCATCAAAGATTTTCCTGATGCAGTTGGAGAAAGTAACAACTTTCTTTTATACTTCAAAGCATCATAAACACCTTGCACTTGATAGTCTCTTGGTTCATGACTACAAATACTTTTCATGTAGTCTTTTACTCCTTCTAAGGAAATAGACTCATCTATTTCTCCAGGAATACCATAGTATTTGTTTTCTTTAAATTCAAAATTGTATTGGTGATTATCACAGAATGAAACTAATTTGTCTAGAAGTCCAGCATAGATTTCTCCTGTTTGAATATTGAATAGACGAATTTTTCCATCCCAATGCTTGCTTCTAAACTGAGGCATGAACTTTGCACCAGGAACATCAAAGGTAAATTGATCACTCAGTTCATATTTGATATGAGGTTCACATTCAACCTTCAAATAGATTTCATTCTTTTTGGATATGATAAGATCAGACATATTACATTCCAGATTGGAACCTTAAAAACTCAATTGAGTTTTTGATTTGGTATGTTCTATTGGAAATCATTTTTATAATTTCCTCAAGATATTTTAATATTGTATCATAATATTCTATTTTCATAAACATTTCTGATAGGTGAGCATCAGCATCAATATGCCTTTGCATACCTTCTTTATCTCTTACTTTGTATGGAAAAGGTTCCTCTTTGTAAATATCAGGATCTGCTTTCCCTGCATAAAAGTTATAGCGTTCTAGTTTCTTTTGTTTGTATTGTGTCTCTGCACGTTTTCTTAACAAAGAAAAATTATTGTAGAGTTCGTAATACTTGGAGTGTAGAAAAGAAACTTTTAAAGATTCATTATGTAAATCATCTATGTTGATTTGGGAATCTTCCTTCCACATAGATTGAATATCATCAAGAGAGATCATGGAATATCAGTAATAATTTTATAATAAGTATACTTAAATCTAACTTCTGCTGTAAAGTATCTAATGTCTTCTGCAGTAGCATCAAAATCAAGAGATGACAATGAAATTGGAAATAAGTTTGTAAAAATTACTCTTGCATTAGGAGTAAAATTGCTAGTTAAAATTTGAAGAGTTCCATCAGAGACTTCAAATAAGTTACCTTTTATTTCTGGTTCTGCTGATGTTGATGCTTCTTTAAAATCTTTATATTGCTCTAAACTATAAGGGAAACCTAGACCAGTCATCCAGTTCCAAATTTGTAAATAATTTTCTAAATTTTCATCAACTAAAAATCTCAAATTTAGATCATCAAAATCCATTTTGTCACCAGGAATAGGAATGTTTTTTCCATACCTAGTTTGCAATGCTACTCCTAAATTAATACCAGGAATGTTGGCAAAGTTAGAAAAAAAATCTACTTTAGGCGCTTTTGATAAATTAAATTTAAACCCAACTGGAGATAGAAAATTTCTATTCTCTGGTTGAGATTGCCAAATTTCATTTGCCATTTTTTTTTAACTATTTATTTCCATAAAAAAAGGACCCCTTTGGGAGGTCCTGGGAGTTGTGAGTAAAACTCACATAAGGTTCTTGATAGCAACTCTTCTGTAGTATCTGTTGGTGTTAGCCTTGATTCTACCTTCACCAGCAGTGGTTCCTTCAGCAAATGGGTTGGCAACCATACCATATCTGGTCTTGAAGCCAATCTTGGGCTGGAAGGTGTCCTGACCAACGGCACGAACCATTTGGAGAGGAACATATGGGCAGTAGAAGAGACCTGCATCATAAGGGTTGGTTCCCTTATAACCTACAACATAATACTGCTCAGCAGCAAGGTTAGCAGCATATGGATCAATGTAAACCTTGAACTTACCATTGAGAACACCAGCAAAAGTATTGCCAGTATCATCAACATTCAGGTTAGCATTGAGTGCAGGGGTGTAATCAAGAAGACCTGCCATTGTGAGTGCAGAAGCAACATCAGCAGAGCAGAGGATTACATTACCCTTCCCTCTTCTTGTTCTTTGAGCGATAGCATTAGCATCTCTCTCAAGTTGGAACAGAAGACCCTTGAACTTCTCAACTGACCATCTACCATTTGAGTCAACATCAAGGTCAAAGTAACCAGCATTTGCAACATTGGTCTGAGCACCAGTCTCAGCAATCTTGTAAATGGTTCTGATGACTTCTCTGTTGATCTCAGCAAGGATTTCAGTGGAGAGGATGTTTGCAAGCTCAGCTTCTGCATCCAGACCATGAATTGCCTTGAGGTCTTGTGCTAGTTCTAGGGTGTACTCAGCCTTGAGTGCTCTGGACTTTGCAGTAACAGAGATCTTCTCAATGCTGAATGCCATCTGGTTGAACTGATCACCAGCAGCTCCTCCAAGTGCTTCAGCATCTTGGGTTCTCATTGCTTGACCAACTCTATACTCTCTACCAGTAGCACCTGAAGCATTCAGGGCAGCGGGGTTGAAAGCATAATCAGTCTTTTGACCAGCAAGTGCACCAGTTCCTACGAAACCAGTTGTACCAAAACCAACACCAGCACCATCATCTGAACCACCAGTGTAATCACCAGTTGTGGTGTTGTAACCATCATCTTGTCCAGAGTATGCAGTATCTGGCTCTTCAAACAGAGCTTCAGTACCATTCTGGTTGACATACTTGCTTCTCATTGCAAAGATCAGTCCAGTAGGACCATTCATTGGCTGAACACCAGCCAGATCATATGCAACAAGGTTAGGCATTGATCTTCTGATCAATGAAATCAGAACAGGATCAAAACCTGCTACAGGGGAAGCACCAGCACCAGAGAAACCAGCATTGCCAGTTCCAGATGGATCACTATTAATGTTAGGTGCAGCCTCAGAAAGGAAACCTCTTTCCTCTCTTAAAAATCTTTCTTGGTTTTCTAACAGAACTGCGGTAACTGCTTTCTTATAAGGGTCTTTGATTGGATCAAGACCTTCTGCTTGAAGAAGAGGGGACCACTTGTTCTGCAATTGTTCTGAAAGGAACATTTGCTTTTTCTCCTTGGTTTGTCTTGTTAAAGTGTGTTTTTAACTACGAATATTTATAATTTAGGTTGTTTTCACTTAGAGAATTTACCTAGTGCTCTGAGGTAAGCATTCATTTGAGGACCATAATCCTCATTTACTCCTTCAGTCAACACTTCCTCTCTATTTGAAGAAACTAGAACTTTGTTAAAGTATGACTCTTTAAGAGCCTCCAGTTTGCCTCTATAGTCTGTTTCACTTTCAAACTCAACACCTTCAGCAAGACTTGCAAGTTTTTCCTTCTGAGTTAAAGCTAACCCTTCAGAAACATCGTTTAGGATTGTATCACTTACAGCCTCACTAAGCCTTTGATTTAACTGAACATTTCTTTCGATTTGTTCGTTGAGTTTTTCCTCCATTTCATCAAGTCTTTCTACCATACCTTCTAGAACATCATATCTATCTTCAGGGATTTCTACATAATGTTCTTCAAAAAGTCCCTTGAGACCTTGCATAAAGGATTCTGATAGTTCTGATTTGATTCCTGTTTCTACTTGAAGAGCATTCTCAGTGAGCCACTCTTCTGAAACATACTCAAGATAAGAATCAACTCTTGCAGTTAATTCTTCTTTGATTGCGGTAACTTCTTCTACAAGGGTTCTTTCATACTCTTCTTGAAGAGATTCCATTACAGAAATGACCTTTGATTTAACAGCAGCCTCAAAAATTGTTGCTGCTTTTGATAGAGTTTCCTCAGAAAGATCTTCTTGACCCATAAGGGCAGAAATGTCTTCTGAGTAATCTACAGGTTCACCAACAATTTGATCTAGTCTTTCTTGGAGAGAAGGAATCTCTTCTTCAGTTTCTTCTTCAGAAACTAATTCTTGATCTTCCAATACTTCTTCTTCCTCTACAACCAGATCCTCATCCTCAGTTTCAGTCTCCTCATAAGACATTGCTGACTTATTAGCATGTGGCATTGGATCAGGAGCCTTAGCACCTTTGTTTACCACATTGGAAACTTTGGATAGAGTTCTGCCAGGAGTTTTGAGTTTATTAGACTCATCATCTGGTCTTGAATTGGTAGGAGTTGGTCCTCCAAGATCTTCCACTGAAGAATTTAAACCTTCACCTGGAATGTTTGCCTTGGGCATACCTTCTGCAGGTTTAGCGTTTTTGTTTACAGCAGTGACAGATTTTTTAGTAGATACTTCCATTTCTTGTAAATCGTTACCGACACTCATTTGTATACTCCGAATAAAATCTTTTTTATTCTTATATTTATTTATAATTTATAGATTTAAGAGATAATCTGCAAACACTTTTAGTTTAGTTTGCTCAGTTAATTTTTTTTGATGTGCAAGACGTTCAATTTTTTGTCTTGACTCTGCAGCATTCATTTCTTTAAGAATTCCACCATCCCAAACCCACTCTTTACCTTCCATGATACCTTCAACAAAAGCATCTGGTGCAGAAGGATCTGCTACAATATCAGCAGCAGTGGCAAGCATAAAGTCATCACTGACATACTTAACGCCATTTTTTTCAACTATAGAACCAATACCTCTTGAAGAAACACCAAGTTTTACACCTTCACCAAGAAGTGACTTGGCAATATTCCCCATTGGAGTGTCAAGAAGTTTTGCTTTCCCAATGAAATTATTTCCTTCCCTTTTCAAACTTGTGATCATGTGAGAAACACGATCTAAGTTTACTGTTGGACCGTCAGGGTGTCCAAGTTCACCTAATGCTCTACCACTTTCAATAAAACTAGTATGATACCTAGAAACTTCTCTTTCTAGAATAGACATTGGATAGCATCTGCCATTCCTATTGGTAATTTCTGCTTGTAAAAATGGTCCCTGAATATACAGGGTCTGTTTTCCATTTCTTTCTTCAGTAATAATTTCTACTGATTCTATTTCTTCTGTGATAAGTTTCATTAGATTATGCCTGAGATGCTATTTGAACTTCTGCAATATGAAGATGTGCATTACTTGCTTCTGGGAATACTTCAACTTTAACGCATCTCGAAACAATAGCATTTGTTACAGTTAGTGCACCACCAACTGCAGTGCTATTGAAATCAAGAGTAATTGAAGATTCTGTCTTGGAAAGAACTTGAGCAAATGAAGTATTGATTCCAGTATGCTGTGATCCAAGAATACTTACATGATCATTTACAGAAAATGGGTTTCCAAAATTTTCACCAAATGTAATGACTGTATTTGTTCCTGTAGTAATTCCTGAAATTTTTTGTCTTGCAACTCTTTCTTTAATAATTTCACTGGTGTTTTCTGGAATTAGGAAAGATGATTCACTACTTGCCCCAGCAACATTATTTCCATCTTTAATTGCAATATGACATCCAGAACCAGAAGCAGTTAATCTCAAATAACCAGTTTGAAGATTAATTACACCACTAGTAGCAATTCCATTATTTGGTGGAATTACTGATGTAATATTTTGGACAATTTTTAAAGCCATTACTCTTCCTCTGAACCAAACATTGATTGGGAAATAACTGGGGTAATTTCATCAATTCTTGATGATGATTTGGTATAAAGAATCTCTTTGATTTTGTCTGAGATTTCTTCAGGTGATCCATTTGATAGGACCAAATCCATTAAGTCATTACTAGATTCCATATAAAGTCAAAACAGTATAAAAGTATTTATATTTCAGCAGCCTTGGCATTTATTGTGGTTGCTGATGTGGCACCCTTAATATCAGGTTCTTTGGGATTGGCACCTATGGTTTGATTTCCTGCTGCCATTGGTTCTAGAGGCATCCCATCTGGACCAACTGGGGGCATTAGTTTTGGATCAGGATATACGCCATCTTTAATTTCTTTTTGAATCAGTTTATCTTCATCCACAATTTCTTGATCTGTTTGTCTTAGGATTTTTCTTCTTACATAATCTCTTGAATAGTAAGTTCCAATATAAGGTTCAATGGCAACCATCAGATTTAATCTTTCATTCATTAACTCAGTATCTTTAAGTTCTGAGAAATGTCCATCATAAAGATAATCATATTGAATATGATCACTCATTTTTTCCCAATCTTCTGGGGTGATAATATTTTTAAGGATCAGTTGAGTTTTTAGCATGTCATGAAAAACATTGCTAAATCTTTTTCTCAACCTTCCAACAAACTTACCAAACATCAATTCATCTCTAAGAATTTCAGATGAACGTCCTAAATTAAATCCACCATCAGAAGCAGTTCTTGATTCTGGAACATTTAATGCCCTGAATAATTTTTTTTGGAAATATTGGACATCAGTTAATTCTCCAAGATTTTGTCCACCAGGAAGAGTAGTAATTTCTGTTCCTCTACCACCTTCTCTTCTTGGAAGCCAGAAGTCTTCCATCATACTCATAAACTTTTTATCATCACGCATTTCTCCTGTAGATGCATCATAAACAAGTTTATTTCTATACCTGTTCATCACATCTCTAAGATATTGCTCTGCTTTAATCTTAGGAAGATTGCCAACATCAATATAGAAAATCCTACGTTCTGGTGCTCTTGACAATCTATAGATAACCAAAGCATCCTCAATCATTCTTAATTGATTGAGTGCTTTGATTGCTTTATGTAAATATGACAGTGTAAGTTGTCTATTTCTATCAACAAGACCTGAGGTTACAAAGGTAACTGCATCCTTTGCAATCTTAATTCCCCTATTAGTTGATCCTATTTTCTGAATATGACCTTGTGGATAGAAAATAAAATACTCATCAATCTCAGGTTCTTTGAATGATGTTGGATTATTTGGATCTAAATTATTTAAATAATTAGAACCTAAATTTACTTTACTATCTTCGTCTTTCTTTTGCACTCTCATAAATCTTGTTTTGAGTGCATCCATAAATCTAATGTCCTGAATACCTTCTTCAGGATGCTTAAGATCTATGACTTTGTGGTATAAAATTCTTCCATCAATATACCAATTCTTAAAAATTTCATGTGCTTTTTTATCAAAGTCCATGAGGTCTTTGATATATTTAAACTCATCTCTAATAACTTTTTTTAATCCATCACTGGCATTTAAATTACTAAGTTCTATCTCTACAGGAGAATCATTTAGGTCACTTACAATTGCTTCATTCACAACATTTTCAATGGCACTATCACACTCTGGGTGAAGTGACATTTCTCTATATCTTTTAATTAGATCATATTCGTTTCTATAGACACCCTCAATATCTACATACTGACCATAAAACCCACTAGTTAGATAATAGTCAACCCCATCCTCATTATTTTCTGGGATGGGGGAGACTGCATCCTTTGGTAATTTATTTTCGTCATCAATAGAAAACCCAAAAAGTCTTGCCATATTGTAAAGTTAAACGCCTATTATAATCTATTTAGATTACATCAGCAGCATTGCTTCCAGTTCTAGCTTCCCACCACTGGACTTGTAGATCTACTGTAAACTCTTCAATTTCATTTTCATTGTTGTAAGAAAGGTCAATTTGGGAAACATTAGTTGGGAAAACACCATGAACAATATACTTTCTTAGAACATCAATTTGATTTGTATTGACAACATTTGGAGCAACTCCAGGTGCTCTTGAAAGTTGAGTTACATTCATGTCAGCCATATAGTCTGAAGGATTGATTGTACCAGATCCATCAGAAACTTTGATGATGTAATTCATCCATCTTTCAAAGAAACTTCTCCACTTGAAGTCTGTGTCATTGATGACTGTAATAGTCCAGACATCAAATGTTCTGTCTCCAGCAATCTTGAGAGTTCTTCCTCTAAAAGGAACTGGAATTTCAGTAATGGTTGATGCAGGTAAACCAGCAGACTTAATAAGCATTAAGTCATCTTGATCAAACTGAGCTTGAAGTTGTGAAAAAATTCCAGTTCCACCAGCACTGGATGGAGTGCCATTTGCCTCAGTACCAAAGCTAACTTCAAAAAGGTTACTACGAGCACCACCACCTGCTAGTTTAGTTTTAAACTTATCAATGGTTCTATCTTGAAATGTTGGCATTGTTTTGTCTCCTGTTTAAATTAAACTGTACCTACAATTGATTCAAAACTAACACCTGTTCTGGTAGCAACAAATGTCAGACCAATGAAGTTAATGGATCTAGCAGGTTTCACATAAATGTCTGCAATGAACTCATTTCTATCAATTACATCAGGGGTGTTGTTAGTTTCATCACAAACTAGGAGGAAGTCAGTGATTCCTCTCTTTGCCTGTACATCTCTGAGGTAAGGCTCAACAATGTTGATGAAGTTTGCTCTGGTTGAAGCATCATTGAACTCAAACAGTTGTGCATCTGCAGCACCTTTGATTGCTTGCTCAATAGTGATAAACAATCTTCTAACATTGATTCTATCAAATGCAGATTGATAAGAAAGTGCAGTCTTATCACCAAACAGAATAATTCCAGATCCTGGTGAAGAAATAACTGGATTGACTCTTTGTGAATAGAGTCTATCTCTATCATCTTGTGGAGGATTGTAAGCAAGTTTGATTGGGAACTTGAGAGTTCCTCTTGTCTTACCTGCTGGTGAATACCATGGGAATTGATCAATGTCAGTTCTTACACAAAGACCAGCAACATCTGCTGAACATGGCATGTATACAAACTGTTTATTAAATCTATCATAAACATACTGATATCCACTATCAAAGACTGCATAAGATGATGAAGTCAGTGGACTGAAGAATGATAGAATGTTTGTAAGTTGTGTTGCTTCTGGAGTTATATTAACAACTCCATCTCTATATGGGGAAATGAATACCACACAATCTTTTCTTCCATCAGCAATGCTGATTAGTTTATTTGCTTTTGCCTGCTCAATTTCTTTTCCTAGTGAAGCACTTCCTTGTAAAAGGAAATTGATTGTGGTTGCTGCTTCATTTGCAAACTTATCATAAGCATCAGTTAGATCAGTTAAGTCTACTGAGAACCCTCCAATGTCACCAGTACCACTGTAGTCATGACCTCCAGTGAGTGAGAATGACTTGTTACCTACTGAGTTAAAGTTAACTCCTTCTGCAGGAACTCCCCAAACTCCTAGAGTTTCTGATTGTGTAGTAAATCCTGAACTAAACTTAGATGCTACAGGATCTACATTCCAATAAGAATCTGTTGCATCTCCAATTGATTTTCCTGCATAAATGTATGCAGAGTTGAGAGCAAGATAATCTTTGTAGTATACGTTTTGTGATGGAGAAACAGTTGTATCTGATGCTTTAGAAAGATTTGTAAATTTCTCTAGTAATGTTTGTGGATTTCCAGAAACATTATTGAATTTTCTGCTATCAACTACAACCACATGGAATGCATCATTTGAACCACCTCTATCAGTTACATACTGATTAGTTCTTGGTTTTGGTGCAATGCTTCTCCAACTTAGATTTGTATAATCTCCATTAGCAGTGCTTAAAACAAGTTGATTATTGTACCAATCACTTGTTGAAGTTGGATCTACTGTTGTAAGTGCTGAACCAACTGTTGCACTTCCTGAAGTATGAATACCAATTACAGCATCAGTAAAGGCATAAATGCCATTTTCTGAATAAGAAACTAGAGTTTCTGTTGCCCCAACTACAGTTGAAATAACTTTTACATAAATCTCTGAACTTCCAACACCAGCAACAATACCTTTGAGATACCCAGATGCTGCAGATGTAGTTCCTACTCCAGCAATAATCCCAGTTAATGCTTGAGTAACCCCATATCCAACTGCAACATATGTAGTATTGATGCCAGTTAAAGTTTGATCTGCAAAGTTGTCAATTACACAGACTTTTAAATCTTCTGCCCAATGTCCTGGGTTCTTTGCCGCCCAATAGAAAACAGAAGAATTTGAATATGATTCTTGATAGTCATCAAAATTTTCAATAGTGAGGGAAGTTGATGCTACTCCTACACCAGCATTGGCGTTATCTAATTTACTTCCTCCACATCTTACAACTCTTAAGCTCCCGCCATATGACAAGAAGTTAGATGCTGAATACCAGTACTCATAATGGTAATCATTCTTTGAAGGTTTGCCAAAAACTGATACTAATTCATTCTCATTAGTAATAGTTACAATTTGATTTACTGGACCCTTTTCAAAAGGTGCAGCAATTCCAGCAGATAAAGATGTGGTATTGTTAATTCCACCTCTAGTTAAATCTACTTCTCTTACTTTAATCCCTGGAGATGCTAAGCTTAAAGCCATTTTAACTCCTCTAGTGCTTCATTTTGCTCTAAAAGTATTTATAAATTTCTCCTTTTATCTGTAGTCCCACATGTAAGACCTATCTCCATACTCATCAGTAAACCAAACTTCACCTTCGGCATCAATTTCGCCATTCATCAGAGCATCAAGTCCATCAGACATAAACCCAAAAGGTGCCATGTCTTGCTCAATTTGATTTTTTTGTTCCTCATATAATCTTTTTCTAACATCTTGATCCGTTAGTTCTTTGAAGTAATCTTGTGCAACCAACCATGCATAAATGACTAGGCACATAGCTAGGTCATCATTGCACCCTTCTTCTGCTTCAAATGAATTGTGTTTTTGAATGAATGTAGTCAGTTCACTAATTATTTCATAATCATTGAATATAAGTTTATCTTCCTCAATCATTGTTTTGAGATTGAGGCATCCAACTTTTTTAACAGTCTTGGACATTTTTAATCCAAGTTGTGTTTTCTTACCAGAGAATCCTTGACCCACAATTTGACCTGCTCTACCACGCATAGAACACATGAGCAGGTTTTGATATTCTAAATCATATTGTATAATTGATGCTACTTGATCCCCAACATCATTAACCTCACAAAGAATAAATGCATTATTATATGCTTTTGCTACTTCATAAATGATTGATGGAAATAGCATAGGTTTGATTTCATTATTTCTATACTTTGCAACTATTTTATGTGGAAAAGAAGTTATATCAAATACAACAAACGCGGAGTAATCATTGCCTACTCCACGAGCAACATCAACAGTTAAAACATAATCCCTAGATTCATCTGATTCTTCATATACATCCAATCCTTTACTTTGTTTAATTGGACGATCATAAACTAAACTTTTAAGTTTACTTGGTGCAATTAGAGTATCAACTGATCCTAAAAATTCACATTCAAATTCAACCTTAAACTGTTGCTCTGAAGTATTTGAAATGGTTTGCTTCTTCCAATGCTCATCCCTTCCTGGTACTTCTGACCAATGAACATCAGTTGGAACATATTCATTCATTCCACGCTCAGCATCATGCCACATTCTATAGAAGTGATTCATGCCATGAGGCGTAGAAACTATGATGACTTTTGTGCTCTGACCAGAAGAAATAGTAGGATAAACAGATGCAAAGAATTGGTCTGCAATATGGTTTGGAATAAACGCGAATTCATCAAGGAATATGATATTATAGGATCCACCTCTGACAGCAGATGCAGATGTAGAAGCAGCCAGTATTTTTGACCCATTTTCCAATTCCATAGAACCTTTATTCCATGCTAAGATACCCTGCTGTAACCATTTTGGTAGGTTTTCATATGCAGTTTGTAATCTAGACAAAAGATCTCTTGCAGTATTTGCTTTGTTTGCAAGAATAGCAATATTTACATTATCATTAAAGATGGCGTAGTGAAGCAAATAAGATACAACAGTTGTAGATTTGCCCGTCTGACGAGGCATCTTACAAATGTTAAATCTGTAATTGTGGAAATTTTCAATTAACTTTTCTTGGAAATGATATGGATTGAATAATTGCAATCCATGGTCCAAAGTTACAATTTGAACGTAATTTTTTGCAAAATATACAGGATCATTTTTGCACTTTACAAATTCAAAAATTTGATCTTGAGAAAATTCAATAGGTGTATTCGCTTTCTTAAGAAGCGGATTACCTAGGTATACATTATCACTCATAAATTATCAGCAGTTCCACTTACGAAGAGATAGTGCTTTTCTTGTTGGACGACCTTTTTCATCTTTCATGGGACCAGGCATTCCTCCCATACGAGCACAAAATGACTTTCTACGATTTGCTGCTTTTGATCCTGGTTTTAATTTTGATGGTGGTGTAGTTACTGGTGGTTTTAAATTATGACCTTGTGCTCTAGCAGAAGCTCTGCCTTTGGCATTTAATCCTCCTGTGGGATTTTTACCTTCTTTTCTTTGCCAGGCAGGTGATGCTTCTTTGATATCCTTCCATCCTTTGGAAGTTTTTACATTATGTTCTTTTCCACCTGGACCAATATCTGCAATTTTAAATTCTATGGGTTTAGTTGTGCTTATTTTTACTTTTTTTCTTGCTTCAGTAATGAAGTTACTGTAAGTCATACCTTCTGAAACATCTTCATCACTTTGCATATATTCTGCTGCAGTATCAATAAAATCTGCTGCTCTGGTAATCTTTGATTGTACCCAAGCAGGAATCTGTTGATCACCTTTTTTAATTTTTCCTCTTAAAATATTAACTGCTCTTTCAATTTGATCAAACTCAACTCTTGCCATATATCCTTCTTCATCTTTCTTTTTGCCACTTGCAATTTCCTTGTGACCTTCATGAATCTTTAATTCATTGGCAAGATTCATCTTGCCAATAGTATATTTGTCCCACATAGAAGGACCCCAAGAACACTCTGCTCTGGTTTCATTCTTTCTGCAAAGAAGACAATACTTTATATCTTCTTTGTATTGTTTTTCTGCAGTAGTTTCTTCTTTCATGGGTTTGTTTTTTTCTACTTTTTTTAATCTTGTATAATAATCTGGAAATTCATCTACATGTTGAAGCGCTGTAATTCTTGCACCACTTTTACTTGTGGTGTGCTCACCTTCAATTTTAGTTCCAATTTTAACCTGCTTCATAATAGTTTCCAAAGAAACTTTATGCTTTTTGGCAAGTTCCTCTGGAGATTTGTATGGTTTTACAGGTCCTTTTGGATCTTTCATAAGATCATTCTTCCTCTGTATTATTTAGAATTCCTTGTTTTAAAAATTTTGAAAGTTCTGCAGTTGATCCCACAAAGAGAGCATTGTTAACTGTAGTTGGACCTTTCTTAGAAGGTGCATCCAAATCTTTCATTTTCTTTTGCAAATCTAAAAGTTTATCAGTTACATCTCCAACAGACTTAATAAGTTGACCAGCAACTTCATATGCTCTTGGGTGATCTGAACTTTGTGCTACTTCTAGAATACCATCAATAGCTTCTTGTCCTTTTTCTATCAAACTATAAAGTTGTCCCCTACTGTACTCGTAATCTTTCTGAGGATCTTCTGGAACTTCTTTTTTTACAATAGGTTCTGATTCTTTAGATACAATGCTTGTTTCTACATCTAAAGATTGTTCAATGGCAGTAAATTTATTTTCCATAATCAAATGTCAACATCTTCGCCTTGTGATGCACTATAAGTCTTAAAGTCTACAAATTCTTCTATTGTATCATTAAACCCAAAGTCATCTCCAAATTCAATTAAGTTATCATCAACACTATCAATGATTCCATCATCATTATAATCCTCAAGTGCTTTTGGTGTAACTGTATATCTAACTTCCCTCTTAGCATTTTTGATAGCATCAGTTGCATAATCAACTTGAACTTTCTTAATGAGACCCTGACTATTTTCTGGGATTTCATTAAAGAGATATGTTTTTGCAGTAAATGCTAGTGTGTATATGATAATTCTTCTAGTTGAATAGTCACCTTCATAATCATCTCTAAATCCAACTCTATTTAAAACTACTGGAATGTCTCTTTTCTCATTAATAGATGGAATCATATTCACGGTTACATTAAATGATGGTTGGAAATATGGAAGAATCTGTTCCACAATTTGCAAAACATCATCTTGAATTTTGGACATGATGTTAAGTTCGAATCCAATATTGTAAGGAACTGGCATGAACACACTGTTCATTGCCTTACCATCAGAAGATTTAGCAGTTTTAAATGTTTGCAAAGATGAAGATTTTCTTTGAGAATCATAATCTAAAGAAGTCATTTCAAAAGACATTCTTGGCAATGTCAATGCAAGTTTTCTATCTCCAGTTGGATTTTGCTCTAGTCTTGCTAAGAACTTTTGCATTGGTCCATAAGCAAGGGGAACTTTTAGTACAGATAATGGAGTCCCATCATCATCAAATTTTCTAATTTGAATATTGTTAAATAACGTTCCAAAAGCAACTACTGTTTTGCTTATAGACTTATGGTAAAAATAATTGCCAAGCATTTTATAGAAAGTTCCTAACTATACTATTTAATCAATTAAGATTGTTTATATCTCAATGTTCCCATTCTTGGCCAAGTTTGTCCTGAAGTTTTTCTAACTCTTTCTGCCACTCTTGGTTGAATAGTTCCTTTAATTGGCCTATCTTGTCTGTAGAATAGGTATCTATTTCCAGAACCTTGAAGGTTTTGGAAATCTAAGTATGGATTATATAGACTAACTCTTGGGTTTGCTCCCATATGAAGATCTATTGTGTTTGAAGCATTTTCAAAAAATACCATTTCCCAAACTAAAGTTGGAGATCCCAAAACTCCTCCAAAATAAACAGTATGCCCTTCAAATCTTACTCTATATTCTCTATTTGGAGAAGATCCTGTAGTATTAGTCCATATTCTTTGAGCAGATCCATCATCAGTTGAAATTTGTATTTTGGGTATAGTTGGAGTACTTGTGTTATATGTCCATGCTACATCTGCGTCATAAGAATTGCTTGAAGGTTTTGCTCCAAATAAAACATATGAATTTGTATTTACAAAAATTTTGTTATATGAAGTTTCATTATATGATATATTGAAGGGTAAAGTTAATTCCCAAAATCCATCATCCTCTGGAGAAAATGAAGGATTAAAATAATTTGGAGTAGTGGAAGCAATTCCAACTCCACCAATCAAACTACTTGTGGTTGGAGTTATTGTGCCTCCACTAGCAGTTGTTACAATTCTAACTGAAGTATTTGGATCAGCAATAAAATTTTCTGTCCCTGCAAGTTTTGATACTGTATTACTGATAGAACTTAAACCTTGATCAATATATGGTGTAGATGCAGGTTCAAATATTTGATTTTTTGATATTCCTTGAATATACTCTATTGCTTCAACATGAGTCATTCTTGGATATTGTTCTAATGCGCAGGCAAGAACTCCACATATCTGTGGTGATGCCATACTTGTTCCACTATATTTGTCTATTCTAAATGTAGAGTTTCTATAATCTCCTTCTGGTCCACTATGTGTTGAAGATATAATTGAAGTTCCTGGAGAATATACAGTTATTCTTGGTCCAGTGCAACTAAAATTTACTTTAGAATCATTTGCCAAATTCCCAATTGCACCAACACAAATAGCATTTGCTCCAGAAGTATTTACAGATCCTCTATGATAATAAAAAGAATTACCTGATCCGTATAAAGCAGGTCCTATTAATCTATTGTCGTAATCTACTCCTCCAGGAGCATCAATTTTATATGAAGAATTTCCTGCAGCACCTACAAAAATTACACCATCATTCATAGCATCTTGCATATCTGCAAGGTCATCTTCAAACCAAAATTCAAATCCTATGTAATCAGTTCCTTGGAAAGGGAAATAATTGATTACTCCAAATGATTCTAATTGAGCATCTGTGAATGGGGCATTATATGTTGTTCCTCTCCAAACAATACCTGTTAAATTACTTCTTATAATATAGTTTGCATATCCCCAACTATTGTTTATAATTGTTGGATTTCTTAAACCAGTTTGTGAATTGATTGGTTTTGTTAAATGAAATGCTCTGATATAGTCTGCCCAGAAAATAGCAGCATCTGAATTATCGTAAATGTATAAATTATAAACTTTTGCATCTCTTGCCCATCCCTGACTATTCCCACATGCAGTTCCAGCAACATGCATTCCATGATCATTGTTTCCTAGATTTGGGACATTATAATCAATGGTATAAGGGTATGTTCCATTTGCATTACCAGTAACAATACTGTTGAGTGAATACCAATTAAATTGAACTACTCTTGTTCCTCCAGTGCCATCTTCATTCACTGCCATTTCTGGGTGATTTGGATTCACAAATCCATCTACAATTACAACATCAACATTTTTTCCTGAACTGGTTGCAGTAACAATTCCAGTTACTGATGTAGTTCCATTCGATCCCCAATTAGATCGTTGTTGACCTTCTATACATCTTAGTAATGCCCAATTTCTATGAGTATTGCTGACTGCAAAAGATTTATTCCAGGCATCAGATGATTGTTCCCAAAGAGGTTTTACTATTCTCTGTTCTTTAATTTTTTTGGGAATAATACTTAAAACTCTAGGATCATTTTTTAAAATTTCAACTTCTTCTGCTGTTAAAATATAATGTGTATTTCTTGAAATTGGTCTTCTTATTGCACATTCAACACATCTATCTGGAACACATTCAGTTCCTCCATGAGTTTCTAAATCATCATAAAATTGATCTAAATCTTCTTTGTTTTTTAAAGTAATAATGTACTCCTCTTCTCCATCAGAAATTAAGTCTGATGTAATTACTTTAGATGGATCAAAATGTTGTAAAATTCTATCTTCTAAAAATTGTCTAGGATTTTCTTTTACTTTTTTTTCTTCCATATTAACTTTCCATCTGAACAAGAGTTAGAGTAACAGTAATATTTGCTGTAGATCCTGATTTATTGACTACTTTAAGATAAATGTTTGTTGATGGAGTAGCATCATTATTAAATCCAATAGTTCCTGGAGTAATTAATTGAGTTGTTGCTCCAGTTGTAATGACCTCTGCAATAACTCCAGAACCTGGAAGTGGATCAGAAGTTTCTCCTCTAGAAGAATCACTAGTTCTAGATGCAGTATCTGTGTAAATTGTCACCCATGCTGCAGCATCAGTTTGAATTTTTGCTAACAGATAAGTTTTAAACCCTGTGATAGTGAAGTTAGCAGAAGCACCATTTGCAATAGATCCTGTAGATCCTGAAGCAGTAATTCTGCCACCAAGAGCACCCCCAAATGCACCTTGAGTTCCTTGAGGTCCAATAGATCCTTGTGAACCTTGTGGTCCACCACCAGCAAATCCTTGGGCACCTTGTGGTCCAAATGTTCCAATTGAACCAGTTTGACCTTGGAATCCTTGGAATCCAGTTGATCCTTGAGGTCCTCTTACACCTTGAGGACCTTGTACACCTTGAGCACCTTGAGGTCCTCCTCCAGCAGCACCTTGAATACCTTGTGCACCTTGAGGTCCTGCAACTCCTTGAGCACCTTGTGGACCTCCTCCAGCAGCACCTTGTACACCTTGAGCACCTGTAGGTCCAACATCAGTAATTGATATTGTTCCAGACATTCCACCATGAAACTGGCAAATATAATATAAAGTACTAGGAGCATCATAAGGAACTGCAAATGTAATAGTTCCGCTAGCAGTTCCATTGTTTGTTACGCCGTTATTATAAGCACTTCCTGTTCCAGTAACTTGTGCAGTTTTAATCCAGAATGGATGACCAGAAGCATTAACACTAAAAGTATAAGTAAATCCACGTAGTAGATTTAAAGTTGGATTAGATGCACCGTCTATTGTATATGAACTTGCTCCACTATTTGTTACTGAATAGGTTCTACTACCAGAACTTCCTTGTGCACCTTGGGGACCTGGATCTCCTTGAGCACCTTGTGGACCTCCTCCAGCAGCACCTTGTACCCCTTGTGCCCCAACATCTCCTTGAGAACCTTGTGGACCTTCTAATCCTTGAGCACCTTGAGGACCAACACTTGCTGCACTGCCAGCAATTTCAACAGTAATTACTTTAGTAGAACTATTATAGGTAATAGTATTTCCTGCACCTGCAAAGTTAATTGCAGTAATAATTCCTGTAGTAATATCTACTCCAGCAGATTGAATGCCAACATTAAATCCACCTACTGCTGTAACAACACCAGAAACATTTAACTGTTGAGATTGTAAAGTGCCATTAACTTCTGCACCAGTTGATAAAGTTCTTATTCTCCAATATGCAGCATTTAATGTTGTATTTTCTGATAAGTAAGCAGTATTTCCACTGACACCTATATAAGTAACGTTACCTTTTCTAACATTAAATGTTGATGCAAAATCCAAATATGCATTAGTGCTTGTAAAATACTGATATGCATTAGTCCCATCACCAACAATTGTAGAAACACCAGAAACACTTAAATCATTTGTGAAAGTAGTTCCAGTGATTGTTACGCCAGTTCCAAGAGTTTCAAGTCTCTTTTGACCTGCACTAGATCCTGGACCAATTTGGTAGTATAAAGAAGCATTGCCAGCAACAGCATCAGCAAAAAGTAAAGTAGAACCTGATTGTGATAATAATTTAGTTCCACCAAAAGCGCCACGAATAGTAACATCAGTATGTGCGGTGATGTATAAATCATTTCCAGATGTGGAAATAGAACACTGAGATCCAAAATTAACAGTATTAGTATTAAAATTAACAGTATCACTAAAAGTGGAAACACCAGTTACATTTAAAGTCTCAAGAGAAGTATTTCCTTTTACTGTAAGAGCACTTGTTGGATTTGTGGTTCCTATACCGACATTGACAAAAGTGTGAATTCCTACAGGGGTTTCTATCCACTTACTAATACCCTGAGGTCCAACCTCACCTTGAGCTCCCTGAGGTCCACCAGGAGGTCCTTGTTCACCTTGAGGTCCTCTTACACCTTGAGCACCTTGAGATCCAAATCCTTGAGGACCAATATCTCCTTGAAAACCTTGAGGACCTTGTACACCTTGAGGTCCTTGTACTCCCTGTGGACCAAGTGCACCTTGAGGTCCTAATTCTCCTTGAGGTCCTTGAATTCCTTGAGGTCCAGTAGATCCTTGTACACCTTGAGCACCTTGTGGACCTTGAACTCCCTGAGCACCTTGTACACCCTGAACTCCTTGAGGTCCTACAGCACCTTGTACACCTTGAGCACCTTGAGGTCCTTGAATGCCTTGAGGACCAGAAGAACCTTGTGCACCTTGAGGTCCTTCTCCCTGAGGACCTTGGAAACCTTGTAATCCTGTTTTGCCTTGAGGACCAATTGGACCCAAATCTCCCTGAGCACCTTGAGGTCCAATATTTCCTTGTGGTCCAATATTTCCAACTACACCCTGAGGACCTTGAACTCCCTGAGGTCCTTGAAAACCTTGAAATCCTTGAGCACCTTGAGGGCCTTGAATACCTTGAGGTCCCTGTACACCTTGAGGTCCTCTGTCTCCAATAATTTGAGTTAAATTTGTCCCATCTCCAAAAGTGGCATAAATTTCATTGAAATTTTGATTAATCTTACTAGCCCCTTGAAGTAGGGTATCGCCAGTTCCATCATTTGGGACAGATCCTGTAGATATTATTTGCCTTGCCATTATTACAGGTAGTTTATTTTATTTAGTTAAACTTCCCCAAAGGGATTTATCTCTGTAAAATCTATAATTGAATCTCCTTCTTCCTCAATTTCCTTGTTGGTATCATAAGATTCAACAAGCTCATATGTTTGATACTTTTGAATTATATATGTTGCAGTGGATGCTGCTCCCACAACAATATCACCAACTCTAAAGTCTGTTCCCATACCAGCAACTTTTAGTTGTCTGCTATCTGGATTCCAATCTTTGACTAAACCAGATGCTAAAGAAATAGATCCCCTTATTGTTTCTCCAAAAATATAATTTCCAGATGACACTGTAGATCCTGCACTAATAGTAATAGTGGGTGCCCCAGTATATCCATAACCAGCATTTACAATTCTGATTGTAGATATTCCTCCATTTCCATCCAAAAATGCTTCTGCAATAGCAACTGTTCCTCCTATTCCTGGAGAAGATATTGTTACTGTTGGTTTTTGATAATAACCTTTACCAGCATAAGTCAGTGTGATAATGCCAATGCTTCCTGTGGTAGCAATTCCAACTTTTACACTAGCACCATATCCACCACCACCAAAGAAACTTACAGATGGTGGTTTTGAATATGAATATCCTCTTCCTGAATTTTCTATGTAAACTTTACTCAAACTCTTTCCACTTGTAAGAATTCTTGCACTTGTGACCACTCCAACTGCAGTTGCCTTTATTCCGCTTAGTGGAGATGTAACAACTAAAGAAGGTGGAGTTGAATATCTATATCCACCATTAATAATATCAATAAATTGAACTGCTCCAGAAGTAATTCCAGTATATGCAGTTGCATTTGAACCAAGTTCTGCGAGAGTTAAAACTGCACCATAACCAACATCTTTAAAGTTATCATCAAGATCTTTAATGCCTGTAGAAATTTCTTCATCTTCATATTCAAATAGTTCACATCTCAGTTCATAAACATAATTTTTTTGCAGTTGATAAAATGGTTTTCTATTTTCAACATATTTAATTTCCATTATACTATCTGATAATGGAACATAAATTAAGTCACCTTCATTAGGTCTAGAAGTATTAGTTACATCAGGAATAACTTTCATTAATTCACCAATATACATATCAAATCTTTCTTTAGAAATCACCAGCGTCATTTGGTCAGTAATTCTGACACCAAATTTACTCATCAAAATGCTGTTAGAATCAAATCCCTCATAAGTGGAAAGATATGCTTCAATTGGAAATGCTGCTTTGAATTTGGAATACAAAACATCTTTTATAATTTTTCCTTTCGTTACAATTTGTCTTGGCATGTAATAAACTTCAATGCCATACATTTTCAATTGTTCATTAATTAGATCTTGAACAAGACCTTGTTCACCAGAAGTTCCTTGTATGAAGAAAGGATTTAACATAATTATCCAATCAGATCTAGTGGAGGTAATTCATGCTCTATCATCATAGTATCTTTAATCTGTTGCAATTCTCTAACTGCATCATCATAAATTTGTCTTCCATTCAATTCAACTCCACCAGGAAGTTTAACTCCCTGGAACTTAATTAGATTTTGTCCCCACTGTTTTTTAATTAAAGCAGTCAAATACATCTTCAGGAAAGAATCATTATAGACATTAGTAAATTCATTTGGATTTAAAATCCTATAACACTCAATTAGTAAATATTGATCTGCTGGAATAGAATCCCAACTGATATCTAAATATAGTCTATTTTGTCTTTTATTAAATCTAATTTGTCTTTGTGGATTAACAATCCAATCTATATCTTCTAGGTATCTTTTGGTAACATAGTAATTCAACATTTCAGTTGAACTAAACCAATAAATGTCATTCAAAAAAAGTTGATAGTTTACATTAAACATGTTGGATGCAATAGTTCTATTGTCCAACTTAAACACTCTTTCAATTCCTAATACTGTATCTGGAACTGGAATATAATTACTATTTTCTTCCCAACTAAATGTTCCCAAAGAAGTTGTGACTGAAGTAGTTGCAATCCCTGCTGAGGATTCTCCTCCTCTTGCTCTACCTCTTTGCTTATCTTCTTCGGTAATTTTATACTTTAAAAATACTTTTGCAACACCATCAAAATGTCTTTCTTGGAAATACTGAAGAGCATCATCAACCAAGTCATCTAGTTGCTCTTCAGCAATATTGATTTCCAAAACAGGAGCACCAAGTTTCCTTAGACAGTAATCAATTAATTGTTGTCTTGATGCAGGTTTTGCCATTATTTTTTTACTTTTTAACTATTTAGAGTGATTTAGCCATGTTTGCAACAACTTCTTGTTGTTTCATATAGAGTTTCAAATAACACTTACAAAAATTTCTTAGATAATTTAAATCTGCACAAGAATCTAACTCTCTAGATATTTTTTCATATTCAAATAATTTATCAATTGTATCAAGTTCTATTTCATCTGGATTCATTTAAAAAACCTCTTAATAAAGTTTTAATTTCATCTAAATCAGATCTAACTGATTTTAGTTCATTCTCTAAATTTTCTATCTTTAATTTTTCTGAGTTTCTTTTATGTTTTAATTTACTATAATGATCTGATGTAAATGTGTCAGTATTAATAATTGCATTTGTTTCTAAATCTCTAAGTAAATGAGAATGCCCCTCAACTTTTGCATAATGTTTAATCATTACTTAACTGCAATTGCTCTTAAATCTTTAATTAAAGGTGAATAAGACTGATTGTTAGATGTTCCCACTATTTTAATTTGATATCCAGTAAATTCTGGAAGATTATCAGCACTAAACGTGTAATCTCTATATCCTCCAAGATCACTACTTGGAACTCTAACATCAGGTCTTCCATCATTATCATTTTCATCAACTACATTACCATTTACATCTAAGTTTAAATAACCAGGGAATAATTCCCATACTTGATCTTCATCTGGAGAATCATTTCTATAAAGTTTATAGAGAACTCTTACATCTGAAGATGAATGTCTATATGCAGAGAATAGAACTTTCAGGGCATTAGCAGATTGTGTTAGATCAATTCTCTTAGAAATATGAGAGAATGCATGAGGATCATCTAAGTTTGAATTCACAGAACCATCTGATGCATAAGAACTCAATCCTACTGGTTGATTAATTCTGTAATTTCTAGTTGTAATGAATGTCTGCTCCAAATCTATAATTGGAGAAAGGTTTTCATCTCCTGTAGATAGATTTAACTCTAAAGTAAATGACTTACTTCCAGTAAATTGAGTATTGTTTAGGAATTGAATTTCATTTACTCTAGAACAAACCATTCTTGGAGTGTCTAAGAAGTTTACTGCATTAATATCAATATCTTCAAATCCTTTGTCTACAAAAGAAGTTTCAGATCCATCTACACTTGTTGATGAGACTGTTCTAATTTTTCCAACAGTTGAAGTCTTATTAAAGTTTTCTACAAAAAATGGATTTAGTTGAACTCTATTAAACTGTTTGTTTCTTGAGGCATAAACTCTAGATCCACCTCCAAATTTAGATTCAGTAAATGATGCACCAGCAGCAACTTGAATATAATAGTTATCAATAGTTGGTTTTGGTGAATCTACAACATCATGAGTTGTGTTGATCTTTGCAAGAGATACCCCACTGAATTCATACTTATAAACAAATGAGTTAATGTCATGAGGAGCAGTAACTGTATCTAAAGATCCTCTAGTGATAGTTAGAAGTTGACCAGCACCTACACCTTCATATCTGATAATTTCATTATCAATTTTAATATATCCTGGGTTTGATGGACTTACTTGTTGTCCATCAAATGTTCCAAAGTTAGTTGTGCTGGCAATTGTAATTGGACCAGACTCAGTGCTACCATAAGAAACTGAAAGTTTAGTTGGAACTAAATCTGATTGAACATTTTTAATTTGTACTTGATTATTGATTGAATGCATTCCATGGTTTGGATGGAATACTAACATGTGCCTTCCATCATTCAGTGAAGATGCTGATGTGGAAATTGAGAAAATTGGATTCTCTGGTAACAGGTTTTCTAAAGTATCAACTTCTACTTTGGCATTATAGAATCTTGCAGTTCCAGCAGAAGAACTGAATTTGCACTTCTTAAGTTTAAATTTCAAATCTTCTTCTTGGCTTGGTGTCCAAGTTGTACCATTTTGTGATTTGAATAGACTTCCCATAGAGGGTTGACTATTGATAATAACCTTTTCAACTTCTGGAGAATTTCTAGTAGTAATTTCAACTTCTCCCATTCTAGCGATCCAGACATTATATTCATCTGAATCAGAGAGAAGAACTACAGCATATTCTCTTCCACCTTCTAATCTTGTTAGAGAATCAAATGTAAATGTAGTGGGAACTGTCCCATCAGTGCTTATCTTAACATCTGCAGGTAGTAGTGATTTTTCTAAACCACCAACAATTTTGTCTGGACCACCAGGAATTCCATAAGATACTTCTCTAATTTGTAAGGTAACTGGAATAGAATCAGATTTAGAAGCAAAGAAAACATCTACTGATGATGGAACAATTCCATTTTCTTCTTCCACATTGAAAGTCTGTGCAAGAGGATCATAGTAAACAATTCTTCCAGTTCTTACATTAGTTCCTGCAGATGTAAAAGTTGCTTCTGCAAAACTTACAGTTTCTCCTGGAACACCAAGTGCAGGTTGAGTAGTGGACAGTTTTACTAAAGATGAACCTGTTCCAAATTTTGGATTAGTTCCCTGTGGATCTGGAATAAAAATGCTACCAATAACAGTACCATTGTCATCTGTGATGAGTCTATTATCTGCTACTTTTGCTGAAGCTCCACTTTCCAATCCATATAGACTCATCCCTACAACAGCATTTCCACTGAATGCAGATACATTAGATACTTGTAAAGAAGAAGTATCAATGTTTAAGAATGTTGATTGTGGACCATATAAAGTTGAAATCCCTACTGATGGGGAATATGGATTAATTTTAAAGGTGGCAGATGGAGATATGTGGTCTCCAGACTTATGATTTGGAGTGCAAATTCTAAATCTAATAACATCTCCAGAAGTTGTAGAACCTATAACGGTTTCTCCAACTCTAAATACTCCAACAACAGAATTAATTTCAAGAAGTTTGGGGAATGCATAAGTCTTTCCAGCATTTGATGAGGAAAGATCTACAGAAGCAAAAGATAAATTGAATCTTGTTTTTGGTTTTAATCTGGTTCCAGTGAATTGAATATTTCTTGATCTAATATAAGGAATAGAAGCAACTTCAGTGACAATTTCTGAAGTTCCTCTTCTGTGCCAGTTTGCTACCATTCTTGTTCCCAAGTCTGAAGATACTGTCCAAGTATCTGCATTTGGAGAAAGTGAAAGTGCACCTGTCCAAGTCACAATATTAAATGGGTTTACATTAACTATTCTACTTGCAAAAGGTTGATCTACTTCTGTTACTTCTGTATAATTAAGAGATAAGTGTCTGCCAGTTCTCTTTAACCCATTTGAATTTGTATTGGTTAGGTTGGTTTCTTCAATAGAAACTTGATTATCAAAATTAAATAAGGAAAGATCTATTCTATCTTGAGTAGAAAGAGCAGATAAAGTATTGTCTTCAATAGAAGCTTGATATGATAGATTTTCAATATCTGATGTATTGTAGCTGCCAAAGTTATCTACAAAAAATCCAGATTTAAATCTATTAAATCCATATTCATCCTCAATGAGAAGATTTTGAGTAGAAACTTCAAGTAAAGAAAGAGAAGTATAGTATTCTAAACTAGCAATTCTAGAATCTAAGTCTCTCAAATCAGACATAGTATATCTTCTATGGTCTGCAAGGACAATAGTTACATCTCTTTTTATGTCATAGACATAAGGGATGCTGACAATTGTAGCAACTTCTAATACTTCAGTTGAAATTTCTGGAGCAACTGGTAGTTCTGCAGGTTCCCCTAAAACTAGATCAAAAATACCTTCTTTTGATAATGTAAGCCTATCTACTCTTGGAAGATAAAAATCATAGTCAAATATAAAACTTTCATTGGAAACCATGACTTGAGATGCATTCAAGTGAGAAGTATTAAAACTTCTTGCCCCAAATTCAAATGGACTTAGTAAAGGACCTGAATCATATGGTACAATTCTAGGTCTTAAGTCAATAGTATCAGTGTTTCTAACACCTTCATATATTGCTAGATTTTCTTTATTAATTGTTCCTGGGTAACTGTTAACAGTAACTACATCACCAGAGTCTGTACTTTCATAATCAAAATAATCAAAGTAAATTTTTAATCTACCAGCAGGTTCTTTAGCAAGATCTTTTCTCTTGACTCTTCCAAAGTCATAGAAATGTTTTCTTTGCCCATTGTCTACAATATAGTCACTTAATACATTAGCATCCCCAGGATCTACACTTGATATTGTAGCTTCATATCCAGTCTCTTTAAATAATACCTTTTCACCAGATCTAAATCTTTGATCTGATTTATAAATGATATACAGTTGTGATCCTGCTTTTTGTTGAGCATAAACTGCCACTGACCCAGATTGCTGCCCAATAACAAGTTCACCAAGAATTAAATCATTGGTGTTGTTATTTGGACTATTGAGACCTGTAATTGCAATCCAAGGTGGTGCTGGAGTTCCAGTTGATGCAGACTCAAAAATTCCATGAACTTCTAAGATATCAGGAACATTTAAACTGATTTCTTTGTCTTCTACTCTAATTCCATAAACTCTAGAGTTAGTTAATCCAGCATTTCTTACTGGAGAATATTTTGTCTTATTAATTTCAATTGATTGAACTCTCTTTCTCTTTTTGTATTTCGGAGAAACATTTGACTTAATTTGAGTAGTTATAAGTTTACATGGACCTGCAGTTCCACTTAATCCACTCAAAGTTCCAGTTTTACTTCCTGCATTTAGAACTAAATTAGAATCAGACAGTGACTCAATGCTACCATCATTGTTAACTACAATATATCTTTCTTCATCAAATGGTGCATACACATAATCAGTTCCACCCAAATCAGGAAGAGTTATTGCATTGCTTGTTTTAGTAAGTCCAAAGTATTGCTTTCTAACATAGATATTAGAATTTAAAAGATCAACATTTGCAATATTAGCATTTGCTAATGAAGAATATAAAGAAGAATCATCTAATCTTAAAATTTCTGCTGATGCTTTAGCAATATTTTGAATTGAAAGAGTTCCAGATCCAAGATCCCCAGTACATACATTAGGAACAGTGTACACACCAGTTATAGTTACTTTTGTCTTTAAATTATTGATGCTAGTTACTCTTGCATAAACTGAAGAGGTAATCCCAGACCTTTCATACTTTACAATATCGCCCACTTTAAAAGTATTAGCAAATGTTGCACCATCTGCTCTAGTTATAGTAGCAATTCCAGTTGCAGAGTATACTTCTACATTGAATGGTCCAACTAAATTATCTGTTTTTGACAGAACAGAGTCTGCAGTAAAACCTGTAGCACCTGTAGGTGTAGTGGTTATGATTGATTTAATATCATTAACTGAATAATCAGTTACAGTTCCAACTGAAACATTAGATTCAGTGCCATCAATGATAAGTTTTTCATTAGTGATAAACTTTCCAGAAACTTGATATAAAGAAACTTCAGCACCTGTAAAAGTTTTAGCATATCCAGCAGCACCACTACCTTTACCTTGAACATATGATCCTACTGCCATAGCAGTAGTGGATGCAGTTGCTACTATGTTTGTATAAGTTTGAACATCAAATAGATACAAGTTGAACTGACTTGACTCATTTGAATATGATGTGTTATTTGATTCAAAATCATAGATTCTTGCATATCCAATAGTTCCACCTACAGAAACTTTATTGGATAATCTAAGGTTAGACAGTTCAATTAAAGCATTAGTTGTAATGCCAATGTTTGGCATATTGGTAACATTATTGATCTTTAATACATTACCAGCATAAAAATTGCTTGATGAAGATTGAATAGATTTTGTAGTTCTTGGTTTTGGAAAATCTACTACTGTCTCTGTTGAAGAAATTTCATATCCTTTTACATATGATTTACCTGGGGAAATTCTAATAACACCTAAATCATCAGATGGAACACTTCCAGAAGATGTTAATTGTCCATCATAGTATAATCCATCATTTCCAAGTCTGTTATTAAGTGAATTTAATGCATCTGCAGTATAAGGTTGTACATAATAATTACCAGATTCATCAAAAGTTCTTCTTGCAAGGATATCTTCAATAAAAGCACTATCTGATTGAGATCTTATTTTTCTTAGGACACCATTTTCTACCCTAAACAGTTCCACAAAGTCATCATCATAAAAATCATCTAGTTCTTTACTAGTTAATGTAGCAGTAATTTTTAATCTGTCTGCACCAGGAGCTGCAAAGTTTGAAAATCCTTGTGCATTATCATTTAAACTTGAATCTAAATTAGAATCAATTATTTCTTCTGTAATTAATAGTCCAACTCTTTTAGATGGAGTATTTGAATATGGTTCTAAAATAATTGTTTCTGCTAAAACATTTACAAAGTATCCTCTGATAAAATATACACCATCATCTATTTTAGCAGCAGATCCTACTGAAGTTGCACTTTTACCAAGTGGAGACGCAATTTTTGCTACCTCACCACCTGAAAAAATAAATGAGTTGCCAACAGCAACATCTGAATTTGTAATTAATTCCTCCCCATTCACAAAAACTTCAGATGCAAAGTCTGTTGGAGATGGACTTTGATATTTTACAAATAATGTTGTAGCAACTCCAGTTTCATCTTTTGCTGCTACTTTTACTACCTTAGCAGTTACCCCAGAAATTTTACCAACTAAAATTTTGCCAATTAAATTTTCATAGTAAGATTCTAAAGAAATGCCCTTATAAGTATCTTCAATTTCTACAGCATTGAAGGTGTCATCAAAAGCAAATCCCCCAGGAATTACGATAGAACCCTCAGTAAAGAATTTAGACCCAAACTTTTCAATCTGATTTTGAAGAATAGATTGTAAATTTGTTAATTCTCTTGTTTGTACAGTAATTCCTGGTTTGAATAAAACCTTATAGTAGTTCTTATCCTCATTAAAATCATCATAATAAGGAGACTTATTTAAATCTGTACTTTGGGGCATTTTCTTAGAATTCTAAAATGATTTTAATGTCTTCTCTTTGCTGTGATGCTCTAGTTACAGAAGATCTGTTATCTACGTAGACGATTTCACCACTCTTTATATTTATATCTGGCGATGCCAGTCCCCCATTAAATCCTTGACCTAAGTAATAAGTCACAGAACCAACAGTTACAGTATTACCATTGAATCCAGTATCTATATCATAATTACTGCTTCCTACAGTAAAGCTAGTAGGAGAAAATTCTGATAATTGATATCCTGTAGCAGTTTGAATTCCTGTAGATGTGTCAACATAATTGTAATCAATTACAATTTTAGTACCAATAGCATAAGTATCAATTAAGTTTGTTCTTGGTTGAATGTATCTAGCAACTTGTGTAGTTGAGTCAAAACTGACTAAAGTTCCTTTAGCACCACTTGTAGTTTGTACCATTGCAGAATCTAATGATTCTGCAATAGAATCAGTTGTAATTCTAGCAGCATAAACTCCAGATCCACTTGATCCAGTAAAAAATGTAGATGATCCAAAGTTTTTAATATTTTTAATAATTCCTACTCTGGAAAATTGATTTCCTACTACAAAGTCTGGGTTGGTTGGATCATTTTCAATTCTTCCATAGACCAATACTCTGTTTGCTCCCAGTTCATCATACACATTTCCACCATGACCTCCTGGAGGGGGAATAATAACATTAAAGATTGCTTTGTTCCCAGTCAAAGAAGGTAAAACTGAATCTAAGTCTAATGTTGCAAAGGTATATCCTGCCCCACCATTAGTAACTTCTACTAAAACTGGTTTTGATTCCTCATCAAATGTAATTGAAGCCAATCCTCCAGTTCCATCTCCCCTGATGGGAACATTAGTTAAAGTTCCAAAAAAGTTATAAATTTGCTGTTGTTCAATTAAGATAGTTTCAATTTTTCCATCTACAGCATTATCTCTAACTCTTGCAATTTCTTCATTTGTTGTAGTTGTCCAATCATTAGGAACACTTACATATTCAGTAGAATCAAATTTTAATACATCTGCTGGAGTTAAAGTATAAAGATATTTCCATACATATCCATCACTTTCTTTTCTTGGTGCTAGATCTGTATGTAAAGGTTCTTGTGTTGAAATAATACCAGCATTATCATTTGATGGAGCAGATCCATTGTTAATACAAATGTAAACCCTATAATCTTTATTTACAACGTAGTAGTTTGCATCATATAATCTAGTGGCAGAAGTTACTGGAGCAGTGTTGTATACACTATAATCATGCCTGTACATGTCATATTTTTTTCCACTCTTCCATTGTATTTTTCTAACTACTCTTACAACATCTGAAGAATTTACCTTTTTAACACCAAGAATGGTGTCTCTATATGAGTTTATATACAGTGTATTATCAACAGGATCTGGTGGATTGGAATCCCAAGAGTTATCAAAATAAGTGGCGTTTGGTAAACCTAAGAAAATATAATATCTTCCTGTAGCAACATCACTAATGAAGTTAGAGCAATTAACAATTCTTAGTTTATCAGTAACTATCGCTGACATTTTACACGTGTATCTTTATGTTTATTTATTAGTTGACTCTATAGAAAGAAATTGAAGTTAAGTTAGTTCCACTTGGAGATGATGAGGTTGTAGAAAGACCTACAAAACTTGATCCAATAGAAACAACAGTAACACCAACACCAAGATATGGACCTTCTACATAGTCTTTAATTTGAACTAAAGATCCTATTCCAGAAATAGTGTTAATCCCAATAACATCAGTGTTAATACCAATAAAGACTCCATCAGCAGTAGATATTCCTACTGTGTTTATTCCAACAATAATATTGTCTGTTAGTTTAGTAAATGATGTAATTCCAGATTCTTGTTGCTCTCTTGCTTTACTTACAAATTCTCCATTGATAATTAGATCTCTATTTTGAGGAGTCCATGCAATTGACCTTAGTTGGTCTGAAGATGCAGAAATTCCAACATCATCATATACTTCTGTTCTTAATGTATCTGAACTTAAAATTCTAACAACAGTTCTTGGTTTTTGGCCAACTGGTGGAACTCCAAAAATATGCTGTGCAAGTTGCAATTTATCACCTTCTTTAATCTGTAGTCTACTGGTAAAGAATTGAGCATCTGTAGATGCACCTTTGTAAAAATAAACTTTCAGAGTGCTTCCTGTAGGGATTGCTTCACTAAATGTAATTTGGGATCCACCAGTGAATGTGTATGATTTATTTGGAGTTTGGAGGACATCATTGACAAAAACTAATAAATTGTAAGCAAGTTCTATTTCTGATCCTACTTCAGATTCTAAACTTACTCTTCTGGACTTATTATTAATAGTTTCAGTTAAAGTAAATACTTTTCTTCTACCATTAACTTTATTGGTTAGATCATCTAATTTTTGCAATATGCCAATATTCCAAGCAGAAAAATCATCTTTAGCAACTTCTTGAAGATTAATTTTTAATTGGTCAGTAGCAGGATTATGAGATGCAGAAGTTAAAATCCCAACAGGAGTTAAAATTTCTTCAGTTCTATAATTATATCCACGATTTGAGAATATGAGTTTTTCAATGCTTCCTTGTGGAGTAATTTCAAATGAAACAGAAGCTCCTATTCCTGCTGCAGATCCAGATAAAGGTACATTTTCATATGGGATAGGAGAATCAAATCTGGCAGTGTATGTAGAAAGTCCTACTAAATATCCACTACCTCCAGTAATTATCCCTACTGAAACAACTTGCCCATTATTAACTTGTGCTTCTCCTAAAGCCCCAGATCCATTTCCTTCACCATCATCAAATGTTACATAATAAGTTGTAATTCCAGATCTATACCCAGAACCTGGAGTGTTAATTAAAACTGACTCAATAGTTCCACCAGCAGACACTATAGCTGTTCCTGCAGCAGCAACAAGGGGTTGATAATTAAATCCACCAGTAGATCCATAGGAAATGATAATTCCACCTCTTGGAAGACCTTTTACATTCACATCATAAGGTTTAGATGCTGCAGATCCTAAGAATGTAATACTTGTAATTCCTACACCTTCTTCGTATACAAATGCTTCATCAAATTCTGGATATTGGAAGACATTATTAATTAATACTATACCATTATCAGATTTAATCCCTACAGTGCTTATACCAGAAACTTTTAATTCAAATGAACTGGTAATACCTGTAAACTGTTCTGAAAGATCATCAAATACATAATTTCCATCATAATTTGACTTTAAGAATACTCTTCCCTCAAAGTTACTGTTATCTCTAGAGGATACTGCAAATAATTGAAATCCATCTACAGGGAAAAGATTTCCACTTTGATTAGTAAATTGAATTTTTACTCCATTTAGAGAATCTACAAAAGTTGCAGCCAAACTAAAATTATTGTTACCATTTCTAATAATATAATATTTTTTCCCATTTTCTAATTCTTGTGGGGGGTTATTTGAGAAGAAAAATATTTCTGATCCAGTTTTTAAATCATTGGTCAATATAGAAAAACTGTGAAATCCAAAATCAATATCACTTAATGGAATAAAGAAGTTGGTGCTAGTTCCCTCTAAAGGAGCAGCAGTGAAAAAGATTTTATCCTTTACTATGTTATAATTTCCAGAAAGAATTTCTGCATATGAAGATAAAACATTTTCATCTGTAAAATTAATTTGAGGAGTTCCTAAAATTTCAATTCCTCTAGATATTGAAAGTTGCTTAGTTGCATAATTAATTGCAGAAACTTTGACTATTTCTTGAGCAACAGTTGCAATTCCAATTCTAATATTTGTGCCAATTCTAATGTTTTTAATTTTATCTACAGTGATTCCAATATTAGAATAAGTTACAATACCAACAGTTGCTGCTACAGAAATTGGAGACTGAATAATATTGTCTATACTAATTAAACACTTGGTATTTTGCTTAAATGCTTCAAAAGAATGCTGAGTGCCAATTCCTAAAGAAATTAAATCTGCATATTGATTGTTCAATGCCAATGAAGAAGCAAGAGCAACTCTAAATCTATCTTTATCCACCACTACTGGATATACAATTCCAGGAAGTGATGTTAAGGTAGACCCTGCTCCTGGACTAGAACTATCAATGCCAATAGCAGAACCAGTTGCAAATGTATACTTTAGTGGTTCTCCAGTTTTGAAAAAATGATTTTGAATATAAATGGTATCATTTGGTAAACTGACTATCGCTGTATTTGCTGCATCAAATTTCTTAAAGAAAATTGGATCTCCTTTATGCTGTAAGGGAAATGACGTTCTACCAAAAATGGAAGGAGTATAGATTGCACCAATATCTTGCGTAGGCATTTTTTAAAGTATTTATTTTAATTAGGGTTGGATATGCTTCTTTGATAGAACTTAACCACATAGTTTGCAGAGTCTTCTGCTTCCATTGTTAAAATGTAAATTCCTGTTCCAGAATTATAAGTAGAATCAAATGTAAACTCATTTAATTGGAGATTGCCTGTAAATCCATATTCTGTGATGTTTAAATAATTTTCAAAATGAATTGTATCTAATTGAACCAAACATCTTTCTGTGGTTAATCCTACAGTCTTTTCAATTTCTAAAGTTAATTTACTTGCAGCAAAATCATCAGTTACACTAGCAATGGTTTGAGGACCAGTGCCAGAGAAAGTAACTACATCACTTTCTAATCTAGTTAATTCATTCAATACTATATTTGGAGATGCAAGGGTATTAACTAAAAGATTTAAATTAGCATGTACTGTAACTCCTATTCCAGCAACTGGATCAAAAGTAAATTCAATGTTAGATCCATTAGTGGTAATACCAACAGATCCAAGATTCATGTAATTTTGTTCTGAATACACATTATAATTAATGTCATTATCCACTTTTATGAATGACATTTCAATGGCATGTTGTACTGATTTTGTTGTGGAAGAAATTCCTAAGAAAACAGTTCCAGACTTACACTCTGATTGTGGAATTGAATATAAAACCTGAGTTGTTGGAGATGCTGAAGATGCATATCCAACAGTAACTTCAATGTTTTTATTATATCCAATATGTTGAGTAGTAATCCCAACACTAGTTTGAGCAACTTCTTTAATTGCTCTAATTGCATAACTGTTGAATGGACTCTTTGGTAAGAATGAAATTACAATTTCATCAAAGTTTGTAGCATTAACATCAGATTCAATATCGCCAAGAACTGTAATTTGATTATTTTCTCCACTATAGTAATAAGCATATGATGTTAGATTTACATCATTTCCATTCCTAGTGACAAATACTTCAAGTAGTTGTGGAATTTCAAAAGTTCCAAAGAATGATGTGGTTGATGCAATAAAGAATATGTATTTTAGTACAGTTGTATTATTAGAATCAACTGTATCAATTGGAATACTTACAACTGGGAAATTATCATTATCAAATAATCCAGAAATATCATCTATAGAAAGGACTCTATTTTCTACAGATAATAAGAAGTTTGATAGTTTTTTGCTCTTAAATTTCAGATATTCAGAGTAATCTCCATTATTATCATCAACATCTTCTTCAGAAACTAAATCAAATCCAGAAACAGTATTTACATTTCCATATCCTTCTAAGAAGACATTAATTTGAGAAAGTGCATCAGACTTAATTGGCAAACTACTTCCAACACCAATGGATTCAATGATCAAATCTCCAAATTTCTTATATCCAGAAACATGAGACAAATCAGAAACAATAGGATCCCAAGTTACAAACTGTTCTTTACTCTTTAATGAATATGAGAATTTTTGATAATAGTCATTATCTGGTAATTTTTGAAGAATTGAAGATAGATTTCCTTTAAAGTCTTTCCAACCTACCTCTTCAGAAACACTAGAATCTACCTTGAAAGATGTTGTAAAATTATCAATACTAAAGATTTTCCCTCTTGATCTGGATGATTGTCCAAAAATTACTTGATCTTTGGATAAACTATCTGCAGATTTTACTTTAATTAAGTTGGTAATTTTTGTATTGTTGTCATTATCTATAATTTGAGCACCATCAACTTTTTCTGAATTAAAGAACTCACTTTCTACTAAAGAGACTTCAAATTGTGGCACATAATCATATTTTACTACTTTAGCATCAAATGATCCTGCTTCTACAAATGATCCTGGATTGGTATTCAATTCATATCTAATTTGAGCAGCATCTGGTGAACTTAATGCTTGATCTACATAAGTTACTGTAAATGGTTCATACTCATAATTGCTTGAATTGTATCCAGTTCCAATAATGTGTTGAACACCTTCTACTAAAATTTTATCACCAACTTTAATATCTAAAGGATTGTCAGTGGTAAATCCAACTAGTGGAGTTTCTAAAGTCAAAGTAACCAAGAATGGAGCAGAAACTCCAGAAGCAGAAACTCCTAAAATTCTAATTCCATTAGTATGATTTGTAGTGATAATTTGATTATCTGTATATTTAAGTCCAGATCCTGGATTTAATACTGTTACAGAGTCTACAAAACTATCTTTTAAGATAGCAGCTGCAGAGAAGTTTGAAATAATAGTATTTTCTTTCTTATTGTATAATTTTAAAATTGGAGGGGTCAGATAATTTCTACCACCACTTAAAATTGAAACATTACCAACCTGAAAATTATCTTTTACTCTTACAGTAGAGAAAATATTGGATATTGGACTCAGAGTTCTATCTGATGGGTAAATTGATTTTGTATTTAAAATTTGTAGATTTTTAATTTTTCCAATACTATTGCTATTTGCTATTAAAGAAGCACCAGTACCAGATTTGGTCACTATACCTTTAATAGATGGAATTTTTCTATAATTGCTCCCTTTAGAATTAAATCTAGTAGCAACAATTGCTCCCTTAATTCCAGTAGATAACACACTATATGATAATGTAGAGGTTGGTCTTGTATATCTTGGTCTTTCTAAGTTTAATGGATAATTGACAGTAAATGTGTTAGAAGTGCATGTACTTATAAATCCACTATTGTTATATGCACTCTTATTGATAACCAAAGTATTAGCATTAGTTACTGTAGTATCAGAAAAAACTTGTTTAGTTGTTGATGCTAAGTTGTAGTATAAAAGTCTTGGTGTATGATCTGATATTTCTAATGTTACATAATTCGCAGATTTTGATACTTCAATGCCACTTCCAGTTCCAAAATACTTATTTTCAAATTTTGGATCAGTGTAGAAATTAAATTCTGTTCCACCTAGAGTTGCAGAAGTTATATCAAATCTAACTATGTCATTTTCATAAACATCAATTCTTGGATTAGTTGATGAGTTTACAGACACTCTCTTTGTTGCTGTAGAATATCCAACTACAAAATCAGTTGTTATGCCAGATGTGGCATAAAGTTTAACAATATTTCCCACAGACAATCCATGAGTTGCTGCAGTAGATACTATTACATTGGTAATTGTTGCAATTCCAGTAACTACTTGTCTGTTTGTAGTAAATTTATGAGTGTTTCCAGTTCCTGCAGCACTATAATACAGTAGATTAGTCAAATTTTTAATATTTTTCTTGTCTGTTACCAATCCAACTACATTGTCTTCTAGATTTACAATATAAAGATTTGCAATTTGGTCTAGATTGCCAAAATTACTGACTATAGTTGATGTAGATGAAGTATATGTTACCTTTTCTCCATCTTTAAATTGGTGTCCAGGTAAGAAAATTCCAGCAGTTCTTACAAATTTAGTTTCAGAAACCCCTGGACCAAATGGAACTATGGATAAAGTATTTCCTGAACCTGGAGTAGTTCCAAGTCCCACAGAAACTGCGTCTGAGGATTTAAAATAATAAGATATATTTGGTTCAGGTAAAACATACTTTAATGAATTATCATAAGTAAATTCATTCTGCAGTAGCGTTACTGGTGTATTTTGAAGGTGTCCTGGAGATCCAGAATCTCTTAATACATTGATTAAATTGTTTATCTTATCAATTCCTATAATAGTTAGTGTTTCATTTTCAATTTTAATCTTAGAATCTACCTTAAAGTTGGAAATAGATTCTTTAATTTGAATAGATGTAACTAATCCAGTGACAGTGCTATCTGGTAAGAAAGTTGATAGACCTACTGTAATCTGATCTACTGTGATCTTTTTAAATCCTTGTGCATCTGGATAAATTGATGTAGACAATCCAGAAATACTAATATAATAATCAGTTATTAATCCATGTGAAGATGTAGTTATAGCAACTATTTTACCATTATCAGATGTAAAGGTTACATTATTAAATGTTGTTGAAGTGCTTCTGAAAGTATTTACTCCTACCCCAGACACTTCTATTACTTTTGCCAATGCCCCAGAACCACCTGTTCCAGTATTGTCAAATACTATGGAATCTCCTACTTCATAATTAGATCCACTATCTGCTATTAGTAGACTATCTACTTTTCCTTGAGTAGAATCTGTAGTAATAGCATCATTAACAATCCCACTTTCCAAGAAATTAAAATATTCATATCCACTTTCTTTATCATCTATTCTATAGGGTTTAGTGCATTTATCAATATCTAATGTGTTGAAATTGATAGTTTGATTATATTTTAAATTAAAGTTTTCAGGATTTGGAGTAAAGTTGTATTCATCTCCAATGACATATGGGAACTCTGGAATATTGTTGTTATCTAAAGTACAAAAGTATGCATAAACACCATTTGGATACTCAGGAGTTACACAATATCTACCATTATGCTTATCAAGTGTTCCACTATTTGTAAACTTATAATCTTCTATACAATCAAATGATGAAGATGGACTAATCTTGGTTTTGCTATAACCACTTCTCATTCTAGACAATCCACCAGTGCCATCTGCATTAGTAAATCCAAATGGACCATAAATTGGGCATCCATCATAAGACCACCCAACTATTGGAGAGTGTGCTGTTGGAGTCTGTGAAATTCCTAATTGTGTTCTTATGTCTGTGTTTAGGAAAAATAGTCCAAACACATTTCCAAACAATGAATATTTTTTGCCAAAAAGAATTCCCTTTTCTACATTAGTATATCCAAGTTTATCTACTTCATTAATAGTCCAACTTTGAAGATTTGCTTTTAATTTTACTCCAGATCCTAATGGGGATATTCTAATTGAAGTTGCATTTTGAGTGTACCCTGCCCCACCATTTACAATCTTTACATCAGTAATTTTACCATTTACTATTACTGGAGATAGTTTTGCTCCATATCCGTCTCCTCTTACTACTAGTTCAAAATTATTGAAGTAATTTTTTCCTTGGGATTTAACTACAACTTGGTTAACCCTTCCATCTACAATCAGAGGTTCTATGACTGCATCAGATCCTTCTAATGGTAAAATTGTAGGACTATTATTGAAATTGATAATTTCTTTAGATCCTAAATCAGATTTTGCTGGTTGTGCTAGACCTTGTTGTACTTGAACTCCATCTACATAACCCTCAATTACAGGAACTAAAGTTGCATTATATCCAATAGTAGAGACACCAGATACTGTTAGGCTTCCCTGAATAGTTACTCTAATTGGAGAATATTCAAAGAAATAGGTAGTAGAAAAGTCAGTGCTAATTATATCAACATAATTAATTGCATTTTTAGTTGATGATAATTTAAATTTATCATTATCTAGTTTAACAATATAATAATATTGACTTGGTTCTAATCCCTCAAGATAAGTTCCATCCACAGTGACCCTAATTTCTTCACCAGTTTCAAATCCATGATTTGGTATGGTGATTACATCATCATATATATTGATTCCTTCTGGGCCAGTTGAAAGTTTTCTATATTGAAAATGTTTATTATTTTCTAAAATTCTAACTTCATCTATAAGGTTTCTTTTTTCTAAAGAAATGAATTGATTTATTCCTCCTCCATTAGTTCTTAATTTTAAAGTATTTGTTAAAGAAAGAGCATCTTCTTTACTCTTTGCAATTCTAAAAGAAGTTCCTGCTCCAATATTAACAACATAATAAACAGAACCATCAAGTAAAGTTCCATCTGTAGTTGCAGTCCCAATACCAATTGGCCTAGTGCCAAAAGTTTTGTAGATTACTGGTTCTCCAGTTACAAACCTATGTTGATACCCCAAAACAAAACTACTAGTAGCAGTGCTGACTACTGTATCCTTAGTAGTTGAGTTGAAAGTAATTATGTTAGAAGACTCTTTAAGTTTTACTTCTGTTACTACTTCTGAATTATTACCACCTTGAATTGTAACAGTTGGAACTTCTACATAATCAAATCCAGAATCAATAACGTCAATTTGTTTTAATTTGCCCACTAATTGTGGAAGTAATCTAGTCTGAGTATCTTCTATTGTTCCATTGAAAATTTTAAACTTTGGAGGATTTAGTAAACTATAATTATTTCCACCATTTAGAACTGTAATATTATCAATTTTTCCATAGTATAATTTGTCAAAAGACTTATAATTTTGAATTTCAATTCCATTGACAAAAATACCAACAGGTCCTGCCTGAGTTTTTAATTTAGTTGGTGGATATTCTGGAACTTTTGGAAGTTTTTTAAACAGTTTTGATGTAGTAAAATTATTATTAAATAATGGAGAACTAATCAACTTTAATTGATTAATATTTGCAGTTTCAATTCCTGCACTATTATATTCTATAAAATTAATATAAGAAGACAATCCTACATTTTCTCTAGATTCACAAACTCTTATTTTATTACTATTAACTCTGGAAACATAATAACTAACCCCTGTAGAAATTCCAATTTGATTAGAGAATGATCCACTCACTCCATATCCAACTACAGTAACTAATTCTCCACTATAAAAATTATGACCGCCATTTAAATCTATATCAGTAACAGAAAAGTCAACTTCTCTTTTGTATGGATTGATTTCATAAGATGGCAATCCATTAGAAGTTAAATAGTAGTTATCTGAATCAGAAAAAGAATCTTGAATGTTGGCAATAAATTTGTTACTAATGGATTCTATGCTATTTGCAGGAGACTTTGTTTTTTTAATTCTTCTTCTAAAGAAAATTTCTTTTCCTAAGAATGTAGGATTAGTTATTTGCTGAACACTAAATTCATTTTTTAATGCAGTATTAACAGTGAGATTTGGTGCAACTAATTGATTTGTGCTTTTAACATAAAGATCAACAGTGTCTCCTGATTTTAAGTTATGCTCATACTTGGTTAAAACTAATCCAGAATTAGTATCAAACGCTTGTTTAGTAAAACTTCTAATAAAGTCAGTTATTTGAGATGTGGCAATTCCAGCAGGAACATTTAATGCATGATTGTAAAGCAAAGAAGATACAAAGACTGAACTCTTTGGATCTCCAATGTCAGTGACTTTAATTGGATCTCCAGAATAAGCAAATTTAATATCACTAGACTCAATTTTAGACAATACATTATGAATTCTAAATTTTACAGGTTTATCTTTATCACCATCTTCATAAGCATATGCAAAATTCCTTGCATAAACTTTTGATCCTCTTACAATACCAGATCCAATACCAGAACAGTTCAAAAATTGATCATTTGTTTTATCAGTATAAGTGACAGTATTAGATCCTATTAAAACAGTTCCAGACTTAGGAAATCCAATAGTAGAATCTACAAAAACTTCAGTTGCATTAGGTTCTACATTATCAATAACAAAAGTTTTTGATGTAGGATTAAAAGTTCCTGAAATAGATCCTTTTGGATTTAAGTTATTTGAATACCCTGCAAAAATTTTAAGATTATAGAAGGTATTTCCATTAATTGGATATGCCTCTACTTCATAAATTGAACCACTAGCAGGTAAAACCTCTTCATCTGCAAATTCATCTTGATATAGTGTTTCACCTTTTACATTAATTGGATTTCCACTGACATATTCACATAAGAATGTTTCAGTAACCACCCACTTATCATCTGAAGGAGTGAAACAAAACTTTTGGGGTTTTAAGATTTCTACGTTTTTATTCCATAGAACTTTGAACAAAATCTTATAAGCTTCATCAGTTCCTTTTGATTGATAAAAAGATTTTACTTTGCTTATGAAATTTTGTGGATTTACATGTGAATCAAATTCAAGTTCTTCAAATCCAGGAGCAAATTGATACTTAATTTTTTTAAAGAACTCTTGTAAAAATAAATTACTTAGATTGACTACAGTTGCTCCTGATGCATGTTCATCAGACTCTGTTGAACTGAATGTAAGAAACTCTGGATTATTTTTGGTTGTCAGTGATTCTATACCACTGAATCCTCTTATACATCCAGTGAATGTGTTTGTAGTAATACCAGTATATGTAATTATTTCATTATCAATTTTTAGAAGACCATATTCTCTTGGCCAACCTTTAGTAGATTCTACATTAATAACATCATCGAAAAATTCTACATTTACAGTCAGTGTAGTATCTTTAATTAAATTGTCTGCATTAAAAGCATCAATATTTTTATATGAAACAAGGTTTTCTGCAAGATCAGTGGAAGACCCCTGAAATTCTTGTGAAATATAATATTGCTTTAAAAATTCTACAAAGTTTGGATTTTCTGCTAATAAAAACTCTGGAATTTGATTTTCAATTACGTCACTAATCTTGACTACTTTCTTTTCTTGATTCATTTTATTAGCTTCTTACTTTTTTATCAGTTGAATAACTTGATTCTGGATCAAACCTACTTCCAGATGCATTTTCTCCAGAAGAAATAATGTCTTTAACTGGTGAGAAATTACTTGCACCAACATCTAGTTTTAGATAAATTGTTTTCTTGGCAATAATATCATTAGAATATGGAGTAGCTTCAATTTCAATGATGTTATTTGGTCTCAAAGTTGAGGTTACATTTATATTATCTATATCTAATTCACCAGTGATATAATTGACTGTTCCTACCTTTTTAGATTCTGTGGTTACAGTCTTTCCATCAGTAGAGAACAAGTATAAATTACCAGTTTTCATGTCACTATTTGGAATATCTGTAATATAAACTACCTTATTTACATCTTTGATATAGAATCCAGTTGATCTAATATTATATCCTGCAGAAAGGGCACTGAATCTATTTTCAAAGCAGACTTTATATTGAGTTGGTTGATTTAAGATTACGCCAACATTACGTCTTATCTTAACTTTGGTAATGTTTGATGTAATAGCCTTATTAGTAGAATCTATAATTCTAATTGCTTTGCTGTACTTAAATCTTCCACCAAATTTGTTTAAATCTGGTGATAATGCAAATTTATCCATTGCAGTAATAACTTGAGTTTTTAAGTTATCTACTGATCCAATAAAATTAGAATTGTAATAGAATGTAGAATCAAGTTCCACGTAAAGGACATTAATATCTACAAACTCTGGTTTGATGCCTGCAATTGTGTACTTCTTAAGATCTTCTAGAATTCTTTCCTTTGTTGCTTCTGAAAGATAATCTGAATTTTTTGGTTTTACTGCTAGGAATACTTTACCATATTGTGGTGGATCAAGTTCTTCGCCACCATATGCAGTGACTGACTCAATATTTGGGTAAACTGATGGCAGTAGTGCTTCATAATCATTGGCAGTTACTGCTCTGTATTGTGATGAATACAATCTTGGGGCATAATATCTAATTGACTCTAAAGATTGAATATCATCTCCATTAGATGATGGAAGATTAGTAACTACTATTCCAACCTTTGCACTTAAAGATGAGTTATCATTACCTACAACTTCACCTGAGAATGTAAAGTTGGATGCTCCATTGCCATTGGATCCATTGGTTACAATGTATGAGGTATTGATTTGATCGCCATTGCTGAGTTGTTTTCCAAAAACACCATCTCCAAAGAAAAGTTCATATTTTTCATCTGAGACCTCTTGAATCAAAAAGATCTGAGATTCTGAGTTAATTCCTACAATATTGTCTACTGCAACATATTCATCTTTTGTAGTATCATTTGGTCCATTAGTTACATTGACTCTAATTGTAGAAGTATCTACATATGGGTTTGGAATAATAAACTTTTGATTAGGTTGTGATGTATCTACAGTAAATGTTCTTGTTAAATATGTTCCTTCATAGATTTCTACATTATTAAATGTTGCTTCACCATTAGTTACGCCAACTGTTACATCTTCTGGTGTTGAAAAGATGTATGTTGTGTTATCTAGATCCCCTGTACAGACCAGTCCTGACCTCAGGGTTGCTGTTTTAATGCTTGTGCTAATACCAGACACCACAAAGGAAACATCTGCCTTCGCTGCCCTTCTAGAGAGGGGTATATAACCAATGTTTCTTGCTGCAGATACTACATTCTCTCTGATTGTTGCACTATCAATGAATGCCTCATTTGCCACCATGTTGGTGTTATAGGCAGTAATATAAGTGTTATATGCAAGAATATCAATCAGGACAGAAAAGTTGGAACCTTCAAAGTCAAAATCAGTAAATGTGGAGTTCGCCCTAAGGTAATCCTTAATGGAAGTTTTTACTTGATCAAAATCTAAGTTGGTAAACTCTGTAAATGCCATTAGTACCTAGTGGGTTGTAATATGAAGGTTACGATCTGCGTTGGTGCAATTCCTATAATATCAAAGTAAATTGTTACAATTAACTCATTACTATCTTGTGGAATATCAACATCAACTTTTCTAGTGGTGATTCTTGGTTCAAAGTTATTTAAAAGAGTGGTGATCTCATCTTTCAATGGATCAACCACTCCACTATCTGCTAATTCGAAGAGATAACTTTCTACATCAGAACCAAGTAAAGAGTTAAAAAACCTCTCGCCAAGTTTAGTTCTAACCAAATTCACAACTGCCTTTTTGATGGCATCTTCATTTTTGATCACTGCAATGTCGTTGGTTACTGGATGTCTTAAAAAAGACAAACTAATATCCTTAAAACCTTTTGATATATTCTCTAAAGGCACTTGACATTACTAGAATAGTTACTTTTATTTATTGTGGTTTACCATATGTTGGCTCAGTTCCATACTCCCAATCATCATAATCTTCATCATTTCTAATTTTCTCATGCATTTCTGCCTGTTCTTTTAGATAATGGTCAGTATGAACCTCTTCATGGGCAATTTCTTTAAGGATTTTATGTGGTTGACCATAATCAGTGACTAATTTTGTAGTCCCCCACATGCTGTACATGTAATTTTGGTCTCTATCTACTGGTAAGTTGGACATTTTTCCTAATTCAAAGTGAATTAGAACTTTTTACGGGGTTTCTATCCCGAAATCATCAATTTTATCCCTATGAAAAGTTAAATTTTTCTGAATTCTTATGTCTGAGTTCTTAAAGGTCCAACAGTATCCACCATTATCTAGGAAAACTACCCACTCAAGGTCATGTTCTTGAGATCTATCAATTAAAAAAAATGCCCAACCTGACCCTTTTGGAGTCAAAACTGGGATTTGTGGGTTTAACTGAATCATTTTGACCTAGTTTATCTTTGATAGAGCATCTTCTTCAAATGGAAAAGTTAATTCTTCACCTTCTTGAATGTCTTTTAGTGCAAAAATTTCATCACTTGTACCACCAACATTTGGATTATGACTCCAATTAATAAATCGATCATGATCAAAAGGAAATCGATGCATATTTGTGAGTGGATCTAACCATCCATAATGTAGTATATATTCTTGTGCTTTGTTTGGTAGAGTTTTAAACTCTTCTTGAGTCCATTCTCTATCAAGGCCAGGTGTAAATTCCCATACTTTAGTTCCTTTTGCAATTAATTTTGAGGCAAATACACCAAATCCATGAATTGGACTTTTTTCAATATAATAATCTATTAATAACACATCAATGACCTTGACCTCTGTAACGCTTCTTCCTGCCATTACGAGAGGTGGCAGAGAGAATGGTGTGCTGTGAACGACCTTGACGAGTCTTCTTGGGTTTGTGCTCAATGACCACTTTGTTAGTCAGTGATGGACGCTTTGCCATGAGTTATGCCTCTAAACTTCTTACCAATTCTATCATAAGGTCCTCTGGTTTGGGAACCCCTGTCTCATAATACTGTTGAGACAGATCATCCATTGTATCGAACATTTCTTCCTCAGTGAGGGAAGTATAAATTTTCCTTCCCTCACAATAAATGTCATAAAGATCAGATGATTCTTGTTTTTTCATGTCCTACACGTACTTGTGGATGACACCAAATCTCAAAACCACACTTTCTGACTGCATCAAGACAGAATGATACATCTTCCCCACACATATCTTGTACTTCACCAGACTCAAAGACTTGCATCTGAGGTGCAAACCAAGGATACTTCATTTCTGGATGCTCAAATACACCTTTTTTGATCAGAACCCAACCAAAACCAGTATAGTCTACAGTAAATGGTTTCTTTCTGTTGGAAATGGTATCAACCATTTCATGATTCATGACGCCACCATTGTTTTTGAAGTCTGATTCATCTAACCAATGTGCAACTGAGGTGGTTCTACCATCTTCTGTGGCATACCAACCAGCAGCAATGTCCTTATCCATTGCGAAAATTGCCCAGAAGGCATCCGTATTGAATACAATGTCACTATCTATCCAAAGTTGGTAATCATACTCTAGATTACCTTGCCAGGGCACCTGATCAGGTCCTTTAAGAACATTAGCACCTAGAACTTTACAACGTGCAAAGTTCACCATGGAAGAATAATCTTGAGAAATATGAATACTTGCACCTGCTTGTACTAAATCAAAGCACAGTTGCACGAAATTCTTGAGGAAGATATATGAAACACCACGTCCAGGAAGACAGAACACAATTTTCTTTCCTCTAATGCGTTCTAGGCACTCTTGAATATCAAAGAGTGATTGTTCTTCTGGTTCAGGAGGTTTTTTTGCTTTTACAGTAAATCCTTTTGCCATAAAAATAGATCAAATATTGATGAAGTAGGTATCACATCACATGATACTGCTTTATTTATCTCTTGTCAATGAGAGAGATATTGCTCCTCTTATTGTTCCTATTGAGAGAGCTATCGCTCCTACAAGAAAAGGTTCAATCATGAAGATTCTGTTCATGCTGAAGTCTATCCAAGTAATGATAGATGGTATTCTTTGAGTACTGAAATTCCTCAAACCTATGAGGTTTATGTTTTTCCATTTTCATGAGCATATTCAACCAATCATAGTGAGTATTGATCACCCACCCATAATGTTCATCATTCATCATTCAACTCTACGTCTTTTACAAGGTCTTTTAGTCTATCGAAGAAATCCTCATCCAGAGGGATGACTTCTTCCTTACCAGTTTTCACATCATCTGCCAGTTGCATCAGATGTTCCAGAAATTCTTTGGGATAAACATCATCTTCATTGAGAGATGCCCAGAACCATTCAATACATTCTGATTCAGGGTCATCCTCTTTGAAAAGTGCATAATCTTTATAATTGCTCGTCATTAGATCAGACCAAATTCTAAATGTCATGGAAATAGATTGCCAACCAGTCATCCAACAATGACCAATCCAATATTCCCACCAATTTAATTTTAAGTTCTTGTTTGCTGTTCCTCTGACTGGTGTACTATACATGATTTCTTCCCAACTCATAACCTGCAACAAATGCAGCATGTAACCATTTATATAATAGATCTTTACGAGTCTTCTCGTCTTCTACCTCACAATCACCATAGAAGTATTCACATTGCCATGTATAAGGTCCACAGTCTTGATTGAACCATTCTACAAATCCTTCTTCTGCAATCTCTTGCCAATTAAAATCATTTGTTGGATGTGTCATTCTTCACCTCACAATCATTCACAATTAAAAACTCCTGTACTTGAAAATCAGTAGAAAACCCTGCACTAATCATCTGGGAAATACCAGTGAGACATTTCTGACACTCAATCAGTGTACCCTCACAAAATACCCTGTCCCTTGCAATCAACTTATAAACCATTTTTACCCTGGGAAAATTTTTTTATACAATGGGACCCTTGTTTCATTACATTCAACCCAACAATATTTAATCCCTCCCACAGGCAAACACCAATATAGCACAATTCATCCAAGGGGCCAATAGTTGTGCCATAGAGGTTCTCATAGATCAACCTCACAGGATTTTTTACCAGGGAAAAAATTTTTTTATGAACTTGATATTGATCTAGCATTTTGTCACCTCTGTAGGTTAGGGTAGTTTGGATTTTTCGCATTACCCACAAAACCCCACAATAATTATAACAAATACCTGCAAAATTCACTATAGCACAGGCACTGCAATTTGTCAAGCCTTGTATACACTGAGACTCACACATATCATCACTGTTTTATACTGAGTTTTCCACAAGTTTTCCACAATATTATAACAGTTTTCCACAGGTAATTTATACCTATTGACACTGAGATTGCTGATGCTTACTGTGTTCTCACTGTTTTATACTGAGACCCTGTGGAAAACTATACTGTCAAGGGGCAATGTGCCACCTCTGAATGTGTCTGAGGGGTGTTGACTTTTGGGAGGGTTTGTGATACAATGGGGGCCAAGATCACAACACTGGATGACATTTACACTG
>Ga0194115_10000389_pt1 | contig 65612 bp, 60 predicted proteins | sample TA2MahsurfametaG_3_FD_148656 | JGI IMG/M metagenome (GOLD analysis project Ga0194115, IMG submission 148656) | Freshwater microbial communities from Lake Tanganyika, Tanzania - TA2015002 Mahale S4 surface | ecosystem: Environmental > Aquatic > Freshwater > Lake | place: Tanzania: Lake... | reverse complement strand
TTTTTGTGCTTAAAAAAATCACAATCAAACAAACAAAAATTTCGAGGGCATAAAAAAATCCCACCATAATTAAATGATGGGATCAGTTGGTGGACCTAGAGGGCTCCGACTCCCTCGTCCGGCTCGTTTTGTCAAAAAGACAACTACATGTTTAGGTTAAGATTTTTCATATCTTCCAAAATATTTGGTTCCTATTTTGACATTGTTACCAAAAACTGTGTCGAGTTCACTTTTGTTACGGTAGCCCTCTGAACGAGACCGTTGTTTTCTTTTAGAGTGAAAACCAACTCATCTACGACTTCTGTTACTAGGTATCTGTCTGATCGACCCTCCGTTTCCGTAAACCTTTTAGGCTACAGTAACTTCAGAACCTCTTAGTAAACCAAGAGTTTCCATTTTGTTTAGCACATTGCCAGTTGTTGTTCGAATCAGTTTTTAACGAGTTTAATTCAGACCCGACATGCTTCTTTTATTCAACCAACGCCCGTCAAATCCGATATAGGCCCATATATCTTAAATGACTATTTTCAAAGAACTTAATATAAATACAAATATAAAAATATTTATTTGATATGCCAAGTGAAACTTTTGAATATCTTAAGGATTTTTATAAAAATGATGGACATTTTTCACTCCTCAATAACCCTGATCCCAATATTGATTATATAAGAAAAAAAGGGAAAAATGTACTCCAATCTGAGGTCTATTTGGTTTTTAATAATACCGAGTTTTTAAATATTTTGGGTGTTACTGATGAAGAAGATCAATGGTATTATTCAAGATTTATGGATGGCTATTCTTATTATGATATTGATTATTATAGATATGAAGAAGATTTTCGAGAAGGTTATATAATTGATGGGTCAAATGATGAGAATAAAAGAATTTTTGACAAAATTAAAAAATACATCCAAACCGATCAAAGTGTGTATCAATTTTTAGAAATGAAATATAGTAGTGAAGTTGATAATATTATTGAATCGTATGCAAGAGAATCCACCGAATGTATTCATAGAGAAGTTCGACGAATTATGGAATCAGAAACAAAAAATCCATTCAGAAATTTTGGAATTATTGAGGTATATCATGGTTATAAATTTAAAACAACTTTGGGTCACTTGTTCAGATTATATAAAACTGTTGGTGATTATGACTTTGGTATATATGGTTTGATGATATCTTTGGTGGAAAAATTTATGTCAAACTCTGACGTAGGTAATTGGTCAGAATTAGAATATAATGTTTGGTGTGGTGATTATAATCATGATGGTGTAAATTATGAAATTAAAGAAAACCTTGAAAAGATTTTGGAAGATCTAACAGAAAACGTATCACCTGAATATGATGATTTATTAAATTATGTCTTAGGTCATGGTGGGTTTGGAAGAACTATACAAACTTCAGTTCCAAACCGAAATGTTATTTTTGATAAAATGATAAATGATGAAAACCCAAGATTAGTTCTTAGAGTTTTTAAAAATAATGGCCTATCAAGTGAAAGAAGAAGTGTTAAAAATTTAGAAGAATTATATTTAATTCTAAATCAACCTGAATTATTCGAGAGTATAAAAAAAACATTGAGAAAACTTTTGTAAATTAGTAAAAGTTTATTATCTTTGTTAATATGGAAAGAAATCTAAATTTTTTAAAAGAAGTATTATCAATCCCTTCTAAAACTTATAAAGAAGAAATTTTAGTACAATTTATTGTTGATTGGTTAACTGAAAATAAAATTCCTTTTTTTGTTGATGACATGTATAATGTTTATGCAACAAAAAAAACTGATGAATCTGTTTCTTATTTTCCTTGTGTCATAAGTCACACAGATACAGTCCACGAAATTGATACAATAAACGTTGTGGAGGAAACTTTACCAAATGCTCAGGGTGAATTGAAATTAGCCCTTAAAGCATATAATAACGATGGTAACCCAACAGGTATTGGGGGTGACGATAAATGTGGAGTTTTTGCTTGTTTGGAATTACTCAAGGAATTACCAAATTTAAAGGCGGCATTTTTTGTATCTGAAGAAGTAGGTTGTATTGGGTCGTTTCAAGCGGACTATAAGTTTTTCTCAAATGTCGGTTATTGCATTCAATTTGATTGTCCCGAAAACAACATGATTTCAGAGTATTTGATGGGGTTGCCAATGTTCACCAGAGATTCAGAGTTTTTCGAATTGGGTTCTAAACTTATAACAGAAAGTTTTCCAAAAGATTTGAAATACCAAAAACACCCGTACACAGACATTTTTCCTCTAAGAAAAAATTTCAATTTATCCTGTTATAATGTTTCTATTGGTTATTATCAATATCACACAAAAAATGAGTATGTCGTTATTGAGGACACTTTCAACGGAATAGAATTGGGAAAAAAATTAATTAATCAGTTGGGATATAAAAGGTATTAAAAAAGGGGTTCTAAACCCCTTTTTTTCTTTTTCTTTCTTTTTTTTCTTTGATCTTGATTTGATCTTCTTCAACGTATAAATTATACCCAACATTTTCGATAACCTCATCAGTTAAAATTTTCTCAGAAATTAAATCTTCAATTTTATCTTGGATCGCTCTTTTGATTGGTCTGGCTCCAAAATTTTCATCAAACCCAACTTTAGAAATCAAATCAACAACAGAGTCATCATAAGTAAAATTATAATTTTTTTGTTTAACTCTTTGAAGTAGAATGTCAATTTCTAATTTTGTAATTTTATCAATGTGTTCTTTTTGTAAACTGTTAAAAAACACAACGTCATCAATACGGTTCAAAAATTCAGGTGCAAAAAACTTATTCAGCTCCTTTTTCAAAACATCTCGTCTGTATTCTTCTTGAACGGCGTCACTTAAATTACTTTTAAAACCAACTCCAGTCCCAAAATCTTGTAATTTTTTAACCCCAATATTCGAAGTCATAATTATCAAACAATTTTTGAAATTAATTTTTCTTCCCAATGAATCAGTTATATGACCATCATCCAACATTTGAAGTAATGTTGAAAAGATATCTTTATTTGCTTTTTCAATCTCATCAAATAACACAACGGAATATGGTTTGTTTTTTACTTGTTCTGTTAATTGACCTCCTTCGTCATGACCAACATAACCTGGAGGAGATCCAATTAATCGAGAAATTGTGTGTTTTTCTTGGTATTCACTCATATCAACTCTAATCAAACTATCCTCACTACCAAATATTTCTTTTGCCAACTGTTTTGCCAAAAAGGTTTTTCCAACACCAGTCGAACCCAAAAATATAAAAGATCCAATTGGTTTGTTTGGGTCTTTAATTCCTATACGATTTCTTCTAATTGCTTTTGCAATTTTTAAAACCGCATTTTCTTGTCCAATTACTTTATTATTCAAGTTATCTGATAAGTTAATTAAAGAATTTTTTTCGTCTAAGTTTATCTTTGAGACAGGTATTTTTGTCATATTTGACACTACTTCATATACTAGTTCTTCAGGAATTTCTCGTTTACTTGTTTTTAGGAATTCCTCAAACTTTTTCTTTTCATCTTCCAATTTTGACAAAACCCCACGCTCGCGGTCTCTGAGTTCTGCGGCTTGTTCATAATTTTGTCTTTTAATAACTTCCATTTTTTCTTTTTTAATTTCTTGGGCCTCAAGTTTTAAATTCTCAATTACTTCAGGTAATTTAATGTCAATTTGCATTCTTGACCCAACCTCATCTAAGATATCAAATGCTTTATCAGGAAATTCTCTGTCAGTTATATATCTGTCTGCTAACTCCACAAACAATTTCAAAGTGTTTTCATCGTAAAAAACTTTGTGATGGTTTTCATATTTTTCTTTACTTTGTTTCAATATTTCTAAAGTTTCTTCTTTTGATGAAGGATCTACAATAATTTTTTGAAACCTCCTTTCTAAAGCCCCATCTTTTTCAAAACTCTTTCTATATTCATCCAAGGTTGTCGCCCCAATACATTGTATCTCTCCTCTCGAAAGTGCTGGTTTGAAAATGTTTGAAGCGTCCAATGAACCTGAAGTATTTCCCGCACCTACCATGTTATGAATTTCATCTATAAAAATAATAATGTTAGGTGATGCGGTAATCTCCTCAATTATTACTTTCATACGTTCTTCGAACTGACCTCTGTATTTAGTACCTGCAACCAAAGAATTGATATCTAAAGAAACAATCCTTTTATCTAATAAATTTTTCGGACAATCCCCATTGTTAATCATTATTGCTAAACCCTCAACAATAGCCGTTTTACCGGCACCTGGCTCACCAATTATTATAGGGTTATTTTTTTTTCTTCTAGATAAAATTTGAGCTATCCTATAAATTTCTTTTTTTCTTCCAATTACAGAATCCAATTTACCTTGTTCTGCAAGTTTATTTAAATCTTTACTAAAATTGTCTAAGACAGGTGTTCCACTGTCAGTTTTCTTTTTATTTTTTTCGCTATCGTCTAAGGATTCTATCATTTGTTTTTTTTATTAATGGTAAAAAAAGATTTCAAAAAAGTCCATAATTGACATTATGTCAAAACTTAAAGTTTACAAACTGACATTTTGTCAGTATTTTTTATCTGGCATATTTTTCGGGTAATTTAACATAAAATAAACTTTATTAAATTAATTAAATATGTTAAATTAAATCGAATTAATAGTTTTTAATAGAATAGATAACAAAACTATGATTTAAAATAATTAAAAATTAATAATAAACTAAACAAAAATAAAAAACAAAAATGGGAAAAATAATTGGAATTGATTTAGGAACCACTAACTCGTGTGTTGCGGTAATGGAGGGTAAGGAACCTGTGGTAATTGCTAACAGTGAAGGTAAAAGAACTACACCTTCTATAGTTGGTTTTATAAAAGATGGTGAAAGAAAAATTGGCGATCCTGCAAAAAGACAAGCGGTAACCAATCCAAATAAAACTGTATATTCAATCAAAAGATTTATTGGTAGTTCATTTGATGAAATTAAAAATGAAACGGGAAAAGTTCCTTATAAAGTAGTCAAAGAAAAAAATTCACCAAGAGTGAAAATTGATGAAAGAACATACTCTCCACAAGAAATTTCTGCGGCAATTCTCCAAAAAATGAAACAAACGGCTGAGGACTATTTAGGTCAGTCAGTTACTGAAGCGGTAATCACAGTACCCGCTTACTTCAACGACGCCCAAAGACAGGCAACTAAAGAGGCGGGTGAAATTGCTGGTCTATCAGTCAAAAGAATTATAAATGAACCAACTGCCGCGGCATTGGCGTATGGTTTAGATAAAATGTCAAAAGATATGAAAATTGTTGTGTTTGACTGTGGTGGTGGTACTCATGATGTTTCTGTATTAGAACTTGGTGATGGTGTATTTGAGGTTTTATCTACTGATGGAGATACTCATTTAGGGGGTGATGATTTTGACCAAGCTTTGATCGACTACTTAATATCGGAGTTCAAAAGAGAAAATGGTATGGATATATCTAAAGACCCAATGGCACTTCAGAGATTACGTGAAGCGGCAGAAAAGGCTAAAATTGAGTTATCATCTTCACCTCAAACAGAAATTAACTTACCTTATGTAACTGCGGATGCCACAGGTCCTAAACACCTTGTGATGACAATTACTAAATCTAAATTTGATCAGTTGACACAATCTTTGGTTGATAGGACAATTAAACCATGTGAATCGGCACTTAAAAATGCAGGATTAAAACCAAGTGATATCGATGAAATTATTTTAGTTGGTGGTTCTACCCGTATCCCTTCTATTCAAGAAGCGGTTAAAAAGTTCTTCGGTAAAGAACCATCGAAAGGTGTAAACCCTGATGAGGTTGTTGCTTTGGGCGCCGCAATACAAGGTGGTGTTTTAGCTGGTGATGTAACTGATGTTTTATTATTAGATGTAACACCACTTTCTTTGGGTATTGAAACTATGGGTGGTGTATTCACTAAACTTATAGACGCAAACACAACAATACCAACAAAAAAATCAGAAACATTTTCCACCGCGTCTGAGAACCAACCATCGGTAGAGATTCATGTCTTACAGGGTGAAAGACCAATGGCAAAAGACAATAGAACTATTGGTAGATTTCATTTGGAAGGTTTACCTCCCGCTCGAAGAGGAGTTCCTCAAATTGAGGTAATTTTTGATATTGATGCAAATGGAATAATAAATGTGTCTGCGGTTGATAAAGCCACAAATAAACAACAATCAATTAGAATTGAATCTTCTTCAGGTTTATCGAAAGAAGAAGTCGAACGAATGAGACAAGAAGCCGAAATAAATGCAGAAACCGATAAAAAATTGAGAGAGGATGCCGACACTTTAAATTCTGCAGATTCTTTAATTTTTCAAGTCGAAAAAAGTTTGGCGGACTTAGAAGGAAAAATAAGCGATTCTGAAAAATCAGACATTGTGTCAAAAGTAGAAAATTTAAAATCTAACTACCAAAAAAGAGACATTTCAGAAGTCAAAAAAAGTATTGATGAAGTTAATGCCAAATTTCAAGAGATAAGTCAAAAACTATACGAATCAACTATGAATCAAGAAGTAAGTGACGAAGATTTCTCAAATGTTGATTTCGAAGAAGTAAAATAAAATACACTTAAGTTATTTTGAAAAATCCACCACTTGGTGGATTTTTTTTTTACAATATTTATTATTAAAGTAAAAAAATATGTCAATTACAAGAGAAGAAATTTTAGGTACCAAAATTCTAAATGAAATAGAATCGTCTAACTTAGTAAGAACAGAATATGATACTCTATCTAAAAAAATGATTGCGGAGTTTAAAAACGGGACAAGATACGAATATGAAAATGTTCCTCACGAAAAATATACCCAATTTAGATTATCAGAATCTCAAGGTAACTTTTTTAATAAAAACATTTCGAAAAGTTATAAATACAAGAAACTTTAATTATTAAGTATTTATTATTATGAGTACTGAAAAAGTTTTAAAGAGTTTTGAAAGTCAAGAAGACCTCAACCCAAAAATTTGGTTTCTACCAAAAGAAGAGTATATGGGCGATACAAATGACCAGGAATATAAAATGAGGCCTGAAGTTAGAGAAAGATTACTCACAATTGCCGAAATGTTTTTTGATTTTTTGAATATTGATGTGATTGTTTCTGATATTATCATGATAGGATCTTTAACTAATTATAATTGGTCGGAATATTCAGACGTTGATTTACATTTAGTCGTCGATTATTCTCAATTTGATAAAAAATCAAAAGAATTATTTATAGAATTTTTTGATCTAAAAAAAATTATTTTTAACATGAGACACAACATAACTTTATTCGGTTTTGATGTTGAGTGTTTTGTTCAGGATGAGAAAGAAACCACATTTAGTAGCGGCATTTATTCGGTGATAAATGATGAATGGATAAATGTTCCCAAAAAAGAAAAAAATGAAAAATTGGACATCTCTTTGATTAAAGAAAAATCAAAACAATGGATGAGAATTATAGATGGTGTTGTTGAAAACATAAAAGACGAGGATCCTGAAACTATTAAAAAAATCATTAAAAAATATAAAGAAAAATTAAAAAAGTTTAGGAACTGTGGATTGCAGAAAGGTGGCGAAATGTCCACAGAAAATTTAGTTTTCAAACTACTTAGAAGAAACGGATATATAGAAAAACTATTTGAATTACCAACAGAACTCATAGACAAAAAATTGTCTATGACACAATAAACACATATTTTAAAAATATTCTAACAAATAGATATATTTATAGAATAAAAATAATTTATTTAAAAATAAAAAAATGGGAGGATTAAAACCTATAGGAAGCGAAAAACTTCACGGAAACGAAAAGCTACAACGAATTATGGAAATTGCTAACTACAAATTTGCAACTTCAGTAAAGTCAGACGATAATACATCGACAGAATACAGATTAAAATTGGCTGATGGAAATTCTTACGAAATTGTTAGAGAAAAACAAGGATATATAATTAAAAAAAATATCACAGAAAATGTTTCTGACTATATCGAACCAATGAAAAATCGTAGATATTTCAATTCATATTCACAGGCTTTGAAAAAAATAAATTTAATGTCAAAAGAAATGAATGAACTTTACGGTAATTCAAACGGACTTGAGTTATTTGGTGAGGCAAAGTCATTCAAATTAAAAGTACCTAAACCTAAAGCGGATTTAGAAACCCCTCCCGCGGCACCTACTTTACCTCCGCCATCACAAACCACACCTGCACCAGCGCCATCAGAACCAATACCATCTCCGGCACCAAGTGCTGACGCTTCATCGACTCCTACTCCGAGCCCAACAGGAAATTTACCTATGGGGGACTCTATGGGTGCAGAAAATACTGGTGGATCTTCAGATTCTGAAGAACCTATGGACGATGTTCCAATGGACGATGAAGGAAATGATGATATAGAAGAACCTACAGATGATGAAGAAACAGATGGGAAGGACCCATTCAGAATGATTCAGAAATTAGTAGGTAAGTTAACACAAAAAATACGTAAATTTCCTAAGGATGAGGAAATGACTGCAGAAAATGTTAAATATATTATTAATTCTATTCTTTCGGCATTGGATTTAACGTTATTAGATGAAGATGATGTAGAGGAAATCATGACAAAATTTGAAAATGAAGAAGAGGGTGATGAAGAAGATTTACCTGATCAAGAAGGTAATATAGAAGATGAGGGACCTGTAGAAGATGAAGACATGAAAGAACCTGAAGGTGAAATGACAGAATACAGTTATAGAAATAGATTTAGAAAACGAATTGGAGGAGGATTAGATAATACAGAAAATGAAATGTTTGGAGAATCTTTAGTGGACACAATAATTTCTAGTTATTTCAATCCTGAAAATGAGAAAATAATGAATGAAGAAAAAAGGTTCGAAAGAAAAAAAATAATCAGAGAAAATTACAAGGTTAATAAATTAGAAGTTGAAAGGTTGTCTGAAAGTACTTCACAAATGAGAAAAGCTTTGGAATTTATAAAATCATATCCACAAGCAGAAGTATTGGGAACGACCAACAAAAAAAATATGGTAATAAAATTAGGTAATGACCAGTATAAAATAACACCTAACGGTAAATTTTTATAGTGAATTATTTAATTTACATAAATGAGTTAGGCCCGAATTATAGGGGGGAAAACATTTATGAATTTATATTTTCTGACGTTTTGGACGTTTGGGGGGAAAATTGGGATTCGAAACCTGCAAATGGATATCCCGAACCTCCCGAATTAGAACATGTAAAAAAAGTTGGAGTTTTGACAACTTCAGAAATGAAATTGTCCTTGATTCAAAATTCGGATATTTTCTCAGTTTTGGATTCAATGCAAGGGGTTATATGTTTGGGATGGGAAAATGATGAAGAACAAGATTTTGATAATAAAAAACGGTTAGTTTTTTCTTTTGGTGAAAGTGAAAAATTAATCAAAGATAAACTATATGAAAGAGACATAGTATTAGAATTTGAAAAAAAAGTAGTATATGAAAACTAAATCAAACATTGCAAAACTTTTAGAACACGGATATCATTTTGGTACAATATCTCAATTGAACAACCAACAAATTAATTTTTTAATCGAGAGAATAAAAAAAGAAGAATCTAAAGAACAAGTCACACCAATAACTGAACCGGCCAAAACTTCATACATGATTAAGGGTCCTGGAGATCTACCAAACAACCCGTCAGGAAAAGGTTATAAAGTAGAAAAAACTACTGACGGTAATGTAAAAGCAACCCCTATGGAATCAGAAGTGACTGAAGATGATACTTTGAACATTGTGCAAGACCCTGACGCAACTGAAGACGGAATGGGTATTTTTGAAACAGAAATTACAGAAAAATTTAAATCAAAAGCTCAACAAGGGTTATTTTTTGCAAGATGTAAAAAATGCAGTAATGAAAATTGTAAATGGTGTAAAATGGCTAAAGAATTTGCCGATTCTACAACAAAAAAAGAGTATAAAAAAATGCCAAAGAAATTACATCCAGAAAAAAAAGTTTCTAAAAATACAAATGAAAGTTATGAATTAGAAATGGAAAAAGAACTTCTTAGAATTTTAGAAAATCATATAAATCCTTCTATGACAAAAACTCAATTTGTTAATACATTAATGGAAAAAAAAGAATCCATGATGTTAAAATCGCCAATCAAAAACAATCTTTTTAGTAAAAATTCAGGCATGGAAATGAAAAAATCATTGGGTAGTGAAATGGAAGAAAATACTAAAGAAAAAGAAAGAACAAAAACAAAACCAGGTACCAAACCGAAAACAAGACCTAATGATAATCCATTCGATGACCCAAATCCTGGTGTAGAAGAAAAACCAAAAGCTAACACTAAAGAAAAAGAAAGAACAAAAACAAAACCAGGTACAAAACCAAAAACAAAACCTGGAGACAATCCATTCGATGACCCAAATCCTGGTGTAAAAGAAAAACCAAAAGCTTCAGATGAAAAAACAAAAAACGAATTTTTATCTTTAATAAACAGAGCTTTAAATATGAAAAATGAATAATAGTTTGTTAAAAAGAATAATCAAAAAAATAATCAATGAAGACGCGGTTGACTACGGAGATTATGAAGAAAGAATGGATCCAATAGTCCAACAGAAAATAGAAGATCCCGAGGGAATTTACGCAAAAAATAGGGCTTTTAGAGGTGGATCTCGGGATGTTGAAAGATTAGCGGGATCTAGGTTCAAAGAAATTGTAGATTATGTTAAAGATTATTTTGGAGAAAGAAGAAATTTGACAAATCCCATTGTTAAAAGTGAGATACAAATGCAACAAATGATGGCGGTTAGAGAAGTTATGTCAATCGAGCCGTCTCACAGAGAAAGATTGAGGGACTTAGCGTTTGAGATTGCCGCCAAAGAAGAAGGGTGGATGAACCCAAATATTACCCTACAAGATTTAATGGACAATGGTGTGTTAAGAAAAAGAAAAAAAACGGACGGGGGCGTAGTGTATGAAATGAAATTTATTAACCTAATTACTTATCTTGGTGAAAAGAAAATTAATCCAAAAATTTTTCAAATGGAACCGCCAAAATTAGACAAACTGCCTATACCACCTAATTTTTCATTTGATGTTGATGAACTCACACCCGAAGAAGAGTTTCAGTTAGAAGTTGAAAAAAGAAATGTAATTAATGCTCTTATACAAGGTACTGGAAAAAAAATGCAGTACGCATTCCAATTGTATAAAAATCGATTAGATCAGATAGACCCAAGATTGTATCCATTATATAACAAAATTATGGGGGCTAACGATCTTATGTACTTTACAGATCAACAATTAATTGAAATGTTGGGTGGTAATGCCGCTGGGTCTATGGGAAAAGATGAAGACCAAGAACAAACATGTAATTTATGTGGTGGAGAAGGTGCTGATGACGATGAAGATGATTGTCAAATGTGCAACGGTGAGGGTGAAGTAAAAAGACCCACATGGTTTGCAAACGGATTAATTTTTCCAATATTACTTCATGAGTTAGGTAAAGTTTTTGACGCAATTCCAGCAAGAGGTCAGTGGACAGGTATGGACCCTGAATTTGCAAATAGAGTCATTTCACAAACAGACACTATGGTAAATGAACCTATGAATTTTAGAGTTGGTACAGAATTACTTAAAAGATTAAGATTTTTACTTCCCGATGAACTTTTATTAGATCCTGAATCAAGAGTATATTTACCATACTTTAAAAGAATTTTATATAGAGTTCCATCTCAAGAATTTTTGAGAGAAATAATATCCAATGTAATTTCTGAAGATCCAAAAGACCAAAAGAAAGTGAAAAAAAGATTCGAAGAGATTTTGTCTCAGGCAAAAAATGATTATAAGAAATATGAGTCAAAAAAAGACGAAAATGAAGATGATTACGACGAGGATTATGACGATGACTATTCAAATATATAATTTATAAAATTAAAAACAATTAAAACCCCCTTTTACAAAATAATTGGGGGTTTTATATTTATAGTATATGGGTATGACTAAAGAACAGGTGATGATTGAATATGTGAAGTGTCTTCAAGACACTCCTTATGCATTAAAAACTTATTTACAAACATACGACAATACGGTTTCTAAATATGTCCCTTTAGAACTTTTTCCTGATCAAGTGTCATTGTTAAATGATTACGAAAATTTTGAAGAAAATATTGCTTTAAAATACCGACAAGCGGGTGTATCTACTGTAACTGCGGCATGGATATCAAAAAGATTGGTTTTTGCAAAAAAAACTCAACCAGAAAAAATTCTTATAATTGCAAACAAACTTGACACTTCTCAAGAAATGGCAAATAAAATACGGGCATTTATAGACCAATGGCCTTCTTGGGTTGGAGCTGGATTTGCACCTGAAAAAAATTCACAAAGACATTATAAATTAAATAATGGGTCTGAAGTTAAAGCGGTTGCAACTTCTAAAGACGCATTACGTGGATTTACACCCACTATTCTTGTTTTTGACGAGGCGGCATTTATTGAAGCAGATAATGATTTTTGGGCTGCTTGTATGGCGTCATTATCCACGGGGGGTAAAGTGATAGTAGTGTCTACTCCAAACGGATATGACCCAATTTATTATGAAATTTATGATCAGTCCTTAAAAGGAATGAATAACTTTAAGATTTCTGAAATGTATTGGTATAGAGATCCGAGATATGCTAAAGATCTTTTTTTAATACCTACTGACGATCTTATTCATTATTTACTTAACAGAGAAGAATACGACGACTCAAAAAATATTTCTTTTGCTCATGTTGATCCATACGAAAGGGATTACGTTGAGTTACAACATTTTTTGGACAAAGGATACAAACCATGCTCAACTTGGTACGAAAAAATGGTCAAAAAACTGAAGTACGATAAACGAAAAATTAATCAAGAGTTGAATTGTGAATTTTTAGGATCGGGTGATAATGTATTTGACAATAAAATTTTGGAAGACATAAAAACTAAATTTTTACAAGATCCAACAACAAAATTAATGGGTAATTCTTTATGGATTTGGAAAGAACCTGTTGAGGGTCATAAGTATATTATGGGGGTCGATGTCTCAAGAGGAGATAGTGAAGATTTTTCATCAATTCAAATAATTGATTTCGATTCAAGAGAACAAGTTTTAGAATATGTAGGTAAAATTCCTCCTGACACTTTAGCAGAAATTGCATACAAATGGGGAATTATGTATTCATCATTTATTGTAGTTGATATCACTGGTGGTATGGGTATTACAACAGTTAGAAAATTACAAGAACTTGGTTACAAAAATTTATATGTTGACGGAATAGATTCGATGAATATTTGGGCGGTAAACAAAAGTACAACTGAAAAAATACCGGGAATCAATTTTAATAATAAAAGAGTTCAAATTATTGCATCGTTTGAAGAAGCTGTACGTCACAAATTTGCAATCAAAAGTGTTCGACTTTATAATGAAATGAATACATTCATTTATTTGAATGGAAGACCTGACCATCAAAAAGGTCAACATGATGATTTGATCATGGGTATTTCTATGGCTCTTTATGTTGGGGAATCTTCTTTTTCTAAATTAGAAAAAGCTGTTGAGCAAACTAAAGTAATGATCGAATCATGGGCAATAGTATCTAATGAAAGTGTTGGTAAACAAATTTATTTTGATCCTATGTTACCTAACACTAACGTACCAAATGAAAGATTTAATAAAAATATAGGACCTGTAAAAGATGATTATATAAAATATGGTTGGTTATTTGGTAAACCAAGATAAACCTTAATATTTATAATTCAACAATTATAGTTAAAATTATACTATGGAAAATAACAAAAAACTGACAGTTTGGCAAAGGTTATCCAAAACTTTTGGTCCTGACTCCACATTAGGGATGGACGCGCCAACTTATTCTTTTGATAAAAAAGAATTATTAAAAACTACTAATAAGAGTGATTACGAAAATCAAAAGTTACAAGCTCAACAAACTTTATATTTAAATGATACTTGGAAAAAAATTGAAAACAATCTTTATGCTCAAGCCGTTTATTATGAACCGAACAGAATTTCGGCATTTTACGATTATGAGTCAATGGAATACACTCCTGAAATCTCAACGGCATTGGATATTTACGCAGAAGAATCAACAACCCCAAACCAAGATGGATTTATAATTCAAGTATATTCTGAATCAAAAAGAATCAAAAACATATTAAGTGATTTATTCAATAACAATTTAGATTTGAACACTAACTTACAAATGTGGGTAAGAAACATGTGTAAATATGGTGATAATTTCATTTATTTAAAATTGGACCCCGAGAAAGGAGTAGTGAGTTGTATGCAATTACCAAACATTGAAATTGAAAGATTAGAAAGAGGGATGGAAACAAGAAGTGTAAATTCAACTGCAGATCCAAAAGAAAAAAGTTTAAGATTTACATGGAAAAACAAAGATTTGGAATTCCAAACTTGGGAAGTGGCTCACTTTAGATTGTTGGGTGATGACAGAAAGTTACCATATGGAACTTCTATGTTAGAAAAAGCTCGTCGTATTTGGAAACAACTTGTTTTGGCAGAAGACGCTATGTTAATTTATAGAACATCAAGAGCACCTGAAAGAAGAGTTTTTAAGGTTTATGTTGGTAACATGGATGATAAAGATGTTGAAGCATACGTACAAAGAGTTGCAAACAAATTCAAAAGGGATCAAGTTGTTGATAGTAAAACAGGAAATGTTGATTTAAGATTCAATCAAATGGCGGTAGATCAAGATTACTTTATACCTGTTAGAGATACCGCTCAAACAATGCCAATTGAGACATTACAAGGTGCCGCAAACCTTTCAGAAATTGCCGATATCGAATATATTCAAAAGAAACTTTTAACCGCATTGAGAATACCTAAAGCGTATTTAGGATTCGAAGAACCTGTTGGTGATGGTAAAAATTTGTCTTTACTTGATATCAGATTTGCAAGAACAATCAATAAAATTCAAAAGTCAGTAATTGCGGAATTAAATAAAATTGCAATTATTCATTTATTTTTATTAGGGTTTGATGACGAGTTGAACAATTTTGTTTTAGGATTAACAAACCCATCCAAACAAGCAGATCTATTGATGATAGAAGTTTGGAAAGAAAGGGTTGCTCTATATAAAGAATTAGTTACCGAAATACAAAATAGTTTAGCACCAACCTCAGCGACTTGGGCCAAAAAACATATATTCCAATTCTCTGATGAAGAAATAAAATTAGACATACAACAACAAAGATTAGAAAGAGCAGTTGCCGCTGAATTAACAAATACCGCCACAATTATAACTCACACAGGTTTATTTGACAAAGTAGACGAACTTTATAAAACAAAATCAGGATCAACTCAAACTGCGGGAGCCGCAGGTGCACCCGCTGGAGGGCCTAGCGGACCACCGCCACCTCCAGGAGAAGGACCTCCTCCACCTCCACCGTTGGGTGGACCTGAAGGTGGGGGACCCCCAACATTACCTGAAAATGAAAAGAAAAATAATCTAAATATTCTTTTAGAAAACGATGGTTTTTTAAATGAACAATACTTGGATTTGTCAAAGGGATCAAATTCTTTAGGAGATATTGAGGATGAACTTTTTAAAATACTCAACCATTAGTATATTTATAAATAAAAAACTATGAAATTTGGAATTTTAAAATCTAAGATTGAACAAGTGTTGTTCGAATCATACGTCGATAAAACTTTAAAAAAAGATATTTTTGTTTTTGAGGAGTTAATTTTGAAAAATAAAAACATGTCAAAATTGTTTTACCTATATGATGAACTTTCTTCCAATTTAGGTTTGAGCGAATCTTTAGCAAATGAATTAATTGATAAATCGATTATAATTTATGAAAATACAATTAATAAAATTTCTACAAATTCAATCAACGAAATAAATTTATGGGTCGGACATATATCAACACAAAACAATTATGAAAATTTAGACAAACTTTTTTCAAATAATGTAACCAATTTGGTGGAAAAAATTTCAGCAAAGAAAACAATCTTAGAAAATTTAAAACTTTCAAATCAAAACTTGTATGAGTCAAAAAGTGGTTCATTGAAAAGTTTGATTAAAGAAACAAATTCTGAAATAAACTCTGTCTTGAGTAATTTATCAGAATCTGAAATAAATGAAGTAAAGAAAATAATTAATACGGATGACTCAACATTGAAAAATCAATTTGATATACTCAAAGAAATGTCTATTAAAAAATTGAATAGAATTTTCAAAGAGGAATCTGAAACAGAAGTTCAAAAAACAATTCAAGAGACAATACAAAAAGTAGAATCTGACGAATATTCAAAAATGAATTTCGTAAAACTTAGAACACTTAATGAGAATTTATAGTTTTTACTTTTTGTATATAACTGGCTTTTTTTCTTTCTTGTCTTTTTTTTACGGATTTTTTTTCGAACTCTTTTCTTGACGAAAGTTCTGTCATCATTTTTGTTTTGATAACCTTACTTTTAAGTTCTTTTAAAGACCTTTCAATATTTTTATTGTTTACTTGGACAACTAGCATAAATTTTTTTTTGTTGATATAAATATATGGTTTCATTATATTTTACTCAACACATAAACCAAAGAATATGAAAAAAATTTATGAAAAAAGGAAAATCTGTAAAGATAGGTGGTTTTAGAAACATGAAAGTAAGTTTCGGTACTGTTGATTGTAAAAATCTAAAGTCAATTTATTTAAACTTACAAACATGGGTTGAACCTAAAGAAGACCATGAAAATTGGGTTAGAATTGTTTCAAACTTGAGGAGATCTTTTAAACACTCGGTACTACAATATCTTGACAAAAGTTTGTTCCAAACAATTTATATTGTTGATTTAGATCTTAGAACAAGCGGTTTACAACCCAAAAAAAAATCATTTATGAATTTAGAAATTAATCTGTATTTAGATCAAGAGATAGATTTCAAATCACCAAAATTAAAAAAAACCATTAAAAATTTATCTAAAAATATTTATGACGATGTTCTTTTCAAAAATGAATATTTCAAATGTTTTTTAACCAAAAATGGAAATACGATTACAAAAAAACCAAAAACAGAAATTGTTTAATATTTATAAATAAAAAAATATGAATAATTTCAAAATTTTATCTCCGAATGAAACGGGTAGAGGTATCTTGATAGAATATGATGCAGGTTATGTTAATCCGAATGAAACTAAAAACTTTGCAGTTTTACAGGAATCAAAAAACATGATGGACCACTCAAAACCATTCGAGTTTTATGCGGTATTACAAAAATATAACACCCCAAACAGAAACGGAAGAATATATCCCGAAAAAATTCTAAAAAGAGAAGCGGATAATTACAAGAAAATGATAGAAAAAGGAATATCGCTTTCTGAATTAAATCACCCTGAATCTTCTTTGATTGACTTGGATAGAGTATCTCACATAATAACTGATGTTTGGTGGGACGGACCAATTCTTATGGGTAAACTAAAGTTGTTAACAAGTCCTGGTTTTCACGAAAGAGGAGTTGTTTCGACTAAAGGAGATTTAGCCGCAAATTATTTGAGACAAGGAGTAACTTTGGGAATCTCGTCTCGAGGTGTAGGGTCACTAAAAAAAGTTGGGGACCAAAACGAAGTTCAAGATGATTTTGAACTAATTTGTTTTGACTTAGTTTCATCACCGTCAACGCCAGGGGCTTATTTATTTTTAAACAAAGAAGATAAAAATAATTTTGAAGAAAATCTTGAGGAAGAAAAAAATGTTAAAAATGCAAGAACACTTAACACTACAAGTGATTCATTTTATAAAACAAAAAATTTAATGAATAAATTAAACTCTTTTCTTGAAAAGTAATTTTTTTATTTTATATTTTACAAAAAAAGAATTATGAACGAAAAATATTTTGTATCAAAAATCACCACAGATATGGTTGATAACGAAACTGGTAAAGTAAAAAAAATGAGAGAGGAAAAATTAGTTAGGGGATACTCACCTACTGATGTTGAGGCAAAAGTAACTAAGGTTTATGAGAATTACTCGATGGATTGGAGAATTACTGCAATTGTTGAAAGTAAAATTGATGAAGTAATAGAATAATTTAAAATTTTTTAATTTATTTAAAAGGGGATTGTTTACAAATAATCCCCTTTTTTTATTGTTTTAAGTTTTTTTTTTAAAAACCGTGTATTTATATATAAAAATATTTACATGAGTAAAGAAATAAATGATGCACTTATCCAAATTACTAATTTGGAAGAATCAATTAAAAAAAATGCACAAGGAATACTTGCTTCTACTATGAAGGAAGAAATCAAATCATTAGTAAAGGAATCTCTTCTTGAGCAAGATGAGGTTGAAGTAGAAGATGAAGAAGAGGTAACCACACCTGAAGGAGGACAAGATGGATCCGAGGATGACTCTGATGAAGTTGAAGTTTATTCTGATGAAGAAGAAGATGACGACGAAATGTCAGGGATTCCACCAGCAACTGACGACACAATGGATGATGTAACTATGAGTGATGACGCTGGAGATGAAGATGTAATGGACGCAAGAAATTTAGACAATGCTGCGGTTGTTGACATATTCAAAAAAATGGGACCTAATGATCAAATTGAAGTTGTTAAAGACGACGATGAGGTTTATTTCAAAGATGGTGAAAACGAATACATCATAAAACTTAATGAAAGTTCAGACATGAATGAAGAAATGTATGAAATGGATTTTCCTGGATCTACAGAAGTTTATGAAGATATGAACTTAGATGAGTATGATCTGAATGACGGAGTGGTGTATGAGTTAGAATTGGATGAAGAGTTAGACGAAATGGACAATTTAGAAATGGACGAAAACTTTGGAGACAAAATTTTAGATTTTGAATTTGAGGACGATTTCAAAACACCAAAAAGATTTGAGGATGATTTTGAAAAACCCAAAAGAATCCCAAAAAGAATTTCAAGATTGGATCGAGAAATGTTTGAAATGGACCATATGTCAATGGACGAGATGGAAAATTTCGATGATTTACCAAAAATGAAAATGGGTGGATTGAGAGAATCTAAAAATAAAATTCATAAAACTAAGGGAACAGGAAGTGCGTCTAAATTCAAATATGGTAAAAAACCAAACCAAGACAAAGGGTTCGATACAAAAATGAAACAAGGAACTCGCGGTGTTGGTATGGGTAAAGCTTCAAAATTCAAATATGAAGACACCATGGATGGAGAGTACAAACCTGTTAAAAAGAAAATGGAGACCAAAGAAGCAACTCGAAGTAATAACTATGTAAAATCTGGAAAAGTTGGAAATAGAAAAGGATCTAACATGAACAGAAATAGAACAGAAGTTAGACAAAGACCAAACAATGTAAATGAAGAAGTTTCTTTGTTGAGACAAAAAAATGAAGAATACAAAAATGCGTTGGATGTCTTTAGAACAAAAATCAACGAAGTTGCAGTTTTCAATTCCAATTTAGCTTATGCTACAAGGTTGTTTACAGAACATTCAACAACTAAACAGGAAAAAATAAATATACTAAGAAGATTTGACAACATCGAAAGTTTGAAGGAGTCAAAAAATCTTTATAAACAAATCAAAGAGGAATTGGGTACTTCTGTAGTAAATGAATCAACAAACTTGAATGAATCTAAAGTTGAAAGAAAAGTTATGAACAATATCAACACTGGATCATCAACAAACTTGATCGAATCTACAACTTACGAAAATCCTCAATTTATGAGAATGAAAGATCTCATGAACAAAATAAACTAAAAAAATAAAACTAAAAATGGGAGCATTATTAGAATCGGGTCTTGTTGGTAACATCGGTCTTAAGCACCTTAAAGTTATCAAAGAAGATACAATTAACAAATGGGACAGATTAGGGTTCCTTGAAGGTCTTAGAGGCCACCTAAAAGAAAACGTAGCACAGTTGTATGAAAACCAAGCTTCTTTCTTGATTAACGAAGCAACAGGAGAAGGTTCAAACGGAGCATTTGAAACAGTTGTTTTCCCAATCGTAAGAAGAGTTTTCTCTAAATTGTTAGCAAACGATATCGTATCAGTACAAGCAATGAACTTACCAATCGGTAAATTGTTCTACTTTGTACCTAAAATCCAAGGATATTCAGGTGGTACAGCTGAAACTATCGCAGGTGGTAAATCAGGTGACCACTACGCACCTGTAGGTTCACCAGGTAATTACCCTGGAGATCCTCAAGCAGGTTACAACACAATTCCTACAGGAGCTGATGGTGCAAATGACAGATACACTAAAAACCTTTATGATTTATTTTATGAAGGAGCTGAAGCAGGTTTAGATCCTCCAGGATTATTTGATTATTCAAAAGGAAGATGGTCTGCTGTAACTGCAACCGCGGATATTCAAAGATGGGATGGAAGTAATTTAGTACCTTATCAAATTTCTTCTCCAGGTATTTACAGAAAAATTATCGTTAAACTTTGTGGATGGCAAAACCTTCCTGGATACGGTAAATTGATTGGACCTGATGGTAATGAAGTAGATACTGAAACTTTCCTTTCAGATTTGAGAATTTATGCTGACACATCTGAAATCGAGGTTGCTGATGACAGCGCTTGTAGTCCATTTGAGGATGCTGATGGAAACGCAATTCCACTTTTATTTAGAGTTGTTACTCAACAATATGGTAAAGGAATTGTTAAATACGGAAACACAACACAAACAACTTGGGCATCTGACGGTAACGGAGGTTCTTTCTATGACATTTGTGATGGAAATGGATGTATCTTTTTAGAAGTTGATTTATCTTGTCCTGTATGTGCTGATTGTGACGCATCTTCATTAGATGGTTACACAGGTACTACTATCACTTCAGGAACTTCAGGTGATTCATTTGTGTGTGTTTGGAGACGTTACGAAGAGTTAGAATTTGAAGACAAAATTGGTGAAGTTTCTTTTGACCTTGAGTCAGTAACTGTATCTGTTACAGAAAGAAAACTAAGAGCACAATGGTCTCCTGAATTAGCTCAAGACGTTGCGGCATTCCACAACATCGATGCTGAAGCTGAATTGACAGCATTATTGTCAGAACAAATTGCAGCTGAAATCGACCGTGAAATTTTACGTGACTTGAGAAAAGGAGCGGCTTGGAACTTACGTTGGGATTACAATGGATGGAGAAGAATCCAAGGACAAACTTCTTACACTCAAAAAGATTGGAACCAAACTTTGATCACAGCAATCAACCAATTGTCAGCACAAATCCACAAATCTACTTTGAGAGGTGGTGCTAACTGGATTGTCGTATCTTCTGAAGTTTCAGCTATTTTTGATGATTTAGAATACTTCCACGTATCTAACGCTTCACCTGAGCAAGATCAATACAACATGGGTATTGAAAGAGTAGGTACGTTGTCAGGACGTTACCAAGTTTACCGTGATCCTTACTTCCCGCCTAACCAAGTGTTAATCGGTCACAAAGGAACATCATTGTTAGACACAGGTTACATCTACGCACCGTATGTACCTCTACAATTAACACCTACAATGTACAACCCATTCAACTTTACACCTATTAAAGGTATTATGACACGTTACGCTAAGAAAATGGTTAACAACCGTTTCTACGGACGTATCACAGTTGATGGAGTTAGAACATTCGACTTGAGAGAATTGAGATAATCAATTTGAGGTTAATATAAAAAAGGTCAGAGAAATCTGACCTTTTTTTATTTTACAACATCTTCTTTTAATAAAACCCTTATAGATTTGGAAATCACTTCGGTTTCACCAATAGTATAACATCCTTTACTGTATGCGAACTTTATAGATTCTATCAAATAAAACAAAGACAGATCTTTATCCATTGTTGCCAAAATTAATTCTAAATGTTCTTCAGTTTCTAAATTTATGGAATTGAATAATGTGCCATATATTTTTTTTTGATTGTCCATATTTGAAAGTTTAGATATTTATAATAATAATAGTAATTATTATTGAAAAAGTGAAATGAGAAAAATAATACAAAAAATTCTAAGAGAGGCGACAGCAGACAAATCAGGGAGTGCAGGTGGTTACGTCCCACCTTTACAACCCGGTGAAAGACAGTTTAATAAATCCCAATTAGAACCATTTAACATACCTGTTTCAAATTATAAAAGCCCATTAGTACAATATGATAGTTATGATTATAAGTGGGACTTAAGAAAAGATCAAATTAAAAAATTAGAAAAGGTCGCTCGAAAAGTTACTGATTATATAAAACATAATCCTTATACAACTTTTTCAGATGACGATGGAAATATTGTCAACCAAAACCCAAGTGGACAAAGAAAAAAGAAACCATTCGATTTGAAAATTGTACCAATAGAAAGAAAAACAAAAAAAGTTAATGAAGCGGATACATCTATAAGCGCTGGAGCATATAACGGACCTATTGAGATTGGGTTAAAAAAATGGGAAAATCATTCTCTAAATCCTTTCAATATTGAAATAGATCACTCACATAATAACCATGCAAAAAAATCTAGTTTAAAAAATAATATACGAAAAGTGGTTGGTATGTGGGAAAAATCAAAAAATGGAAGTTACAAACAAGAAGAACATTCAGTACACACAATAAATGAAGATTTGGCCGTGTGGTTTGGTAAAAAGAAAAAACCAAAAGGATCTTCTCAACCTAAAGGACCTTGGGTTGATATATGTAGAAAAGTAGATGGAAAACATCCTCCTTGTGGAAGAAGTGATACAAGTAAAGGATCCTATCCTAAATGTAGAGCCGCAGGAGTTGCCGGTAAAATGACTGATTCTCAAAAAAGATCCGCTTGCCAACAAAAAAGAAGGGCAGAAAAAAAAGATACTCAAACAGGAAAAGGTCAAAAACCAATTATGACAAGTTATAAACCAAATAAAAAATAAAATGGACAAATTAAGATTTAATCAATTATTAGAGTCAAGTATCGGTAATGTTAGACCATTACTTGTAGAACAACTTACAAAAGGAAGCGAGTTAGGGGCAATAGATTGTTACAGATTTTCAGACATAAGATCGTACATTCAATCACAATTATCAGGTACCGATTCGCAGGTACCGGCAATAGAAATAGGTCCATCAAGAGTTACTGGTGTATATAAAGAAGAATCTGATACTCCTGATAGAATTGGGGGTCTATGGAGTGTCACGGTAAAAGTAAAGAATCCCTCACAAGTTCCTGATGGAGTACTAGAGGTCCAAGATACATTTGAACTGGATTTAGTCCCTGTTAGCAGATTAAATAACCCAAACCTACCCGATTCTAAAGATATAATTATTTTACATTATGGACCGGGGGGAGTGAAACATTACTGTAAGGCACAAAATGACGCAGATCAAGATAATTTAGTTGCAACCAACCCTAAGAGTAAGGGGTAATTATTTTAATTTTATTCCAACTTTTTCTTCCAACTCTTTGTAAGAAAAAACAAAATGTTTGTAAAAATAAGCTTTTTCTTCTTCGGTCCAAGTATCAACAACCAATAAATCTTCATTAACAGATTGAATTATTTTTTCGCTACGAGTTAGTGTGTCGTAGGAAACTTGTTGGTTTAGAGAATACGCATCGCAAGAAGATTTAGTGGTTTTACAACTTACAACAGTTAATCCTAATAAGATTGATATTACAATTTTTTTCATTTTAAATTTTCGTTTTTAGTTCGTTCAACAATAGAGAGATATACTTTATCTAAAGTGTTTTTAATATTTGATTTAACCATCACTTCAGTTTTATTACGTCGTTTTTCAGTTTCCATATCATATAAATATGTTATTCTTTCATTATCACGAGTTGATAATTTCACGTCATAATGAAATACATGATTTGTAATCTCAACACGACCCCAATCTAACAAAACAAATAGATTCAATTTTTCATTAATGATGTATCTTTTTTGTGACATCGGTGCAATCATAAAATTCGAATCCTTATCAGATATCAACTTTACACAAATTTTGAAAGCTGTTTTTTCATGTAGCTCTAATTCTTCATATGTTTTTAATGTTGATGATCTTCCAGCTTTACTGAAACGAACTTTCATTCGTTTATACAATCTTATAATAAATTTTTTCATAGTTAGTTGTTTTGTTTCTAACTACAAATATAATAAATAAATTGATTAAAAAAAAAGAAAGTAAAAAAATTTTAACAATATGCTCCTGAGCATCTTTTTTTACCGTCCAATCCAGGTTGTTTTCCTTTACATACCTGAACCGCATATCCGTTTGCATATGCCGAAGGGTAAACGTCATACTTAGCCTTTGCAGCAGCTTTTCCTCTTGCACAAAGTTTAGTACCTGTTTTTTTTCTACCTTCCATCATGACCATATCTTTGTCATCTAAATTCATAGACAACTCCATACCATCTTTTTTTGATTCATTCATTAAAAAATCAAAAACTTGATCAATGTTATTTTTTGCTTCGGCAATATGATCCTGAGCCCAATCATGACCGTTTTCTAAAATTTCCTCAATCATGTCTTGATCCAAATCTAATAATAAATCACATTGTCTTCTCATTTGTTCTAAATTAGAAAAGAACATATATCTTGAAGAGTGTTTTTCCTCTTCATTGATAAGTTTATAAATAATTCTACTTATTCTATCCATGATCTATGAATTAACTCCATTTTCCCCACCTAATACAACCATGTTAAGTTGTACGACTGGATTTCCTTGATTATCTGTCCAAACAGGATGTGGGGTCTCAACTGTAAAAGTAGATCCACTACATTCAACACAAACTGTGTAATCGGTATTTGCACTATATTCTGGTAACATATTTTTTTTTATTATAAATATCTGTTAAGAATACTTTTTATTTACTATTTGGAATTTTATTTGTTTTTTGTATGTGTTGATTTCACCTGTGGAAATGACTTTCATATCAATGTAATAATCATTTGGAATTTTATCTCTAGTGTCAAACATAAAATAATACTCATCGGGTGTTCTGTTAAGTTTTGTCCATCCTTGGACTTCTACTTCTGTCTGACCTTCTCTAACATAAACTCTGTACGACGCGTCAACGTTAGGTAATTGAACGTTAGTGGTATATGCTTTTTTGATCATAACAGTAACTTTCCTCATGTCCGTATTCCAAATTTTTTCATCTTGTTTAATTCCTGAATAATCGAATCCATAAATAGAAGGTTGATTTGTTGATGTACCAATCTGAATAGATTTTTGAATTGGGTATACAACAAATTCGTTTGTTACATTTGGTAGATTGAAGTTATTTAATTTTATATTTGACCATACGTCTGTGAAACTACAAGGTGTTTTATACCCGATTAATGGTGGTATTGTTACTTCGTACACACCTTGTGTTCGTAAACAACTCAGGATGTTTGTTAGTCCGACTATTGGTTCACCTGACACATCATTTATGGTAACCAAAGGATTTTGATCAAGATTTATAGGATTACCATCTTCATATAGATATAGATAAAGTTTATTGGTTTTTCCTAAACTGAAATAATTTCTATCGTCTTGTATTAAATCATCATAATTTGTTTCTAAAAATGGCTCATAAAAAGTTTGAGTATGTCTTGAAAAAAATCCAACCGAATAACTTCCCGTGGTTCCTGTTAAGTTTTCTACCTGAGGTAGAAATGCAATACCCCAACCAACAGGGTTTATTAAACTACCTGTAATTATTGAGTTTATTTCACTTGTCATATCAAATGAAATATTTTCATCCCCAAACTCAAAATGTTGTCTGTCTAAAATAGTTATACCGGAAAAAGGAACAGGACCAAGATCTCGATTGTTATAAATACCCGGTGTTTCCCAAAAATCAATTGTGGTTGTTTGATACCAATTTGATGGTCTATCTGAAAAATTTTTATCTGTAGGTACCGTTGTTATTATATCAGCATAATCATAACCAACACCTTCATCCCAATTTTGTGGATAGTTTGGATTATTATCATAATAAGGAATTCTAAAAAGTATTAAATCAAATGATGTTGCTCTTAATCTTCCTGATGATGTTGTTGTATTAATTAAAAAATCTTTATCAAAAAAAGAAGTGTTCGTCATTTTCAAAGTATGTGTGATCGTATTCAAACAATCCGTACTTATGATCCGATTATCATACTTTTCTTTAAGTAAATCTAAATTCAAATTGAAAATAAATCTACTGAACCCTGTTGGGTCGGAAACATTCCCATTACCATAAAATAGTTCCACAACAGGATTTCTACCTGTGTTTGTAAAGCTATTTGAAATTAAAGTGTTGTTTCGATTGAAGTATGAGTTATTAATTGACATCAAGTTTTTTATTATAAATATCAATTAATTCGAATATTTTGATTGAGAATAGTGTCGGGTGCATTTAATAGTTGTTGTAATATTTCATCAGATCTTGTGCCATCCCTACCAACGGGAACTGGTGATAACCCGTGAAACGGATGTACGTGTGATAACAAATATTTTACAATTAAATTTATAAGTTTCATTAATTCATCTCCTCTAACCATAGGATCAGTGTTCGGTGTTAAATTTTCAGTAAAATTTATTTCTGGAATTCCATATAAAGTATTTGTTAGATCTACTTTATTTTTTGAGGGTATTTGTGAATTATGAGATAACAAAAACATTTTATCAGAACCAATCGTGGTATATGTTGTTGGTGTTTGAGAAAAATTTAATGGTTTAAAATTTGTGACATTTACCTTGATAGGTTTATTGGTGTTATTGTAGTCCCATACCATATTACTTCCTGCAACAGGATCAGAGGATAATAATTTTATTTTATTATAAATAAAACCAATATTTTGTATTTCTATTGGTGTAGATCCGGTTAATGATGCCATTTTTGAATAGGTGTTCGTAGTTGGCCTGAAATAAAACGGAAATTGATTTTGTAAATTATATATAGGGTAACCAGATATATTAATCACACCGTCATTCACTCCCTTGATAAAACTATTAATCAGTGCAACAGTTTCTTCAGATGTTTTCCCTATAAATTGTAAATAATATTCAGGAGCTCCTGCAATACCTGAAATATTAGTAGACAATCCAAAATCTTTGGACTCTAAAGAAATAGGATTACCCGTGAAAGGAAATGGGACATAAGATGGAACGTTTGGTAAATTATACAAATATATTGTACCTGTAAAAGAGTTTTGTTGATTATCTGGATTTATAATGTCCCAATCAATTACTTTTCTGATAGGTTTAGTGTCTATAGTAATGAATTCATCCGTAACTTCAGAACCTAACTCAGTAGATTGTCTGAAATTTGATAATTGAATAAACGCTCTTTTGTCATTTCCAATAGGGAAAATATTTGGGTTGAATGGGCTATTTGTTTTCCCACTTCTCAATAATATTTCATCTTCCTTCAATATTATATCCGTACTACCTCTACTTAATATTGCATTATCTTTTGGTTCAGGAAAAATACCATAAGAAGGAGGATTTCTATATATATTTTCTTTATTTTTCAAAGATTGATTTTGTTGGATTTGAGTACCAACGGTTGTAAATTTTTTAGATGCTTCAAAATATTCATAGTTTGTTGCCAACGGAGATGAAAACGGACCGTTAATATAGTATTGATTTTGATTATCATAACTTTTGTCTTGGTAGATAATATTGACTAATTCATTTTCTTGAGGGACATTCCAAAAATAAAAAGGGAGTAGTGGAAAAAATATTAATGGATCTTCGTCTGACCAAGCTTTGGATTCATCCCAATTTGGAATCGCATTTACAATTGCCTCATATTTTTTTATTTCAGGTCTAACCCTCAATCGACCCAAAACCATTGGGTCTTTATTGTCAATTACAACACCAGGAAATATTATTTGATTTTCATTTGTTGCCATTTCTTGTCGTATGTTCTTTTAAAATTGCGTTGTATGTGGACTCTAATTTGTCCAAATGATGAGTTAATACAATTACTTTTTGTTTTGTTGATTCAAATTCATTAGAAATAAAATCCATTGCTTTTTCCAAATCTTTGTTGGATTGGTTTTTATAATCTTCAATTATTTCAGTTATTTTTTTTACTTCTTCTTGATTCATTTTAAAGTTTTTTTCCTGTTGATGTCATTGGTAAAACTTGACCGTTTGGTAAGTAAACACCAAAATCAGTTAAAGCTTCGACCTTTCCATTTTCATCATCTTCTTTTTTTGTACCTTTCAATTGACCGAAAACAGAAACTAACCCCAAGTTAGCACTACCATCAGGCATAGGTCCAGTAGGTAATCCTAATTTTTGATATTCCTCAATTACATTAACAAATGCTCTTGACGCAGAAAACCCACCCAACAATTTTGTTGCAATTAAAAGAGGTTTTGGTATTGTATTTCCAAAAAATCCACCAACTATTTTTAATAATGCTAATATTTCATCAACAACACTTTTACACTGTCTATAATCTTTGATTAATCTTGCAACAGTTGTTAGTAACTCAATTAATCTCAGAATGACTCTCGTCCTTGTTTCGTTTTTTTCATTTGTAACATCTAAAATAAGTGCTTGAATTAGTGATTGAATGTCTGCTTTAATAATTTTAAAAAGTTCCTCAACAAAGATTGCACCTATTTCAGAAATTATATTAGAAACTAAAGTAGCCATTTTAATTGCAAATGACATAAGTGAATCAATAATGTCAAAAACTGAATTACCCAAAGCTTTTAGGAAGATTGCAATTGGTAAAATAACTTTGGGTGAAAACAAAGCGTAAAAAAGAGCTTTTGGAATTGTTTTTAAAAGGTCCTTGTCAAAACTTATCTTGATACCAAAACCATTTTCATTGTTTTGAGGTATAACAGCAGATACTGCGTTATTAATAGTTTCATCAACCGTTTGGTCAGGTACAAAAACAAATTGATTTATTGCCTCAGTAACCAAACTTGGAACCACCGGTAAAGTAACGTTATCACAATCAACAAAATTAATAATCCCTTGATGTATGTTTGATATTGTTTCTTCAATTTCACTGATATCTATACTTGTAAATTGAAAAAAAGAATCATCAAAATTATCGAGTTCAGATGTTTTTGATGCTCCCATAACATCTATTTCTTGATTTTCATCAAAACACAAACCTAACATTCTTTGAAGTATAATTTCAAATTTTTTCATGTCCCCTATTTGTAAATCTCCAGAACCTATCTGTATTTGTAAAAATCCTGTAAGAATATCCATCAAACGGGCAACAACATTATTGAAATCAAGAATATCTAAGCTGGCATAATAATCTTGTAATGCTTCTTGGATGTTATTTATACCTTGTCTCGGAATTAATTTAACTTTAAAAAAATCTCCCGCATTTCCATTTCCATCAAAGTTTGTGTACTCAATGTCAAACAAATCTTGTTTTGATGCTCCTTGATAAAATACACCGTATTCAGTAGAAAAAGGAACATTTGGTTGTTGTAATCTATTCCACAGCTCTTTGTTCATTGCAAAAGGTACGGACCCAACGTTGATGCCGTACTTTTCGTATAATATTTTATTTTCGTCGGTTGAAGGGTTTAATTTCAACATATTGAAAAGATCTACCGATCTTACTTTTATGTATAATATTTGGTTAGATTGATAAGTTTGATCTTGTCCGCATCCTATGGCATTTACCGCCTCTTTTGTTAGAATCTCAAACATTTTTGGTTTACAATTTGAAATTGTTTTAGCGAAAACTTTTTTCAAATATTCGATAGTGTTTCTTGGCTTATTGTTTGACGCGGTAGAAATATCAACCAATTCATCAATTTGTGTTTTTTGATTTCTTTGTGATCTATTTTTGTTTTTTTTTGCTTCCGAAAGAGATCTAGTGTTTTTTTTAGAATTTTTTTCTTCGTTATCTCCTTTTTTGTCCGATAACTTTCTGATGTCTTTTTTAATTTGGTTATAAGTTTTTGCAGCATTAATTTTGGTTTTAACTTCACTATAACTAAATTTTAAATCTGCCATCTTACTTATTTATTTTGTATGTTGAGCTGTTGTGGATGTCTTTTTGTAAAAGAGTTTTGAACGCATCGTCGTCCATGTCCAAATCAGAAATAGAAAAATCTTCTTCTTTTTCTGAAGTTTTCTGCCACATTTGTGATTGTAATTTTGAAAGGGTTAATTTTTTTTCAACACAATCATTTATAATTTTTTGTTGTTTTTCGATGACAGGTCCAATCAAAGTCATGTCTTCCGGTTCTTTCATCATTGTCAACATTTTGTTTTGAATCCTAATTGCGGTATTTCTTTGCTCTACAAGTTCATTATAGATCTCTTGCATCAAAGATAACATAGATTCTTTACTTAAATTGATTTGTTTTTTCTGTGGTCTAGGCATAATAAAGGTCTTTATTATTTATATATTTCAGAAATTATTTCTTGGTAAAGTTTTTTGTATTTTTTAAGAGACACTCGTATTTCTTTGGTGGACAAATTAGTCATTTCTCTTATTTCAAAAAGAATAACATTCTTGTTAAATTTGTTATTACTACTTGCATCCAAAAAAATAGAATTATAATTTTCGAATATGTCTACTAAAGCTTCTCCCAATCTATATTCTTGTTCTGTTACATTAGTTTCCTCAATCATTTCATTTAATTTACTCAAAAACTTTTTAATAACTTCTTCAGTAGACACAACATCATTATCGATGTGGTATATCATATCTGGAGTATTTAATAAATCCGAGGAAATATCTTCATAGGATATTTTCCGATTCATTTCTTTTTGATCTTTAAGAATTTGACCCATAAGATAGTTTTTACAAATGGTGCCAAAGTAAGAATATGCCTTCTTTTCTTTGGCCGGTTTAAACTTGTCAATTTTGGTCATTAAAAACGAATGTGTATCGATATGAATTTCATCAAAATTCATATCCTTTCTGTATAACTTATATCGTCGTATAATTGACGATATCATTTTATCTAAAGGGTCTTTTAGAAATTCATTATAGATCTTATTTTTTTCATCGAAAGTAGTTGCCGATAGATATAATCTTACGGCAACTTCCTCTCGGTCATCAAAATATTTGTTTTCTTTAGCTTTTCTCCCTTTCTTTTTCTTTTCACTCGGTTGATCTTGTATGTTAGTTTCTAAAATCATTAAACCTCTTGGGGTTCATAATTTATTTCTCTAAGATTTGTGTAGAAATATTCTTTCTTTGCAGATTCAACCCAGAATTTAACTTCATTTGGAGTTAACTTATTTTCCCCATTTTTGTAATTCCAAAAAATAGATCCTTCTCTCATGTTTGTGTGTTTGTATCCAATTTTAGGTATAGTTAATACTTTATGACCGTTTGTCAACCTTAATAAGAATTCATAACCAAAAGTAAGTTTAATATTTCCTTTCAACCCACCTATATTTTCGAAAACATTTTTTTTAATTACCATTCCAGAAATTTGGAAATTTTGATAATTCAAAAGAGTTTCTGTTGATAGATACCCCATTTCTTGCGAAATGTTGGATGCAAATGTTGCCTCATTTGTAAAACCAACAAAAACACCCATGTCATTAGTATCAACAACAATTGGTAAGAATGCGCTTATATCATTATAAATATCTGAATACTTATGAACATTCCTAAACCAAATATTGGAATACTCATCATCAAATTCATAAAAAGAAACAAAATCAGAAGTCGCAATTTTTACTCCTTGATTAATTTGGTTGCAGAAATTCGGTTCTTTGGTCCACAATTCTTTAATCACATTTATATTTCCGAAATCGTAAGAATTTAAAAAATTAACTAATTCGGTTTCATCTGTGTGAACTATAACTAATTCATTGTATTGATCTGTCTGTGCTGATAATGACACAATACATTTGTCAAAATACTCTTTAAATGTTGTTGGTTTACCAGACCTAATTGGTAAAATAACTGATATTGATTTTTTTTGTTCCATTATTCTTCTATTGTTTGAAATTTATTTAATTGTGATTCGAAGTTTGTAGTTCTTGTTGCAAAAATTTCTGTGAATAATTTTTCTACCTCTTCTACAAAATTTTCTTTTGTTTGTTGTTTTTTAATTGTCTTTTCCATTTCAGAATATAAATCAGGGCTAATGTTGTCTTCTAGCCAATTCTGAATGAAATCCGCTAAAACGTCAACAATCATTAGTTGGTTATTTACCCATATACCATTGTTTTCGTTCATCCAATCGGGAACTAAATTTGGTGTCAATCCTACAACAGGAACACCCATATTAAATGACTCAAGAGGGAATGTACCAAAACCACTAATTTCGTCTACCCATACTGAAACAAAACTTTCTTTCATTCCATCAGCAAATTCTTTTTCTGAAAGACCTCTTAGGTCTCTGAAAGTAATCCATCGATATTGCGGGTATTTTGAATAAAAAGTTTTAACTAAATTAGTTGTATCTCTTTGATCTCTAGTGTGGATTGTTACAATTGTTTTTGGAGGCATAGTTTGCTTTTCAAAAGTTTCAGAAATGTATGGTCTAATTACATCATAAGATAAGTTTCTTACAACTGATTGGATATATTCTTTTTGTTTTTCACTTGTTGTAATACATTTAAAGAATCCTAAAAGTGACCAACTTTGTCCTGGATTTAAAGTTTCGAAAATGTAATCATAGGACTGACAAAGTACTATTTTTCCACATGGTAAATTCATTATTTGATCCATAACAAAACCATAGATTTCAGGTACAATAATTAAATCATCAGGGGATACTTCTAAGTTAGTACCCTCAATAGCTGAATGAGGTAATTCGTCCATGTAACTTTGACCTAACCAATTTGAAACCCCGAAATAATCAGGTTTTTCGTGTAACATTGTGGGATTATATCCTTTGTCTTTTAACGCCATAGCCATTTGATAAATGTAACGTAAGGATGCTTTTGCATTCCCTTTTGTGTCTTGCACAATGAAATAAATTCTTGATTGTTTATTTTTCATTCTCAAGATTGAATCTTCTAATTTTTTGATTTGATTGTTATCCATAAAATTTAATATTTATTTATTATTTTTTTATTTAGTAATGTATTAAACGCAAGTTTAAAAGACGGTGTTAATGCGGATGATTTTAAACCTAGAGTGTCATCTATGTTTTCCGCTTCAGTTAAAATTGTTTCTAACATAAATTTAACTGTTTCATATTTAATTAAATGAATTTGAGTATCCCCTGTTGTTTCCTTTAATTCGCATTCATCAACTATTTTATCTAAGTCGATGTAGTAGTTTTCATTAAAAATTGTAAACATTAGTAATTTCTTCTATTGTTTTTTCTAAATCTGATAAACTTTCAATTTCAAATTCAGAACTCACATGTTTATTGTAATCAGTTTTGAATTTAATCAAAACTTTTCCGTTTGGTTTGTTTAATAATAAATCAGGATTAGCCGTAAGTAAAATGTCAATTTTGTCCCACATCAATTTTTTTGTTACTTGACTATAAAAAAATACTTCCTCAACAAGACAACCGAACTTGGAAAGAAAAAATAAAGAAGATGGTTTAGATCTTCCGATCTCATCTGATACTATTTTAATTTCAAAATTATCTCTATGTTTATAATAAAATTCATTTAAAATCAAAAAAGTGTTCATTTCCGTAGATTGGGCATGCCCAAATAATTCCATGGTATATTCCTCATACATAAAAGAGTACAAATCATCTTTAGTCGGAAAAGTAAAATGATCAAGTAAATCTAGAGAAATTACTTCACTTGTTATTTCGTATTTGAACTTTGTTGTCGATATCGCTTCATCTAAATTACCATCATTATCTATGTTGTAAATTTGATTTTGTGAGTCAACATCTTGGGACTCAATCAAATTTTTTTCATAGAGTTGTTTAAACTTTGAAATAGTATCCCTCAAAACCCCATTAATTTCTATACCAAGTTTCATATTTTACTCGTCGTATTTTTTCAGAATTTTAGTTATCAAAGGATTCCTAACCACATCATTTTGATTAAATTCAAAAGTTGAAATGTCATTCATAAAATTAAATCTTGTTATTGCATCGTATAAACCAGATTGTTTTATATCTTTATATCTGTCAGTTTGTTCTAAATCTCCTGAAATAAAGAATTTACTGTTGAACCCAATTCTTGTTAGTAATAACTTCATTTGATTCGGAGTTGAGTTTTGAGCTTCCTCAAAAATTAAAATTGAATTATCAATATTCATACCTCTCATATACGCTAATGCAAACACCTCAACCACTTCAATATCTTTTAATTTTTCTCTTGCTTCCTTACCGATAATTTTGTTTAGAAGATAATATGACGGGAAGATATATGGGTCTAATTTTTCTTCCAAGTTTCCTGGTAGTGCTCCTAATTTTTCTTCCGCCTCTACGGCTGGTCTAACAATAATTATTTTTTCATAACCATTTGATGCATCTGTCAATAAATCAACAGCGGCTTTCATTGCAATATAACTTTTACCAACACCAGCTGGACCCGAACATATAGTAATCTGATTACTAATTAGTTTTTGATAGTACTCTCTTTGATTGTTTGTAAGAAATTTATTTTTTTGTTTCTTTTTAATTATGGAATTTATGAGGTCTTTTTTTGTTTGATGACTAATTTGATTTTCCTCATTGGCAACTTTTTTTCTATTCATCTAATAAAGGTTAAGTTTTATTTTTTATAACTTAAAATAAAAATTTGAAAAGAAAATCTTTTTATCCTTCATACATTACCTCCACCAAATTGTGGGACGTAAATTAAAATTTCATTTATGTATTTTTTTTTGGGTATTGTATCCCATAATTTTTTTACCACTCGAAAATCCGAACATTTCCATGAATCCCAATTCGCAAAACTTTTGTACTTATTGTGAAATGTAAAACAAGGAGATCCTATAAAATTTTTCACAGGACCATTTCTTATGTCGTTTTTCTTTGGTACTACAAATCCATTGGAAAATTTCATAGCCCAAATTATTAAAGTGTCTTCATCTGAATTTTGTATTTCATTAGAAATTATTTGAAGGGAATTTTCAGAAATAAATTTATCGTCATCGTCAAGATACATTATCCATCCGTCATTAACTTTTTCTTGTAGAAAATTTATATATAAATTATATGGGGCAAAAGGACCGGTTTTTGGATCTTTACTAATTGGTTCAGATAATAATTTTTATTTATCAATCAAATAAGAATTTTTTATTTTTAGTTCCTCGACATATTTGAGTGTCTCATTGTTATCAGAGCAAACCAAGTGGTTAAAATCTGAACATGATTGTGATTTTAAATTTTCAATTAACTCTGTGAAAGATTTTTTTCTATTTGAGGTTCTTGTCAAAATATTTATCATCAAGCTAGCGGAATTAATTTATCTTTTATTTTTTCAAAATTTTTAATGGCAAAAGGTACTAAATTATTTACGTAATCAACATGTAATTTTTTTAATTTTGTATCTTCTAAATCTCTTGTTTTGGATTCATAATGATATGCAACACAATTACTACACGTAAAATTTTTAAAACCATTCATTAAAACAGTTGCATTCAATTCAACATCTTCGAAACAAGAGGTGTAATTTTGATTAAACATTCCTGAATTTATAAAAACATTTTTTCGAATCATAAGTAACGCTGCGGTGTTTCCAAAACTTTCTTTTGTTGACAAACTGTAATTATAATAAGACCTAATACTATGATGACCCACACCTAATTGGTTAGTGTTTTTATGAACTCCCATAAATATTCCATCATGTTGAACAGTGTTGTCTTCGAAATGTAAACGAGCACCGACAGTTCCGGCTTTCACATTATTTTCAAATACAGATAACATTCCTGTGACAACATCATTCAAAATAACGACATCATTATTGCAAAAAAGTAAAAATGTGTAATCATCATTAACGTGACTTTTAACCACATGATTATTTATTTTTGAAAAATTATAATAATCGTACTCAATGAACTTTACGTTTATTTTGTTTGTCAAATAATCTGTTATTTCTTTTTTTTCTTTTTTTGTTGATCCAGTATCGGCAACAAAAATATCAAAAACAGCACTGTCACAATTTTTGTAAAAAGAATCAATACAATTTTTTAAAAGATCTACGTTACCTTTAGTTGGTATAATAATAGCAACTTTACCAAATTTTTTAAACTTTTTAGTTTTTATTTCGGGTACATATATGGATTCAGGTTTTAAATCCAATGGTAAAAATTTACCAAACTTATTCAGAAACTCTTCTTTTGTTTCATAAAATTCTTTGTTGGGCTCACCTATAGAGTTATGTGTAATGTCAAATGAAAAAGTAACACCAATTTTAACACCTTCTAAATAATTTGATAAAGAAAAACAATGGTCGTAAAAATGGAATCTACCTATTGTTTCATCAAATAAATGTTTTATTTTATTTTTATTAAATGATATAAATAACCCATCCACGGTAACAACAGGAACAACAAAAGGAAATTTCGCCGAATATTTATTTAACCATTTTTTATTTTTTTCAGGATTGTGATAAACATGACCAACCATTGTCTCTGACATTTTTTCCCAATAGATTCCTGAAGATGATAAATAAGAAGACCCCGCTTTACCAATTACACCAAATTCGGGGTAATTAGAAAAATCATTCAAAAGTTTTTCACCCCAGTTTTTTTCTAACTTTATATCGTTGTGACAACAAACAACTATTTCGTATTTCGATTCTGTTATCCCACTATTATAAACCTCTGCAAGCGAAAATTCATTGTTATTGAGATACTCCAAAATCTGTATATCTTTTATTCCTACGGTAGACAAAAGATGTGACCTAAAATTTTTATTGTATTCTTGATCTTTGTGTGTTGAGTAAATTATTGTAATCATTTTAATTTATCTAAAAAACCTTCATTGTCATCGTATAATCTATTGATCTCTTGTTCGCCAGTAAAATAATGCCAACTCAAATTCATTTTTATATTTTCTTCAGATAATCTTTCTGCGAATTTTTTATACCTGTCAATTGTATGTCTTTTTCCCAAAAATTTATAGTGAAACATATCATAATTTTCACAAAATTTTAAGACACCAACTGGATTAGATTTGTGACAACCATAATTGTAGTTTATTTCTTCAATTTTTTTTCTATTAAAAAGTAAAATTTTATCATAGTTTTCATCATGCCATCCATAAGATATATTTTCTAAATCATCATCATTAAAATTCATTAAATTATATCCATTGAATTTAAAAATAGTACATTCATTTTTTTCTTCTTTTTTCAATTGTTCTTCGTTAATTTGAATTAACTCATCACAATCACATACAACTACCCATTCAGTTTCAGAATCTTTCCAACAACTATTTTTTATCTCGATAAGTTTTATATCTGAAAATTTATTATTAGTATCATAAAATATAACTGTACACCCAAATGATTTTGCAATCTCTACAGTTTTATCTGTTGAATAATTATCAAATATTACAATTTTACAGTTTGGGAAATTTTTTCTATAATGATTTATAAAAAATTCAATAATTAATTCTTCGTTATATGTAATTGTATAAACTGTAACCATTTGATTTTAAATTAAACCTGTACTACCAAATCCATTTTCGTTTCTTTCTTTATTCTGTATAACACCGACCTCAACCAAATTTATCCATTTACCACAAACAACAGGACAGAGTACTGCTTGGGCAATTTTTTGCCCTTTTTTTATTGTGATTGGTAACTCTGAAGTATTAAACAATATTACACGTAGTTCGCCTGTGTATCCTTGATTAACCGTACCAGGTGAGTTCAAAACAATTATACCATCTTTAAGGGCTAAACCACTTTTGGACCTCACTTGAATTTCGTAATGATTTGGTATGTTAAGTTTAATTCCTGTTGAAAATATATCTCTACCAAAAGGCTTTAATGTTTTTTCTTCCACACTATATAAATCAAATCCCGAATCAGTGTCGTATGCATAATTTAAACTCTTCACCTCATCTTCCATTTTGACATATGAAACTTCTAATTTTTGGACTTCGCCGTTTAATACCTCATTTAACATACTCATATCTAATCCAAAATTTTCCATGATAAGATCGTAGTCAATCTCATCTTCTTCGTTAAAAATTTCATTTAACATTTTTTCATTTTCGTTTTGTTCCATAATTTTTTATTTTAAACTTTTTAATTTCATTATTGCCTCAATTAAAACCTCAACATCTTTTTCACAATATTCTGAAATCTCTTTTAATTTATTACAAGACCAATATAAATCATGGACCATACTACCATTAACCTCACCGTCTTTTGGTGTGGGTATGTCTAAACAAGCACACATCAAATCTAAAGAACCGATTGCGGTATATGCACCATATTGCCATATTTCTTTTGTATCAATTGCCTTAACCTCCCATGGTTTAGTATCATAAGACGGAAGTATTTTTGAGGGCATGATTCCATTAATGATCATTCGTTTTGCTAACATTGGGATGTCAAAATTTTTGAGGTTGTGGCCACACAAATAAAAATCTAATTTCTGACAACGATTTAATAAATTTCTAACTTCAGTAAGAAGTTTATACTCATCGTCACTTGAAAAAGTTTGTTTTTTTGTTTCGCCATTCTCCAAAACAAATGCCATAGAAACACAAACAATTTTTGCAAATTCAGGAACAAGTGCGGCTCGTTTTTTAAAAACAAGATCCATATGTTCTTCAGTTGTTTTATCAATCCCCAACTCTTTGTCCTCAGGAAATCTTTTTAAAAACCAATCAAAATATTTGTCAAATTGTTCGGCAACTCGTGGGTTTGAATTTATACAAGTTTGATAGTCGGCACAACCACCAACCGTTTCAATGTCAATAAATAAAATTTTTTGTAGTGGGATATTAATCATTTTTTATATTTTTTAATATATCAGGGTTTTGTTTTACTGTTTGTATTGTGATTAGATCTTTAATTTTTGTTGTTGACCAATTATGAGATCTTGTTGTGTAAACAACATCAATTGGTAAATGATCTCCAGTAAAACGTTTACCGATATAATCATCACCTAATATTCTAACATCAGGTCTATAAAATTCTATCAATCTTAATAAATCTGTTTCGTCATCATAACAAACAACTTCATCAATATATTTTATTGCCATTAATGTTTTGTATCTTTCATAAAGAGGAACAACTGGTTTATACTTTGTGTTTCTTGTTTCAGAAGGATCTCTTTGTAAAAAAACCATAAAGTAATCACAATTTTCTTTTGCTGCTTCAAAGGTATAAATGTAACCTGGGTGTAATAAGTCAAAGTTACCTGCAGTAAATCCTATTTTTCCTTTTTTTAAGTCCATATTTAATTTATTAATGATTTATAAAACTCAGATCTGAGTTTTGATACGTTATTTAAATCGTATTTATCTTTTACGGTTTCGTATAGTTTTTGACCTAAATCATAAACTAATGATCTATTTTCATTTAATTTCTTTACAAATTTAGACCAATCACTGTGATTTCTTGCTTCATCAACTAACAATGCGTTACCCTCCACAAATTTACCATTTTCTAATGAATGTTTTAAATCAATGGTATATGGGCCAACTTTTGATGCAATTAATGCTTTTTTATAGAATCCCGCCTCAATAACTTTAAGTTGTGATTTCATCCTATTAAAAATGTGATTTTTTATAGGTGCTAAAGAAACGTCAAATTTGGAATAGTTTCTTGCATATTCATTGACAGGTCTTGTCCAAACTCTAACGTAGTTTTCCTTTTCTAAATCTAAAAAATTACCATCCTCAAACTTACCAAGAAATTTTTTGTAGTCATCTGAAACAATTTTATAATTGTCAGTGAAAATTTTTTCGTAATTGACCCAAACCGTTTCTTCAGGTTTTATTGGTCTTTGTTTTTTTTCACCTGTATTTGGATTAATTTCAGTAACAACTCCTCTTGTGTCAAAGCCACAAATATAATATTGTAGGTCCTTTTGAATTGGTAACAATTTTGGAACCATAGAATCTAACAACTTTAAATCATGTAAGTGTGACGATCCCCCAAGCCAACCAACTCTTAATTTTTCGGACTGAGTCGTTGGTTCGTTGAATTGAGGGTCGTTTGGATCTATTGCATTTGGAAGAGCCAAAACATTTTTGTTTAATTTTCTGATTTCTGTTGCAAATATTTCAGTAGTTGTAGTAACGTAACTTGCCTCCCTAAGATTATTTTTTATTCCTTCATGTACTTTTCCTTGGACTATCAAATTATGAATAGGATGCTCTTTAGTTGGTAGCCAATAATCATCAATATCAAAAATAACTATCAAACCCATGTTTTTAAGTTTTTTAGTAATTTCAACAGATTTTTGGTAATCTTGACCAATAGTCCTATGTACATGAACTATTTGATATTTTTTCCAATAGTTATCATCATCCAATCTTGGTTGATAATCAATATCTACATGAAAATCGTTTGGATAATTTATTTGTAAATTTACGTGAGGATCTACTGATCTGAATTTACCTACACCCGATTGGTCGGATGGTAATACTAATACATTTATTTTTGACATATATTTCTGTGTAATTACAGAAATGATAAACTTATATTCTTAATAAGTCAATTAACTTATTTTTCTAATTTTTGTAAGTTTACCTTCAAAAATGTGTTGACCCACTCTGAATTTAAAAACCTCATTTGATTTTTTTTCGGACTCAGTAAGTAATCCATTTTCAGACAAAACTTCTGTGACAACTTCCTTTAGCATTTTTCTCAATTGGGTTGAGTTGGTTAAATTTACATTTGTAGTTGTTTCATTAACAATAGGTCTTTTTATGTCAGTACCTGTACTTTTTCCGCTAGCGTCAACATTCATCAATCGAGAAGCTTTTTCTATCAAATCTTCAGACAAAACTGAAGACCCATTCATACTATTAGGTTGTTGTATAGGGTATTCCAACATTAATCTTTTTATTTCTTCAGGTAGTTTTGAATTAATAATTCTATCTTCAGTTGGTGCCTCAGATACAATTGGCCTGTGAACAGGGGATTCTGACATAAAATCATCAGGAATATTATATTTTGCGTTCACAGGTTGAAAGTCCTCAACCAGCGGTGCTCCTGTCATTTTGTTTGTATTTTTTGACATACCATTATGTTTATCCATGATTTTTTTAGAAATCATTAATTTTTGCATAAAATCATTTTCTACTGACATAATATTTAATTTAATCGTATTTTGCGTTTATAATAACTCTTGTCATACTTTTATCGCCCAAAGGATTGTAGTTTGGTCTTGGAGTGTCAAATGTCTCAAGTGTCGGTTTAAAAGATAATATTTTATCAATTCTAAACAATCGCCAACTAGGGAGAGGTTTTTTTCCCAAATAACCTCTATGTGATGACCCTTCATAATCCCACGCCCTCAAGACAGGATTTCCTTTTTTACTGTACCCAAAACACACAGGTTCAATCATCCTCAATCCTTTACCGCCTGGCTCATCACCATCGTAATAAATTATGACTTTTTTTCTTTTCTTTATAGCATCCACCACTGTTGAGATAGCCGCTACCTCAACAATAAGATTCTTTAAAGAATTGTAAAGTTTCATTAAACAGGTGTAGTATATGGGTTTTGAGGTTGATATTTGTTAAATTTTACTTCTGACACTCTTTCGGCAATATCTGTTGATGATCCCCCTTTTGTGCTATCTAAAAATATCCCCGTACCTTTACCATAAACGTCCCCATCACTTATTGCGTCAGGGTTAACAGACGAATATCTATTTGTTTCTTTATAGTCATTTTTAGGGATTAATTTTTTTCTTTCTATGTCCGCATACAGAGACATTCTGTTTTCTGGTTGCGAAAAATCTAATGGTTCTAAACTTGGCATTTTAATTTAATTTTTTAATTAATTTGTTTATTCTTATGACTGATTCTGTGATTTTTAATTGATCAATAGACCCATAATGATTTTTAGATGGGTTATCAAAATCAACTAACCAACCAAGATCCTTCAAAGTGTTTGCATTTACATTATCATCATACAATGGTTCTTTATATTCATGATCTATTTTTTTTTGTGAACTATCTCCGTTTCTCATAGAGTCCAAAGTTTGATCTACCCAAGTCCTCATATAATCACCACCATTTAATATGAATGGATTGTCTTTTTTATCTCCCCCGTAGTTATCAAAAAAATTTTTTATTCTACCTAATTGTTGATAGGTGACATATCCATTTTTTCTTAACTCTTCATTCCTTCTATGACCCTCAGTGTTTTGATCTGAGTTTGGAACATTTTGGAAGCAAACGGTAAGATTATCTAATATTTCTTTGGGCAAATAAATTACTTCACCATATAAATCTTTATTCACTTTTTTTTAATATGTTAATTAATTTATTTTTATCAATACCTTCTTTATCTGCAATTTTTGAAATGCTTTTTAAATTTTTTTCTAATATTTTAAAAATTGTTGATGAGTCGTCATCGTTTGTTTTTTTTGAAACTTCTTTGGTTTGTGTTTTTTTTGATAACAATATCTCGTCAATCATTTTTTCCATTTTTCCACTACCAAACTCTGTTAATCTTTTTTTAACAAAACAATTTTTACATTTACCTCGTCGTTTTAAATTTTTTAAACTATTATCTAAATTTCTATCAAACCCTAATTGATTCAATCGTCCTTTTCTTTCGTCAGGTTCTTTAACACCTAATTTTTTTAAAATTTTATTTGCTTGACTATAGTTTTTTGCGTTTTTAGTTTCTTGTCCGCCAAACCAATCTGTTTGATCTATCTCATCAATCACATTTTCTTTTTCTTCTTCTGATTCTCCATAATATACACGAATAAAAGGAAATTGACTTGCTCTTGCCATTTTTACTGTTTGATCTTGAGTTTTTCTTGGATGCAAATCTAATTTCAAAATTGGAATATTAGACCCTAATAAATTCCCAGTGTCATCGACTAACTCATCAAGTTCACCGTCTACTTTTTCTTTTTTTTCAGGTCCTTTTATATTTGACTTAAATTCATTAAAAAAATTAAATCTTAAATTTTTACCAGGTATTACTTTTGTCAACATTTTGGGAATAGAAGAAACCATATCTTTTGATAAACCCTTCAGAAATGTTATTTCTTCTTTGGACAAATCAATTTCTTTATCTTTCAAGTATTGTTTTGAAGATTTTATAATTAATTTTACCAATTTGTTTTTGGTTATCATAGAATTATTGTCTTTTACCATCGGTGCATTTTTTCTATAAATACTTCGGTATGCCGTATTTATTATTAAAAAGGAATGTCATATCAAAATATAAATCAATACGTTTATCAAAAATATAGATTAAATCTCATCTATGATGGACAAGATATGTCGTTAGCATCAGACGAAAAAGATTTTAATGAAGAAGTGGTTTTTTCTCCTTATTTGATTGCACAAACTTATGGAAAAAAATTACCAATAAGTTTTGATACCAATAATGACAATTCTGCACAAAATATACCTTTATATTATAAAGAGTATAACTACAACAATATTGTTGTATCAGAAAATTTTTATGAAATTGACAAACCATGTTTTAGTGCTGATTCTGTTTGTGACATTGGGTTAACATCGATTGATAATGGATTAGTCAATCAAATGACAGGAGAAACTATTTTTTTTACAAATGGTTTATTTGCTGATTCGGTAAAATTCAATAGGTTGTATTATGATAGAAGATTAAAATTATTTCAAGTAACTGGGTACACTTCACAAAATCATGTTTTTTCAGGAAGACCAAAAAATACTTTATATGAAATGGTCTCGAAGGAAAATCCTTTGTTTGGTCGATACGTTGAGCTTTATGGTGGTTTTTATCAAGGATTTTACAAGTTGTTTGGATATGACTACGAAATATTACCTGAGAGGATGAATAAGGGATGGTCGGTAGAAATGATGATCAAACCAAGATTGGTAAATGAATTTTTTCCAAACTCTGGAGAAACTACTTTGAACTCTATTTACCCAAACAACAAAAACACCTTTTTCTATTTCGGTTCAAGATCCGAAAATAAATTTTATCACCATGCTGACGGATCTCCAAAATGTTTAACAGGATACACAAGAGTTACAACTCCTTTAGCTAATTGCATACAAACATGTGCTTGTTGTGATTACAACATAACAAATAGTAGATGTGTTTATGTTTACCCACCAAGATCAAAAAATAATCAACATGACCCACGTGTTAATTATGGTTGTAATATTTGTAACGGTAGTAAAGATATAAATTTAACTTGTGGATGTAGTTGTGGTCAAGAACCTTGCGAAACTTGTGGTTGGGAATGCCAATATCACACTTGTGGATCAATTATATACCTAACCCCAACACCAACACCCACACCGACCCCAACTCCAAATTGCGAACATCCAAAACCAACATGTACTCCTTCTTGTACAAAATGTAACGAATGTAATGATTGTTATCCTGCATGTACCCCAACAGGATTCACATCAATAGAGGATACTTGTGAAAAAGACCCTAAGATGGACATTTTATCTAACAACATTTCGTTTAGATTATGCGGAGACCCAAAAAATCCAAGTATTGGGGTAAGAGTTTTAAAAATTACCGGGTCTTGTGAAACGACTGGTACTTGTACAACTGGCTTGACTTTTGTGACAGGTTATACAATACAGGACATTTGTACCGATCCAATATACCCAAGATGTGAAATGGAATGTCCCGAGTGGTTAGATTTGGAACATTGGATACAATTAGATTTTGTATGGGAACGATATACTTATTTTGACTTATGTGATTTATTTTATTTTGGAGGTTTGGGGGATATAACAAAAGTAGAGTATTTAGATTCCTTGGCAAATAGTGCTGTAAATTTAATAGAACCCCCAATTACAACTAGAAAAGAAATGGCAAAAACTGTTGAGATAGTTAGATTAAACGATAGGTGGTTAGATGATGAAAAATATAGAAGAGGTAGATTAAAAATTTATGTTAATGGAAAAATATTTTATGTAATAAATGATTTTGAAGAGGTAATACCGAGAGCTTTAGATACCGATAAAGAAAAACAAATTGGAGTTCCTTTCAATATTTCGTGGGGTGGAGGAACACAGGGACTACATGAAAATTTAACATTTTCGTCTTGTACAGGATTAACTTCCAATTACATACAAGATCCGGAATGTTTCCCAAATAATATATTAAGTGGGACCACATTTTCTGCACTAACAACAAACATACTTTTAGAAAAATATTTTGCAGGAACTTTTGAAGGTGGGATAAGTCAATTCAGAATGTACGTTGAGCCATTGTCTTCTGACGAAGTGAAACATAATTTTAAGATTTTAAAAAATAAATTCAGATTATTTGATTCAGATTGTCCAAATTGCGATCCAAAAGAATGTCTACCAAATGATCTAACATATGTTATTAACAATTCGGTCACAACAACAACAACAATTTTATTATGAGTTTAAGTGTTACAATAGAAAGTTTAAATTATGATGGAGAAGAGGCCCAAGTTCTTTTTAAACCAGATAATAGTAATGATGTTATCAATTTGGGAAATGTAGTTTTACCTTTTATTTTTTATCCAAGTTTATTGATACCACCAAGAGAAATTTATGGCTCATATACTGTTGTAGTAGATTCCACAAATTGCAGACCAAACTGTGTCAATATGTTAAATATACCAAGACCTACCCCAACACCAACACCATCCGTTACTCCAACTAAAACGCCGACACCAACACCAACCAAAACGCCGACACCAACACCAACTTTTAATCCTTGTAAAGTTTTGACACCAACTCCTACCACAACACCAACACCAACTACTACAACAACAAATACACCAACCCCAAGCGCAACCTGTACTAACCCTTGTGGATGCCCAAAACCAAAACCCTCATTAACACCAACTAAAACGCCAACACCAACACCTACGAAAAACAACTCTGCTTGTTGATATTTATAAAATATGGCAACTCAAGTTCAAATTTTATCCTCAACAGGAATTTCACCATACATAGTTAAGGTCTGTGATATAACGGACACATTCTGTTATACAGTTGGTACAGGAATAACTTTTCCATACACATTTTTTCCTCCACCACCTTTAAACAACGTTTCTAAGTTTTTAGTTAAAATCCAAGACAATAAAGGTTGCGAGGTTTTTCATTCAATAGAATGTGACCCTAATCTCGGAAAAATTTTCCAAGACGGAGAGATTTTTATTTTTATGGACTCAAACGACTACATATTTGAAGACCAATAATATTTATTGAATAATGATGGCTTACGAAAGACTGACCGACCGACAACTTGCCGCAGGAGTAAATCTAACGGATTTAATACATATTGTGGATCCTACGGATACATCACAAAACCCTGCAGGGTCTTCTTACAAAGCAACCTTGTCTCAAGTTGCCACGTTAATTGCAACGGTTGGTACCTCAGGAACATCAGGAACAAATGGAACAAACGGTACTAATGGAACTAGTGGTACAAGTGGGGCATCGGGATCAAGTGGTGCTTCAGGAACGAGTGGTTCATCGGGTACTAATGGGACAAACGGTTCTTCGGGTTCTTCAGGAATATCTGGCTCTTCAGGAACCTCAGGGTCAAACGGAACTTCAGGAACTAACGGATCTTCAGGTACAAATGGAACCTCTGGTGTCAATGGAACTTCCGGAACAAATGGTACATCAGGTACTAATGGTACAAACGGTTCTAGTGGATCAAGTGGATCAAGTGGATCAAGTGGATCAAGTGGTGTTTCGGGTTCTTCAGGAACTTCGGGAACAAATGGTACATCAGGGACTAACGGTACTTCAGGATCAAACGGAACTTCAGGCACAAGCGGAACTAACGGCACAAATGGATCGAGTGGAACATCTGGTACAAGCGGAACTTCAGGAACTTCAGGTATAAATGGGACTTCAGGCACTGATGGAACATCAGGGACAAATGGGACAAATGGAACATCAGGGACAAATGGGACAAATGGAACATCAGGGACAAATGGGACAAATGGAACATCAGGGACTAACGGTACGAATGGAACAAGTGGTACAAACGGCACTTCGGGTACAAATGGAACCAATGGTTCTTCAGGCACTAATGGAACATCGGGAACGAACGGTACAAATGGAACGTCGGGAACTAATGGAACAAGTGGAACAAATGGTACCAATGGTACTTCAGGGACTAATGGGACTAGCGGAACATCGGGAACGAACGGTACATCAGGTACTAATGGCACTAATGGAACCTCAGGAACGAATGGTACTAATGGAACTAGCGGTACTAATGGAACGTCAGGAACCAATGGTACGTCAGGTACCAATGGAACAAACGGGACTTCAGGAACCAATGGGACTAGTGGTACGAATGGAACTTCAGGAACTAATGGAACAAATGGTACGAGCGGGACCAACGGGACTAGCGGTACGAATGGAACCAATGGAACTTCTGGAACGAATGGTACAAACGGAACATCAGGGACAAACGGTACTAGCGGTACGAATGGAACTAATGGGACTAGCGGAACCAATGGTACAAACGGTACTTCGGGTACAAACGGAACTAACGGCACATCAGGCACTAATGGAACAAATGGAACTTCAGGTACAAATGGTACGAGTGGGACCAATGGTACAAGCGGTACTAACGGAACAAGTGGTACTAACGGAACAAGTGGTTCTAGCGGGACCAATGGGACCTCGGGTACAAGTGGAACTAACGGGACGAATGGTACAAGTGGAACTAATGGTACGAATGGTACAAGTGGAACTAACGGGACGAATGGTACATCAGGGACAAACGGAACTTCAGGTACAAATGGTACAAGTGGTTTAAGTGGGGTTAATGGATCTTCAGGGACCAACGGTACGTCAGGTACAAATGGGACAAATGGAACCTCAGGAACTAACGGAACAAATGGTACTTCAGGAACTAATGGTACCAACGGAACATCGGGGACTAATGGAACCTCAGGGACTAATGGAACGAACGGGACTTCAGGTACAAACGGAACAAATGGCACATCAGGTACTAACGGAACATCGGGAACGAACGGTACAAATGGAACGTCAGGAACTAATGGGACATCAGGTACTAACGGAACAAACGGCTCAAGCGGAACTGATGGAACATCTGGTACAAACGGAACTTCGGGAACAAACGGTACATCAGGAACTAATGGAACCAACGGTACATCGGGTACAAACGGAACTAATGGGACTTCAGGGACTAATGGAACTAACGGTACTAGCGGAACGAACGGGACTTCAGGAACTAATGGTACAAATGGATCAAGTGGAACAAACGGAACTAGTGGTACAAATGGTACATCAGGAACTAATGGAACTAATGGAACAAGTGGCACTAACGGAATTTCAGGTACTAACGGAACCAATGGTACAAGTGGAACTAATGGTACAGATGGTACTAGCGGAACGTCGGGTACAAACGGAACTAATGGTACGAGCGGTACCAATGGAACTAACGGAACGAATGGAACATCAGGTACTAACGGAACGAATGGCACTAGCGGAACAAATGGAACTTCTGGTACAAATGGTACAAGTGGAACGAATGGAACATCAGGAACTAATGGTACGAATGGGACTTCAGGAACAAATGGTACTAATGGGACAAATGGTACAAGTGGTACTAACGGTACAAATGGTACATCAGGAACTAATGGAACCAACGGTTCAAGTGGAACGAATGGTACAAATGGAACTAGTGGTACAAATGGAACCTCAGGAACAAATGGAACTAACGGCACAAGTGGAACAAATGGAACAAATGGTTCAAGCGGCACCAACGGTACAAATGGTAGTAACGGTACAAGTGGTACGAATGGAACTAACGGGACATCAGGAACAAATGGAACAAACGGTACTAATGGCACAAGTGGAACCAATGGAACATCGGGAACAAATGGTACATCAGGAACTAATGGTACGAATGGTTCAAGCGGAACTAATGGAACTAGCGGTACTAATGGAACTTCAGGAACAAACGGTACTAACGGAACAAGTGGTACAAGTGGAACAAATGGAACAAGTGGAACAAATGGTACGAATGGTACTTCGGGGACTAATGGAACTTCAGGTACAAACGGAACAAACGGTACTAGCGGGACAAATGGCACAAGTGGAACTAATGGGACAAATGGTTCAAGTGGTACTAACGGGACTTCAGGGACTAATGGAACTAGTGGAACAAGTGGTTCGTCAGGAACTAACGGTACTGATGGAACTTCTGGAACTTCAGGGACCAATGGTACTAATGGAACTAGCGGTACGAATGGAACTTCAGGAACAAATGGTACTAGCGGTTCTTCAGGAACTAACGGTACTAGCGGATCATCAGGATCAAGTGGTACAAATGGTACTAACGGAACATCAGGAACTAACGGCACATCAGGAACTAATGGAACAAATGGAACGTCGGGAACTAACGGGACTTCAGGCACCAATGGAACATCAGGAACTAATGGTACAAACGGCACATCAGGTACGAATGGAACTAATGGAACTAGCGGCACTAATGGAACTTCAGGTACAAATGGTACTAGTGGAACAAACGGAACCAACGGGACTTCAGGTACGAATGGTACTAGTGGAACAAACGGAACCAACGGGACTTCAGGTACGAATGGTACTAGTGGAACAAACGGAACCAACGGGACTTCAGGTACGAATGGTACTAGTGGAACAAACGGAACCAACGGGACGAATGGAACATCAGGAACTAATGGTACGAGCGGGACCAACGGAACTAGTGGGACAAATGGTTCAAGTGGTACCAACGGTACAAATGGAACATCAGGAACAAACGGAACAAACGGTTCAAGTGGAACTAATGGAACTTCAGGTACCAACGGTACAAATGGAACTAGTGGTACGAATGGAACGTCAGGTACAAATGGTACTAACGGCACATCGGGAACTAACGGGACTTCAGGTACTAATGGAACTTCAGGTACAAATGGTTCAAGTGGTACCAACGGTACTAATGGAACTTCAGGTACAAATGGTTCAAGTGGTACCAACGGTACTAATGGAACTTCAGGTACAAATGGTTCAAGTGGTACCAACGGTACTAATGGAACATCGGGTACAAACGGAACTTCGGGAACTAACGGAACTAGCGGCACGAATGGAACTAGCGGTACAAATGGTACAAACGGTACTAATGGAACATCGGGTACAAACGGAACTTCGGGAACTAATGGAACTTCAGGAACTAATGGTACTAACGGGACTAGCGGTACAAATGGTACAAGCGGAACGAATGGTACAAATGGTACGAGCGGGACCAACGGTACATCAGGAACAAATGGTACTAACGGAACTAGCGGTACAAATGGTACAAGCGGAACGAATGGTACAAATGGTACAAGCGGAACAAATGGTTCAAGCGGTACAAATGGTACTAGCGGAACGAATGGTACAAATGGTACTAGCGGAACAAACGGGACAAGTGGAACAAGCGGAACATCGGGTGTAAATGGTACAAGTGGGACTAATGGCACATCAGGTAGTAGTGGAACAAACGGTACATCAGGGACTAACGGAACAAGCGGAACGAATGGAACAAGTGGTTCTTCAGGAACAAATGGTACAAGCGGTTCATCAGGGACAAACGGAACTAGTGGAAGTTCTGGATCAAGTGGAACAAACGGTACAAGCGGTACAAGCGGTTCATCAGGGACAAACGGAACTAGTGGAAGTTCTGGATCAAGTGGAACAAACGGTACAAGCGGTACTAATGGTACTAGCGGATCTTCAGGGACAAATGGTACATCAGGATCAAGCGGTACGAATGGTACAAGCGGAACTAGTGGTAGTTCAGGTACTGACGGAACATCGGGTTCTAGCGGTTCATCAGGAACCAACGGTACTAATGGAACTTCTGGTACGAACGGAACATCAGGGTCTAGCGGTACTAGCGGAAGTTCGGGAACAAATGGAACATCAGGTTCTAGCGGATCTTCAGGAACAAATGGTACTAACGGAAGTAGCGGTACATCAGGTACAGATGGAACTAATGGATCTTCAGGTTCAAGCGGAACAAACGGAACCTCTGGTTCTTCAGGTACTAACGGAAGTAGCGGTACATCAGGTTCTAGTGGTTCATCAGGTACGAATGGTACTAGTGGATCTTCAGGTACAAATGGAACTAATGGTACTAGTGGTACTAGTGGTTCTTCAGGTACAGACGGAACATCAGGGTCTAGCGGTACTAGCGGAAGTTCAGGAACTAGTGGAACTAACGGAACTTCAGGAACGAATGGAACTAGTGGAATAAACGGTACTTCAGGTACAAATGGAACCAACGGTACATCAGGTTCAAGTGGAACTAACGGTACTAGCGGAACTAATGGTACTAGCGGAACAAACGGAACTTCTGGTACGAATGGTACTTCAGGATCAAGCGGTACAAACGGAACTAATGGTACATCAGGAACAAATGGAACTAGCGGTACGAATGGTACTTCAGGATCAAGCGGAACTAATGGTACAAACGGTACCTCAGGTTCAAGTGGAACTAATGGTACAAATGGAACTTCTGGTACGAATGGTACAAGTGGATCTTCAGGAACCAATGGTACGAATGGTACTAGCGGAACAAACGGAACATCAGGTTCGTCAGGAATAAATGGAACTTCAGGTACAAACGGAACTAGTGGTACTAGTGGGTCATCTGGAACTAATGGTACAAGTGGAACTAATGGAACAAATGGTACTAGTGGAACCAACGGAACAAGCGGAACTAATGGGACAAATGGAACTAGCGGTACTAATGGTACATCGGGATCAAGTGGAACAAATGGTACGTCAGGATCTTCAGGTGTAAACGGAACTAGTGGTACTAACGGGACATCTGGAACAAATGGAACCAACGGGACTTCAGGTTCAAGCGGAACGAACGGAACAAGTGGTTCATCAGGAACTAATGGTACTAGCGGAACGAATGGAACTTCAGGTACAAACGGTACGAGCGGTTCGTCAGGGTCAAGTGGAACAAATGGAACTTCAGGCACAAACGGTACCTCAGGATCAAGTGGAACTAACGGTACTAGCGGTACTAATGGTACAAGCGGTTCTTCAGGAACTAATGGTACAAACGGTACATCAGGTTCTAGTGGCACAAGTGGATCGTCTGGAACAAACGGAACTAGCGGCACAAATGGTACAAGCGGATCTTCAGGGACAAATGGTACTAGCGGAAGCTCAGGTATAAACGGAACTTCAGGAACAAGTGGAAGTAGTGGTACTTCAGGAAGTTCAGGAACAAATGGGACTAGTGGATCTAGCGGTACTTCAGGAACAAGCGGATCTTCAGGGACTAATGGTACCTCAGGATCAAGTGGCACAAATGGTACTAGTGGAACTTCAGGTTCTTCAGGAACTAGCGGAACTAATGGAACTTCAGGTTCAAGTGGTACTAGCGGATCATCAGGAACTAACGGTACTAGCGGATCATCAGGATCAAGTGGTACTAATGGTACTAGCGGATCATCAGGAACTAACGGAACAAATGGAACTTCTGGTACAAATGGTACCAGCGGAACTAATGGAACATCAGGAATTAATGGTACGTCAGGATCTTCAGGTTCAAGCGGTACAAATGGTACTAGCGGAACCAACGGTACATCAGGAACTAATGGAACATCAGGATCAAGTGGAACAAATGGTACTAGCGGTACTAATGGAACTAGTGGTTCTTCAGGAATAAATGGAACATCCGGTTCATCTGGTACAAATGGTACTAGCGGAACTAGTGGTACCAACGGAACATCAGGTTCAAGTGGAACCAATGGTACTAATGGTACAAGTGGATCATCAGGAACAAATGGAACAAGTGGATCTTCAGGTACTAATGGAACATCAGGATCAAGTGGAACAAATGGAACTAGTGGATCTTCAGGAACTAACGGAACTTCAGGGTCAAGCGGTACCAATGGTACATCAGGATCTAGCGGAACAAATGGTACCTCTGGATCAAGTGGAACGAATGGGACTAGCGGTACTAATGGTACATCAGGAACTAACGGAACAAGCGGATCTTCAGGGACTAATGGTACCTCAGGATCAAGTGGCACAAATGGTACTAGCGGATCTTCAGGAACAAACGGAACTAGTGGAATAAATGGTACTAGCGGTACAAATGGTACAAGCGGTTCTTCAGGAACTAACGGAACTAGTGGAAGTTCTGGAACAAATGGGACAAGCGGTACAAATGGGACAAGTGGATCTTCGGGTACAAATGGAACTTCTGGTACTAATGGTACTAGTGGAACATCAGGATCTAGCGGAACGAATGGTACTAGCGGTACAAACGGTAGTAGCGGATCTTCAGGGACTAATGGTACTTCAGGAAGTTCAGGTACAAATGGCACAAGTGGAACTAACGGTACTAGCGGAACAAACGGAACTTCAGGTACAAATGGTACAAACGGATCATCAGGGACTAATGGTACTAGCGGAAGCTCAGGAACAAACGGAACATCAGGATCTAGCGGTACTAATGGAAGTTCAGGATCAAGCGGTACTAATGGAACATCAGGATCAAGTGGAACAAATGGTGCTAGTGGGTCTTCAGGAACCAATGGTACAAGTGGTACCAACGGGACTTCAGGTTCAAGCGGAACCAATGGGACATCAGGTACAAATGGAACTTCAGGATCTAGCGGAACAAGCGGAACGAATGGGACAAGTGGTTCTTCAGGAACCAATGGAACATCTGGATCTTCGGGCACAAACGGAACTAGTGGTACAAATGGAACATCAGGGACTAATGGCACAAGCGGATCTTCGGGTACAAATGGAACTTCGGGAACAAATGGTACTAGTGGGTCTTCAGGGACTAACGGAAGTAGTGGGATAAACGGTACATCAGGTACAAATGGATCTTCGGGTACAAATGGAACTTCAGGATCTAGCGGAACAAACGGTACTAGCGGTACAAATGGAACCTCGGGGTCTAGTGGAACTAACGGTACGTCAGGTGTAAATGGTACTAGTGGGACAAACGGCACGTCCGGCTCAAGTGGAACAAACGGGACTAGTGGTAGTAGTGGTACTTCAGGAACTAATGGAACAAATGGTACGAGCGGGACCAACGGGACTAGCGGTACGAATGGAACCAATGGAACTTCTGGAACGAATGGTACAAACGGAACTAGCGGAAGCTCAGGATCTAGCGGTACAAACGGTACAAGCGGAAGCTCAGGTGTAAACGGAACATCAGGATCTAGCGGTACAAATGGAACTAGCGGAAGCTCAGGATCTAGCGGTACAAACGGTACAAGCGGAAGTTCAGGTGTAAATGGAACATCAGGATCTAGCGGAAGCTCAGGTACAAACGGAACATCAGGATCTAGCGGAAGCTCAGGTACAAACGGAACATCAGGATCTAGCGGTACAAGCGGAAGCTCAGGAACAAATGGAACTTCAGGAACTGGATTTTCAACAATATCACCAACAACTGATAATAACATACTGACAGCTAATGGTACAGCAAATTCTGCCAATTCAGAACCAAACTTAACTTTCAACGGGTCCATTTTAAATGTGACAGGTTCTGTTAATATTAGTAACACACTTGGAGTTACATACGCGTCTGGTGTTTATAGACTTGGGTCGAGACCTTTAGATAGGTTGAATAGTAATGGTGATTATTACGGTGAAACTATAGTTTTAAGTAATGTAAGTTTGACTGCAGGTTCTGTCCATTACTTAACATCTTCAACAACTTGGTCACTAACTGATGCCGATGCCGCATCCTCATCAAGAAACTTATTGGGTATTGCACTATCAAATGATGAAACAACATCACCTTTGTTAATAAGGGGTTACTACAAAAATACAGCTTGGTCATTTACTGTTGGAGCACCTGTCTATTTATCCACAACACCAGGAGCTTTGACTTCGACTCAACCAACGGGTACTGGTGATATAGTAAGAGTCGTTGGTTATGCACTAGCGACAGATGAAATTTTCTTTAATCCTTCACATGAGTGGATTGAATTAGTATAATAGATATTAGGTATGCCGACAGTAAATAAAGTAAATGACGTATTGTGTGTTAATATATCAAAGATTGATGATGTTACAAAGTTAAATGCAAGGAAAATTGATGATATTGATTTTTGTTCTCCGACACCAACACCTACACCAACAGGAACTCCAGGAGGTAGTCAAACGCCGACACCAACAAGAACTCCTACAGTAACACCTACATTTACCCCAACATCTACGGTTACTCCAACAGTTACTCCTACAGTAACACCTACATTTACTCCGACATCTACGGTTACACCAACGGTCACACCTACGTTCACACCAACTAACACTGTAACACCTTCAAAGACTCCTACAGAAACACCAACAGTTACTCCTACAGTAACACCTACGATTACCCCAACAGTAACACCTTCAGCCGCAGGTTCAACACCAACACCAACACCTACACCAACTGTAACACCAACAACATGTGATGTTGGTTGTTGTTATGTTGAATTATGTTTTGGTGGAGACTGCTCAACTGCATGTCAGTGTAACGATATTATACCACTATATTTAAGTATACCATGTGTAAATGATCCTTGTACGTTAGCAAACGCAACAGGAATATATGAAGACGATATATGTACTACTTTTGCGAGAGAGGGTTATTACTCTGACGGTACTAATTGTTATTTTTGGGATGCAAAAGGAAATTTAATATATGATGGACCATGTTAAAAACAAATTAAAAGACATAAAAAAACCCTCATCAAAAGTGAGGGTTTTTTATTATCTATTATCTATGTGGATTATAACTTCACTGTAATAATCAAGGAAATGTTCATTCCATAAATCCCATTTTATATTAACACCATCAAGTGAGAATATTTCATAATTATTAAATTGTGGTAAAATATTATCTCTAAACCACCTAAACTTACAATTATGTAGTTCGTCATTTTTCTTTAAATGAAACTCACCAACAAATTTTGGGATTGTTTTTAAAAACTCAATATTTTCAGGTTTAAATATATCATATTCACAACCCTCACAATCACACTTCATAAAATCAATTTTGTCAATATTATTTTGAATTAAGAATTCTTTAAAAGTATATGTTGGTACATGTTCAGTAACTCCGTCCCAATCAATTGACATATATTTTTGATCTGTAATTGCCCCATGAATAATTTTTACATTATCTTTACCAACATTTTTGTGTAAAATCTCAATTTGAGAAGACAATGGCTCAACTACATAACATTGTTTAGGTTTATTTGGTAATATAGAATAAGTAAAAGGTCCGAGAGAAGCTCCTAAATCAACAACAATGTCACCCTCCTCAACAGTGAAAAATCTATCATACATATCACTATTCTCAAACTCTTTTATTGTTGCTACGGTATACCAATTATCTTTACCTCCCCAATCAAATCCGTCTAATTTACCTTTTGTTATTTCTTCTGTAATATTCATAATTTTTTTAATTTCTTTTATAACCATTTCTGGTGTTATTGTTTTTGTACATTCAAATTGCCTTTCAGTACCTTTATGTAATGGACACCAATTCCAATCACCAGCATCTAATCTTTCTGAATTAAAACAACCGTGACACACATCCTCATTAATTACTCTATATGTGTCTAAAGTTGTTTCAGCCCATTTTTTACTAAATCCTGATACTAAAATTAAAGGTAACTCACAGGCCCATGCCAACCATGAGAGTCCTGAACCTAAACCAATAAAAAATTCACATGAGACAAGATCCTCAATTACTTCTTGAATAGTGCCTCCTTTGAATACCTCAACACCTTTTGGGTATTTATTACCCATATATCCATCACCTTCTTTAGAATAAATCATGCATTCATACCCTAAAGAAAGAAGATAATTAACAACTTCTTGCCAACCATTCGGGTTATTCCAATATTTAGATTGTGCCGTCGAATGAAAACCAATACCAACTTTTTTACGTTTTTCAACGTTTGGTAAATTTAACTTTGGTCTTATTTCTTGATATTCTAACCCCAAGATATCTGAAGCGGTTTTTTGTAATGGCATTTTTTTAAAATCTTTTGGGTGTTTGTTTTTATCATAATTTCCTTCTTGATCATAAAACCAACCCAATCTGTATTGCGCATGAATGTTTTTTGCAATTTCTCCTGGTTCAATAAACTCTATATCAGGATATTGGTCTTTGAATAAATAATTCATAAAAGTTGACACCACTAACTTACATTTGTGTTTTTTTCTAAATTCATCACAATATGGAAACCAAGCAAGGGTATCTCCTAATGATTTAGAACCCATCGAAATAAAAATTCTTTTGTTCTCGAAATTTAATTTGTTTTCATAAATCAAATTACCATCCAACCAAACTTCAGTTCTCCATTCATCAAAGTATTCCCTGTTCAATTTTATCCAATTGTTTAAAGGTATAAAATCTCTATAAACCAAGGTATTGTTTTTATCGAACAATTTTACATCCAAAGATTCATTACCCTCACCTCTTATCTCAAAAAAAGGATTTATTACATAATTGTGATTGTAAGTAAAATCGTTTTTAATAATTCGATTCTCAACTAAATTAAGTTCAGAAACTTTTTTATAGAACAAAAACATTTGTTTTCCAAAATCGTCAGTATTGTCAATGAAATATGTTTTATCATCGTTTGACAATTTTATTAGATCGTCAACCAAAAAATTAACTACAGACAAGTGATTTTTTTCATTTATAGGCATGATATACTTATCAAACATACCCATATATTGAGGTAGGTTTCTTGTGATTATTTTCATACCATAGTTAACAGCTTCTCTAATAACCAAAGGATTACATTCCCAAGTTGAGTTAAACATTATAATGTCGCACGCTTTCATGAAATCATCAACATCATTTCTTTCACCCCAAACAGTAACGTTTGATGGTAAAGTTTTCATAAGAGGACCCCAATAATCTTCGAAGTTAGGCGCTTGATTTCCAATAAAATGAAAATGAAAATCGGGGTTTCTAACGGCCATGATTCTTGCAACGTCCAAACCTTCTTTTTGATTTTTACCACTTGTCCATAGACCGACATTTAAGACATGTGTTTTGAAATAATCTAAATTTAATTTTTCTCTGTATTTTATTTTTTCAATCAAAGGTACCCTATGGTTATGATTGTATATTCCATTTTCTTCAAGTATTGGTTTAACTTTGTCTTCGTAAGGATATTCATGAAGTTCTTTATATGAATTTTCAGTCAAAAAAGTTTCAAAGTGAAAAGGTGTTACAAAAGAATACGCATCAGGATGAAATTTTCTGTTTGTTGGGTCAAACCACACGTTATGACAAGTTTCAACAATTTTCCAAGTTCTGTTGTTATCAAAAATCTGATTCAACAAATCTAATGGAATTTTATTAAAACTTTCAAATGCTTCAATAATTTCTTCAGAGTGAACAATATCAATTTTTAAATCTTTTATAATGTTTAATAATTCATATTTTCTATCCTTTTCATCTGAAACTCCTAATGAAAAAAAATGATCATCACCTAAAAGGTTAATTATTTGGTCTCGTTGTACAACATATGTATCACTAAATTGAGAATACTCAACTAAGAAAATCTCAATTTGATTTTTATATTTTTGAAGTTCTTTTATTCTTTTAAGTACAAATTGAGGCATTCCACCTGTAGATAAATGAGGTGTAAGATAAAGTAATTTGATTTTTCCCATGAAATAAAAATAAAATATTTAAAACATTTGTGAATATTCTTATCATTTCAATATGAAAGACATTTGTATTGATGTTACAGAATGTAGGGCTTTAGGGGATACATTGTGTGCTACTCCTGTTGTAAAAAAAATAAGTAATGTTTATAATAAACCAATTTATGTTATATCAAATCATTACGAAATTTTTGAAAACTTACCATACGTTGATCAAAGTTTCAGAAACACCGAGGATTCTTATAAATTTGTTTCTGAAAATTATGAACTATTCAAAACATTCGATATTTCTTACAAAGAAAATGGAGTTTTGAATAAGCATAACATGATGGATATACGACAATTCCATGCAATAAATTTGGGTTTCATGTTAACTAAAGATGAGATGGAATTAAATTATTTTCCGAACAAGTTTGAAAATATTCCAAATTTACCTGATCGGTATGTTTTAATTCATCCTGTACAAAATTGGGAAAGTAGAACATGGGATAAAAAAAATTGGAATCTTCTAATAAAACTTTTGAATGAAGTTGGTATCAGTGTTGTTGCTATCGGAAAAGATTCAAGTGAGTTAGGTGGGTCAAATGTTGATAAACCAACTTTTGATGTCGAAATAACTAATGGTTTGAATTTATTAAATAAAACAAACCTTTCTCAAACATGGTGGCTAATAAGAAATAGTTTGTGTTTTATAACAATGGACTCAGGGCTTTTACATTTGGCAGGAACTACAAATTCAGAAATAATTCAATTAGGGAGTTCAATAAATAAAGAATTTAGAGCCCCATATAGAAATGGAAGTCAAGAGTATAAATACCATTATGTTGCAGGTTCTTGTAGTTTGAATTGCGCGTCGGACATGAAATACGGTGTTAGAGAGTGGAACTCAATACACGGTATACCTTCTTTGGTCGGTTGTTTAGAAAGAAAAGACAAATTTGAATGTCACCCCTCAGTACTTTCTGTTTATAGTAAAGTTATAGAAATAATCAAATAATTTTTTCTATTCATTCTTTTGATTTTTTTTTTATTTTAAAAATAAAAAATGAAAATTTTTATTCAAATAGCGTCTTATAGAGATCCACAATTAATACCAACAATTAATGACATGATTTCTAAATCTAAAAGACCAGAAAATTTAAGATTTGGTATTGCAAGACAATTTCACGAAGAAGATAGATTTGATGACTTGTCTATTTTTGAGAATGATGGTCGGTTTAAAGTTTTGAATATTCCGTATTCAGATTCACAAGGGGTTTGTTGGGCAAGAAATTTAACACAACAATTATATGATGGAGAAGAATATACACTTCAAATAGATTCTCACATGAGGTTTGAAGAAAATTGGGACGAAGAACTAATTGAAATGTTGGAGTCGTTAAAAAATAAAGGTCATAAAAAACCTCTATTAACAGGGTATGTTTCTTCTTTCGATCCCGATAACGATCCAGAGTTAAGAGTTAGAGAACCATGGAGAATGGTTTTTGATCGATTTACACCTGAGGGATGTGTATTTTTTTTACCTGAGTCAATACCTGATTGGCAAGAATTAACTGAACCAGTACCTGCAAGATTTTATTCGGCACATTTTTGTTTTACAATCGGGGATTTTTCAAAAGAAGTACAACATGATCCTGAATATTATTTTCATGGAGAAGAGATTTCTATTGCTGTAAGGGCATATACTCATGGATATGATTTATTTCATCCTCACAAAGTTTTAGTTTGGCATGAATACACTAGAAAAGGAAGAACTAAACAATGGGATGATGATAAAAAATGGTTTATAAAAAATAATAACTCACATTCTAAAAACAGAAAACTTTTGGGTATTGATGGTGAATCTTTCGAAATTGAGTTAGATAAGTATGGATTTGGGTCTGAAAGAACAAAAAGGGATTATGAAAAATATGCGGGAATTTTATTTTCAAATAGATCGGTTCAAAAAAATACTTTAGACAAAAACTACCCACCAAACCCGTATAACTTTGAAAATGAAGAAGAATGGGAAAATAGTTTTTCAAGAATATTCAAACACTGTATTGATGTTTCCTTCAATGATGTTCCTGAGACAGATTATGATTTTTGGGTTGTGGCATTTCATGATGAAAAAGATGAAACAATTTACAGACAAGATGCGGACGTTCATGAAATTTTAAGAATGAAAAATGATCCTGATGGTTATTGTAAAGTATGGAGGGAGTTCAACATAACAACAAAACCGAAATATTGGGTTGTTTGGCCACATAGTATCTCTAAAGGATGGGGAGATAGATTAACAGGAAACTTATAACTAAAATGAAAATTGTAACTTCTATTTATGAACTGAAGTATGTGAATGAAAGATCAGGACAAACATACAAATCACTTCCACTTCTTACTAAAACAATTAATAATATTATTTTTGATGAGTTTGAGTATGTCATTTACACCAATGAAAAAACCTATTCAAAGTATAATCTAGGTGAAATATACAATAGACCAAATATCAAAATAAAAAAAGAAGAATTAAATTCTGAGTTTTACACGAAAAGTATAGACCCAATTAGAAAAAACATGTTACTCAATAATGAACTTTATGATAGGATATACACTGTTCACAATTACATGGAAGTAATTTTCAACAAATTGAAATTTTTGATTAACGAATCGGAACCTAATAAAAATGTCGTGTGGATTGATTCGGGATTGTTTGGTACAAGTTGTCATGATAATTGGAGGGACTATATGTGTAATATTTGCCATACACCTGTTTTTTTAGAAAAAATAAATGAAAAAATTAACTCGAACGGATTTATATGTTTAAAGGGAAATGAAATTCAAATAAATTACATGTTGAGAGAAAGGATTAAAATTTTGTTTGGTAAAGAGATTAAAATTGTACCTGGCGGTATTTTTGGTGGTAACTACGAAATGATAAATAAAATTTTGAAGGATTATAAAAATGTATTAGATTTATTTACACAAAACTATAATGACATCATCAGCGAACAAGAAGTTTTATCAATTTTAACATCAAATCATTCTGTTAAATTCTTTGAATTCGATGATTGGTTGGATTTACAAAAGGGAATTTTAGAAATCATGGATTTAATAAACATAAACTACAGAACAGATATATGTTATGGAAAATAATTTTGCGTTTGCTACATTCTGTTTTGGTGATCGATATACATCTCAAACTAACCGTTTGATAGATAGCTTATCCTTTGTTGACAATAAACATTTATTATTTGTTATTACTGATGACGTTAATAAAATAAAAAAATTACCTTGGGTCAAAGTTAAAAATATAAAAGAATTTAACGAAAAATATTCTTCGTATGAAAAAAATTATTATGATTTTGATTTTTCAGTAAAAAGATATTCTTTAAGGTTTGCATTAGAAAATGGTTTCACAAAAGTTGTTCTAATGGACACTGATGTAGTTGTCGGTACAAGGTTTACAGATGTAAATGTTGAGGATTCTTTTCTAAATAATACAATTGTCGGTCCTGTAATTTATAATTTTGAAAATGAATTAAGTTTTGGATCAGAGTTAGGAAAACGTTTTTTATATTACGAGAAAAAATTCAATGTATCTTTTGAAAAAAGTGGTCTTTGGATGCCTGAGGATTGTATCCAATACATCAATATTGATAAAAAAACTTTTGAGAATTTTTTAAATGTGTGGGACAAGTGTATAGAAATAAAATATGAAGATGGTTTGTTAAACGTTCCTGCAGGAAACATCGATGAAATGTCATTTTCAGCCCTTTTGAATGGAGTATCTCTGAGTAACAATTTTGATAAAAGTTTAAATGTTTTTACACCTAAACACGAAATTTGGTACAGATGAGTTTAACTTTAGTTACTGGTTTATGGGACATTGGTCGAGAAAATTTAAAAGAAGGTTGGTCAAGACCATTCAATCATTACTTAGAAAAATTTGACCAATTATTACAAGTTAATTGTAACATGATAATTTTTGGTGATGAAAACTTAAGTAAGTATGTTTTTGAGAGACGTGACGAATCAAACACCCAATTTATTTTGAGGGATTTAACTTGGTTTAAAGAAAACGAATTTTATGATAAAATACAACAAATAAGAAAAGATCCTAAATGGTATAACCTTTCTGGTTGGTTAAAAGATTCCACTCAAGCAACCTTGGAGATGTATAATCCTTTAGTGATGTCAAAAATGTTTCTACTCCATGACGCTAAAATATTAGACAAATTTAATTCAGAAAAAATTTTTTGGATAGATGCTGGAATCACAAATACTGTACATCTTGGATATTTTACTCATGACAAAATATTAGATAAAATAAATTCTTTCTACAATAAATTTTTATTTGTGTGTTTTCCTTATGATGCTGAAACTGAAATACATGGATTTGATTACCCAAAACTTAATGGGTATGCAAAAACTATTGTTAAAATGGTTGCTAGAGGTGGTTTTTTTGGTGGGGACAAAGAAACAATATCAACGGTAAATTCTTTATATTATGATTTAATGTCAAATACATTAAAAAATGGTTTAATGGGAACCGAAGAAAGTTTGTTTTCAATATTATTGTATAAACACCCGTCTCTATTTGATGTTGAAAAGATAGAAAAAAACGGTTTGATGTATAAATTTTTTGAGGATTTAAAAAATAAAAAAAATAAAGAGGTAAATCATTCAGAAGGAGTTGGTTTATATGTAATAACATATAATAGCCCAAACCAATTTGAGACCTTGATTAAAAGTATATTAGAGTATGATAGTAGTTTGATCACCTCAACAAGAAAATATTTATTAAACAATTCCACAGATCACACAACTACTCAAAAATATTTAGAATTGTGTGACAAATATGGGTTCGAACACATCAAAAAAAATAATATAGGAATTATGGGCGGTCGAATATTTGTTGCAGAACATTTTGATCGAACTAATTTAGGACACTATTACTTTTTTGAAGACGATATGTTTTTTGTAGGTAAAAAAGACGAAGATATTTGTAGAAGCGGGTTTAAAAGAACCGTTCAAAATTTGAACAACAAATTACAATCTTTAATCAAAAAAGAAAAATTTGATTTTATTAAATTAAATTTTACTGAGTTTTATGGTACACACGAGAAACAATGGGCTTGGTATAACGTTCCTCAAAGTTTTAGAGAATCCCATTGGCCAAACAATAAAAATTTACCGCATGATGGCATTGACCCGAACTCCCCAAATTTAAAATTTGAAAATATAAAAGTCCACATGGGTCTTCCGTATGCATCGGGAGAAATATACCTTTCAAATTGGCCAATATTGATGTCTAAAGAGGGTAATTACAAATGTTACTTAAAAACAAAATTTGCCCACCCTTTTGAGCAAACATTAATGAGTCAATGTTATCAAGAAACAATAAAAGGACACATAAGACCTGCAGTATTATTAATTTCACCAACCGAACACAACAGATTTGATTTTTATCCTGATCAAGATAGAAAAGAATGTTAATTGTAATATTTATTTTAAAAACAGTTAATGGAATTTTTTATTAAGAAGAATGCCACTTTGCCTCTTTTAAAAATGCAAGTTGTAAAAGACGGAAGAAGTGACTACAATAACATGATGGAATTTATCGAAGAATCTGCGGTGTTCTTTTCGATGGTGAATGTAAATAATGGCATTCCAAAAATAACCACAAGACCAGCGGGGTTTGTAGAAAAAATTCAATTGGACCCAAATGCCAGCCCTGAATATTATGTTTACTATCAATTTAAACCACAAGACACAAATAAAGTAGGTAAGTATGAAGGACAATTTCTTTTTAGAAATGAACAAGGTACTTTAGTTTTACCAATAAGAGATAAATTATTTATAAACGTACAGGAAAGTTTTATTGCGGATGACTTACCATATGAAAGTTGTTATGTAATTGATTTCCCATGTTGTGTTGCTCCTCCACCGATACCGCCACCAGTTACTACTACAACCACAACCTTATCACCGCCATTACCTGTTGTTGATTTAAGTTTATTGGTTGATATTAATCCTGGATCTATAATAGTTAATTATTTTCTTTTTGCGTCTGAACCATTATTTGAGGACTATGATGTTTCTTTTGATACAACAATGTTCACTTATACAGGTAGTCCAATATTCTTTAGTACGGGTATAACAATAAATGCGGGTACTATTAGTGGTGTTACAGAAGTAAATATTGACTCTGATTTTAATAACCTAACAAGAGAATTTGAATTTTCTAATTTTACAGTAACAACAACTGAAATTACTTTTGACTTCAACATAACAACAGAAGTAATAATACCAACACCAACACCTACCCCTTCAGTCACGCCAACAATGACACCTACTGTGACACCTACTGTGACACCAACAAAAACTCAAACACCAACACCTACCAAAACACCAACACCTACCAAAACAGTTACTCCGACAATTAGTGTTACACCTACACTTACAACCACACCGACTGCCACTTTGACGCCAACAGTTACACCAACAATTACACCAACCCATACATCCACACCAACAGTAACACCAACTTTAACTAATACCACTACTCCGTCTGTTACACCAACTAATACACCAACTAGTACAACAACTAATACGCCAACACCAACCTTAACACCTACAAACACACCTACTAATACACCAACATTAACTCCTACTGAAACACCTACTAATACTCCGACTAACACTCCTACAGAAACGCCTACTTCAACACCAACGAATACACCTACTATTACCCCAACACCATCACCATTACCCCAACTACCAATATTAGTCGATAACTGGGATACTTTATTGAACTACTCTATAACGGGAGTGACCTTAAATTCCGTGACACCAACAAATACCGGTGGGTCAAACTTCCCTCTTAATGGTTATCCTAATGTGAATTATGAAGGTACGTTTGTATCTACCGAATCTAATCCATTAACAATTCAAGTAGGGTATAATAGCTCAACATTTGTTCCTGGTATGTATATACAGGTGAGTCACTCAAG
>Ga0194115_10000387_pt1 | contig 65637 bp, 87 predicted proteins | sample TA2MahsurfametaG_3_FD_148656 | JGI IMG/M metagenome (GOLD analysis project Ga0194115, IMG submission 148656) | Freshwater microbial communities from Lake Tanganyika, Tanzania - TA2015002 Mahale S4 surface | ecosystem: Environmental > Aquatic > Freshwater > Lake | place: Tanzania: Lake... | reverse complement strand
AAATTGGATTTTGCAGGATAATGGGTTTATTTTGAACAGGGACAGGTTCAGAATTATTGGAAAATAAACAAGGTTCAGATTCCATCATCAGCTTAATTAAAAGAGCTGGTTGAACATTTGTACCTGCAAGCTCTTCAGCGAGTTCTTTCTCATAAGCCTCTATATCGTGAGTGTCCCTGTTCATTTTGTGCTAGCCTTATCTGAATTTGAAATAATGCCATTCAAAGAAACTTGCCAAGCACTCTTTGCACGGGGTTTTGTTTGTTTTAAATATTCTTGCTCAGTAGCGGACATGCCGTACAAGATTGCTCCTGTAAAGGCAATAAGAAAAATCACCGCTCCGAAGCAAAATAAAGTTGTTTCAGACACAATCACCAATCTCTATCTTTGAGTGCTATCATGAAAGAGCCAAGAGCAAGAATAGAAGGTACCCAAATACCAACATAAATGCCATTGAGCTTGTCCATTTCAGTGTCTCCGCTGAAGAAAAGCGAAATACTCAAAATAAGACCAGCAAAAGCTGACAAAATAGTTGTGGACTTAAGAATTTTTAATGGTTTCATTGTTTTGTCTTTCTATTATTGATTGATTATTATTATACAAACTTAACAGTTACTTTTACTTGGTCTGGGGGCAAGTAGGTTGGTAAAGCTTATGGGGACTGTTGGCTCCCAATCGTGGACGAAAATAATATGACAGTTATCAATCGTCCTCGAAAGAAGTTTCATAATTTAGCCTAGCAAGACTGACAACAGGACCGTATTGATCCCAAATATCATCGTCGCCAGTAGCTATTCCATAAGGAATTTTGTTTTCAGAATCAAGTTCTTCATAAGCTTCAAGAAGAAATTGATAACGAAGTTCTTCTTCAAGATCATCAAAATCAGGATGATTCATTCAAACTCTCCTTATAGATGTTAAAATTATTCTTTATATCCGACCAAGCAGAATTATATTTTTGTGCAAAGAAGGAAAATTCTTCCTCTATTTTTGATTGAAGACCCTTGTTGGAAAGTTCAATAAGCAGATCAAAAAAAAGAGTGTCAGAAGTAGAAAAATGGGGATCTTTTCCAGTAATAGGATTTCTAACGCGAACGTACTGGGCATCTTTCATTGGAATCATCAAAGTGTAAGATGAGTTCTTGGCAAAATCTATGGAAATTTCTTCGTCAGAACGAGTTTCTTTTTTTTGAGTTTTAGATTTAAAAGGAGGCATTTTATTCCTTTCCTCCTCTCTGGTAATAATGACTTAAAGCTTCAGGCAAAGTAAAACAATAATCGCCAGTTTCAGCAGACCAGCCTTCGGGGCGAGCAATTACATTCCATACTACGTATGGATGATACTCGCCCTCCTTGGCACAAATAGCAACCCATTGAGCAAAAGACTCACCAGGATCTCTATCCGCTACTTTGGTGCGAGCAATAACCATACGTTTGGTGTCGCCAACAATGTCGCCAAGCATCAATTGATTATTAAGATTTAATTCATTTGTCATAAAGAATCCTTAAGAAGTATTGAGTTTATGGTGGGTCCTGTGGGGCTCGAACCCACGACCAATAGATTAAAAGTCTACTGCTCTACCAACTGAGCTAAAGACCCAACGAATCATTTGTAAATACTGATAATAGCATACACTAGCAAAGATATTAAAATCAAATTTCCTATAGGGTTAAAATAATTCATTATTCTTGACCATAGTTTTCATAATGCTTGTGGGGATATGAAGAATAATTTTTATTTAAGGACCAGTCATTCCTTGTTTTTTCCAAATACTCAATCGCCATACGAGTAGATTTAAAGTGTTCTTGCACTTTGCGATCAATGTGATCAAGATACTTTGAAGTGCCAAGAAGAAGTACAAAAGAGACGAGTAACATTGTTGCAATAACAAACCAAACCATAATAATTACTTTCTAAAAAATGGAACTATATTATTTATTATTAATTTTTCGCGTTCTTACTCTGAAACGAGGTGGATAATAACCATTAGAAAGTCTTTGATTTTCTGTTTCCGCTCCCCAAATTCCATATTCTCTATGTCTTCGAGCATAGTCTCGACATTCATGGATATTGGGACAGGAAAAGCATATGGTTTTAGCTTTACGTTCTCTAAGACGCTTTTCTTTAATATTTTCGTTTTGATTTCCAAAAAACAAATCAGTCTTCCCTTTGCAGGGAGCAGATTCAAACCAATCAAGATTTTCAATCATGTAAAATTTTCCATTTATCAACACCCGGAATAAGACCTAACTTAGATCCATTATCCCAACTGACAAATACTGTACCAACATCATCTATATAATCTATTGTACCAAGATCACCATACTGAAGTTTGGTATATTCATCATCGGTGCTAATAAGTTGGATTCTTTTACCAAGCCAATGAAAAGATTCTTTTGCAATTTCAAATGCGTCCATTGTTCATCCTTAAAAGTAACAGCTGTGACTTTTTTTTAGTATTTGCATTGACCGGATAATCGGTAAAATCTTGTGAGGTAAGTTTTCTGCCAATTCTTTTTTCTAAACAGATGATACAAAGCATTCCGTCGTACGGACCAATACCGGTTTGAGACCACACATGGTTATGAACCATGTAATATTCACCTGATGTAACAGTGTTAATATTACAATCAAGACACATAACGTTAGGCATTTCGTCATGCCAATGAAGTTCATTGAAATCGTGCATATTACCAAGCAAATACAAACAAATATGTGGTAACAAATAAAATAATTAAAGTAAGAAGCTCTAGTCTGTACTGCATATACTTGCGTCCAGAATCAATACCTTTGCGGTATGTCTTTTGTGTTTTAGGATCAAACCATTTTGCTCCAGGCAATGAATTAAAATGGTAATCTTCAGTCCTAGAATAATTTTTTACAGCGTAATCAAAGCCAGTAAAAAACGCCCTAAATTTAAACAACATAAATACCCATTCTACTCAAAAACATCTGCTGTTGTTGCAGGCGCAACTGTCTTTGATGTTTTGCTTGGGTCATAATACATAACCTTAGCTTTAGCTATGTCGTACAAATTGAAAAGAGGATGATCAGAATGAGGAGACTCAATATCTTCTCCGTACTCTGCTCTATGTATGTACAAAATTCTTCCATCAGGAAAATGAAAATCTATACGATATCCATCTTCTGACATAAATGTTTCTAAGGCATCGTTTAAAGAAGGGTGTTGTTGAACACATCCATCATTTGAACGAGTGCCAAAAACAATATTTTGAAATAGATTGCTCATTATCTTGGTCCTTATCATAAATTTATTTGAGTACCCGAGGCCGGACTCGAACCGGCACGCCCGATTAAAGGCGAAAGATTTTAAGTCTCTTGCGTCTGCCTATTCCGCCACTCGGGCAAGAGACATGAATTATTCTTTTGCGTCTTCAATCATTTTTGATTTCAGACAATCAATACAAAGAAGATTTCTAAATTTAAAAGACATTTCAACTTCTTTGGATTTGATCTTACAAATAGAACAAATTTTAGTGATCGAATTGTACCTTTTAAGAATTGGATTCTTGAATGTCACGAGACTCTGTTTCAGTTATGCCGGGATTGGTAAGAAAATTATACATTGTTTCGTAATAAGATTCAATTAGTTTAGCATCTTCTCTTGTTATAACTTTACCATTTGCTGCGTCAATCATAACATTTTCTTCAGCAAGAATTTGTAAAGTAAAAGAAATAACATTTCTTGTTATCTCAATGATATTGAGATCGTCAGATGATGAGGTAAGCATCATTGCGGTAGTCATTGGGATTTTCTCCTAATTATAAATTTGCATGTACGTAGCAAATTCTTTCTAATATATTTGGATCTAATTTATTATCATTTGATATCAGCAAAACTGGACCATACAAAACAGAATCTGGTTGATCATTTTTCAATGCACGATAAATTAAAGTTGCAGTGTGGTTTATTATGCTTTCATAAGAATAATGTTCATATGAAAGAACAAAAGAGTAATCAGAAACAGACATAGTATAAACGTTCTGAGTTTGAAAAACATAATTCAAAATATTTTCATAAGTATCAGTAAGCACTGTTGGAAAAATATTTTTTTGATACGGAATATTTATACAAACTTTCACAAAGAAATTTCTCTTTATTTTGCATTTTTTCTCTTATTTATATTAACAGAAAAAGGTCTGGGAGAATTTGGATTAACAGGAGTAGTATAAACTGATCTAGTAGAAACAATTTTCCCATTATAACCATGAGTATTCATCTTGCAATAAGAAATAAGAGATGGAGAAATCTTAATATTAAAAGAATTCCAACCATATCTTGATGTTCTTGGAACAACAAAATTATAATTGGCAGAATCGTTGCAAATTATTGAATAATGAGAAATATTTGCATAACCTCTATAAGGATCTCTGTAATAAGCTTTAATAAAAGTTTTCCAAGAAGCATCTAGTTCATGAAGAACAGGCGCAAAAACAGCGCCATAAGAAGGTGGTCTAGGAATCGTGGTGGTGGTAGAAGTTGTAGAAGTAGAAGTGGTTGAAGTAGAAGTGGTGGAAGTGGTGGTGGTGGTCACAACTACAGGTAGTGTGGTTGTAGTTGTGGTAGAAGATGTAGTGGTTGTGGTGGAAGTTGTGGGAATGGGTATTACAGTATCGAACAAATGTGCAAAATGAAGATATGGAATTTTGATACCAGTATAGGAATCGGTAGCGGTGCGAGTAGTCATCTTAAAATCAGAAACTACTCTGTCAACAGACTGAACTCCAAATTTTGACCTGTAAACAGCAAAAGCTCCAGCAATATGGGGAGCTGCCATTGAAGTTCCAGATGAAGACCTATAAGAAGATTGTGTAGTGGAAGATGCAACATTGTGACCAGGTGCAGCAAAAGTAGTAAATTTGCTGATATTTGAAAAATTGGCAACATTGGGAGAATTAACATACATAGCTGCAACAGAAACTGTGTGCGAAATACAAGCAGGCGAACTCATCCCGTGAGCATAGCTGTTGCCTGAAGAAACAACAGTTGCAATATTCAAATCTTTCAAGTTTTTAATTGCAGTTGTCAATTCAGGAATGTAGTTATCGCAAGTAGTAGAAAAAACAGAAGAACTTCCCAAAGACATATTTACAGAAGCAATGTTGTACTGAGAAGAAATACTACTGACCCAATTGAGAGCACTAATAATATTGCTGTCATATGATGAGCCAGTTGAATCAAAGACATTAACAGCAATAATATTGGCCTGTGGAGCAATTCCTCTCATGGAAGAAGAACTGCCAGCAGCAATCCCGGCAACATGGGTACCATGCCAATGCACCGGAGCTGCTGCACCAGGGCCAATCATGGATGTTTGATTATTGGGACATTTCAAAGAAAAGCACGCTTCTAAAACGACTCTGTCTTGAAAAAAGGGATGATCTTTCTGTACACCGCTGTCAATAATTACAATATGAGAATTTTGGCCTTTGTAACCTAAATCATAAGGAATGTTTGCAGCAACAAAAGGTATCGATTTCGTAAGATTAAAAGTAAAACGAACTGGAGAAGTAGCAGAAGCTACGTCAACAATTCGTTTTTGGGCACTTGCTGGTGCCTTGACAAAAAAAGTAGAGAACAAAAATAATGTGAAAATAATTCTTTTAAGTTTGTAGGACATTGTATCTCCATTGAATATCAGATATATAAAAAGATTCAGGATCAGAGTAGTCTGTTGTATAGACTACTCTGTAAATCCTGTTCTTTTGTATTTGCTGCATGCACCAAGAGCACGGACGCGCAATGGCAGTAGTGCCATCGAGCTTCAATCTGGCAACATACAAAGTGGAATCGGATGGATCAGAACAACCTTTCATGGCACCTATTTCAGCATGGGTACTGAAACGATTGGGCGGAGTTGTGGGATGTTTCTTTGTGACATTTATGTCAGTAGCAAGAACTGATCCAGCTCTGACGGCAATGCACGCCATTTTGAACCTGTTGTCAGAAGTTTGAGCTAACTTGGCAGCAGCAGCAAGAAAGCTTTTGTCCCTAGTTGATACAGGAGTAGGATGATAGATGTAAGCATCATAGGGATAAAAAACAAAACTTTGAGTTGATAAGAGTGTCATAAATTAAAACTAAAATCTCTTTTTGTTATTATCAATTTTATTTTGAAGCCATTTGGGTTTCGGATTGTTTTCATAGTGACGAGATATGATTTGACTGGCCATACCCTTGGTCATATCAGCAGTGATGGGAACAGCAATTCTTCGAAGAAGTCTCTTCTGGGCATCTGTGGGAAGATCAGATCTCCAAGCAGATGAAGAATCAAGAAGCGCCACAGAAGCTGATCTGTTGGTCTGAACCCATTTGTCAGAACGGACAAAGGCTTCTCTCATTTCATCAACAACACCAAGAAGTCTCGTTGTTTTCTGATGATTGTCATGAAGAGTTATGTTCCATCTTCCAAGAGTGTCACATTTGATGCGCATTGATTCGTTGTTGTTCAAACCAAGATGAAATTCATCTTCTGCAATTTCGGCCCACACAAGTTTGGAATATTGTTGGACAACAACATTGGGCGGTGGTGGCATGAACAAATCGATGCGCTTGTAGGCGAGTTCGATGTCCTCAGGAGTGAGAACACGAACAGCTTCTCCGGGACAATAGTTCTCAAGTTCTTCAAATTTTTCGGCAACATCAGTCAAAGACTGGCCCTGCAAATCGAAATCTGGAGGAAGACCGAGAAGAGTCGGAAGACCTATGGGCTTTTTTCCCTTGGTGGTATCAGATATATCTATCACAATGCAATGCTTTTTGCCGTCGTGCAAACGAGTGCCTCGCCCGACAATCTGAGTGTAAAGAAGAGCACTGCGTGTGGGTTTGGCCAAGATGATTGCTTCAATGGATGGTTCATCATAACCTTCGGTCAGAACACCGACATTGATTATCACCTTGGTCAAACCTGAAGAAAAATTCTGAAAGATTTTTTCCCTTTGATCCTGGGGCGTCGTGCCCAAAATAACTTCTGCGTTTATGGACGCTTGGCTAAAGGATAAGGCCAAGTTTTGGGCGTGTCGTACGCCGGATGCGAATACAAGGGCTTTCTTAGAAAAAGCCAGATTAGTATAGGCAGCGACGACAGTAGCGTTGCGGCCAGGATTATCCACGACACTTTCGAGTTTGTTTTGGGCATAATCGCCATTTTGCATCTCCACTTCTGATATATCTGTGTCAGTCTTAATTCTATATCCGACAAGAGGACAAAGCCACTTGTCTTTTATTAAATCTTGTATTGTTTTATAATATACAATTTCGTCGAAAACATCAATTAATCTTGTTGAATCTGATCGCTGAGGAGTAGCTGTTACTCCCAGCAAAAAGTTAGTTTTAAAATTATCGATAATTCTACGATAAGAAGGAGCAGCTGCGTGGTGCGCTTCGTCTATGACTATAGATCTAAAATAGTCTTGCGGATAAGCCATAATACGAGGGGTGTTATTACGGCCCAAAGTGGCAACGGAAGCCACCACCACGTCGACATAACCTGCCTTACGCTCTGCTTGCTCTATTTCTACAGTAAGATTGGGATTAGAAGCCATAATTTTATTCCTGGCTTGATCCAACAACTCTGCTCTGTGTGCAAGAACGAGCATGGGTAAAAAGGAAGAATTGATCTTCGGAATATGTGAAAATATGACTGTCTTACCTGCGCCTGTAGGCAATACAACCAATTGTTTTGTTATGCCTCGGTCATAGTGGCTGTTGATAGAATCAATAGCTTCTTGTTGATATGGACGCAAAATATAAGTCATATTCATCAAAACCCAAAAAGATCTATTTCTCCAAAGAATGGCTCAAAAGTACTTTTTTTATCAATATCTTCATAATTAAAATATGTTATTTTACCACAAACTATGGTGTTTGACTCTTTAAAACAAAAAATAATATCACCATTATCGTCTTGTTGTAAGGGAATAAAATCATCGCTTTCTTGTTTCGGAGATTCCAAAATCGGATTCATATAAATTAGTCTTTCAATATTACTTTATTCTTAATTGTGTTTATATTTTCTTTATTGATAATTTCATACGTGACACCATTTTCGTCATAGTACGAAAGAAGTTCATCGATTGTAAACGGACCTGTGTTGTCAACATGAGAAAATATAAAGAACAATTCAATCATGTCGCCAGAAGCTGATGAGTTTTCTTCATTGTTTTTGTCGACAGAAACAAGAACAGATTCATCATAAAGATAGGTCAAAGTATTGTCAGAATCATAGGTGTAAGGTAGAGTGTATATGTAGCAAAACTCAGAAGAAACAAAAGAGATGTTAACAGCATCGTTTGTTTTTTCTCCTGTTTGTGGATCTCTTATATTCGTGTCTGCGACAACAATATAAAGAGAAGAGTTGATTGCAATGGGAAAATAGAGAATTTCAGACAAAGCTTGATAAAGATCTTCTTTACCGTCAAAAGACCTAACAGTAAAAATACCAACTATATCTTTTGCAGCGTTGAAAACAACACAAGTAGGAAGAAAACTATCGGGACCGTTTGATTTAATATAACCAGAAAAAAAATTGGTTATTTTAATTACTTCTGACCAGGCATCAGGAAGAATATCTTGTGTATTTTCATTAAAATTTTCAGGAGATTGAAATTCAAGTAAAAAAGATTTGTCAGACATAAATACCTTTAAATAGAGAGGCGGTGCCCAGAAAACAAATATTCTCTGGACACCGCCTTTTGTACAAACGAAATCACAAATTAATATTAAAATTCATGATTAATGAGTTTGGTAACTTTTGGTTTCTCTTTGACATTTGTGAACACAATCGGAGAGTAGTTGGCATGAAATGCCTGATAGTCAACTCGATTGTCAAACACATGAGTCTTACCGTCAGGATCAGTGTAGGTCCACTGATCATAACAGGTGGAAACAGGGGTGTACTTGCCGTTGGCAAAAGTCATGGCGACACGGTTGCCGATACCATAATGAATGAGAGCTTTTTCAAGGTACGGATAAACGACTCGGTTCATGACAATTTGATCGGAGTAACTGCCGTTTCCAGTGGGGATGAGTATGCTTGCAGCATAAAGAGAAATCACAAAGTCGTGTTGATCTTCAATTCGCTCATAAGAAAGAATCTTTTCAACAATGTTGTTGTAAAGAGAATCCCACTTATCTCGCTTGATTGCACCAACAGAGTAAACAGAATCATCAGCGTTGGCATTGTAGATGCCCATGCGGAATTGGCGAAGAACCGGAATTGCATGGTAATACAAACGTTCAGAAATCTGTCGTACAGAATCGGAGAGTTCAATGTCTTCTTGTGCATACTTGTTGACGCGTTGAACATAGGCGTTGAAGTAGGACACGCAAAGACTGTTGAGATGAGTCAGAGTTCCTTCGTAGGTTTCAACTTCGGGATACTTCTTGGCAAGTGATTGAAAACGACCAGTCCAAAGATCTCGATCAATAGCTTTACCGGAATCGAGAACTTCTTGAATGATGGATTCTGCTTCAGCGTCAATTGCTTCGCGATCACGCCCATCAGATGTTTGAGTGCAGCCGTCAATTGCTGACTCCATAGAACAAACTTGAACGGGACGATGCTTGCGAATAACAGAAGAATGAAGCATGGATGCGTTGACATAGCGACCGACGTTACCGCCGCCCATTGCAATGTCAACATCGTGCATCACATCTTCAACTGAATAGTTTTCACCAACTTGACGCGGAGGCTTTGGATCGTACTCGCTGGGAAGGCCGACATAACGAACTTCGTTGAGACGAATAGCTTGAGAAAGACGCTTTGGCCATCCACGAGAATTGACAGAAGGAAAAGTTACCTTCGTACCGTCGGACTTCTTCCAAGTCGGATACCATTGACCTTCAACATAATTGAAAATTGAATACTCGCCATAACCGTTTGGTGAACGAGCGACAATTACAACTTTCTTTCCGTCTTGATTTCCGCCTTCCATCTTGCGATAGAACAGCTTGAAAAAGTCGTCTTGGTCGTGACCGCCATGAGACTCGTACATCTCGAGCCAATCAAAGTCGTTCACGACATGAACGCCAAGATCGTTGATTCTGTGAATATCGCCTTCTTCAACCTGTATGTCGTATCCTGCCATCTTGGCAAGAGACTCTGGAATGACTTGCTCATAAACGCTGCACGGAATCGGAATACGATTCTCAAGAGGCATTGCATGAGAAATAGCCAAAGTCTTGAAAAGCCAAGGAGAGTTAGTGATAGAAAGACCCATGCTCACCCAGCGGTGACCCACGTAGTTGAGTCGAGCTTGGGCTTCAAGGTCTTCTGTTTCACGATTTTCTCGAGAAAACTGACGAACGAAAATTGAACTCCAATTGGCAAGCAACTTGCCGTTGATTGCGTCCTGAAACATCTTTTCGTATTCTTCCTTGAGCCACATTTCCATGTCAGACTTGCGAAACAACTTGGGAAGGTTGATCACAGTCTGATCGTCGGTGATGACACGAGACTTGGGACCTTGGGGCTCGGCAAGAAAACGATAACCATTGGAGTAGGTGATCTCTTTCTTGAGATTGGTACGGGAAGATACCACGTCAATATCAAGAGGAAGATTATCAGAAACAAAGACATTGCCCTTGAGAAGACCTTCAGAAGTAAACAATCGAGCATTGAAAACTTTAGAAGATGAAAGGTAACGAAGAAGCTTTTGACGAAATTCTGGATCGTAATATATATCACTGTTGTCCAAAGACTGACCCTCTTGATGATAAACAGGGAAATTGTCAAGTGCTTGTTGGATCAACCGAGAAGATATGACGAAACCACCGTCCAAAAGACGCTCAAGAGTGGAAGGGTCCTTGACCCAATCTGCCCATCCACCATTGACAAAATCGTAACGAGTGTAGTCAGTGGGTTCAACCCACTTGATGTTGAGATGGTCAAAATGGGCATTGATCAAAGATGCGCGATGAAATGACTTTGCACGCTTGGAAGTCTTGCCTCCACCTTTGACCGTGTAACCAGCTTGATTGAGTGCAGACATCCAGCCAGTTTGTCCCTTGATGGTGCAAGCAACAACCTTGCGCTTGTCTACCAATGCATACTGGATGGAAGGATGAGTGATGATGTCGTAAAGCTTTTGACGGTCGTAAACATCCCCAGGAATGGGCATCATGGCAATTCGAAACTCATCGGAATCTTCGGAAAGATCCATGAGTTCGCGCATGACACCGATGTCGTAAAAGCCAATTTGATAACCCTCTCCGGAACGAAGAGGAGCATTTTTGAAAGCTTTCATGCGGACTTTTGGTTGATATGTGTTGAAATAGTTCATAATCCCTCCTTAAGAGATTTTATTGCCTTTCTTTTCTGAATATACTATTGCCTTATCAAAAAACAAAGTTATTCATTTATTGTTTTGATATCGTGGTGATTAACCAAAAAGAATTTCAAGAGATTCTTCTACAGTCCAAGAATCTTCTTTCGAAGCTTTGGACGATTTCTTTGAGCGAAGAGAATGCTTTTGGCCAATTGCAAATTTGATGTTTTTGTTGTATCGTACGATTGCAATTTCTTGAGTGTCACTGACATCTACTTCAAGAACTTGAAGAGCATCAGGAAGCTTGCCCTCAAAAAGAATTTTTGGGTTTGGAACACCAAGAATTGCAATTGCCCAGTGCGTTGTCTTTGCGGGAACAGCAATTCCAAACTTACTGGCTACTACGCCGTAGAAATCAAGAATGTTTCTGTCCTTGTCCTGAGCACGGACAATTGGTTTGCAGTATGTGACTTTCTTGTCGTAATTGAACAGCTCATCAGGAGCCGAGTACAAGACAAGGTAGCAGTTGCGCCATTCGGCAGGGTAACTGGGATATGTCATAATAATATTCCTGTTATGATTGTGTGTTTACAGTCTTAAGAAATTGATTCTTCAGTAAATGGGTTGTTTGGAATGTCTAGTGTTTGCTTTTTGCCATTGACAGTAATCTTAGTTGGTCTGTCGGCAGGAACTGCGTTGAGATCCTGATAAGCAACAGCATAATAATGGCTCAAGAAGATCTTTACTGCGTAACGTCTTGCTTGTGCATCAATCTGTGCATCAGGAAGCTTACCTTCAAGAAGTGTGGTCTTGTCGTTGTTAAAACGAGGATTAAGATCTTGCAAGATCTTTCCTGCTTTTTCAGAATAATTACCCTGTTCGTTGTTTGTCAAACGACGTTTCTTGTCCTGAAGATAAAGCTGTCCGTAAAAACAGCTTTTTTCCTCTGAACGATCAGCAAAATTCGTACCAATTTTCCAACACAAAGATTTGAAATCTGGATTGTGTGAAAAGGAAGAATTTTTCTGAGTAGGATCAAGACCAGCATGGCGCCAAAGTGAACCAACATTTTCAAAATTGTTGATGTCAATAAAAGTTCCAAGAGCAGCTGCAATAGTGGGAGTAATGCCAATTTGAGAAATGGCCCAAGATCCCACTACAGTTGAACTTACATAGGGAGTGATTGCCCGATCAATTGTTTGAATAGAAGATTCAAGACTTTGTTCAAGATGGAGAATGAGATCACCCTTTGTAACCAAGATCTTGTTACGATCCACAAGATCGTAAAAAGTATCCGTAAGGTTGTCAAGTTTTAGATAAAAATTAGTGAGTTCTTTGATTTGAGCAGGAGTAAAAGTGAACATATTAAATATTTCCTGTATTGTTATGGTTTATTAAACACGAGCAGTTTTGTAAGCTTTGTATTTTGCAGAAACTTCTTTGTATTTTTGGAGGACAATTCTGGACATCCAAATGGGAGCAGTAATGAAACGAATTACTTTGTAAATTATCTTAGAAAGATCAACAAGAGCAACCTTCCATTTGTCCCAATGATGTTGAAACAAATTGCCTCCAACAGCTCTGGCAGGAGCTGAATCGTAATTCCAATGCAAGAAAGCATAACCAGGTATAGACAAAACAGTCGAAACCATGGCTGCACCAAGGGCAATCAAACCGCTTGCACCGAACGCCAGACCAAGAACGTATGATAAAAAGATCGAAACGAGCATGTTGAACCATTTGTAATTATGAGCGTAATAGCGCCAAGCAGAAAATCTTGCCGCAAACATCATCTCCACAATAGTCGACGAAATGGCCAACATCATCATCATTATAAACATATTAAAGCCTTTTTATTAAATATTTATTTATTTTGTTCTTTGTCGAATTTATGCTGGACATACACAAGTGATGCAACAGTGGCAAAAACTGTGAGAACAGCAATAAAGTCAATAAACAATCGAAATCCAGACATGATACTCCGTTTAATAATATTTTGTATGAATAAAAAAATAGTTTTTCCCGAGAGAACAAATCCAATGCCACATATGGTAGTAGGTTTAAGTTCTCCCAGGAAAACACTATTCTATAGAGAAAATCAGCGGGTGAGCATCACCCAGAGGTCCCAAGTCTTGGTCTTGTCGTTGTAGGCGGTTGAACGCGCCAGCGAAAGAACATCCTTGCGTGCACGGTTGTAGAGATTGTTGGTGAAATTGTAACAATCCTTCTTTGAGGTAAACGCGATGTTGACATGGAACCACTGATTTTGGTTGTTGAGCAACTGCGCGTAGACAGCGGTGTAGATCGGATTGCGAGGACGCCCACGTCCAACGTTGAACGGTGGCTCAGTGACAGCGGTAAGAAGCTTGCTGGTGTGAGTGACAGCAAACTTGTCGGGACGGGTCATGAGTTGGGTCTCTGAAGAGAGATCCTTGATGCGTGTAGCCATATTTGTCTCCTTGATAGTGAAACGTATTATTGTTTTGTTTGAGCTAATTCTGGGAACAGCCCGTATTGGTGCTTGTCCCCTTTTTTGGTATTTACTATGTTTTATGTTCAAGTTGAATAAACTTTAATTCTCCAACTATGAAGTCTTTTTGGTTCTCTGTCATAAAGATACTTGGCCACTTTGACGTTGCATTGTGGATCTTTGAGAACTGACATATCACCGCGAGGAGATTTGCAAACCAAACTTGTTACAGTTTTCCAAGTACTGTTGATTTGCAAAATACCTGAGTCATAGCTAGAAACAGCTTTGCATTGTGGAGTTAAAGATTGACAATTGTTCTTTGACATTCCAGATTTGAAGTTCAAACCAATTACATGTGTTTGACAACGAGATTCTCGCCAAGCAATATAACTGAAAACTTTAACAGGAAGTTGATAATATTCAAACAAATGTTCCCATTTTTTACAATACATGGAAGAATTGGTGGGAAGTTTTACATACGCGTGCTTGGTCCACTTCTTGGGTAATCCAATTCTCCATTTACCTGTCGATTTGGATTTAACACAGCCCCAGCCACCAAATCCAACAGGTTCCTTATCGTATTGGTAAACGGCTGGTATACCTTTGATTTTGGCAATTTGGGGGTCACGGTAAACTGTGGTTTTGTAACCAAGAACGGCTATGCGATTAGCAACTTTGATCTGTTCTTCCATGGTTGCTTTGTCAGGAGATGGTGCGAATTCTTCGCCACCAAACCTTTCCCAAGTGCCCATAGAAGAAGAACCAAATTTGCCCTTGGTGTATATACCAAGTCCACCGGCCCATGTACCACCATTTTTCCAATTATTGGCAGTTTCACATTGTGCAACTTTTTGCCAATAATCAATGGTGGGAGTAAAGGTAACTTTATACTTTTTCCACTTGATAAATATCAAAGAAGAATCAGTAATCTCAGATGAAGAAGTTGACATTGAAGCAGATGGAAGAACTGCTTGAGCGGTAGGTGCAACTGTGGTTAGGATAATTGCACTAGTTGCCAGAATAAATGACAACATTGTTTTTCGTAATGTGCGCATGGTATCGCTCCTTTCGTGTGGGTTTGAGACTTACGTCTCATTAGCAAACGCGCAGGTTGCGAAACCGAAGATTGCACGGGCACATACGAGATGCCCGTTACAGTGGCAAGGTTGCCTCTCCGACTTCGTAGATATCACTATCTATTAGGTTGGGGATGTTACCCCTGCCCGTTAGGGCATTTATACATTATATCAATATTCTGATAGTGTGAGTTATAATTAAACAGATTTTTCCTCCGTTTTTAGGAATACATTTTGTACAAAGTGTATCCCCTGAGAGTCTAAATATTTAAACTCTCAGGGGACACTTCATGAAAACATTGTACTCCTGCGCTTCGTAATATTAATTACGTTTCTAAAATAGTACCGTAATTTTAAAATATTACAAAGTTTTAAAGAATTAATTATCTGAATTAAAAGTCATGCTGCTAGAGTTGACTTGGTTAGGAGTGACAGGAACATATGGATTAATTTTATATACGCCTCTACGAATTTGAGAGAATCTAGTAGGATTCTTTCTAATGTAGATATACACGTTTTGAACAGTGCAACCAACTTCTGATGCAAGCTGAGCAACAGTGATCTCAACTCCTTTGTTGTACTTGGTATTGATGAGCTGTTCAATCGCATTGGATTTACCTCTTGGCATTTTGATACTCCTCCGTGAGGGATGATTATTGCTTGTTAAGATATATAAAGATATATAAATATAAGGTAAGACTATAGTATATATCTAAAATATCTGAAGTTTTTTAGATACAACTCTTACAAACATATAATATTATAGCATAAAAACCAATTAAGGTGTATAAAATAGGGCATATAACAAAAATTATATTTCTACGCCCTTACAGGAACACAATTCGCGGTAAGCTTCAGGAAGATTAGAAAAGGATTCTGAAAGAATTTTCAAACCTTCAAAAAGCTTAGAAAGAGCTTCTTTGTCTTCTAGATTTATAGGGACACGAAATATCAAATCGTAATATTTATTGTAGACGGAATTAAATGTATTCAACAAACCATAAAAATTAGCTTCTAAATTCATTAATTCTGGATTGTCTAAAGGTTCATATGAGTTATAGTGTTGAGTAATATCCACAATGAACTATTGCCTTTCTAAAATAAAAAATGTGGGAGAGCCGCTCTGGTCAATTGGAAAGGGAAGTAATTGACCAGAGCAAGCTCTCACTTTGTAAGTTTTTAAAAGCAGAAAAGGAGGGTATTCTTACTTTAATTTGATACATACAAAGTTTTTCCAGGATTTTTCATGCCCAAGAAAAACTAAGTATATATAAGATTTTATATTAAAGCGTGCAAAATCGCGCGATTATTTTTTTTTAAAATGGTTCGTCGAAATGCTTACCACGTGCATGTGTAGGTAACACGACATCATAGTGATGATTAAGCTGCTGCACAAGTTCGTTGGTTTTCTTGTACACACTCCAAACGTTGGTCAAACGAGCGTACAGATAGGGATCTGTATTTTGAAGAGTGGTATGTTCACAAGGCTCTGGACAAAATCCGCCAGATATATAACCTACAGTTTCAAAAAGAGCTTTCAATATAGCGTCATAGATAGCAATCATAGACTTGTAGGATTCAGCCTGGTTGGTCCAATCACAATCGACTAGAGGAATCGGATGATCAAGATCATGGCTTAACACTTGATTATGGTTTAACATTTAAAATGCCTTTCTTTTTAGGAAGCAGAGATGGAAGTATTGTAAATAAGTGACATTATGGCGAGATTAAAAAGCAAAACGCCCGCAATCATATAAATTGCCAAAGTGACTTGGCCAGCTACATACAAGGTTACAGCCAAGGGTATGGTCACAAAAGTATCCAGAAGTAGATCAATTGCGACAAAAGAATAGATAGCGATCATTGCTCTCTTTAAAACTCTTTTATTATCTTTGAGAGAATAAGTCTTGGCAGAAAATCTGCCTAAATTCTTGAATAATCTAGTGAGCATTGTAACTTCTTATGTAAGACAATAATAATAAAGCTACTTTAGAATAAATAGCTTGTTCTTTGTTAGAACAATAATTATTTGGCATAATAGAAGAAGGTTTATGTCCGAGATATGTAGATAAAACAAGATAGACAGTGTACACACTAGAGGTACAGGTGTACACATAAGGGGTTTATAGAGGTGTACATAGGTTGGAACTGGGTTCCCCCCTGCGAGAGCATAGGTTTTGTGGTTTGGGCAACAAAAAACCTAAAATATTCTTTAATATTTCAACTAAAAGGTTAGCATATACTGTGTATATATGCGTATAAATTATAAATACTGACAAGATTTTTTGCGGCGATTCTCGCTCTAGTTTTAAAAAAAATATTTTAAATACAGAGGCATATGACAAAGCCGGTATAGGTGACCACCATACCTACACCGGCTTGTCTGCCCGCATAAATTTTAACGCACAGTCAATTCAACATTGTACATTCGCTTGAAATCACGTCTCATGGGATGTAGAGCAGATTCGGTAGCGTGAGTAATGTACATTGGGCCTTTGATACTCGGAGGGGGGAGTATCTTATAAACGCCCGACTTGGCTCTTTCAACTGTAAATCCTAACCGAATTAAATCAGTCAGTATTTTCTTCATTGCTGAAGACTGATGTTGCCGAGGCATAGTTTTGAATTTCTCCTTTAAATGTGCTGCTTATTTGGACAATGATAATGATATCATCGCCGTATAAAAATAGCAACACATTAGTAGAAATATTTCGCTCGAATCGCAATCATTAAAATTGACATTTTAAATTGGGCGATTCTCGCTCTAGTCTTAATATAAAAAACCAATATATATAGCATTCACTATGTACATTGGCTTTTTATAGTTTTTAAAGGTAACTTTTGATGAATGTGACTCGACGACGCTGGATTGCTTTGTCTAGACAGTCATCGCAGATGATGGCGTGATAGACATTCAAGTCAAAACTTGAGCCGTATGAGCCTACGATGTCTATATCAACTGCATTGTTGAGATTGCTTGGAACTCCACCATCTTCAAGAACGTGATCTGGCCACAAGTACATGATGGCTTTTTCACATATGAGACAGGGTGTATCAGGTGCTTGCATTAGTCCTTCTCCCAACTGTTGAAGTATTCCGGGTCTCCGACCCAGAAAGCCCCTGTGCCGTCACTTTTGTCCAACCATTCGTTCAGGCACTTGTGAAGAAACTGGCGATAGTCGTCTTGAGGTTCGTCGAAGTATGCCGAGTGAAAGCAGATGTCTGAGTGAACGTTGCCTTCTGGAGTTTCGTAGATGATTTCTCCACAGAACTCTTTCATTACTGGACCTCCTTGTGGTTTTTGACGAAACGGTCCATGGACTTCATGACGAGATCCTGTCCGTCGTTCTCGAGAGCCTTGAGCCAGGTCTCGACGACTTTGAGGTGGGTGTCGTGCATGCTCTTGTGCGTATTGATCTGTTGCTTGTAGAGCTCGATCATGGTCTTGAGGTTGTCGATTTTCTCGGATTGGACATCGACGATGCGCCTCATGACCTCGATGTTCTGGTTCATGACGAGTTCACGGAATTCCGGCGACTTGCCGAACTCCGCGAGGTGTTGGTGGATTTCTTCGTTGGACATTGTGTTTTCCTCTTTTGTATGAAATTAAAAATAGGTGTATATAGGTTTATAGAGATTGATGTAGGGCACACCACAGTGTCGTTTAAGAAGCGTTAGACACGCATTCCCCTACAATCGGTGGAGATGCTGGGAATCGAACCCAGATGATGGACATTGGCGAACCGCAGTCCCGAAGCCATTTCATCCCCGTGTGCATATTTTTGTGCAGAGAACATGCAAACTCCGTCCGTTCATTTTACCAAGGCTTACGGCCATCCTTGTAACTTACAGTGAAGTAAGAACTAGCATTTTTTGATGTGCGTTTATTATACTGTATGCGCACCCCACAGTTGGGGGTTAGCCCTGGGTCAGAAGGGGTCCTCTTCGACGACCGCCTTGTCCGTGACAGTGCTGGTCTGGTCGGCACGAGCCGAGTTCGACCACAGGTCACAGGCAACTTCCTCTCCATTGATCACGAGGGTGAATCGACCGCAAGGAGCGTTCACCGGATCGTAGATGTTCTGGGGAGTCTTGGCACCATTCTTTGCAATGGTGATTCGTTGCTGGCTACCTGACCAGTTCGATGCCCATTGGCGAGCAAGCTTCTTGAGCTCATCTGCCTTCTCGGCTGCAGCCTTGACCTTTGCCTGCGGGAGATCATCGGACTTCTGCTCGAGGATGTGAGCCTCAAGACGAAGTCCGTAGACACGCTGGAAGGTGGTGACTGAAGCATCGACAAGGTTCAAGAAGCCCTGATTGGTACGAGACATCTTGCGGTCCGTCGTGCCGAGCTCGAAGTCGGTCACTGGAACGCCAGTCTTGTGCTGGTACGCGGCCACGATGCGACCGGGGTTGTCGATGTTGCTCTTGACAGCGCCTGCACTCTTGAACGCCTCGATGGCATGCTTGATGCCGTCTTCGGAAGCACCGAACTGCTGGAAGAACAACGGCATGCCGTTCATGTAGTTGAGCCCCGATGCAGCGAGCGAAGCCTCGAACTTGGAACGGTCAGTCGTGCCAGTCATGGTCTGGAGCAGGTCCACGATGCTGTAGGTCTCGCCGTCGATGTTGACGTTGAGGTCCATACGCACAGGGTTCATGACGCCAGTGACGAGCAGGTAGTCGTGTCCAACGTTGTTCGGGCTGGTCTGCCGAAGCACGGACAAACGACGCAGGGAAGCCTCACGGAGAGTGACTTCTGCCGGGACGTTCTGTCCGTTGATGGAACCAGTGAACTTCACGGTCTTGTCGATGTGCAGTCGCTGGGTGCGGGCCGTCGACTGGAGCGCGTCGATGTTGTCCGCAATTGAAGAGAACAGATCGGTGTTGAGACCGAACTTGTTCAACATGGATTGTGTGTTCATTAGATATCTCCTAATGTGTTTATGTGATTATTTGTTTGTGAGCTATTTGTGAATGGTCATGCCGAAACATTCCCATTCTTTTTGTTCGCGCTACTTCTACTTGTCGGTAGCGAGATCATCATCCAATTCGTGCAACTCAGTTGCCTCATCGGATTCATCAGTCTTGGGACGCACTTCTCGCCAACCATCTGCATAAGCATTGCCGATGATTTTCGTGATGTTCGCCGTCTTTCCCGGAGTAGATTTGACCACGTTGAGTGTTTTCTCTGCTATTGATCCGGTTCCTGAAACTGTTTTGGCAGTTATCTTGCCAAACCACTTGCTTGTTTTTTCTGTTTTCATTGTTTTCATTCCTCGTAATTATTGCTGCTGTCTCCTGGAATGAGCATTTCCAAGAATGATATAATCATATCCATTAACCAATCGTACATTGTCCTCCTTTCTTTTCTGTATTTAATGTTTAACAGATAAAAAAAGATCAAACAACTGCTTTTATGTAATTGTCAATGTACCATTGTGCAAGTGAACCATGTTCACGAATCCGGCGAGAGTGCTCAATGTTGTATCTGGGATACGCCTTGAAGTACTCAGTACCGTCACACAGGTTGGCTTCTGGGTTTCTTCCTGTGTGGTCGACAATCATGAGAACGTTGGAGTCCATGCTGACGCGGATGTAGGCCTGACCACCATTGTAGTGATACAGCCTATTTTCGTTGGCAGCAATGTCAACAAGTTCAAATGCTTGTAGGCTTGTCAGTGTTTGCATTATTTGCTCCTTGTGATGTATTTGTTGCGTGCCCAGTCGCCGGTGTAGAGGCCGATGACAAAGCACACGGTTGTAATTGCAACTGTGATGTGCTTACGCATTTTGTTTTTCCTTTGTTTGAAGTTTATTCCGTAATTGATTGAATCATTTTTTGTGTGAGCTCAGAGTGGTCGAGAATCTGCAGACCACCATAGCTTTCATCCATGAATTGCATGCAATTTTCAAGCGACCCGGAATAAAGAATGAACTGGTCTCCTACGTCAACTACGTAATATTCAATTGAAGAATTGAACTTATTCATTACTTTGTTTTACTTTTCTTGCCGATTTTTCACATCGGTGGTTCGGGTCGTACACGAACAGTTGTTTGCTTTTCCTTGTAGTGATTGTAGATATCGTCCATCTTGGACGGATTGTCGCCAGCCCAATTGACGTTTTTCTTCTTCTTTTCATCTTCGGACATGACCCACAGCCAGAAAGCGGTTCCAAACAGGAATCCGGCGTTGAGCAATTTGATTGTTTTGATGAATGATTTCATTGTTTGTTCCTTTTTGTGATGTTATTTGATGGAGTTTGAAAAATTAGAAAATAAATAAAAAACATTACTTTAAAAATTAGAGAGAATAAAGAAATTCAGTACAGGTGAGTGAAGAACCGGATAAGCACATTGGTTCTCCACTCACCGTACCGGGAGTTGACACGCAAGATTGTCTAGAGAATGGGCCTGTTGAATCCATTGTCAAGAGGGAAACTATTTCCTTGGGGCACAGGCAAGACCCAGTCCGTCTTAAGTCTACGACGTGTAGAGATGGTAGGGGGCCACCATCCGCCTTTTATAGTCAATGCTCGGGACTATTCGAGGTATTCAGCCTCGAGAGTATTTAGATTATTCATGTGGTCTGCTCTCATTGACCACAGTAAGTCCGAATTGGACAAAGGTTTTTATTTCTCGCGACATACTATAGGTTTCTGACCGAACCAGTATGTAGTTTTATGGGTGTTGTCAGTATGTAATCTTTCCTTGCTCAAGGGAAAGAAATCTACCAGCGTTCGCGTACGAAATTGCTGACGACTTGAGTGATTCGCTCTTTGAAGAACGGGTCGAGCATTGACCCACGAATCTCTTCTGCGATGACTGGTCGCACTTCGCACAACATGTTGAAGTAAATCTGGCCGAGGCGCAAATCATCTTTCACAGGTTGTGAGGCATGAACCATCACGACTTTGTGGTGAAACTCGTCGTAGGTCATCATCGGCAGAGACGGCAGTTGCAGGAATGCACCGCCATGGGATTGAACCGGTTTCGGATTTCGTCGGCGATGTCCTCGGCACGGGTGATTCCTGCTTTGGTCTCGTCGATGAGGTCCCGGAGACGGACGGTGTCCGACTCTTCTTGGGTGAGTTGTCTGAGCTTCATCTTTACCTCCAGATGAATGTTGTGGGACGTATCCCTTCTTTTTTGAACGCGATCAGTAGTCTAGGCTTAAAGAGAGAAACGGCCTCTGACCCAACCCGAAGGTGGGCCAGAGACCGGGTCTCCCGATGGGCTCAGGACAGCTCGTCGTCGACGGGGCTGTCGTTCTCGAGCAGGGCCTGCAGGTCGTCGCTCACGGAGAGTGTCCGCTTGACCACGGTCAGCTCGGAGGGACCGTCGGCCCAGCACGAAGCCTGCATCTGCGTGACCGTCTCACCGGACTTGGTCAAGAAGGTGTTCTCCTTGGGCTCGGTGATGACGATGTTGTCGCAGGCGAGGGCCAGTTTGGCGTTGTTCTTCTTGCAGGCCTTCACAGCACGCGTGATGGTCTCGAGCTGGTTCTCGAAGACCTGCATCATGAGCGTGTCGACGTGGCCGATTCCTGCCTCGGTCAGGGTCTGCTTCGACAGGCCCACGAGGACCGTGTAGAAGATGTCACCGTTGGTCTTGTGGTTGACTTTGGGTGCAGTGTTGATGTAGATGTACTTCTTGGACATTGTGTTGACTCCGTTTGTGATTGGTTGGTTGTTTGTTGGGAACTAGTCCCTTCTTTTTAGAAGATAAGTACTAGTTTAGAAGGTTCTCGACAGATATTTTCTAGACAAGACCCAGACTAAAGGTTTAGAAGACTTTTCAATAATTATTATTCTTTCTCCTATGGTTGAATAGATTCGAGTGCCCGGATGTACCAGTCCACCACCTGAGACTGACTCTTGCGGCTGAAGGTGAACAGCCACTGATCGTGATTCTGACGTGGGTACCTTTCCTTTGCAATGTAGGATTGACGAGCCAGCAACAGAATCTTCCTGTTGGTGAACTCAATTCCCTTGTCAGGATTGTCATCGGTCCTCTGAAGCAATCCGGTCATGTAACTGACCCACTCGTCTGCAGTAGTCTGCCTTTGCTTGACACACAGCTTCTGATGCTGGTCAGCAGCAGCTTGCATTTCTTCTTCTGTGAACTCAATGTTCATAATGATCTCAGGCTGAACAAGAGTTGTGTTCAGATAGTCAATCATTTCTGCGTACTTGACACGAACAAGCATCTCTCTGAAGATGTGCAATGCGCACCACGGAGAGTCTTCCATGGTAGTTGCTTCAATGCCTTCTGCAAACCGCTTGGGCAGACGTGTTTCCATCCAGAACAGATCCATTTTGGTTCCATTCATGCCGTGCTTAGCAATGATTCGACCAAACGTCCTGTTGCACCACTGCTGGATCTTTGTGGCATCGTCTACAGTGAGCATTCCTTGAGTCAGGGCATCCAGCATTTCCTCATTGCTGCAGACCGGCTGTGCAATGTATGTCTTCATGAGTGCGTAGTGCACAATCTTGGGCAGCACTGCAGATCCAACTCCTCCAGGGAACACGGCAGACACCATCCTGGAACGAGCTTCGTCAATCAACGAGAACTCTGGGAGAATTGTCAGCTTGTGAATTCCGGCCAAAGAACCAGGCTTGATCAGTTGGTTCTCCAGCAGATAGGACAGCTGAGGAACTTTTGTCCTCAATTCGTTCATATCAATCACAGGAGGCGTTTCTGTGTAGGCGTGGAACACCGGACCGGGTTCATCAACTTCAATGACAGACCACTCACCAAAGTCATTGGGATTTCTCAAGAGGAAGGCAACCATCTTCATCTCGCCGTCAATCTCAGCCATACGGATGTGAACCTTGAATGTGTCGTCAAGGTCTGGACCACCATGATTTGCAAGATTTTCGCTGAAGAACTTGCCAGGCACAGCAAAGCAGTGGGTCTTCTTGTGGTAATAACCGCTCTGATTGTACACATTGCTGAAGCCAAAGATGTCCAGCGCCTCTTGAGTGATGATGTGAGCAGCAAATGCCCATTCAACAGGGAACCAGTGACGAGACTTTTCCCTCCAGATGTTGTTTATCTTTCCAGTATTATTGAATCCCTGACCCATGAATTGTGTTGCCACACCATGAACAGTCAAGAACCTCAACGATTGAGTTGCGTCGTATGGAACACCCAGTTTGTCAAGATCTCTGATTGCTTCCTGAACCATCTGCAGACTTGACCTTGGATCCTTGAAGTCGTCTTCCGGACCCTCAGCAGTTGCAGTCACCAAGATGTCAGCGTTGTCAACCAATGCTGTCATTGATGCTGAGCGTCGACCGTCACGCAAGCACTCATCCTCATGGTTGAGGTAGTTCTGCAGAGTTGTCAACAAGTCTTGTGCAGTGTAAAGTCCCGACACATCCTGGTAGATTGAGTGAGTCAAATCATCGCTCTTAACAGGAATGACGCCATGCGAAGGCTCGATTGTCGCCAAGCACCATCCGTTTGTCTTCAACTCTGACTTGATGTTTGGGTTAAATGTCCTGATTTCCTGCCCCTTCATCATGCGATCCGGAAGGACCAGAGCATTGCCCTTGATCAAACCCATTGGCGTCAAGACTCGCAGTTGAACAACTGTCATCTTGCCACTGACAACTTTGTCAATCATCGTGCCAACCCATTCCATGTTTGCAAGGTGATTTGCCGCAAAGCACTTGATTGCAAAAGACTGACTGATTGCCGAGATGCCATCGACATCACTGTCAAGGTAAGCCAAAGCCTCATGATCAATGACCTCAATCTTCATGTCGCCAGTAGGACGGTACTGCCATGCACATGAAAGCCTTGCAATCTCTGCAAACCTCTTGGACATCTTCTTTGAGTTGCCCACGAGGAGACCAATGTGTGTCAGAGGAGTCAACCAAGAGTCGTCATAGACCCCGTCAATGAAGAGCGTGTACTGGTCCTCATCTGTTGACCAGCGAAGAACTTCACCAGGTTCGGGGTTCATTGTTGCCCGTTCTGGATGAGACTTGACGCTGTTGTACCACTTTTTGCCGTGCTTTCTCACTTCAACCCTGTATTTGCCAGGGAAGAAGGTCTCGAGTAACACTGGCCAGTAAGTTCCGTTGTCGAACTCGTCCAGAATCTTCTCTTGCTCCTTGAGTGGTGTGGACGTCAGAACGCGCTGCCATCCGTTGTTGTTTGCTGTGATTCCATGAAACATGGAAGAACCTCCTGTTGGGTGGTTTGTTGTTTGGGTTTTCTCCGGGCTAGTGCCAGGATCTGATACCGAGGGTTCGGTATTTGGTGGGTAGTGGGTGGATGGGACAGGGTGATCGCTCATGGCAGACCTCCTTTCTAGACTCTCGGACGCCGTCTAGTAGCGTTTGATAGACCTAACGTCTACCATTAAAGGGAAAACCACACTGGCTGTGTGGCTCCCCCTTACTAGTGGTGGATATTGCAATCCCTGGTTATTTGCCAGGGCAGGAAAGCCGACTGGTCGACTAGAGGGTTTCGGCCTCGTCGTCGTCCAGCTCGCCCATGAGGTCAGCCAGTTCAGCCGACACCGAGAAGGATCCCTTCAAGATGTCGAGCTGCGACTCACCCTTGCTCCACACCGAGGCCTGCAGACCGTTGATGGTCTCGCCGTCCTTGATGTAGACGTTGGGCTTGACCTCGGTCACGACGAACTCGTCGCAGTTGAGGACCAGCTTCCAGTTGTTCTTCAGTGACGCCACCTTGGCCTTGGTGTAGATGGCGAGCTTCTCGGGGAAGATCTCCATCGTCACCGTGAGCCGGTCGAGGTCCGAGTCCTCCAGCCCAGTGAGGGCCTTCAGTTCGGCTCGGGGCACTCCCACGAGGACGGTGTGGAACACTCCACCGCCGTCCTTGCGGTTGTTGGCCTTGGGGACGCTGTTGATGAACAGCTTCTTCTTCATGGCAACCTCCCAGTTGTCATGTCAGGTGGACTAAGTACTGCTGTGTGCGTCCACGTTAACGCAGCAGGAAACTCATCTTCAGTTACAAGTTCAGTCCATTGGACATCCCCCTAAAGCTTGACTCTCGGTCTTGTTTCAAGTAACGACCGGGCGACTCGATATTTATACAGTACAGCCAACCCTGTAGGTGATCTAGGATCTACCCATAAAGGGAAAACCGTGCTGGCTGCACGGTATCCCTGCTTTTATCTAGCGGAACCTCCTGTCCCTGATGTTGTCCTCGTAGGTCTCGAGGATGTACATGGAGAACCGACGAAGCTCTTCCATGTCTGCCGTGAACTCGGAGCAGTTCTCGTCGAACATCCAGTTTCCGTAGTCAAAAAAGCCTTCTACGACCATGTTGATTGTCCAAAGGTAGTCTGCGACATTCTTCGGCATCTTCTTGCGGTTCTTGTACCGCTTCTGTTTTGCAGCTGTCGTTGCTGCCCCGTTTGTTGCTTTCACGTTTAACCTCCGTGAATTTGGGTCAGACCTTGTGGTCTAGTTTCTACCCATAAAGAGAAAACCACGCTGGCTGCGTGGTATCTCTTAACCAATTATCACCGATGTATAGTCGGCCTATATATAGGATGGTCAGTCCTTAGTCAAACAGAATGGCTTTAGGCCTTGTCGTTGCGGGACTGGATTTCGCCTGCGATCTCCAAGCACCACTGACAGGTGGGAGGAGTGTCGCTCAGGAACTCAAGGCCGTCTGCCTCTCGCCTGTGCGGCATTTCATTCCAGAACGGAGTTGGGTTGTTCAACGCACACACAAGTGCTGCGCTAGACATTCCACCTCCGTTGACGTAGTGGGTGTCGCCCATCCACGCAATCACCAGAAACATCGCTGTTTCCTTCCCGTTTGTTGCTTCCACGTTTAACCTCCGTGAATTTGGGTCAGACCTTGTGGTCTAGTTTCTACCCATAAAGAGAAAACCACGCTGGCTGCGTGGTTCTCTTTTAACTATAAAATTAGTTATACCTATGTATTTAAAATTATTATTATTATTCAAACAATGTTGGCTTGTGGTACCAAGGGCAAACTGGAGTTGGTTGTTCTTTTCTGTCGTGCGTATAGATGAACTGGTAACATGCCCAGCACAAAGTCAAAACATTGGGATGTCTTGATGTAAGTGTGTCATAGTGAAACTCATAGTGATTATGATTCTTACATTCGTGACACTGCTTGTATCCTGAGTATTCCCAGTTACGACGGCTGTTTTTCTTGTTGTTCGACATTTCTGTTTCCTTTCTGTCGTTTTAGTTTTCTAGTTGGCACCCAAGTAAGTGGAACTGACGTTGACGTCAAGTTTCTGGTTGATGAATTTGACAATTGGCTTACGGTGCTCGTCCTCAAGAGCAGCGTTGAACCTGCCCAGAAGCTGACGAAGTTGCATTGCACTTGTGATTTCGGCATGACCGATCCAATTGCCTTTACGATCCTTGAAACCAAGGATCATTGAGGAGCCATTTACAACTATGTCTCCGTAGGTACCAATGCAATTCTCTTGCGCTGCTCCCCACTCAACCAAGTCATGAGTCTGAGTTGGAACAATTACTTGAATGTCATCGTTGATCCAGGTGCCCTGATGCTTCAAGAACTTCTTGTTGAAAACGGTGTTCTTCAGTTTTCTGTTCTCCTGCTTGATCTTTGCGTGTTCAGCAATGACATAGTCGTGAATCTCCCTAATTGTCATTGAATTGTTCTTGACGTGAGTGATGATTGCAGTGCGATGTGTCTTGTTTGTGATCGACTTCATCGCTGAGACTACGTCCTGCATGTAACTAATCGGTGTGTACAAACGATGGGCATAACGATCAAGGTAGTATGTGTCGTCCTCTTTCGTTGGATCCATGAGGTCATCAATGTACGCCTGCTTTGCTCCAAACATCTTGAAGAATCGCCTTGTTTCTTCTTCGGTCTTGATCATCACCAGTGGAAGTGGATGAGTCGTAATGGCAGATAGATTTGGTGGGAAATGGAGATCCAAATCAATATTGTTGAACACTGTTGAAGGAAAGTCGCGCAGAACACGAGCCCACCAGATTGCAACACGCAGTTTGACAAGCGAGTCAATGTTGTTTCGACCACCAAACATGTGCTTTGTGACACCGTTGACGCCACTCTTTCCATAGGCCTTGTTGATGATTTCCTTGACATCCATGCAGCCACCAACCCAGTACAACAGGCTCATGTCAATCCCAAACGGGTGCAACATAGCGATGTCGAAGTTCATCCTCGTAGCAGTGATGTACTTTGTAATCGGCAGCCAGTCTGCAACCTCAGTTGTCTGATGAAGGTACTCATAAATCCGCAGGGGAATTGGATTGGTACCTGCAGAGCGACCCACTTTTGGAACAAGCTTCTTTCTTTCCATCATTGAGTACGATGCTCCGAAGATGAACTTCTGACCCTTCTTTCCGCGAACTCTCACCCACATGATTCTCAAGCCATCTTTGGTGCGAGTGATCATCATGGCATATGGCCACTTCTTCTTGTAGTGAGAACCAGAAGTGCTAGCTGTGTAAGTGTTGAATTCAATCAGCAGCCTGCGCTTCTGCTTTTCGTCTTGGCTTCTTCCAGTGATATCGCTGACCAGGAATTCAGTAATGTCAACAGATCCTTCACCTGTGTGCTTTTTGATCTTCGGCTGCAGGATCCTGTATGAGTACACGTATCCAGGATTGTAGTTCTCATCATCCCAGGGACAGAGAACAGTAGCTGGGGTTTGTACCCACTCGCCAGGGTGAAGACCTAGGCGGGCGGACTGCAACCGTTCACTTTTGCTTTCCAAAATGTGGCTCTCCATCTGAAACTTCTCGAAAAGGAACTCTTCAGCCAACCTTTCGACCGCGTAGGTCTCTTTGTCAAGCTTGACTGCTTTCTTCCAATCTCGAAACGAGTACTCATCTGTTTCGGTATAAGCCTGCATTTTCTTCTCAAGCAGATCAAATATCTGATGTGCTTTGATCCATGCAAGGACCAGTTCCATGTTTGACATTTCCTCAAATGGCTTTGTGAGGATGGACATGTCAAACTCGTACAATGATCCATCTTTGCGTCTCATCATGTATTTCAAGGTTTTTGCTTCCCTTATGTCGTTGAATGGGTTTTGGGTGATTTCATCCATAGAAACAACCTCCTGTGTTGGTGGGATGAATATGGGGATTGGTATCGGTTCTCCATTGACCGATTGGTAGTGGGTGGATGGGACAGGGTGATCGCTCATGGCAGACCTCCTTTCTAGACTCTCGGACGCCGTCTAGTAGCGTTTGATAGACCTAACGTCTACCATTAAAGGGAAAACCACACTGGCTGTGTGGCTCCCCCTTACTAGTGGTGGATATTGCAATCCCTGGTTATTTGCCAGGGCAGGAAAGCCGACTGGTCGACTAGAGGGTTTCGGCCTCGTCGTCGTCCAGCTCGCCCATGAGGTCAGCCAGTTCAGCCGACACCGAGAAGGATCCCTTCAAGATGTCGAGCTGCGACTCACCCTTGCTCCACACCGAGGCCTGCAGACCGTTGATGGTCTCGCCGTCCTTGATGTAGACGTTGGGCTTGACCTCGGTCACGACGAACTCGTCGCAGTTGAGGACCAGCTTCCAGTTGTTCTTCAGTGACGCCACCTTGGCCTTGGTGTAGATGGCGAGCTTCTCGGGGAAGATCTCCATCGTCACCGTGAGCCGGTCGAGGTCCGAGTCCTCCAGCCCAGTGAGGGCCTTCAGTTCGGCTCGGGGCACTCCCACGAGGACGGTGTGGAACACTCCACCGCCGTCCTTGCGGTTGTTGGCCTTGGGGACGCTGTTGATGAACAGCTTTTTCTTCATGGCAACCTCCCAGTTGTCATGTCAGGCAGACATGATTGTTTAACCACAATGTGTCTACTTCACTGTGGCCTACTGATTTATGCTATGCCTCACGACACAGCCTGGTGGTAGGCACCAGGTTCCTGTCTCCTCTTTCTTAAAGACCCAGGGACCAGGTCTAGATAAGGCCTAAGGCCTACCCATAAAGGGAAAACCACACTGGCTGTGTGGCTCTCCCCTACTAATGGTGGATATTACAATCCCTGGTTATTTGCCAGGGTAGGCAGGGTTAGCTACTCCCTGAGTGGTGAGAATTCTAGTCCTCGAGATCGAGTTGGATGACTAGTGGATCCTCGTCCTCGCATGCCGGGCATACGAGGTAGCTGTCTGAAGAAGTTGGCACCATATCTGCATCGCAGTGTGGAAACCAGACAACTTCACGCATCGTCAAGCCGTGCTTGTGGCACGACTCTTCGACACGGTTCAGCTTGACCATTTTTCACCTCCTTTCAAAGGTTTGAAGGCCTTGGCAACCGTCAAGCTACCAATAAAGAGAGAACCCCTTTCGGGGCCCTCTCCGAACTGCCTTTCTTCAGTTCTCTTCGTTGATCATTCCGATTTCACGCAGTTCTTCGCGTGAGTATGTGAACAGCATCCACTTGATTGCCTTTTTGACTGCTTTGTCCAAGGACATCCAATTGTGGCTGTTGATCTGGATTGATTGTGCATGAAAGAGGATTTTCTCTGCTCCAGTGAAGCCGTATTTGTGGTACAGCTTTTCCTTGATTTGAGTTTCCTTGTATTCACGTTTCAGTAACACTATGTGCTCCTTGATTGTTTGTTGTTGGTTTTAGGCAGCCGTCAAGCTACCAATAAAGAGAGAACCCCTTTCGGGGCTCTCTCCATTGCTGCCTTTCTTCAGCTATTTGATGTCTTTCCTGTCACCCAGTCCTTGGCAATTTCAATCGCCTCCTCCTTGGTGTAGCCCCTGTTGTACAGCGTTCTGTGACTGCCCAACTGGACTCCGTACTGGACTTCTGCCGAGTTCTTCTGCTTGTAGACAAGTGCCCACATGTTCGTGGGATCGGTCACTGCTCGAATTTCGGCTACGTATAACGCATCTTCGTCTATTCTGACGTTTATTGCGATTCCGTTGATCACATCAGTGGTCATGTTGACCAGATTCAGGAGCTGTTCAGCTTCTTCTATCTGATTTCCCATGTTCCTCAGCTTTTCTGTCAGTTCGGTGTGCAACTTTCGATATGCTGCTAGCTCCTCTCTGACTTCAGCGTCGCGACCAAATAAGGTCACCACCTTGTGATTCCAGTGTATTGTCATGGTTTTTCCTCCATGTTCTGCCCACATCACAGCGATGTAGGACTTGGCAGCCGTCAAGCTACCCATAAAGAGAAAACCCCATTTCTGGGGTCCTCTCTCCGTTTGCCTGACCACTATGGTTACTTGTGGGTTTTCGGTGCCTTGGCAGGGTGTCCAGTGTGGCGGCCCATGCAGCCACCCTGTCCAGCCTTGCGGAAGCAGTACGAGCACCGACCGTCGACTTCTGCGTCGTTGATCCGTGCTTGCTTGTCCTGTTGAAGTTGGCGCAACTCCTGCACTTGCTGGTGCAACGCCTCCATCTCCTCAGCGATTACGTCAGCGTTGAGCTTCAGCATCTCTTGGAGAAAAGACTGCAGGTCTTCGAGGCCGTTGAGAGTCTGTTCCACATTCTGTGTGAACTCATCGTCTCGCGGGATCTCGTTGACCCACTTGCCGAGCTTCTGTGTCGCCTTGGGGTCATACCCCAGAATCGTCATGAAGCCAATCAAAAAGGTGACCGCCGAAACGGCCTCCTCCATCTTCTTTTCCTTCATTGTTATACCTCTTTCGTGGTAGTCGCAATCAGGCAAACTGGGAGGCTGTCAACCTACCCATAAAAGAAAAACCACACTGGCAGTGTGGTATTCTTTATATAACTCATTGATAATAATCAACTACTTGAGCATGTCTGACTTGAGACTACTGGTCCCAGGCCTTGGCTGCCTTCACGAGGGCTTTTTTGGCGTCCAGCTCCTGCCGCAGCAGGATCTTGTACTCCTCCATGTCCTCGGGAAAGCGACACCTGAGGAACTCTCCGCGCACCTTCAAGAGGGCCACACAGGCCTCCAGCAGGTTCTTGTCGATGTCCTCGGCGTGATCGTGATTGCTCATCTCGATCTCCCCTTTCTCCACAGAGTCACCTGTGGTGAGGTGCGCACACCGGGTTGGTGTACGTCTTGGTATTCAACAAGCTTCTGTGCTGGATGCACAGGGCTTGGTGTCTACCCATAAAGAGAAAACCGCACTAAAAAGCACGGTTTCTCAATCACCAATTGTGTTTCTCAATCACCAAGTATTAAGATATGTATAGGATGGTGAATCCTTGGTTCGCCCTTGCCTAAGCAATGGCTACTTCGTGAACCCCTCGGTGACGTTGAAGATGTTGATCTCCATCTTGGTGATGTGCTCCTCGTTGTACATAACGACGATGTCATCACGCTGGATTTCTTTCTTCAGCCAAGCCTTAAGGCACTCAGTCACAACGTGATGAGTGATGTCCTTTGTCGGGCTCAGGAGATGAAACGGGTCGGTCTTCTCCAACTCGGAGTTATACTCACTGACTACGGTAAACGCCCAGTTAAAGCCTTTTTCAAGACCAATCAACTCGACGTCAACCCAGCGAGGGCACTCAACAGGCATGCCGTCGACAAAATCGCGCACATGAGTGACGATCTCGTCATACAGCAGGTCAGCAGATGCCCACAGAAGCAGAGCTCCAATAGGGAGATTCATGAGAGCTTCGACAAGCCCCCAATCCTTCTCGTCCATGGTTTCCTTTCGGGTGGCCTCTACCAAGAGACTCTTAGTCTACCCATAAAGAAAGAACCCCTTTCGGGGCCCTTTCTTTGAACTGCCTTTTCAGTTCATTGCAGGAATGTTGCTTGTTCGCCCTTTACGGGTTGATTTTTCCGTTGGGGAACTGGACAATGTCACCAATCTCAACAGATCCGTACTTCATTGAAATGTAGTACATTGCTGTCTCTAGGTCTCCCCAGCAATTGGTGATCACCCCATCCCACTTGGTCCAACCCTCCTGAACTGTCACGGTTGCACCGTTGCACCAGGATGTTTCCTGATGCTGGACGCATCCCTTGAATGTCCAGGAAAGGATCGCCACCAAGGTTATGGCGATGATTCCTTTCTTCATGGTAGTTTCCTTCCATGTTCTGCCCACATCACAGCGATGTAGGACTTGGCAGCCGTCAAGCTACCCATAAAGAGAAAACCCCTTTCGGGGTAATCTCTCCGATTTGCTCTAGTCCTTAAGCAGAAGAACTCGGCAGATTGATTGCCTTGTAACGGCTAAACAGGCTGGAAATCCACCTTTCCGGCGTGTACCTAAAGGACTGGTCCCATCCGACACACACCGACGGGCTGAAAATCTCGTGGTGCAAGTCCATGTCGCCAAATGACTTGGCATGCTCTTCCTTAATCGTCTCCCAGAGCTCAACCCTGTTCAGCTCATGCAGCCTTCCAATACGCCAACACCACTCGTGATACATGCAATCATCGTCGCTGTCGACAAACTCTCCATTTGCGTTCAACGGATACGAAAACTGTGTCCACATAAGGGTGCCCTCGTCGACCGAAAGCAACAGAGAAACTGTCACCCAGTTGCCAAGCTGCTCGTCGCCAACCTGCTTAAAGAAGCTGCCAACAACACCCAGGCTGTCCTTCTTGTCCTTCACCAACATACGGTTGGTGACGACAATGCCATTGTCCTCGAGACGAAGGATCAACCCATCGATTCCCGGCATGTCGAGAATCTTTTGGTAGTCAGGCCTGGCCTGACTTGAGATAGAGGGGCGGATAGGGGCAAAGAAGTCGCTCATGGCGAACTCCTTTCTCCAGACTTTTTTGCGCAAGCCTGGTCGGGCGCAGGTAACCGAGTGGCTACCCATAAAGAAAAAACCTCTTTCGAGGTCTTCTCCTTTGAACAGCTTTTCTTCTGCTCATATATCGAATGAACGTGCATTGTGCCAATCAATCAAGTCCTCCACGTGCTGAGGCATTGCTTCAATGATTGCCGAAAAGGTTTCGTTGTAATCATTAACGTTTTCCACCTTGTTATCAAAAGTTGTCCGCGTCGAGTCCATAGCCAAATAAACGTCGTATTCCTGATGATTCACATCAACATCAAATCGTGTTTCAATGAAATCGGTTCGAGTCGATGCCATCCACGTCAAATCAACACTAATTATAGCCTGCTCACCGTACGCAAGCTCCAACGTGACAAGAGCGCTATGAGTTGCACCAACGACATTGTCGATCACAACAACACAACCAATGACAGGAAGAATCACCTTGTTTACCACCACGGCCCTTTCAGAGATAGCGACATTGTGGTAGTCTTGAACACAATCAACAAACTGTGTCCAAGTTGGAATTTCATAGAGGCTAGCGGGGTGGATGCGGCGAGGAGTAATGTTCATGACATTCTCCTTTCTCCAGATTCTTGTACGCCAATCTGGTAGCGCAGATAGACAGTAGAGTCTACCCATAAAGAGAAAACCCCCCGAAGAGGGTAATCTCTAGTGTTTGTTCTGTTGCCAGGCGGTCACTACGCCCCGAGTCTTATTCAGTTAGTCTGTCAACTCGACGTCGGCAAAACGAGCCAAGAGAGCCCATTCCTGGTGTCTCCAAGCATCGTCGTCCCAACGGACGAGTCTGAAGCACTCGCAACAGACATGACCGTCCCGCAGTTTGCGGAAATCGGTCAGTCCGTGCTCAGTGCACAGACCACGCTTGCCCATATTTACCTCCTTTCTGGATAGATGACCTACCTGGTCTGGGATCTACCCATAAAGAGAAAACCCCATTTCTGGGGTCCTCTCCTTTGAGCATCCTTTTTTGCTCAGTAGTCAGTGCCCTTCTGAAAGAGCCCTTCCACCAGGAACTCCAAGTTTTTCTCGAAGTCCTGGTCCACGATGTGGACCAGTGGCACGTTGGCGTGGAACCACATCGCACCCAGTTGCGGGTTGTACCCGATGCTGTTGTGGAGCTCCACGTACTGCCTGTAGTGCTCGGAAGGGACGAGGACGTATGCGACGAACGGGTAGCGATCACCATACTTGTCGAATCGCCATGAAATGGTTAACTCGACGAAGTAGGAGACACCGGGATCGGGCTCGCCTCGGATCAACCGAGTAGAGTAGCCGACTGGTACCATGTTGATGACGTACCTGCTGAGACGCTCCGTGGCGGATTGCGCCGCGTAGGAAACGCTGTCAGACTGGACGTTGAAGATGGCTTGGAGCAACAAGATGAACTTGTACTCCTTCCCCGTCTTGGTTGACGAGAAGTAAAAGAACCTCTCGTCTGTCCAGTATGACAACTCCGAACGCAGGTCTTCGTCCTGCATCTGACTGTCCATTGGGATTTCTCCTTGATATGCGCACGGAGTTACCGTACGACTTGGCAGCTGTCAAACTACCCATAAAGAGAAAAGACCCATGCTGAAGGTGTGATAACGTGTATCAGAGCCTCCCTACATGGGTCTTTCTCTTTGATGGCTTCTGGTCCCAGGCTACCAATCAGGCCCGGCTTGACTTAACAGCTGTGTGCTACGTGACTACTTCGGCCAGACACGGGTCACCGTGAAGAGTTCTGCGAGGTTGGCCTCGTAGTACCCACGGTTCCTGATCTGGACCCGGAGCCGTGCCTGGAGCGGGTTCTTGGCCAGCACCTTCACGGACCTCGGGTGTCCGGAGTGAGCGCACGTGTAGCGCACCTTCCAGAGGACCATATGAGGACCTCCTTTCCCCCAGTTTTTAACGCAACTGAGTTGGCGTAGGAGCCCAAGTCAATGGGCTACCCATAAAGGAAAAACGGGCGAACTTACCACCCGTTATCCTTTTGGTTCAGTCCTGAAGAATCTTGGCGATCACCTCTTCAAGATCGGTCCACGAAAACCATTCTTGGTCTGCGATGTTCCTCTCTTGAATTGCTTCTGCCAAGTCCTTTTGCACCTGCTCAAGGCCAGTGCGGACCTTATCCGGTAATGCCATCGGCATCTCCTTTGTATTGGGCCCAGACTTTCATGCCTGGGGACTACCCATAAAGAGAAAACCCCCCGAAGGGGGCTTCTCCCGTGATTGTGAGTAACAGAGGTTCACATAATCCTCCGGTCCATATTTGAGGATCAGCCAAAGATCTCCGGGAGCAGCTCGATCAGCGAGTTGTCCAACTTGCGCTGGTCAACCGTGAACGCTGTGATTCCCTTCCTCTCGAGCTCGTGGATCCTGAAACGGATGTCTTCGACTTCCGTTGCCAGCTTCACACGCTCCTCGATGGACGCGTTGGTGGGGCCCATGTCACCTCCTTTCATGGATTGTAGAGACATAAACTCTCCTCCTTTAGGCAGCCGTCAAGCTACCCATAAAGAGAAAACCCCATTTCTGGGGTCCTCTCTCCGAAGGTACCAGGCTACCTTCTACCTTTTAGTTAGGAGTTGAGCTTATCGTTGGCGTAGTTGATTACGCCGTCGAGACAGCTCTTCCTCTTCTCCAGTATTGCCACAGCCTCCTTCAATTGTGCTTGGCCGTAGTGGAGGAGCTCCATCAGACCCCTCACGTGGGTCATGATGGCCTCGACATTGGCGTTTGCTTTGTCGTTGTCTGTGATTGTGAGAGCGATTTCGATCTCACGGATTTGGTTGCATTGCAGCATGATTCCTCCTGCTGTTGTGTTTTGTTTGTTTTGGGACAAAACACGTGCCTGGCCGTGTCCAGATAGTCGTCAGACTACCCATAAAGAGAAAACCCCTTTCGGGGTCTCCTCCTTTGAGCATCCTTTTTCTGCTCAGTTGCCTTCTGCTGATTTCATGTTGATCATGCGATCAATCCATGCTGTCGTGCAGTCTTCACAATAGTGCGGCCAGCCATTCTTTTCCTGTGTAGAAAAACGTTCCAGAGCAATGCCTGTTCCGCACTTCACACATTTAAAAACAGTGCTGCACTTTGTGCAGGGACACTTGCTCATTGCCTCGATTTCCTCTTCGACACCCACTTTGATTGTGGGAAATCGCTCAGGATTCTTAGCAACGATCTCAACGATCTTGTGCCAGTGTTCCAGTCTGCATTTTGGTTGTGAATGTCTGTTGGGCCCTTGGGCCCCCATGACAATCTCCCTTCATGTTGGGTCTGGACTACCAAGTCCAGAGACTACCCATAAAAGAAGAACGCCCGCATACGAGACGGGCCGCCCTTCAATACCCTTGATTGTTCAGCTTCTTTTTTTTCGCTTACTTAAACTTCTGGTGCCAGGCCAAGGATATGGCCCCGATCCAATTCAGTTGACGATCAACTCACCTGTTGTTCCTGGTGAACCATCTGGATCCGAAGAACCCTATGGCCACAGCAACACCAAGCCAGTTCACCAGGCCGAATATCGCTTGCACGATAGCTCCGGCCCAGCTCACCGCTGGAGTCAAAAGAAGAATGGCCACGAGGACCAACTCCCAGTGCTCCGCGAGGAACGCCTTGATTTGGTTCAATTCACCTCCTTTCACAAAGGTAAATGAAGGAAGTCGTCAGACTACCCATAAAGAGAAAACCCCTTTCGGGGTCTTCTCTCCGATTTGCTCTAGTTCTTGTCCTTCTTGTCAGCTTCTTGGAGCCACTCTTCCTTGCACTCGACCGAGCAGTACCCCGATAGGTAGTAGTCGAAATGATTATAGTGTTGCCCACAATGGATGCACTGTGGACCGTTGTTGTTGTTAGGATGCTCATCCTGATTTAACCGCATCATATTGTTTACCTTCTTTCTTTAGGCAGTTTGGTGTGCGTGAGTAACCGAGTGGCTACCCATAAAAAAAAGACAACAATAAGAGGGTATGGGGGGGTGGGCTCGTTAAAGTAAACCATACAAATACAACTTAACTATTACCCGCTCATAAATTTTCCTTATTTTTTTAACTCTTAAGATTTTTATACACCTTTATAGAGCTACGAAAATTTTTCCTATAAATTTCCCACAACAAGTTGCCAAATCGAAAAACCTTGTGATAACGTATGCTCACTTTGTCGGAAAAGCCGGCGAACATACAAACAGAAAGAATCACTGAAATGACAAACATTATTGATCCAGAAAATTTTAATTTGGAATCATACGAAGAGATAGATCAATACCTCGGTCAATACACAAAGACAGAATATGATATGTTCAGACCAGCCTACAATGACGTCGATTTTGACATGGACAACTACGGATACGACTACTGATACCCATCATGGCCACCATAAACACCATGCCAAACAACATATTGGTAGGATCAGAGAAATTGTTCAGATCCAAGAATCCTTGGAGAATAAATTCATCATTGATAGGACTACTGTCACCTGGTCATAACTTATTATTATTTAATACCAATAATAGAGATGACTTTGATAGAAAAAAGACGCAAAGATTGGCCACTGTACTGTATGACAATTGTCAGGTCTCACATGGTAATGTGATATTCATGGGATTGGAAAATGAATGTAGAATGGGTGTTGATTTACAGTTCAAGTATGGATATGATTTTGACTGCATGGTTCTTGTCAATAATCCCTATGATGAGGCAATGTATGAAAATTTATCGGAGCGTACTTTATTGTATAATTTCTATACTAATTCAAATGGTTTTGATTTGGCCGGCGCTCACATCAATCAAAAGATTAAAACTGTACTTCCGGCACAAATGTCAAAAAGATTTGCTCTTGAGATGTATGGATGTTTGTTGTACGACACTTACGGCCAGAATTGCTTTGATGATGTGTACGGACCTATAAAATATGTTTAATTAAAGTCATCGGGGTTTATGGTGAACACGTTTGGAATTTCCGTGGCCAATGATCTGACGACGGTTTCTTGATCATCACCATTTAGTGCACAGATGTCGTTGACCATATCCCATTGTTCCTTGGAGAAGACGGCTAGAGTGATCTGGCCGTCTTCTTCTGAGTATGCGGTCAAGACACTGTCTTGAATTTCTCCTTGAGAATCAAAATCAAATATTCCATTTTGGATGTCTATTCTGTCTGATTCCAAAATTTTTTTTATCAGATCGAGAAAAAAATTCATATTATAAGTCCTTATTCCTCTGTTTAAAAAAAATAAAAACCGAAAAAAATTGCGCGCGTTTTGCGTTTGGCAAAAAGCTAGATCTTTTTCAGCTCAATTATTTTCATGTAGTTATAGTAACTCAATCATCTGAATACAAATACAATTCATCTCTTAAATCATCTAAAGCTTCTTGAACTTTCAGCAATCTGTACTCCATCTTCTCAATAAACTCTTCTGATGGTTTAAGGTCAAAAGATACTCTTAGTTTTACCGGAATTGAATCGCTTTTTTCTTTTCTAGATTGAAAATTAAAGACGTTGTTTTTTTGTGTGTAATTTTCGTATTTTTTATAAAAGTTTTTTAGGTCTTCTTCATTCATTTTCTAACTCCTCTATCCATTTATCTCCACATTCTCTACAATCTATGTAAAGACATTTATTTCCATTTGATAAACCATTTCTAACTATATAATTAGTTGGAATTGGACAATCAGGGCATGGTTCAATTTTTTTGCTCTCAACCATCATTGGCAAGCTTTTCTTTGATATCTCTAAACAAATCTTCGTTGTCCCTTATTTGTGATATTGCGTTTTCTCGTCCTTGAGAAAAGAGCTCACCTTGATAATAAATCCATGCACCTTTTTGTGTAAAGATTCCTTGATCCACTGCAACGTCAAAAACACATCCATACTCATCTATTCCTTTTCCGTAAAGTATATTAAACTCAGTTATTTTTAATGGCGGAGCCATCTTGTTCTTGATAATCTTAGCTTTTACTCTAATTCCTACTGATTCTCCAGATTTATCTTTCAAGTCTTCCTTCTTTCTTATGTCAATTCTTACTGACGCTGCATAGGGAAGAGCTTTCCCGCCCGGAGTAGTTTCAGGATTGCCAAACATAATACCTATCTTCATCCTTATTTGATTGATAAAAATTATTAATGTTTTGTGCTGGTTAGCTAATCCGACAAGTTTGCGCATTGCCTTTGACATCATACGTGCTTGCGCACCCATTTGCATGGATTCCATTTCACCTTCTAATTCAGCTTTAGGAATTAAAGACGCTACAGAATCTACAACTACTACTCCAAGCTCGCCTGTTCTAATTAGCTTGTCAACAATTTCCAGACCCTGTTCACCATAATCAGGTTGAGCTAATAATAATTCATCTAAATTAATTCCTACATCTTGCATGTAGACCGGATCAAGCGCATGTTCGGCATCTACATAAGCGCACCTAATACCCTGCTTTTGGGCTTGGGCAATAACAGATAAAGCTAAAGTTGATTTGCCAGAAGATTCTGGGCCATATATTTCAACCACTCTACCTTTCGGTAAGCCACCAATGCCAAGAATTCTATCGAGAGACAGAGCTCCAGTTGATATTGATGGCCAAGACGTAAATTTAGAAGAACCCAATCTCATAACAGACCCTGCTCCAAATTGTCTTTCAATCTGAGCTATTGCTAGCTCCAGCTGCCTAGACTCATCTTTTTGTTTTTTTGTAGAATTTAAGGATACTTCCTCAAAATCTTCTGATTCGTTCATTTGTGCGTTGATGTCTTTCTTTGGTGATATACTGACTGACGTAAATACTACCACAACATAAGGCTAACAACAACATGTTTAAGAACTCAAATTATAATCACGACTACATTAGAGCGATAAAAATTTTAAAATACAGAATAAATACTGTAGAAGATTTAATTAGGATTTGGGATTTTTTTGGTCCATGTGTAGAAGATCACCCTAGCATAGAGGATATTTCGTAATTTTTATTTGACACAGTGCCGTGATGCTGTATAATCGTATCCAGAAGCCCTATAGGATCTGTGTGCTCTATCTCAATCTAGTGTAAGATTGATAATAATCTCTCTCAGATACGAAGGAAAATACAACAAACATTTTTTTCTGTTACTATACTTTTAAGCAGAGGATGTTTGTATGAAGCTTTACCAGATATATTTCCCCGAACTTGCAACGTATGTCAAGTTTAAGGTGCTGGATCCAGAAGGTGTGCAGAGTTTCTTATCTTCTCATGGAAATATTTCAAACCAAGCAGAGTTTATAAAATTTAAAAAAACTGTAATTGATTTTTTTGTTTTTAACCTTAAAAGCGAAATATCAGATTCTTTGCGTATGATGAGCAGAAAAGCTGCCGAAAAAATAGTCGATGCCCTGTACTCAGGGTGTGTAATGTTAAATCCCGGTTTAGACTTAGACGGATGGATCAACATTGCGTATGACGCACCCAAATCTACTGATCCATTTTTATTTGGTTCTGATGTTGATGATGATCTTGTGTCTAAATCATTTTTGGAGAAAATTAAAAAATTAGAAAAAAAACATACAAAATTAGATTCAACAGACTTTGCAAGCGAAGAAACTGAAAAACCAAATGCAAAAAAGACAAAGCCAATTACAAAACAAAAATTTATGGGTCTCAATGCCTATTTGCAAGAAAACATAATAGGGCAGGACCAAGCAATTTCAATAATAGTCGATGCCCTTAGAAGATGTCAAGCAGGATTAAATGACGAAAATAGACCGTTGGGTGTTTTCTTGTTTGCGGGATCGTCTGGAGTAGGAAAAACTCATTTAGCCAATTGTCTGCACAAGTACTTGTTTGGTTTAGAAAAATCAATGGTCAGAATAGACTGTGGAGAATTTCAGCACAAGCATGAAAATCAAAAGTTAATTGGATCACCCCCTGGCTACGTAGGCCATGAAGAAGGTGGTCAGTTAGTTAACATAGTTAAAAAACAACCAAACACAGTTGTTTTATTGGACGAAATAGAAAAGGCTCATCCAGATATTTGGAACACTTTTTTAAGAGTATTTGATGACGGAATTTTAACTGACGCAAAAGGAGAAATAGTGGACTTCAAAAATACCGTAATTATTATGACCACTAATCTTGGAAACGATAAAGTTAGCACAAGCTTACTTTCGGGAGGAGCCGGTTTTACTAATTCTGTTGGCTATAAAAATAACACAAAAGAAATACCATCAAGAGATGTTGTTGAAAGAAACGCAAACGACGCAATAAAAAAACATTTCAAACCAGAATTTTTAAATAGAATAGATAAAACAGTTATTTTCAATTATTTGTCTGAAGAAGACTGTAGGCGAATTGCACAAATAGAAATGTCTATAGTCGGAGAAAAATTAGGTAAAAAAGGCTATTCAATTAGATACACAGATAGTGTTTTAAGTTTTTTAATTAATAATGGAGTAGACTCAATTAAAGGAGCAAGAGGACTGGCTCAAATAAGAAGAGAAAAAATAGAAGACCCGCTAGCAAAATTTATAGTTGAAAAAGCTACTCCTAGAGGGTCTATATTTGATTTAGACTGCAAGGATAACTTAATTAAAACTACTATAATTAAACCAAACAAAAAAGATTCTTTAGCAGAAAAAATTTAATTACTATAACTGAAAAACCTCAGGAGGTTTTATGCCGCTATCATCTGCAAGAAGAGCAGTTTCAAATTTTACTACAAATTTATCTGGTCAAGGTCTTCGTTCTGCTGTCAGAAGCAGCATTGGATCACATCCCTATAAGAAAGGCGCAGCAGCTGCAGCGGCAGTTGTGGGTGCCGGAGCAATCATGAGAAGAAGATCATCTGGGTTAGACAAAACAGTAGGAAGACCAACCGGAATTAGGATGTACTAACATGCCAGGGGTTTTTGGAAGAATAGGTGGAGCCATTGATAATGTCGCAGAGCCACTTGGTTATGGTATCAATAGATTATTGAAAGGTTCAATGAGGGCTGGTCATATGCCTTCTGGTACTTTTCCTGCTGGAAATAGAATGGGCAGCGCAATAGCATCGGCATACAGAACCTCTATGCAACCACAGAATATTAGAACAGGAAGAAAAGCCATAGGCGCAGGTGCAGCCTTAGGTGGAATTGGATTTGCCAACAAAAGAAAAGATCACAGAGGTGGATATAATCCAAGAAGACCAATTGCACCAGTTCCACAAAATGGAAGGCCAATTTAATAATGAGTAATTGGGAAAGTTTTATTAATGAATCAGGTGATTTTGAGCTACCTAATTTTTTATATAAAACAATAAATGATTTAATGAAACAGTGCTTGGATATGGGAACATTGCTGTCCAGTGATCAGCATAAGCTTAGAGCCTACAAAGAGCAGACAAAGAAGATGTTTAAAGCTAGATGGTATGAAATAGCAAAAGCTTTAGAATTTTTTAACATAATAGATCCCTGCATATGTTCGCTGTCTGAAAAAGAAATATACTGCGATATTTGCAAAGGGGCAAGATTTATAATTAGTTCTACATTAACTCCAGACAAAATGAAAGAAATTGGAGTTTTCACAAATGCAGCGAATAATATAGAAATAATGCAAAAGTTGCAGAAAAGTTTGAGTGAACTAATAACAGAGCAATAATGTGCAGTGTCCAAGGTGTTCAAAAACAATGCAAGAAATAGTAGAATATTTTGTTGAACAACCAGAATTTTTGTATTCAAAAGAGCGTTATTGCACGCATTGCAGAAGTGCCGTTGTAGAGCATTTTGATGACAAAGGTTTTTACACAACAGAGTGGATTGATTTTAATGGGTAACATACAAAAACCAGAAGATAAAAATTCTTTTATGAAAAATTTTGAATCTTTAAGACCAGATTTATTTTTTCCAGAATCATGGTCTGAAGAAGAGATAAAAAAAGCAAACGAATTAGTTAAGCCACAAAAAACAAAGACAGCTATGTTTGCATCTATACCAATGAATTGTGAAGCTGAAAGATGTATTTTTTCAGAGACATGTCCATTGCTTAAAGAAAATGTTGCACCGAGAAACAAACCATGTCCACTTGAAATGTCTATGGTTGTTCAGTTTACTCAAGAATACCTGCAGCAACTAGATGTAAATCCAAATAATTTAGTAGAAGTTTCTATGGTAAGAGACTTGGTTGACCAAGAGGTTCAGTACCTAAGAAAAACAAAATTATTAGCCAAAGAGCATTTTATACAAGAAAATGTTATTGGAATTGACCAAGATGGACAACCAATAATGAAAAAAGAATTACACCTAGCAGTGGAGCTAGAAGATAAACTTCACAAAAGAAGAAAAGACTTGCGTAATCAACTTCTTGCAACAAGAGAAGCAAAAGCAAAAATTGGGCAAGTTCAACTGGATACCGCACAGGCTATATCAGATATTATTTCTAAAGTTCAAAATATTGAAATACAAAGAGAAAAACTACTCAAACAAAAATTGGGAACATACGAATTGGACGAATACATCGAGGCCCAAACGATAGATACAAACCAGGAAGAATAACATGTCAAAGTTTGACGATATTGTCGATATGTACGTAGAAGTTTTTGGTACTCAAAAATCAAGAGCAGAAATTGAAAGACTGGTAGAAAAAAATTTAAGATTACCAAGTGCAGCTCGAGTACCTAGAACTATTGACAACGCAGAAATTTTTGAAGGACTAGAAAATCTGCAAGTTGCTTATAGAGATGCAATAAGAGCAGAACTAGAAGGTGGTCTTTTTGGTTCTCAAAGAAAACGAATGCTAGAGCTAGCTTTGGATTCTCCAACAATGAATCTTTCCTTGATATCATCTCAAGCAGAAAGATCCAGATTAGATAGACAATTTCAAGATCTTGTATTTCAAAGTTATGAATCAAGTTATGGTCTTCCTTCTATACAGCTTCCATCAGGTAACCCAAGGAGAGCCACTGTTTATGGAATGTCTCAACCAGGCGTGGATAATGCCCTAGACACTTTGCTTCAAGGAAGGGCAATTTCTGTTGATATAACCAAGCGAGGATTGGGAAGAAATGCAATGAGAGTATCCGCAACAGATATTCCAACCGCAGAATATTTAAGGCAGGGTTTAACGAGAAGAAATACCACTCAAATGTTAGATGATGCACTAACTGAAGCAAGAAGAACGGGAGGAGCGACAGCAGGTATACGTTTAGCTGCTTTGGACGTTGAAACTGGAGGTGTTGGTCCATATGATCAAGTTAGGTCTTTATCTGTTGGTTTTTATGATCTAACAGGAGCAGATTCCACCGCTGCCTTGGGGGCTATGCCGGTAAGTCCAACAAGTAGATCAAACGTGCACATGATTGTTCCAGAAATGGAATCAGTAAGAGCTGGAAGACCAGGTCAGGCTGCAATAGGATTGGGAACAAGAACATATCGAATAGAGACAGGGTCAACTGGAGGAATTGTGCACAATTTGACGACTGCAGCTGGAAGATCTTCAGCAGCAGCAAACTATGAAGAACAAATCAGAAATCTTCTTGATCCAAATACGTTTATTGTTGGTAACAAGGTTGGATCTTTTGACGTTCCAAAAATAATAAACAGCGCTGCCGCACTTGATGAATTTATGAACGTACCGGAAAGAGCAGCTCTTTTAACGGCTCTTCAACAAAAGTTAACTTCTGGAACAGGAGTAATAGACGTTACACAACTTGCAGGTGAGCATATCTTTGAAAAAATGGGACTATTACAACGAGCTGCAGAAGCAAGAGGTGAGACTTTAGAGTCCATGTTAGGTGAAGCGGTGAGTTCAATACTGTCTCCAGAAACAGCATTAAAAGCAGGAAGGTTTGGAGAATCTGTAAAACCTAGAGGTATTGAAAGTATTTTATTAACAACAGATCTGTTAGAAAGGTTAACTCAGACGCCAGAAGGTGAAGGCTTAGTTCGTAGACTAGCATCCGGCGCACACATATCTGATGTAGACTTGCAATTATCAGCTGCTATTATAAGAGGTGTTCAGACCGATCAAATGGAATTATTAACAGCAGGTAGCAGGGGAACCATTGGAGGAGTAGCTATAGACCGCATGCTTGCTTCAGCAGTAGAACAAGCAAGAGTATCAATATCAAGAATTGGTGCAATGACTCCGACTACAAATCTAGCAAACATAGAAGAAATATCTGATCAGGTTTTTGGATTTTTGTCAACTACAACAGACCCTAGAATAATGCAGGGGATGAGAATTGAATATGCAGGAGGTTATCAAGATTATAACCTTGCTACAGGTACTTATCAGCGAGTTATTGGAGGTACTGTAACAGATGTTCCAGAATTTCTTGCACACAGAGCAATTAAAAATACTTTAGATTTAGCTAAAGCAGCTACTCCTGGTCCATATGGAGAAGCTACAAGGGCAAGAGTTTTAAGTCTAGGAATATCTGCCAGTGAAGCTGGACAAATGGAAAGAACTCTGCAATACGCAGACACAGTTGCTGGAATTGGAGTTCCTGGTCCAGCTTCAATGATTGATTTATTAGATACCGAAGCTGGTCAGGAAGCTTTTGTTGATTCCATGTCTGCAACGAGAAGATTTGTAGGAATGCCACATCTTCAAGAAAGAAATCTTTTAATAGATAGAGTTATGGGAAGATCTATGAGAGAAAGACAGGCTGTTTTTAATGAAGCAAATGCACCTTCAATGATTCAAGCTTTACATTTTGGAAAAGCCGGAATGGAAATGATTGATCCAACTATTAGATCTAATTTTGTTGCAGCTTCAGCAATTACTGCAGATGTTGCTTTTAGTACCACTCAAGGAAGAAGAGCAACTGCATTAAGAGTGGCAAGGCAACAATTTTTGATGACAAACCCAGGTGCAACTCCAGATTTGGTTGAAGCACATTTGGCAACTTTGAGCTCAGAACAAATTGAAAGTCTAGCAACTAGAGCACAACAGATTGCTGGTGGCAGAAATCTTTTAGGTGAAATGGGAGTAATAACTTTTGAAGAAACTACTCCTTCAGTAATGAGAGCTGGTGGCTCTGGGGAGCTGGGAAGAATAAGGCTAACACAGCAAGCATTGAGTGACATAAGAGTTAAGTCTACTGCCACTGGACTATTTGATACACCATTATTGGAATCACCACTTTATGAATCTGCAGGACTTGGAAAAATGCATATGTCAGAAGTTAACTTGAATAATGATCAAAAAATGATTAACTTCATAATGGGCGAAGGAAGAATGGGTAGACAAGAATCAAGAAGTTTATCTGAAGGACTTGTTGATATGTGGAGAAGAAAAATAATAGACGAAGGTTTATCTGATGACACCTTAATTGAAACTGGAATATTTAAATCTCAACAAGAGATTGCAAATATTAGAGGAATACTTCAAAGAGGTTCTACCGCAATAGAAGATGAATTAATAGCTCCTATTGCTCGACAATTTAGTGAACATGGAGGACCAATTAGAGGAACTGTTACCGGAGACGTTGCCGAAGGTCTTGCCTCACTTCAACACAGTATATCTCAAAGTGTTGGAAATGATCAGGTTGGTGTTAGTAGAGGTATGGTTTTTAGGGCTGCAGGATTTGATCAGGGAACAGCAGGAGCAGGAGGAGTAGCAGGAGAAAGGGGGCTACTGTACGCAGTTCCGGGAATGACAAACGCCACAGAAGCTCACGCAGCATCACTTGGAATATCAATGCCCGATGCAGCGCAAATGCTGGAGGATAGAGACATAGTTTTAGCTAAAGCAGAATCTAACACTGGATTTAGAAACATGCTTCGAAGAGCTTTTTCTAGACATAGAGTAGACGAAGGAATAGGTGGAACGTCTATTAGACTCGGAAGAGATGCAAGAATAAGAGAAGCAGTCCAAAGAGCCAAGCCAAGTGTTTATAGAGGGGGAATTGGTGTAGCAGCTCTCAGTGCTGGTTACTATTTAGCTAGAAGAGGCAGAGACAAGCAGCTGCATGAACAGGTTATGCAAGAGCAACCAACTGAAAATCCGGGGTTGGTACAACAAGCAAACTACGACATGCAAGATGCCACAATGATTGATTCCATTAGAAGAGATCCACTCGTCACTGCGGGAGTTGTTGGAAATTTAGATCGAAACAAAATAGGTCACACAATGATGGGGCCTAATAAATATAATTATCTATTTGGAGAATAAAAATGCCTGTGTTATCAAATTTAGCCGCTAGGGGTAGATCTTTAGCCGCTAGTGGTAGAGCGATTGTGGGATCAAGCAGTCCTGCGTTATCAGAGATATCCGATATGGGTAGAGCAATTGTGGGACCAGGCGGTTCTACACGTCGAAAAGTGGCTGGAAGCGTTATTTTAGGAGGTTTATTCCTTGCTGGCCTGGGAAAGACCCTAGGAAGAGGAATGACTGATGCAGCGATGGATCTTGCTTTTGATGATCCAGATGCAGACCTGAAGATGCTAGGCACTAAACTTACTCCAACAATGATGCTAGGAGTGCTATATCCCGATAAGGCAAATCCTGCAGCAGTGGGTGTTGGAGGATTTGGTGGTGGAGGTATTGGCGCAACAGCCGGAGCAATGCTTGGTAGAAGATTTGGTAGAGCAGGAATGCTAGCAGGCGGTACAATTGGCGGAATTGCTGGTCTTACTCTTGGAGCAACCACTGGATCTTTGGCTACTGGAGGAGTAGGATCTCTAGCAAGAGCGCAACATCCAACTAGGTTCCCTGCAGATACATTTGGGGATGCTGTGGATATAGGGTACACTACAATGACGCTAGGAATGCTAACAGGCGGAATTGCTGGCGGTGCTATCGGAGCTAGGGGACCTAGATTTGGAGGGGGCAGAAGGGGACTAGCACTAGGAGCAATTTCGGGAGTTGCATATGGAGGTCTTGCAGGTGCTGCAGCGGGAGGATTGTTTGTAGGTGGATCAATAGCAACAACAAATCAAGCTAGAAAAGCAAACATGCAAATAATTAATGAATCTCCATTTTACAACTCATCACTTTTAACTGCAGAAAGATTAAATGCAAGAGGAGACATAGTTTTTGGCGCTCACAATACAAGAAGGGGCGGATACTAATGCCTGAAATGGATCAATTTGGAGCACAAGTGCAGGGTCAGGCTGCGCAACAGGCCATGCAGCAACCTATGCAAATGTCGACGCCATTGCCTCTAAAAATTTTGGGTGCAATACCAATGATGGGCCTAACGCAGTCCGTTGTTTTTGGTGCGACCCGTTACGCAAATACAATGTTTAGTGGAGGTTTTCTTGATGTCGGAGAAGGAACAAAAAACACAAGATTACAAGGGCTAAGACAATCAATAGGCAGAAGAACAGGGGCATACATTGATCAAACAATGAGTGACCCGGCAGATTACGCTTTTGGTAAAAATTTTCTTGGCAGATTTGCAGGCAAAAAAATAAAAGCGCAAGCAACTAACGTTACTCCTTTTGCCGGAGTGAGACTTGACTCAGTTGCAAGGCTAGGTGGTGTATCCGGCAGAAATGCTCCATATACACCATATCAAGGTGGAGCTTTTGTTTCGGACATGTTGCTGAAGCCAAAGTTTATGAAAAACATAGCCAGAAAATTTTTTGGAGACGTAGTTGATTCAGGAAGTGAAGCAAATCCATTGTTTACAGGTGGTGTTTTTGGTAGATTAAATACGGCAAGTAGAGCAGACAATTTCCAAGAAGCTAAAAAGGCAGCAGATGCGTTAAGGGCAAGTCCGGGTTTTGATGAAGCAACAGCAACTAGGGCACAAAGAAGAACTCTTGCAAGAGGAGCAAAAGCAGAAGCCAATCTAGCTAGATTAGAATCTAATTTGCTTAAGTTGGGCAAACAGACAAATGCGCCATTTATGCAAAGTATTGTTAGAAATGAATTAGCAAGATCTGGACTCGGAGCAATAATGGATCCTGCATCTATAACAGACGATGCGATTAATGCTGCAATTAAGTCGGGAACATACGATGATGTCATAAGAGCAGGAATGGGCGGGATGAGCATAACAGAAAAGTTAATGCACACTATACCGGGTCAAATAACTAAAGACCTTTTTGGATATGGAAGAATAATTAGTGGAGACTTTTCAAAGGTATTAGTATCAAATGAAAAAATAGCTAAAAGAGTTGCAGGATCTTTTGGTCGTGCAATGGAAACCACTAAAATTGGATCGACAGGATTGTTCGGGCCTACTGGACTTGTAGATGATGCAACCCATGCTCTTAAAGTTGGTGGTTTTCTGCCAGGGGCAAGCTATGCAGACGATGCAATGAACTTGTTAAAAACCGGAGATGTCAAGGCTATGAGAAGCGTAGCTGGTCAAGTTGGTATGAAAGCACTTAGAGAAAAGCAATATGGAACTGCCTTAAAAATGGGTGGACATTATTTAGGCACATATGGTAAACTTGCAGGTAAAGCATTCAGCGCCTATGGATGGGCAACTCTTGCCTATGATGTGGGCAAGGGCGTAGGCAACGCCATAATGGGTGGGATTAATTTTCAAAAAGAAGCACTTAAATCAATGAAGGGAAGCATTAACAAACCCATTTTTGGAGCGGGATATAAGGATAATGAAGTTGCGGCTACATCAAGAGCAAGGGGAGTTATGGCTATACAGAATTCAAGATTAAACGCAAGGAGCATGCTCGGCTCTGAGGGCTCTATGCTGGCAGCACAATTTGGATAATTATGACAGCAGCACTATCATCTAAAACGAAAAAATTTAGACAAGATTTAGAACAACTTTCTAGAGAAGATTTAATTGAACTAATTAAAGCTCAAGACATTGAAACATTTAAGCAAATTAATAGAATTGAATGGGTATTTGCAAATAAACTTCAACATCTTAACTGGGCTGATGGAGAACAAGTAACTGGCAGACCTATGACAAATAGGGAATTATCTCTTTTGATAGATGAACCTTTTGAAATAGATAATGATTTATTAGAACTTCGGAATATCGGCAGAACAACAAAAGCAAATACACATAGCAAAAGATCCGTGCGTATGGGCTAAACATTTTCTTGATGCAGAAACAAGAGTTTATCAAACGTTAATTTTGCGCGACCCAGCTTTGAGAAAAGTCTTAAGAGCTGGTCGTCGTCTTGGTAAGACTTTTAGTATGGCAATATATCTATTGCACTATAGCTATACTCACAAAGACGGAAGATGTCTTGTTATTGCACCAATGAAATCTCATGTTGAATTAATTTATCAAGAGATATTGAAACTAGCTTCTAAAAATGAAATAGTTATGAATTCAATAATAAGAAAAGTAACGTCTCCTCAATTTATGATTCAATTTACAAATGGCTCTACAGTAAGATTTTTTACATCTGGAATGAGGTCAGGTGGTAAATCCGACGTAGCCAGAGGTCAGGAGGCACATGTCATTGTTCTTGATGAAATGGACTACATGCATGCAGACGATTTAGACGCACTTTATGCTATGCTGCAGAAAACAGCAGAAGATCAACTTGACAAAGTTTTGATTGGTGCATCTACTCCAACTGGTAGAAGAGAAAGATTTTGGGAATGGTGCAGAAGCGCTAGATTCAAAGAATTTTGGTTTCCTTCTTACTGCAATCCTTTTTTTTCCAAAGATCAAGAAGATGAATTCAGAGAACAATATTCAGAAATTGGATACAGACACGAAATAGAAGCTGATTGGGGTGAAGACGCAGAGGGCGTATATCCAAGAAAATATGTTGACAAGGCGTTTATATCTCCAAGCTGGAATTATATTCCAGAGATAAACTCTGCAAGAAGTTTTTTTGTTATGGGAGTTGACTGGGACAAATATGGAGCAGGAACAAATGTCGTAATTTTAGAAGCTTGCTCTGATATATATGAAGAAGAAAGATTTAGAAACAAAGTAAAAGTTGCCTATAGAGAAGAAATACAAAAATCCGAATATACTTTGACTAAAGCCGTCTCCAAAATAGTTGAATTAAATGATATATTTCAGCCAAAACACATATATGTTGATAGAGGTTTTGGAGAAGTTCAAGTAGAGCTTTTGCACAAGTATGGTGTAGAGAATCCAATATCTGGACTAAAACAAAAAGTTAAAGGGGTTAGCTTTGCAGAGGCAATAGAAATTAGGGACCCATACACTAAATTGCCAGTTAAAAAGGAAATAAAACCATATATGGTGGACAACTTAAGACAATATTTAGAAAGAGAAATATTAGTTGCTCCAGAAAAAGACGATGAGTTGTATATGCAACTAATATCTTACGTAGTTTTAAGAACTACTCAAACTGGTAGGCCAGTTTTTGAAGCAGCTGGGTCAGCGCAAGATCATGCTCACGATGCGTTGATTCTAGCTTTGTTATCAATAACAGAAAATTACAACGATTTACACAAAACAAGATATACTACAAAGACAAGCAGTTTTTCTAACACTTTTTTTATGCCCGGACAAAGTAACAAAGATGATGATGAAAAAACAAGTTCTGAAACAAAAATAATTAATAGAACTCAACCAATAGCAGCAAAAGCTTATTTTAAAAAAGGACCTTCTAGAAAAACTGGTTCGCCAATTAGAAGGGAAACATTTTAAGGAAAGATTATGGCTAATTATGGTCTAGGAAATTCAAATGCGGTAGAAGATGTATTTGCAGAACCAATATCAAATACGTCTAGTTTAAATTCGCTTGAAAAAAGAATAGAAGAATTTAACCAAACACAGCGTTCTCCTTATGCGTTTGATAATTCAGTATCTCAAATAAAAATAAAAGACGTTAGATCTTATATATTTGAGTGCGAAAAAATAATATACAACCTGTTAAGTGAGGTTGAAACAAATCTTGAAAGTGTTAATATTAATCCTTATGTTAACTCAAAAATTGATTCAGCTCATACTGCAGTTTGGAAAGATGTTGAAAAACACAACAAAAAGACACAATTTGATTCCGAAGAAGGAACATTCACAATACAAGTGGAAAATCCAAAACCTAGTTTTATTTGTTATCAAGAATACATTTTTGCAGCGAGTCATCAATGCAGAGCCTGTAGAGAATTCATAAAACAATATGAACTTGTCATATCTCAGACTAGCTTTGGACATTTATATGCAATTAAAAAAATGTTGGAGCATTTGTATGATGAAATAATGTTAATAAAAAATATATCTGTTAATTATTTTGGGGAGACATATAATAATGAAACCGAAAGCGAAATTGCAAAACATCTCACAGACTGGGCAAAAACAGTTACGCATTATACGAAGCAATTTGCCAAGGAAATTACAACCCTACCAGTCTCACTCCCACAATCCGAGTTGGATCAAGTCTCTGCAAAACAAGCCGCGCAATTTCAAGCATTTTTTTCGATCAAAATAAATTCAATAGCGTCTGAAATTAATTCTTTGATTCATTTAGTAAAAAGAGATAGCTCAGACACATCTCAAATGTTTTACAACAACTTTTTGTTACCTGTGTTAACATTCAAGTCTAAATTGCTAGAGCCACTCATGCTGGATATGTCAACAACGTCAATGTCTTTGCAACTGCCAACCTTGACCGGAGAACTGGTCGTTGCAAACAATGCGATAGTTGGAAATCTTGGATCAATAACTGCAGACCTTGTTGAAAGAAGAATTACATTGGGCAAGAGACTTTCTGCCTTTGTTGAAAATATAAACTTAAAAAGAAGATACATAAACTATCTTATACAAATGGAATCAATAGGAAAATTAAGACAACCGTTTTTGACAGATCCATCATCAGATGATGTAAAAAAATACGTCGAAGCATTTAGTTCTATTGTTGTTGATTCATCAAAAAGAGAAAGTCTTAGGTCTTCTCATGACGATTTAGACGACATAGACGGAGATGCTCATCCTCAATATTTGAGAATTGATGGCGGAACAATATATGGGCCAATTACATTTGCGGAGGGTGCCACGATTGCAGGTATGGATCTAGCAAATCATACTCACAACATGACAGATGGAAGCTATGCGATAAATGCAAACTCTATAGATTATGAATCAGCAAGAGAGGAGTATTATAGGTTTGAAGATAACAAACCATATTCAAATTTAGTTGTTACGGGATTCAATGCTGTCTCAAAAATAGGCGGAGGTTATGATTTTGATGTTTCTTTTGACATAGAAATAGAGGATGATAAAATAAATAGTTATGATTTTGAAATTTTGTATAAAGAGATTTAACTATGGCTTGGTTTAAATATTATACTAATTCATCTTTGGCAACTTCAATTACGCCTCCTGTAAGAAGATTGATAGTTTTTCCTTTTTTATCAGACAATTTAAAAATTGGAGATTGGATAGGGATTTCTCTAGAAAACTACAGTATAGGACAGGTTTTTTCGCAGAGTTCTAATTCTATTGTTAAATCTTTTGATCAAGATTCTTTTGTTGTTGTATATGAAATAGGAAATACAAAAACAGTGACATATAGTGGAGTGGATTCTGACAATATTTTATATTTTAAATCTGTTACAAATGTTAATAAAGGATTGAAACCAGAAGGTGCGTATTATCTGTATTATCACTCAGACAATGTGCAGTATATTGAATTATCTGCATCAAATTATATTTCTACTAGCGCCTCCAATAACCCAACAAGCTACATAGCATCAACCTCTGGAACTGGGAACAACTTAATTGATTACTATTCTCATAATGTGAAAAAAGATTCACTCAATACACGTGATGTAACAATAGGTTATTTTGGAAATTCTTTTTTATGGACAAATGGGGAAACTAGCTCTCCAGGCTCAAAAATAGTAGGATCATTCAGCGGTCCAAGATTAAAAATTTTTGGAGACAAGGGACCAAACAGAGGAAAAATAAAAGTAAAAATAACAAAAACTACTCCAAGCGCAAGTGGACAAATTGTTGTAAAAGAAGAAACAAATATAGATTTGTATTTTGTGTCTAGCAATTTAAATACGCTAATATATAATTTTAATGCGCTAGATATTGATACGCTAACAAAAGAAGAGCAATACAGCGACTATTCTTTTGAGGTAGAACTTCTTTCAGAAAAAAATCCTCTATCCTCAGCATCCTCTGTCAATATAACACAGTATGCCTTCAGCAAAAATTACAATTTGACCTTGAATGCAGAAGAAATAGATTCTGCAATAGCATTCATTAGCACTGGAGCAATAAGATAATGACAATTATAAAGAAAACAGTAACACGGACTCAAGCCCAATTCCAACTATCTTTTTTCGTTGAAACCAAAAAACGCTGAAATATCAGCTGTTGATTCTTCACCAGAAGTGATAAGAGTGAAGACTCCCTCTGCAGCATCTTCATCAAATCCTTCTCCTATTGTTGGTTTAACTTTGGCAGCAAGCTTTGAGACAGTTATGTATTCTTTTACGGCTGTCAATGATATTGACTTGGATTATTTTGAGTATGAGCTATACGACAATGCAGGCGGCACAGGTTCTCCAATAAAAACTGGCAGGGCAAAAGCAAATGTTTTTACAGTTGCCGTAACAAACTCTACTGATTCAACACCTACAACTTATTCAGGAAGAGTAAGAACAGTAAGTACAAGTGGAGCAAAAAGTGATTATTCGGGAATCGCAGCATCTGGGAATACTCCATTAATCGAATCTCAATATATAAATAATTTAACTGCTAATAAAATTACAGCCGGAACAATAGGTGCACATACAATATCATTAGCTGGATCAACCTCAGTAATAAAATCAAGCACCTATGATGGACAATTAGTGGCTGGTTCGTGGACAACTGGTAATACCGGTTGGTTGATTGCAGGTAATGGTCAAGCTATCTTTGATGCAACGCAAATTAGAGGTTCTATATCAGCTGGTTCAATAAATTTAAATACCCATAACTTTTGGCTTCCCTCCACTGTTGGTCCTCCATCTACTCCAGTAACTTTCAAGGTCGGCACTGGTTCACAGTATTTGTTGTTTGATGGCACAAACTTATCATTGTCTGGATCTCTTTCTTCAGCTTCTGGAACTTTTACTGGATCTCTTTCTTCAGCTTCTGGAACTTTTACTGGAGCATTAGATGGTGGAACCATAAAGATTGGTTCAGGAGCAAGTGTATTTAAAGCAGATTCTAATGGTATTTATTTAGGCAGTGAAACATTTGGCATCGCTCCTTTTAGGGTTAGTACAAATGGAATAATTACCGCCACTGCGGGGTCTATTGGAAGCTATTCTATTGCATCAGGAAGCCTAACATCTTCATCTAGTGGAATGGCTGGTATAAACAATACATGGAGTTCAAATATAGCATTAAATACTAGTTCAAAAATTATTACAAATACGTATTATGTTGATAATTTCAATAGTTACCGGATATCATAACGTAATTACGTTCAATGACGTTGAAATTGAAGAGGGTGGAATTAAAGTTGAACGAGGCATATACGATGTAAACTTTATTCAAATACAAAGTTATGCAGGCTATAGATATGGTCCGTTGGGGCCACAAAATCTTTCTGATGAAAGATTAAAAAATATTATTAACAAACAAATCAATGCAAGTGATATTATTAATAATATTAACGTAAAGTCTTTTACTTACAAATCAGATAGTCTTAATAAAGAAAAATTAGGTTTTTTAGCTCAACAGCTTTATGAAATTCTTCCAGATTCAGTTGTTGTTGGCGGAGAAAATGCAAGTACCAGACCATGGACAGTTATTATGGAAAGTTTAATTCCTTATTTAGTTAAGTCATTTCAAGAACTTTCTGCAAAAGTTGACGAACTGGAATCTCGTCTGGTATAATTCAACTATGAATGATCAAAATTTAGATGTTAATTTAATTATACAATCTTTTCAAGAAAAGATATCTCAGTTAATTACTGAAGTAGTTGTTAAAGAAGCAACAATCAAACAACTTTCGCAGCAACTGTTAAACCAAATGCACGCCAAAGTAGAATCGTCTAAAGATGATTTTGAAACCCCACAAAACACAACAAAAAAGGTAAAATAATGTCAGAAGATAATGTAATTGAGCAAAGTGAAGAAAAAGAATTCAATATTAATATCAAAATAACAAACGCCAACCTTGTTTACAAAAGTGATTTTTCAGAGCCAGAAACTGTTTTTTGGCTGGAAGCAATTAAAGATATTATTCTAAAAAAGACATTTCAGGATGCCGATCCTCAAAGTTAATTAACACTAAAACCAACTGTACTATACAATATTATAATTCAAAATGGAGTTTAGTTAACTATGGCCTTACGCGAATATTTACCTTTTACAAAAATAGAGGGTGTTGATTTTTTTTCAGCTCAAATGGAGCCTGAAAAAATAAGTTCTCTTGGTAGAACAATGAAGATCGCAGCTTTAGCCCTAGGATATAGGGGTGTAAATTATTATTATACTGGAAGAACTAACTTTGAACCGTCTCCTTACAATTTTGACAGAATTATTCAAGCCATAGATACAGATTCATATGTTAAGCAGGCAATATCAAAACATAAAGATCTCTTTTGGAAAGAGGGTTGGCAAATAGTTGGGGAAAATCCAGAAGCAGTTGGTTACCTATACCAAAGAATAGACTACATGGAAATGGCAATGAACAGGCCATTTTTAGATTTTTTAATTGATTTATCTGATCAGTTGTTTAAGTTTGCAAACGCGTTTTTTGTAAAAGCTAGAGCAGATTTAACTGAATATTTTCCGACTTCTTTGAAATCACTTAATGGCGCAGAACCAATAGTCGGCTATTACCTTATCCCCACTGAGCAGACCAGAATTTTACGAGACAAACATAATAAACCTAAGGCATATCTTCAGAGAACAAATCCTCTTACCTATGCTCCAACAGAAAGAGATCCAAAATGGAACGCAGATAAAGTTGTTCATTTAGCGTTTGATAAAAAACCAGGTAGAGCATTTGGAACTCCTTTTTTATCAAGCGTTTTAGACGACGTTGTCGCTCTGCGTCAAATGGAGGAAGACATTCAAAACCTGGTTCACCGCGAATTGTTTCCTTTGTATAAATACAGAATTGGAACTGCAGATCAACCTGCAGAACCAGAAGAAATTGATCAGGCAGCTATTGAGATTGAAAATTTAAGGGCAGAAGGTGGTTTGATACTTCCGTTTAGGCATGATGTCGAAATAATAGGTTCTAATCAGGAAGCATTAGATGCTTCAAAATATTTAAGCCATTTTAAGGAAAGAGTTGCGATAGGTCTTGGTGTTGCCCCACATCATTTGGGAATGAGTTTTGACGGAGGAAATAGATCTATTACTGAAAGACTTGATACTGCGCTTTACGACAAGATTAAACAATATCAAAAACAATTTGCCGAGATGGTTAGGGTTCATATTTTTAATGAACTTTTATTTGAGGGTGGATTTGATCCGCTAATTCATCCATATGATTCAGCAATGTCAGATCGTTGTTTTTTTAAGTTTAATGAAATAGATGTTGACACACAAGTAAAGAAAGAAACACACATAGTTCAAAAATATGTCAACTCTTTAATTACTCTTTCAGAAGCAAGAATTAAATTGGGAGAAGATCCAGAAGTTGATAAAGAAAATTTGTTTATGTCAATTCAAGGACAGAATCAAATAAATATCAGTTCTGCTCAAAGCGAAAATCAAGCAAAAGCATCTGCGATGAAAGACGTTCAAAAAGACGGAGATAAACAAGATTCTGCTCAAAAAGGTGAAAGAAACTTGCCGTCTAAAAGAAGAGGTCCTGGAAACGTTATAAGACCACAAAACCAAAAAGGCAGAAGAAATTCTCCCAATATCAAAAGATCAGATCCAACATGGTTATCGGTAGTTGAGAATTTGTTGGAAGAGCAGTATAATGTATTTATTGTGGAAGAGGATACTCAAAAAGATGCAAGTGAGGAATAATGGGAATTATAATTACATCTGAAACAGCAAAACAATTTCTTCTAACAGAAGATGCAGTAGAAGGATTAAATACAGCTGTTCAAAATGGCCAAGTAAGATTAGCTCTGCAAATAATTGTAGAATTAATAGATGGGATTATGCAAGTTCTTGATTATATAGTGCAAGACGAAACACAGGTTGAAGATCCAACTGTTGAGCAAGCAAAAGAAAAAGTAATCGAAGACAAACCAAAAGAACAAGATAAGCCAAAAGAAAAATCTGAACCAGTTGCAAAGAAGCACACAAAGACAGAACTGGCTGACACACAAGAAGTATGATGAAACTAGTTATAGGCTGCCCTATTTATAAAAGAAAATGGATATTTCCTTTGTGGGCTTCTGCAATAGAAAGACAATCAATTCCTCTAAATAAAATTGGTTTTGTTTTTGAAGCAGCTCCAGATGATCAGGAAACTATAAATCTAATAATGATGTGGAAAAATTATCACAAAGAAATTCCACATTTAGAAATAAATGTTAGAGAAGATTTGCCGCACTTTGAGCATTCTCCAAGATCAAGACAGTGGACAATCTCAAAATACGAAAACATGGTTAATTTAAGAAACTCTGTTCTTAAAAGAGTAAGAGAACTACAGCCAGATTATTATTTTAGTTTAGATTCTGATGTGATTATAAAAAATGATTCTACTTTAGAACTTCTTATTGGTCACATTTTAGACGGGTACGATGCGATTAGCCCACTAATGTATATGACTCCTTTAGATAGCAATTTTCCGAGCGTAATGTCTTGGGTGGATAAAGAAAGCTTTAAGGCAACAAGAAATGAATCGTACCCAATTGGAACTGTATTTCAATCAGATGTTATAATGGCTGCTAAAATGATGTCAAAAGAAGTTTATAATAACATTAACTATGAGCTTCATTCACAGGGTGAAGATCTTGGATGGTGCGCAGACGCAGCGAGAAAAGGCTATAAACTAGGCTGTGCGAGCTATCTTTACGCTGCACACATAATGCACGAAGAGATGCTGCCGGGGTTTTTAAAAAATGGCGATTCAAGAGAAAATCAAATTTTTCAAATTGTATAAAAACATGACTTATTTTGTATAAAATTGTTTAATGCTATAAAAGCAAATTACTATATCTTTCAGCAGCAGCGCTAATCAATAACGGAGAACTTCATGAGTTTTGATTTTGTAGAAAATTTTACTGTTAAACTTCCAGATTTTTCAAAAACAAATTTTTCATTTGAAGAAGCTGCTAACTCAAATCAAGGTTTGATTATAGAAGTTGCTGCGATTCACGAGGGATTGACACGGAAATTATAACAATTATTCTGTTATTGAGCTAGAAAAAGCGCTACAGTCTTGGGTGGAACCGTATCCAAAGCCAATTATTTTAAACCACGATTTAAATTCTGAGCCAATTGGTAGAGTAATGGCAGCAAAGATGGACAAAGAACAAGACGGTGGTTCTTTTGTTAGGCTTCAAATAGCTATAACAGATCCAGTTGCAATACAAAAGGTTCTTGATAAGAGATATTTAACCGGTTCTGTTGGAGGACGAGCCGGCAAGGCGATATGCTCTATCAGTGGCGATGACCTGGCATCAGAATCTGCTGGAAAGCCACCCGCAGCAAGGTACAAGAGGGGTCAGGTTTACAAGGGAAAGCTGGCTTTTATAGACATGCAGGACATTTCTTTTAAAGAGTATTCTTTTGTTAATCAGCCAGCGGACTCTAAATCAAGCGTTCGATCCGTCCAATCTCCCGGATCAGACACTGTTCCAACTTCTGATTCAGAGTGGATTGCAAGAAGTTCTGCGTTTATTCTTTCTATGAACGAAGAAAATATTTATTCCCTTGAAGAAAATGAGTCAATTCTTGAACCACTCAAAAAGAAAGAATCAAAGCCTCTTTATCTTCACCTAAAGGGGTCTTTTTTAAGTGCTATGGCCATTCATGAAAGTGAAAATTACATTAATTCTAACGAATCATTACTATCTAACGAGAATGAATCTGATACAACCCATAGGGAGAAGTCAAATATGAAAGACGATGTTCAGCAGGACGATGTCCTGACAGCTGTTGAAGAATTGAGTCAAGATCTTTCAACAATAGCATCTGGAGTTGATGAGCCAAAAGAAGAGGCTGATGCACCAGAAGAAAACGCGGCAGCCGAAGAAGACAAAACAAGCAAGGAACCTGAAGCAAAAGAAGAGATTCCTTCTGCTGCTTCAAAAGTGCAGCAAGTTCTACAAGACATACTTGTCAAAAACACTATGCTTAACGAAACTATACTGGCAGCAATTGCCACATGTGACGAAGCTAATGACAAGGATGCATCAGATTTGCTGACTTCACTTAGTGATGTTCACAAAAAGTGGTCATGGCAATTGAGATTTTCTCTTGGTGAAGACGCTGGAGAGCCAGCAGATGAATCATGGAGAATTACAAAGTCTCCTGTAGCTGAAGAAAAGCAGGAAGAACTTGAAAAAGTTGATTCTGAAAATTCTACAGAAGCAGAAGAAAACAAAGAAGTTGAGCAGTCAGATGCACAGCTCACTGGCACAAAAGAAGCTTCTGAGCAAAAAGCAAAAGACGCAGACGAAAAAGTTCAACTTCTTGAAGAAGAAAATAAAAAACTCAAAAATGCATTACATAGAACTCTTGCAGAAAGAGTTGTTGACGCAAAGATTGCAGCAGGTATTGAGGCAATTGAAAGCAGAGAATCTTTGATGGAGGATCACGCCAAGAGAAGCGCAAGCTCTCTAGCGGATTCCCTTAGGGATATTGCAAAAATGCCGACAGCAAAAGCTGCAAAAGCTGCCGTTCCAGAAATTGATTCTGAAGTAGAAGTCATTGAAGGCGAAGAAAACGCAATTACAATTGACAAGGAAAAAGAAGAAGTTTCACAAGAGCGTTCTGCAGAGCAGGTATTTGTAGATGCATTAATGGGTCGAATCAAACTATAAAATATTTTAAGGAGAAACTTAAATGAGTTTAGCAAAATTTCGCAAAGTAGGCACTAAGACTGGATCAGGTCGTTTTGTAGTGTCTGAGGGTATTGCTCCAGCAGCTTACCTTCTTCCTCATCCAGGTCTTCCAACCTGGTACAAAGATTCAGAAGATGATCGTTTTGAAATCGTAATTCCAAAAGGAACAATTCTTTCAGTCGTTGCCGATTCAAACGGCGATGCAAGAGTTGTCCCAGCTAATGGTTCATCGGCTGCAGTCACCTATGGCGACACAATGCCTGCATCATGGGATCCGCTTAACGGTGCAACGCCAAGCTATTCTTCTGGCGCAACTGACACAGTAGCTGTCGGCGCAAGATCAGTTCCGGTAGGAGTTGCCCAATACGACCTTTATCGTCCATTTGACAAAGGCACTTCTCAAGGCGCAGGTTTCATCACCCACGGCTATGTTGAGTATCCAATGGTTGATGGTATAAACGCGGATGTCACAGTAGGTAGCGTTGTCCGTTCAGACCATATGGGTCGTCCGGTCAAAGCCGCTGCTGCAGACTTCTACAACAGCTCTGCAGTCTATTCTTACCTCCAGGTTGGTAAGGTAGTCGAGGTAGAAACATTTGCCGCCAACTATGATGACGGCCTACTGTCCTACATGCAGCTTCCATCGGACCCAGGTGCGCTCAAGACAGTGTTTGAGATTACTCGCTCAGGCACTTTCTCAGGCAAGCTTGGTATCCGTAGCAACTTGGATGTACATAACGTAAAAGGCGCATTCCGCGTCAATTTAACGCTCTGATAATAACAGAAATAATAACACAGGAGGAATAATCCTAAGATGAGCAAAACAATACAAGAGCTCCTCTCGGGTCTCCCAGCTTGGGAAGCCGCGCTGGCCGAAGATGGACACATTGATGAGAACAATAGAGTAACAATCAAGGAGGCCTTTGCTTCAGCCGACGCTGCCGCACTCTTCCCAAAGGTTATCTCTCGTACTCTTAGAGAAGCAGCGGAACCACAATTACTGGTAACTCCTCTTCTTTCTGTAGTCCGTTTAGGAAAGGGGCGCTCGCTAGAGTTCCCCGCAGTCAACGCAATTCAAGCTGCTGAGATTCCCGAAGGACAAGAGTACCCAGAGCAGGCACTAGCCTTTGCAAAGCAAATTGAGGGCAAGGTATCCAAAAAGGGTGTCAAGCTTTCATTCACTGAAGAAGTCATCGCTGACTCACTTTGGGACATTGTTGGTCTTCACGTAAGAGCAGCAGGTCGCGCAATGGCTCGCCTCAAAGAACAAATTGCACTAAGCCGTTTCAAGGACGCAGCTACAATTGTTTTTGACAATGATAGCGGATCCTATGATGACACTACTGGTCTTGGAGTCGACGGAGCAGCCAACGAAACAATTCGTTGGGACGACGTTGTTGACATGGCAGCAGTTCTCATGGCTGAAAAGCACATTCCAACAGACTTCATTCTACATCCATTGATGTGGTCAGTATTCCTTAAAGACGCAATCTTCCACATGGGTGGCGCCGCTTCTGCGGTTAATACCAGTTGGGGATATCGTCCAAGCAGTCCTGATGCAGCGCTGAATGCAACTGCCCCAATGGGCTTGAATGTAATTGTTTCACCATTCGTAAGCTTTACAGCAAAGAGCGGTGCAACACCAGCCAAGTCAGACATTTTCCTCATCGACCGTAACGAGGTTGGAACAATCCTCGTCAAAGATGACATGAGCACAGATCAATTTGATGATCCTAGCCGTGACATTCGCTCGATGAAGATGAAGGAGCGTTACGACATCGTGATGCTTGGTGACGGTGAAGGTATCACAGTTGCCAAGAATGTCAGCCTCGCACGTAACTACGAAGTTCAGGTTTTCAACCAGATCTAATGCGACAAAAATCCTTAGGGAGGTTATAGTTACAAATCCCTAGCCCAGGGGGGTGGTGAAAACACCACCCCCCTGTTGGTTTTCGTAATACTTTTTGTTACTAGTTAAATAGAAGAAAAAACAGGAGATTGATGTGTCACTTCCCTTGATTGACTATGCAATTGTGGACAATAACATGGTTGTAGTGAGGTTTGGAAAAACCATAAAGATATCTTCTTTGAAGAACTCTAACTTTGTTGTTCAAACAGATGACGCTACCCCAGCAGTTTTGTCAAACCCATTCTTGACAATAAATACAATAGCTGATTATAATCAAATATCAAGAACATTAAAGTTATATTGGGACGCCCAAAGGCAAAGCGGAAAACAGTATTTGATAAGACTTGTAAATTTTTTGGATGCTTCCAATGAGTCTATATCAGAAGAACAAATTTGTTTTACCCAACAAGAATCGGCAACACCTTCGGAGTTTAATTCCTACACTGTCCCAGTTGTACAAGAGCTGCTGATTGAGGATAAATCCATAAGAACCGACGCTTTTACAACTGTTCAGATTCTTGCCAAAAATCCACAGTTTTATGTAAAAAGTGTTGATCCTGAAAATGGTGACTTTTATATAGATAATGACTATAACGCAGGAAGAGTCATAGTTTACTTTAACGCGAGGCCAGCCACAAACTTTTTGAATAATACTTATTTTAAGGTTCAAAGAAAAAAGATTCAAACAGATCCCACTCGCTGGCAAACTGTTTTAACACAAATCTCTATGCATTCTTGGAAATCTGAAGTTTATATTGATTTTCCTTCTCTGGATGCAACGCCGTCGTATAACACGGCTCAAAAAAAATACTTTGAAAAAGGATACAAATATAGAATTATACTTTCAAAAGAAATAGGAATTTAAATTGGCAAACTTTATTTATACAAAAGCAAAAGAAGCTATCTTAAATGGAGAATTTGATTTTACAGATAACTCTTTTAGAGTTTTATTTACAACAAATTCCTATACTCCACAACAAAATTCTCACCAGTTTGTAAGCGACATATCACCAGCAGGTATTGCCGTTAGGTTTCCTATTTTGCAAAGTGTAACAAATGTATCTGGAACAATTGACGCCGAAGACATTACTTTTACCCTTCCGGCAAACCAGGCAATAGTAGCAATGGTTTTTTATCAAGTTGGGGGGTCAGATGCTAATTCAAGATTACTATTTTATGTAGATACAGCAGAAGGATTACCATACCCTGGATCACAAGAAGATGTGCAAATAACAATATCTTGGAATAATTCATCAACAAAAATTTTGTCTATATAAAGGAATTTAAAATGGCAACAAATTATCCCGCAGGATTAGATGTACTAATTAATCCGATTGCTACAGATACATTAAATTCACGGCACAGTTCCACACCATGAACAACATTCAAATATAAATGACGCAGTAGAAGCAATACAAACAGTTTTGGGGGTTTCTCCAGCTGGAATTTATTTGACAGTAAAAGATAGAATAATTAATACAGAGACATTAATAGCTGCACAAGCCCTTTTAAATGGATTAAATGATGTTACTATTACGTCTGTTGCACTTGGAGATGTCTTGCAGTATGACGGAAACAATTGGGTTAATACAGCAGAAAAAGAAATAACAGACGGAGGAAATTTCTAAAATGGCCAATACACTTAGAATTAAAAGAAGAACTAGTGGAGCATCTGGTGCACCGTCCAGCTTAAAAAATGCAGAACTAGCTTTTAATGAGGTAGATGAAACACTATATTACGGAAAAGGTGATGCTAGCGGTGACGCAACTTCAGTATTGGCGATAGCTGGACCTGGAGCATTTGCCACACTCACTGGTGCTCAGACAATTTCTGGAAATAAAACATTTACAGGAACGGTAATAGTCCCAACTCCATCTTCTAACACACACGCTGCAACAAAAGCATATGTTGACACTGCAGTTTCTGCTGTATCTGGGTCATTTACTTTGGCAGGAGATTCTGGCTCAAATCAAACCATTACTCTTGGTGATACATTGACTGTTTCTGGTGGCACTGGATTATCGTCTGCTACAACATCAGACACTGTCACAATTAATCTTGACAATACTGCTGTTACTGCTGCAGCTTACGGTTCAGCTACAGCAGTAGCAACATTTACTGTCGATGCACAAGGTCGTTTAACAGCTGCCGCAACAACAAATATTGCAATAACATCTACAGCAATTACAGACTTTGATGAAGCTGTAGCAGATGTTGTTGGAGCAATGGTGTCTTCAAACACAGAATCTGGAATTAGCGTAAGCTACGACGATACTGACAATACATTAGATTTTGATGTCGCCGACTTTACGATAACATTAGACGGAGACCTTAGCGGTAGTGCTACTGTTACAAACCTCGGCAACGCAACATTAACAGCAACAATAGCTG
>Ga0194115_10000377_pt1 | contig 67054 bp, 43 predicted proteins | sample TA2MahsurfametaG_3_FD_148656 | JGI IMG/M metagenome (GOLD analysis project Ga0194115, IMG submission 148656) | Freshwater microbial communities from Lake Tanganyika, Tanzania - TA2015002 Mahale S4 surface | ecosystem: Environmental > Aquatic > Freshwater > Lake | place: Tanzania: Lake... | reverse complement strand
ATATTGTTGTTAGTTGTATAAGTATTGAGTGTATTTGATAGTACAACACCAAAGGATGTTATTAAATTATCATTGTTCCAAGGGAATAAACCACACTCAATAAATTGTGTTGGGCAATCATAAACAAATATTTGTCCAGTAATTTTACATGAGTTACATGGTACTGGTAATAATTGACATCCAGCTTGTCTTCTCCATACAAATTTTTGTCTGTGAAATATCGAGTTCTCCAATCTAACACCACCATTCCATAATGTTGTAGCTGGAACCATTTGTTCAACTAACCTTAACCAATAGTCACCAAGTCCATTAACGTAGTCAATCATGGTTTTATATGTAAAGTTATCGTTAGGTACGTTTATAGTTTCTTGTGATTCTAAGTATCTCCAGTATATTGACTGTAATGTCGGATATCCACCTGTTTTACCGTCATTAATGTATTGTCGATTTCTAACATTAATTGTATTTTTCCAAAATGTTTGAGCAAATTCGAAAAATGTTTTTTGTTTTGGTTTTGGTATTATTTCGGTCCAGTCAATACCCCCTCTTTGTGGGTATGGTGTGTTTGGATTTGGATTACAATATGTTGGTGTTACATAATTTAATCCTTCTTCAGGTATTGGGTAGTTGTATCTTCTTGACATTGACCAAACATCATAAACCAGTCCTTGTGATGGGTTTAAAAATATGTCCACATTTTTAACGTTTAATACTAGATTTTCATCGTAAGCAACGTAATAGGAGTTAAAATTACCATCACTGGTATTTCTTAATGATCCAATATCATTTGACCAACTTTTATTATTGTCAATTGTTTTTCTAAGTCTAAACCCTAAATCCATATATGGAAAGTCTCTATATCTATTTAGGTATTCTTCACCATAATTAAATGGTTGTAATATTGTTTGGTAATTCGGATTTGATCCGGTAAACACACTGTTTGTTAAATCAACTTGTTCCGGCATTCTATGTTGTGGTGTTGATTCAAACCAACCACCCCCAATTTGAAAAAAGAAATTTTCTGAGAATTGTGGATTTGACGGGTATCCATTTTCATTAACTGGATAATCAAGTATTGTTGTGTTAACTTCGGATGTAACTAGTGATGTTGTAAACCCGGTATACTGAACTCCCATGAATGAATATATATCTGTGGTGTCCAATGTGGGTAATTCCTGGACATAAGTTCCACCAGAAATTTTAGCGTATTGTGTCCCAAACTCATCCATGTCTATTTTTTGGTCAGCTAAATACACATGCTCATTAAATTCAACCAAAGCTTCTGGAGCTCCAACCAATCTTAATAATATTTCGATTGATTTTCGAGTCCCTTTAGATTTAAATAAGTATGATGAATTTAATATTAAATTTCGATAATATTGATAATTTAATTCATCTGGTGTCATACCCCTTGACCATCCTGTATATTGATTTGATCCCGTATTAAATACAGAATTTAATAATTCGTCGTTACTTATTGGGGATATGTTTGTTTTCCATCCTAGTGTTTGAGCTAAATTTTTTAAAAGTTGTGACGGGATGTCGTTCCCGATATTATAATTTACAGAATTCATATTGGATAAAGCTGAAATGAACTTTTTAGTTTCGTCGAAACTTCTTCCATAAATCTGTAATAATTTTTCAAACTTTTGGTCTGGTGTGTCAAATTCTTTTAACGCACCGGTTGTTAAAAATCTAGATATTAAATTTGTCCTATATTCATCTAATAAATTTGAGTATTCATTTAACTTTGATAGGTATTCTTCAAATTTTCTAGTTTTAATATCTAAATTCCAAGGTCCTTCTTTGGGGAATGTCAAAATTTCATTTGTAATACTAAATGACCCGTCTTCATTTTCTCTAGGTACAATGAATGTAGCGGTGTATTCGGGTACTACCATCCTATTTAATAGAAATTTTTCAACCTCATCAAAATCCTCATTAAATGATTTATCAGTTGTTAATTTATTTGGTCTAATATTATATGGGTCGGTAATAGTTGTGTTACCAGAAAATGGATTCCCAAGAACAACAATTGTTAATTTTGTATCAACTGATCGATTTATTGGGTTAAAATAAACAACAGGGTATTCAATGTCATAAAAATACAATGAATATTTTAAATAGTTTTTTGTAAAATTTCTAAGTGGTGATACTTCAATCTCTTTTAATTGGAAGTTTCTATCAGAATTTATTGTAAAATCAATGTCAAATGTATTATATAAATTTTCTAAATTAATATCAAAAGTTGTTTCATTTTCAATCTGATCATAAATAATATTAAAAGCACTATAATATGTTCCAAAATTAGGTTGTTGACTGTAAACTTGTAAAGCGGCTGGAAAAAAATTAATTATTTTAGTTACAGAAACTGACATTCTCTTACTTAGAGATCCATATAATGTGAAATTACTAACTTGTGATAAGTCAAAATTAGGGTAAACTCTGAAGTTTTTAGCTAGTATTGTTCTGGTCTCTTCAATGTCATCAATATTCATTGAATCTAGTGATATCGGATCAGAAAATGATCCTATCGTAAATGTTCTGTCTCTTTTTTCACTTAACGCGGTTGTAAACTCAAAATTTGCTTGTGTTAATCCACCACCAGCTACTAACTGGAATCCAACTAGGTTGTCCGAAAATGAACCTTCCCCGCTTGGTAATTGTGGTGGACAAGTATATTTTTTTATAGCCATTACGCGATTATGTTAGAAAAACTTTTACTAAAATCAATATTACCACCCCTATCTTGTCTAACCTCATAAAGTAGGTCATTAAATTGATCCCTAATTTCGTAAAGGTTATATTGTTTGTAAATATTGTTATTTTTATCGTACATTGTGTAAATCCCGTCGTCAATTGATTTTGTTTGATTACCAAACATAGCGATAGCTAACGTTGATATGTCGTGTTCCACAATTTCAATCTCAGTTGTTATTGGGTTAAAAAATGTATTTGTTATTATTATATTTTGATCTGGTTGACCTATAAACGGAGTAGCGTTTGGTTTATTGGTTGGTGATGATGATGGTGATAAAGTGCAAAATATTAAATTTGTGGCTCCTTCAACATATCTATACCTAATAGATTTTTGGGATGTATTTGTTAAATTTTGATATACCGGTTCACAATAAAATGATGAGGTTATTATCCTAAAAAAATTAGGTATCTTTGTTCCATCGGAATTTAGGTATTCAACTCTAAATCCGACTAATCCTTGGTTTATAAATTTATTTCTATATTGTGTTGGTACATTATTTAAATCTATAACCAATCCTTTGACATTTGGTAGTGATGATAATATCCCACAATCGGTTATGACTGTCCTAATTTCAGCTGGTCTAATATATAGTGTGTAAATACCTAATTTGTTAAATACATCAGCTGGTAACTTTAAATTATATAACCCACCCAATATTTCAACATTAGTATTTCCACCAGTTAAATTGTTATGAAAATATGGTCTCAAAATGGTACTAGCGTCCAATTTTTGTAGTAAAAAATTGTCAGTATCATCCCTACTTGGTGTGTAATTTAATATTATTTCAACATCGTCTGGACTAACATCCGCACTTCTTATTGTTCCGTAATTACCTGTAGCCACAATTAATTTGTTTTAATTTTAATTTATTTATAAATACTAATTATAGTCGTTTTTAACTTTGAAAAACCCGTAACCGTATTTGGTTAAGTCACCTAAATTATCAACCTCCCCCAATCTTTCAATATATTCTAGAGCTGTTAATTTTCCCCGATCAACATAGACATTTGTTTGTACTTCTGGTTGATCGATAATATTTAAATAACTTTCATTTTTTGTTATCGCTGACAATATCATATCGTTTATGGTCAATCCGGATGATTGTGTAATATATATTGTTGTCCCGTCCTCATAATCATAATAATCAATATCACTTATGGTATAAGCGGTATATGATCCTGTGGGGTCTGGTCCCCAATATATTCCAACATTACCAGAAGTTCCGGTAACTGGGATGCCTAATTTAAATTTACCACCAAATAGATTATATTTTGGTCCATACTGAATCAAATCATTAACTGTTGATTCAGTATAACCTGTCACTAAAAATGGGACTGATATGTAATTACTACTAACAAAATCATTTATGTCGGTATTTGAATCACCGGTAAAAATATAATCGTAACTTATTGGTGTACCGGACCAATTACCACCTGATGGTGTGAAAGTGGCGGTTCCTTGTGGGTTAAATGGTACCACATTAGTAAATGGTACTGTTACCGTTTTTGATACGGTAGATATACCCCATGGTGATGTTGCGGTCATAACAATTGTAAACGTTTCATTTGTTAGTGGATAGACATGTGTAACTGGTGTGGTTCCACTAATTGATTGTGATGTTCCATCACCCCAATCCACAGAATATGATACCAATTCTAAAAACTTTTTAAATTCCAAGTCTGAGGTGTTATATAACGAATATGTTGTTGGTGTTGATGTTGATCCTGAAAATAAAAAATTCTGAATAACATCTTTTTGTAGAATAGCTCCATCAAATGTGGAATAGTACCCAATATCAATTGCTGTTTGTGTAAATAAAATTGGTACTGTTAATCCGGTTAATAGTGAAGTTCCGTTAGTACCACCACTTAATATATTGGTCATACCGGTATAAACACCTGTTGTTCCCGTTAAATACTCAATTGTGGAGGCGGTAAATAAACAACACGGATCAATAGTGTAAAATGTTTCACCGTCACCCGTATATGTCACTGTAATTAAATCACCTTTTATATTTTCTGGTGAAATTTTAAAATAATACTTTTGTTCTTCCATATTAAGGGTTTACGTATTCATACCAATTAATCTGGTTTATTAATATCCCACATCTTGTTCCGTTATCAGTTCTAAAAACTCTATATGTTTTTTCATCATAATCTAATTTGACCTTATAGTAAAAATATTGTCCATTATCAAAATTAAATTTATTCGGGGTTATTGAACTTTGTGGTTTGTTTGTCATTCTAACAAAGGTTCCTAGTTTCGCGTCAAAAAATTTAGCTGACATATAAAATTCGTCAATGTCAATGTATGATCGATCTCTTAACCAGTAAATAAAAAAACCTTCTTTGTCCCCAATATAATCCAGTACAAATTGTGGTTTTTTTATATTAACGTTTGGTTGTAGTGGGTTTATTGATACCGACTCAGTTAATCCTTGTTGTACGGGGATTATAATTGTCAAATATATTTTTTGATTTTTTTCATCGTTAGTATCATATAAATCCAATTTAAAGAATGACTTTGTAAATGGTTTTTTAAAATAATAGATTTCTTGTGGACTAAAATCTTCGTACACATAACTTGGTCCCCAATCACTAGATGTTACGGTTGTAGCAGTTATAGATTGTAAATCTTTATAGAAGTTAAAATTATGGTAGATTTGTGTAGCTATCTTGTTAATGGTAAATAATGGTGTTGATATCACTAGATTCCATTCGTCATGGCTAAATCTCACGGTTTCAAAATCTTTAGCTACACCTATCACTTCTTTAACCATTTCGGTTTCATACTCCTCAACGCTTTGATCTCGACCCATAAAATCCCAACTCATCTCGATTGGAATATTTATTTGATTATCGATATTGTCCCTTAAAATTTTATACTTATTCACAATCATCTATTAATGGGTCTTGAATTTCATTTATGTTTTTAACATTAGTTCCTTCTGGAATTATTCTAAAAATTGTATTCACAAACGGATAATGTTTACCATTTGTAAAGGGGTAATCAACCCCAATATTGTTTTGATCAATAAATCCGTATTGATATAAATCTCTCCATCTAAACCCGTTTGATAAATTGGAATAGAAACTATAGTCAGGTAGACCGACGATGTTTTCAACTAGACTTTCTTCGATATAGTCTGAAAATTCCCTTATTACTATTTCGTTATGTGGGTAGTAATAATATCCGAATTGGTTGGTTTGTTGGTTGTCATTGGTTAAATAAAACCAATTATTATTAAATCTTATCTTGTGACAATACCTAGATACCAATCTTTCAGTTTGTTCATAATCGTTCCACTCACAGAAGTCACCGTCTAGTGTATCTCCGGAAATCAAATCTTGATTATAATAAAATGGATTTTCGGGTGGTAATGTATTTGATGAATAATTGCCCTCAGATATTGTTGTGTTTGACAGTAGGTTGAATGTGTCCCACCAAGAATTTGGTTGGTTATTAACCAATGACATGTTAAACTCCCATCCTTGTTTCAAATTTTTTGTCCAGCCAAAAAATCCTTTCCATAATGTTGTAAAATATAACCTACTTATGGGTCTATTTTGGTTATCCCTAAGTGGGTTTATATCAATGTCGGTATTGAATGATAGTGTGTAGGATTGTGACCCCTCTTTAATTGAACTTCTTTGTTGGTTGTTTGGTGTTAATATAGCTATCTCGTCCTTTATTGTGTCTTTGAATATGTTTTGTTCAAAACCTGATTTAACTAATACAGCTTGATTACTATTTGTTATTATTTTATGTACCCTAACATAGTATTTTGAGGTTGTTTCACTTTCATTTGATTTACTTATAACTCGTTTAAATATCCCTGAATTATTTGTTAGAAATGTTGTTCCGGTAAAACCAACGTTTTTAATATTAAAAACATACTCCTCACTACCATAACCTGAATCACCTAATCTAGTTACTTTAAATATTGATTCACCATTATAGTTCGTTGATAGTTTAACGTATTCACCGACATTTAAACCATGTTTAACTGGTGATCTAAACTTTATGTTTCTACCATTCAAATTACTACCTAAAGTTATTAAATATGGTATCCCATCACTAACAGTCCATGACCAAGATGTTGACGTGTCGTAGTCAACGGAGTACATTTGTTTTGTGTAATCATTCTGAAATGGATAGCTCACATAGTGTGTCCAATTATATGTTGTAGCACTTTTGTTTAAAAAATTTAAGTGGTTGTTTGGTGGGGTGGTGTAACCAACAACGTTGTTGTCAGTCCTGATAAAATCAAATTCTTGATATTGTGGATATCCTTCCCATGGAACAGTATTTGGACTAGAGGACAATATCTGTGATGAAGCGTTGTTAATTGGGTTTGTATAATACAAATTATTTTTATACGGTTTGTAGGTGGTGCTACCACTAAAAGTGTTTTTAAATACGACCGTAAATTTGGTGGATGGTCTAAATACTGTTGACGACTGTCGTTCATTATCGTAAACAGTTTCTAAACTTAAATCAACAATTCTATCAAAATCAACAATTTCTTTGGTATTTTGTGTTAATGAAATGTCAATCTCATCATTCACGTTTGGTGATGATGAGTATCTAAGACTACCTAATATTATATTTGTTGTTGTATCTACACCCATATTAGTCATTGGTATTTACATATAATTTTATAAATCTATTAACAGCTGTTTTACCATTTTTTAATCCGAAATAAAAATGATACGGAGCACCCACAACAAATCTATTCTGTAATGGTGAACCATTTAACACTGGATTACCGGATGAATTTATATTTGTAATAAATCCGTATTTTAAATTTGGTGGTGTTGATGTCATTGTTGATGTTTGGAAATAATTATATGGTGAAATATTACTATCAGTATCTAGTGATTGGTATTTCCTGGAAGGTAACTTACTGGTTCCAGAGACCCAAGATGTGTCCCAGGTATTAAATTCATTACCAAAAATTGTATTATTGTCATTTAATATCCAACGATAAAGTGGTACTTCTTGTGTACTGGTATATGGTATTAAATCTTGTAATAGTGGTGAGAAGTTATAAATTTTGTAACCAGGTGATAAAGCTCTCCTATTTTTATATTGTTGTTCACTTGTGTTGTAAAATACACCAAAAACTGGTTTATTCACTGAATCGACCCCAACCCAAATAAACTGATCAGGATAGTTTGATCCAACAAATGGGTTTATTTTGTATTCAGAATTTATTGACATTGATTGTGCAATATCACCATCAATTCTAGATCCTGTTCTCGAGAAATACTGTTGTACTGACGCGTCATTGGTGTTGAACAATTGATTTAACCATGTAGAATTAACCAATCTTGATATAATACCTAGTTGTAATACTAATGACGAATCGTTGTAAGATGAACTGGTTAGTGTATCGGATAAATACTCACCACTAAATTCAGAATTAGAACATATAAAAGAAATAAACGCATCTCTTTTACCTAAATCCATTAATGTGGTTGGTGATTTTATTTGTCTATTATTCACAGAATTATCACCTGGGCTTGTGTTTTGTGACCCAATAAATGATGTTCCATTATATGGACTTGATCTATAGAAGAAACTATTACTAGCTGTATTATATGTAATCAATTCCTCACAATATTTGTAATCGGTAAAGTCCCCAAACTGATCATACAGTGTTAATTTATTAAATGTTGGCATATATAGAGTACCGTTAACCCAGTTATTTTGGAACATATGTGAAAATACGCCTCGACAAGCAGCGTACATAATTCTAAATCTAGCTTTCCACTCTAAAAATAAAGTAATGTCACTACCAATACTGGATACATATGGTTGATTTAACAGATAATAACACCCATTTATAACTTTATCCTCTTCAGCACAAGTTTCATTAACTGTAAATCCGGTACCATACCCCTCATAACAAGATAGTTCTGTCATCCCTTCACAAGTTAAACTAGAAGCTAGGGACTCTGGTATATCTGAATCACTTAGATTACCACTAGGTTCATCACTTTGTAATTCATACTGAAATATCGTGTCACAAAGACCATCATCTGGTATTTTATAATATATAAATGAATTATTTTCGTGTAGTACAAATTTAGTGTATGGATCACCATCGTATCCAGATTTAAATGGTCCTTTAGATTCTAACTTTGTTGAGGTTGGTAACCTGTCACTTCTCATGACTAAACCAAATCTATCATTAAAGTTTACACCTTTAACCGAACTTGTGTCACAATTTAAACACCAAGCTCCATTATTAGTTGTACATCCGGGTGTTGAGCAATCCCCAGACGGTACTTCATAATAACTAATGTACGCTGGTGAATTTAAATACCATATTGTATTTGTTTGTGCTTTATAGTTGTTTGAGTCAGATCTAATACTATCATGTGGGATTGGATTTTGTGCTAAGTACGACGTTCCGGGTGGTGGTGTCCACGGACCAGAACCGTCAGCGTCGGCTGAAATATCACCCAAATAAGTACCTGTTGAGGCCAAGTATGATCCACCCCCAACGTAAACTATTCCGGATCCATAATTATAATAATTAAAACTTGAATCACTAAAGTTCGACGGTAACCAAGCATCAGCGGTGCTACCACACACACCACTATTATCTAGTGACAATATTTCACTAGTAACACCCCTAAATGGTAATACATTTCGTTCAGCACCACCAGCGTTAAAATCGACCATACTATTTGAATCAAAATAAGTTGGTTCTATTCCTGTATATGGTTGGTCACTTAAATCGGCTAGTCTTCCTGATGAAAAGTACGGTAGAACTTGTCTCATTTCAAGTCCAGAATTTTCCCAGTCCAAAGATGAATAATAATATGGTAATGTCGATCCGGTATTTGTGTACTGGGTGAACATTGTAAAATCTGGTGTGTAACTAAATGATTTATGGTATGGACTCCTACCACCAGAAGCTGATTGGTAATTTATATTTGTTGGTATGTTGTGTCTAACTGGTGTAAAATTACTACCTGTTGTATATCTCCTTATTGGGTAATTTAACTTATAGTAACCGGTTACACTAACCTGATTAGCTGCTTTACCAAATAAAGTACCTAGTTCATATTTTATTAATTGTCTGTCTGTATATGGATCCACACCTCTTGTTAATATTATTATTCCTAGATTTTGTGAATCAGCGTAATTATCTATAGCTCTAGCTTGTTGTTCATACTTTTCGTTTCCAGTACCATACTCCTCATACCTCCATTTAATTATGTGACCCAAATATTCTTTTGGGAAAAATGATGAATTTGTTTCATTTGACATTGATAAGAAATTAGAGACGGACATCCCAGTTATTACTTGAAAATATTCCATATCACTAGGAAATCTATAACTACCATTATCTGTTGAAGCACTTATTTGTATAGTTACGGACTTGTTTGGTGGTTCACCTGGGAACGATGATCTGTTAGCGTACTCAATCGTTACATTATGTAATCCTTCTGATAATGTTGTTCCAGTTATTGATCGACAATTAAACTGATTATATATAGTCCCCCCAGTTGAGTCTGTCAATCCGGTAAGTCGATATAAGTCCCCAGACATTCTTGGGTTTTGAAAAGTCATCATTTCACCCGCTTGGAAAGCGTTGTACATATCCCAGTCGACAACGATAACTAATGGTTGATCCTCAAAATAATCGGTTGAGTTATTAACGTATGTTCTTATAAAGTTTTTACTTCTAAAGAATTTATCTCTTAAATTAAAACTATTTAATTTATTTGGCCAGTGTTCGGTTATTGGGTAACCCCACTCAGAAGCCGGTGTTTTACAATCAGTTAAAAAAGCTGTTATTCCTCTTCTTGGGTTACCTAATCTATCAATACCGGAAAATAATTGATAAAATTGTGCCGCGGACTCAAACGATTTTTCAGGATCGTCCTCATCAATTCTATTTTGATATGGGTTTCTTGGGTTACACGGTTTTGTTGGGTCCTGGTAATTATATGAAGCTGTTGTATCAGCCAAAAATGAATTATTTGTATCAACAATACCTTCACCCAAATCACTATCAGGTTCATCCAAATTAGCTAATAATGTATCACATGGACAAGCGTCACAATCGGGATATGTTAACATTGGTAATCCAATTCTATTAAATGTATTCCAATTAATCATTCTTGGTATTATATACACAATAAAAAACACTAATAAAGCGATGTATAAAATAGCGGTAATAATTTGTGGTATCACTATGAATATCGCTGGGAAAGCGTATATCGCGGTACCAATAGCTTGAGCGATTTGATAACCCAACCAAGCTGGTATTCCAACAGATACCACCCATTTTAAAACCGGCCAAGAAACAATAACAAAATGAGCTACTGTTATTAAAACAATAATTGGTAGTGTTAATATGTTTAAAAGTAACTGTACCACAAATTCAATAAAATCAAAATTTCTTTGTAGGTCGTTTACTGGAAATTTATTATTTTCTGTTTGACATCTCCTGTCTGTAATTTCTTTAATACCTAAGTGTCTATCTTTGTTTTTACCTTTTTTATATCTGTCAATAAAAGATGAAATAGTATAAACTTTATTATAGTGAAATTGGTAAAATGTGTCTTCGCAGTTTATAGCTACATTTTTATCAACATAATCATCCCAATCTAAACTAAAAGCATACGATCTTATGTAATCAAAGTAATTTTGATTACCAAAACTGTATACGACCTGTTGTGGTTGACTTATATCAATAGCTGTTGGTGTTATTCTAATAAATTGTCCTACGTTTATTGGTATAGAATTCAAACTGCCTGAATATAATGTCCATGGTCCCAAAGCTGATGGTCCGATTTCCACAGTATATGATTGTACGTTAGTTGTTGTGTCACTAACTAACCCCCCTTGAATAAAGGGACCCCAAACGGTTGATATTGTGTTAGATGGTATTGTAAATGTTACTGGACCTAATGATCCACCTGGGTATGTTATTGTAGCTGGTAAGGTGGGGTCAATCGGTGTAAAAATAATATTCACAACATTATTGTTTGTTAACCCGGTAATACCTAAAGTTGGGTCACCACCATATGGTGACTGGCTAGATAGGGGATTTGATTGTATAAAGACACTAAATGTTAATACGTTTGATGTCACAACTGGACCTAAAATATCTCCGGAACCAACAATAGTTAAACTATCTTCGTAATCAGGTACTGGTATATTTGAGGTGTAAGTTACCAATACTGTATTTGATGGGTCAATATTACTGGTCCACCCGTATTCCCTAATATTTGGAACTAAGTAATTAGCTCTAACAAAATTGTTATTATTTCCGGTTTCGTTTTGCCATTTAATTTTAAATCTATATTTTGACTTTGTTGGTATTCCTATGTTTGGATCGTTTGAAAATACCTGATTTCCGAATTCGTCTGTGGTTATATAATCCAAATTCATTGGTAAGTTAGCTAACCATGTTCCGTTTTCATCAATAATTTTACCATCATTTTCTAAAACATATTGTTCTAGTATTGGGTCACCGAACTCATCAACATTTATTGTTTGTCGAATTGATAGTATTTGTCCGGGACCGGAAACTAAATCACAAAGATTACCCATGTCTAGTTTTGGTGTACAACCAACACTCAAGTAATCATCGTTTGATGTTGAAACAACTGAACCCATAAAAATAGCTGTTGGTTCAATCTTAACACTACTTTCAGTTGTTAAATCAAAGTCAACTCTAGTGATACCAATTTGACAAACATCATCTTCTCCCCATAATGGTGAGACTTCCACAATTTTATTTAATGTTTTTATTTGTGGTAATTCATTTAAATCCGTGGATGTTTTAAATGTTGTACCATTTAATTGTGTTTCGGTAGCTTGACCGGTTCTTATTAAATCTTGTGGTGACAATGAAAAACATCCCATATCGGATAAATCAACATCCATAAAAATTGTTTGACTACCTGTTGGTACACCAAATATCATGTAATCACCACTATCGTTTGTTTTTACTGTAAATTTGTAGTATTTGTCATAAACTTCTATAGTTGTTTGATCAATAAGAACTTCTTCCTTTGTTGGGAATGTCCCGGTAGCTGAGTGTCCTGGATATGATGGTTCTTTCGGTAATAAATTATACCTATAACCGTTTTCATTTAATGTCGATAATGTTTTATATGGATATAATTCAGAAACCACCGGATTTAATTCATCCAAATCTTCCATTGGGATAAATAAAGATACTTTAGCGTTTGGTAACCCATAACCCCCATTAACAAATACTCGTCCAACGATAACCCCATAATCAGAACATATTCTAGTGTATACATCGCTTTGGTTAATCTTTAATGATAAGATTTCCAATGTTTCAAAATCCTGTTCTAACTTAAGGTTGATGTGTTTGTCAACACCTACTTGTGTTCGTATTCTGTATGATTTAGGCATTAAGTCTTTTTTTGATAAATAGTTTATTTCCTATTTTCAAAAAATAGTCTTATTTATTAAAAAATAAATTATCAAGAGAAATTAATGTTCTTAAAATTAAGAACTCTAACTGATATATCCTTATTTGGATACCTTACTTGGTATATTTGACTTGGTTCAGCGAATATGGTGTCAGCTATCAACTCAATTTGTTTGGTTGTTGGGTTGGAATATCTTTGTGATGTTTGGTTAGACGAGTACTGACCCCCAACTTTATTAAAGAACCTGATATCTGATATACTAATAACCCCGTTTTCACTTTGTATTAATCTTCTTATTTCGGACACATTAATGTTCCTACCCAATTGTTGATTTAGTGGACTAAAATAATTACTAATAATATCAATAGTTCTACTAATTAACGATCCTTGATTTTGTGTTGAGTCTAACACAACATCAACTTCAATACCCAGGTCGATAGGACTAGCTGATTCAATCGAAATGTAATCATTTATCATTCTATAATTTGACAAATAATTAGCTATGTTTGTTTTTATTGTGTTTGAAATGTTATCAGTTAGATTACCTTCGGTATCATACGACAACATCTTTATTTTAATCTTATTATTTTCCTCCAACACGGATACTTTAGCTGGAGCTCCAAATTGTGATGGCATTGTTCTGAGTATTGATTCGTAATCATTAATTGTAACGGCTCTATTTTGTGCCGCAAAATTAAATGAGACATATTGTCTAACCTCCTCAATTGTTGGTTGGTTAGCTCCACCAATAGCTGCTGTAACATTGTTACATGTTAATGAATTTATTACGGACCTGTTAACACTTTCTGACGGTCCGTTTACTGAAAACGATACGGTACCAATTTGGGTAATAACATTTGACCCTAAATTTGTGGCTTGACCTCCACCAATTCTGTACTGAATGAATAGTGTCGTATTTGATTTTAAAGCTGACCCAAGACCTAAGTTATTTGAATACTTGTTTAAATCAAAATAAGACCCGTTTCTAGCAAATTCACGTAATTGTTCTTCGGCTGATATACTACCTCCACCAAATGTCATTTTTAAAAAACCTTCTGGTGTATATTCTGTTATAAATTTAGTATTTGTTGTTATGTATCTCCCAACTTTAACACCTGGTTGATCGGAAACCTTTGTTGGGTCCTCAATAAAAACTCGATCCTCAGCTAAAGCTTTGACCTCATACCATCTATTATCCAATCCTAAAAATTCTTGTGGTTGTGGTATTGTATTATATTGTGTTCCGTCTTTAAGTAAAACACTAGTTACACCTAACACATTTTTTTCAGGTAAAAACAACTCAAAAAATGGTCTAACATCATTAGCTGTTATAACTCGTTTAAAAACCTTTGTAATACCATTAACAACAACTTCCCTCTTTGTTATTGTATAATTAATTAGTGTTCCATTTGAATCAAAGTTCGGAACCTTTAATCTATTGGGAGATCCTTCTGAATTTACTGGTGAAGAAAAATCAATATCATAAACCGTCTCAAATGGTTGTCCAGCACCACTTACTTGTGAACCCCTCCTTAGAATACCACAGTATCTTAAATCTTCACTATCACCAAAAGCTGGGACAATGATTGAAAAATCAACCAAAGCGACTGAGGGTCTTTGTCCTGGAATTTTTAAACCGTATGTTCTTGCTATATTATATACTGATGATTTTTGTTGAGCGTATTGTAAAACTGTTTCTTGAATACTCCTATCGATCTGAAATTGTAGATTGTCAGTTACAGCCGCGTTTAAATCCAACATAACTGAAAAAATACCAGCGTCGTTGAAGTTTTGGATAAGGTCTGGGTAGTAAGTTCTGGTAAAATTTATTAGTTCCGTTCTTATACCCTGGAAATCCCTAGTTGTGTACGATATTTTCTTTTCAGCCATATTAAATATTAATAATTACAAAATCACTGCTTTCTAAAGCTTGATTGGTTATTCTATAGTCGATCCTAACTTTAGCTGTATGTTCTCTATCTCCGATATTAGTAACTTTAAATTCTCTTTCACCAGAATCTGTAATGTATGTACCTTTATCCTCCAAACCTAAAGAAGCGTCAGTTATTTTTATATTGGTGACCAATATACCCGGTATGTATTTTTCAACTGAATCTCTAATTTCAAATTCAATATCACTAAATGTTGGTCCGTCCAATGGTTCAAATATATATTCATATAATCGTGTTCCAAAATCCGGTAAAAAATATCTACTTCCCTTCCTAGTTAATAGTAAGTGAATTAAATTATTTCTTATTTCCTCTTCAATTGTATCAGAAGCGTCAAGATATCTCCCAACAAAGGAATCTCTAAATGGGAATGTTATACCGTATGTTATACCGTTAGACATATCTAATAAATATAGTATTCAGATATTTTATATAAATAAAAAAAATCACTGATTTCTCAGTGATTCCTTTAAGTTAGTACTTCCTTTTTGGTACAATGGTTCGTACGGACAATGTTTACAACCAGATCCACAGCACTTTCCTCGTTTTATGTGAAATGATTCTGTCATGACGATGTTACCAAACTTATCCTTATAAAAGTCAGGTTCGGGAGTCTTTTTAGTGATCTCCCGAACATATAACTGTTGTATCCAATCGTTTGATGGGTTAACTGTCATCTTAATTATTTTTTCTTAGATTATAATACGCTAATAAAACTTGGTAAGTTAAAGTAACGTTATTACCCCATGTGACTTTCATGTTTAAACGATTTCACAAGCTCCACCAGCACAAGCGGCTTCACCTCTAAGGTCGGTGTTATCTTGTAGTTCGATCACTTTTGTTAGATCAACATCTTTCAATGTTATAACCAATCTATTAAATTCTTCCTCAGTACAATCTTCAAACGGTGCTTGTGTGTATGTTCCACCGTTATATGGTAAAACTGACAACCCATTATAGAACTTTCTATTTTTCCACATCCAATCACCAACTAAATCCCACTCATCGTCCTTTATTGATACAGTAGCTGATACGTTATGTGTATTTTGTCCTGTTCTGTGTCCATTTCTTATCCATTCTTGTGACACCTTTTTGACTCTCTCCAACATTTGAAATACTGATTCGTGTCTTAAAATTGACCCTTCAGGTGCTTTCTGTGGTATTGTAATCACCGCGGTGTCGTGTGGTCTAAAATATTCATCTTCAACCAACTCGGGATGATTTGTTACCAAATGTTGGTATATTGACTCGTTTTTACCAACTCGAATTCTTCTCAAATAAAAGTCATTGTGCCAAGCGTGAATACCTGAAGATGTACCTAAAACCAATGATGAGGTTCCAGATGGTTTAACGGTTGTTGTTCTAGCTGATTTGTTAATACCAATTAAATTAGCTACTCTTTCGTTTTCTTGTTTAACAGATTCAGCTGCTAATTTCATATCATAACCCAAAACAACACCGGAACCAATACCAGTCATACCAACACCGATCAGTGCGTCTTTTTCAGTTGTTCGTTTCCAAGCGTCTCTTAAATAGTGAAAGTCGGTATATCCAGCTTGTAAGGTTCCAATGAAAGCAGCTCCTTTAACTCTTTTTTCAAAGTCTTCTTGTGATTCAATATCAGAAGCGTTTACCTCACATAAATTACAAAATTGATATGGTCTAAGTGCTATTTCACAACATGGATTAGTCCCCCAATCTTTATCATTTGATAAATAAATTCCGGGTTCACCAGCTCCGGATAACTCAATTCGTTTCCAAAGATCCATAAAATATTCTTGGGTAACCTTATGTCTAAGTAATACAGCTGAATTATTAGCTCTACCTCTCTGGGGATTTGATTCCCACCAGTTTCCTGATTTACAAGAAATCATTTCATCGTCATCAGCTGAAAATAATGAGATAAGAGCAGCTCTTCTGATACCACCAGCTAGTACCGCATCAGCGATATGACAAACGATGTCGTGTGTTTCTATTGTGGTCAGTTTATCACCGTCATTTTTATTTTCCAAAACTTTGGTAATATTATGAATACAATCCTTTAATGGTTGTGGTCCTGGTGCTTTACCGCCTGATGTAACCAACAAAGACCCCTTTTGTCTTATATCGGAAAAATCAAAAATTGGTGTTGATGACTTTGATCCTAAATATGATTCAATCAAAACCTTAATAGCGTCCGCCCACCCTTCAATTGAATCACCAATCAAATATCGTCTAGTCCTACTAGGGTTAGGTTTTTTAATCTCAGGTAACTTATCTACGTGATGTTTTTGTACTGAAAATCCAACACCAGTACCACCTAATAAAAGAAACATAGTCTCTGAAAAAGCGTCCGTATGGTCAATTGGTAAATAAGCGCAATTGTAAACCCTATTGGGGGATATTTCAATTGGTTTACCCCCAAACTGTAATGACCTCATTGAGGGTAGTATTTTTTTATCATACACCATTTTATATACCTCTTCAATCTCATCTTTGATTTTTGGGTATTTTTTTTGGTGCATTTCTTTATTTCGAGTTACTAATTCTTCCCAGGTTTCTCTTCTATTTTTTTCTGGTAAGAATTTAGCGTACTTCATATAAACAGTAATGTCACTTAATATTCGTTGTGATACATCCATGATTTTTAAATTTTTATCTAATTTATTGTATTATTATTGGCGTTATCTTTTTGTTTTCTTTTCTCCATCAACTCTTTAACACGTAAACGTTGTCTTTCTTCTTTCTGTTCTTCTAACCCTAAAAATGTCATTGAACTTTCGGTGTCAATCTCAATCATAGCATTGTCAAATTTACAGTTTTCGAAAACAACACCATCATCACCAATTCTAGATTTTGTGATAGCTATGGTAGCTAATTTCATCTCTTTTTGTTGTAATGTTTTAGCTACTGAAATTATTACGTGACCAACCTGTGCTTTTTTAATTGACCCACCCATTTGATCCGTAGTTACCACTTCAGAAGATATGGAAGATCTGTTTCCTTGTGTTGCTGTCCATCCCACAATGTTAAGTTCGTGACACATAGCTTCGAAAGCTCTCATAACGGAACCTTCACTTTTCCATTCATCCCCTAAATTTTTATCTGGAACAACACAGTCTATGTAGTCTAAAACAACCATATCCACTCTCATACCATCAGATATTAATTTTCTAATTTCATTCTTTATCTGTAACATGGTTTTAGTGTCTGATGGTAGTTTTTTCAACTCCAATCTATTATCCATTGTTTCTTCAATTTTTTTAACCTTACTAATTACCTCATCTTTACGTTCGGATAATTCATCAGGGTGTACTTTTGTCCAAAGTGTGAAGTGTTTTCGTTGGATTACTTTCGGGTTGTCTTCAAAAAATATTTGAAGTACGTTGTTTCCTAAATTAAAAGCGTGGTTGGATATTTTTGTCAATATTGTGGATTTACCTACTCCGGTTGGTGCTAATATAACACCAATCTCACCTTTAGCTAATCCACCTTTTAACAATCTATCAATACCTGGTATACCCATTGGGATTGGGTGTCTGTAATCTTCCTCAAGAACTTGGTCTATGTTTGAAAAGACATCTAACATTGATGTGTCTTTTGAACCAACCATTAAAGCCTCTTTTACCATTTCTTCCAATGTATCGTAGTTTTCAAATTCCCCACCATCGATAATTTTCTGGGCTTTTTTCATGACTTTCTGTAACTCTTGTTGTTTACAGAATTTAAGTGCTTTTTCTTGAACAAAATTGGATCCGTCCAATGGAGCTTCTTTGATCTTAGATATTGTGTCTAAGACTATTTTAGAAGCCATTTGATTTTGTAACTCAGACTTTGTTATTTGTTCTAATGTCTCGAAGGATGGTGTATGATCGTACTTTGTATAGTACTCCCTGATCATCTGAATAATTATTTTAAAATATTGATTTTCAAAATAATTAGTGTTAAGTACATCTATTATCGACACAGAAAAGTCTTTGTCTAAAATTATTTGATTAAGAAGTTGTAGTTGAAAAGTGTTTCCTAGATATTCAAAATTTTTATTTGTCGCCATATTTTTTTTATTACTTTAGTATTGATAAATAGTATTAATTCTTAATAAATTGCGGATAAAAATAATTAAATTTCTTACCTGAAAAAATGTCAGTTAGGTCACCTAATATTGATTTTAACTTTGGTCGTAAGTCTACGGTATATCTGACCTTTGGTGGGTATACTTTAGCGTCGAATGTTCTCTGACAAATTGTCATATCATCCATTTTAATATAAATATTAAAATTCTCATCACCATCTGTTATTGATGTGTTTAGTATTTCTGGATTCTCAGATATTTCAAACTGATTGTCCAACATATAAACAACACTTCTCATTTTCAGGTCATATTGTAATCGATTACATAGGTTGTCAATGTATTCATAAAATTCAACAGATTTATGTGCGTTTTTATTAAATCCTTTCACATTAAAGTATCTTTGTACAACTATATTATCATTACACATTAATAAAAACTCTACTTTTGTTACGTCTTGATTTTTCATATTACTTATTTGTTTTTATATTTTATTTCTATATTTATTTTTTTCTTTTCTAGATAGTTTTAAAAATGGTTTTAAAAATCTTATCCAAGCGTCATCACCTTTTGGTAGGTACTTAAAGAATCCGTCTTCCATCATCATTTTAATTAAATTTCTATGACCACGTCCGTCCGGGTCCAACGACTCTTTATAGTAAGATTCAACCAATTCTTTACCCTCATCACTTATAAGTGGTTCGGACAGATCTACCAATTTTTTATTTACCACAAAGAACTCATCACCAAATATCCCTTCTCTTGTTTTTCCACTCAGTAAGTTCTGTAAAATAACACTATCTTTTTGTTCTTTTATCAGTTCTTCACCTTTGTTTAAAATATCGGTAAGAGAAATTTCATTTTCAAGTATCTCGGGAAATAATTTTACAAAAGTTTTCTCACCCAGGTAAAATATACCATCAATATTATCTGATGTATCACCAGCTAAAATTTTATAAGTTTTAATGTTGTAGTGTGGTATTTCAATATCATACATTTTTATCTTATCACCTAACTTATAAAATTGTTTTGTGTTTGGTGAATAAATTCTAACTTTATCCGAAATTAATTGAGTTAGGTCCCTGTCACCAGAAAAAATTGTTTTGTCTTCATCCACAGATATTTGACAATAATAAGCGATTAGATCATCAGCTTCACAATGACCAACTTCAATCTGTCTAACAAACATTTCCTCAAGGTATTGTTTTACCCTTTGTTTTTGTTGTCCAAAGGATACTTCTTTAAAATCAACTTCGTTTGATATTTTTCGATTTAACTTATACTTTGGGTAAAGTATTCTTCTTTGTGATTTACTAGTTTCACTATCCCAAAAAACAACAACTTTAGTATAGTTTTCCTCTTCTAGAAATTTTCTCAATGTATTTAAAAAGTGCCATATACCACCTACGTGTTGTCCTTTGTTAAAGAAATCTTTTACACCGTGGAAACCTATTTTTAATAGGTTGTTACCATCTACTAATAAAGTTTTTGACATTCATGTTTAATTATATGGTTTGACATCTATCTAATAATTTCATAATCCATATTTTGGATTTTTTCTAATGAATATACTTCCAGGTTTTCCTTAAGTCTCATTTCTGAATTTAATTTTTCCCATCTTTTTTGAGCTTTCTTTCTCCATACTTCAATTAAGTTCTCCAATTTGTGTTTTTCAAAATTTTCCTTTTTCTCTAACTTAATTTCACCGTTTGATAGTATGTGTTCTTTTATGTTTGAATACCCAAAATTTGTATAGTAATACCTCTTTTTTGTTTTTGTTTTCATACAACATTTAACAAACTCATTAAATTTAGTATATTCTTCAGGATCTAACTCTTTTAAATGGGTTTTTATTATTTGTATGATTTTGGAATACTCTCTCATTTTTGGTGCTGACGGTACCGGATCAACTAACATTCCGTTCCATTCCTCCTTACCGTATATTGGTCTTAAATAATTCCTAAGTTCCATATAAATTTCATCACTTGGGAATAAAAACAGATCGGACTCTGTCATACCGTTGTACCGGATATACGGTTCTAGTCCGTCGTACTGTGATGAACTTTTTATATTCCCATACAATGATGTTGTTTCGAGAAAACATAAATCCATTTTATCACCATACTTTGTGTTAAATAGATCTAAAACTAAATGTGAACTACATATTAAAGCTAGTAATTTACCCCCTAAACAATTAAATCCAAATGGTTGGGTTGGCACAATTATAGCTCCGTTTACCATATGTCTGTTTACGTGTGTTGCTCGTAATGGTTCACCAAAAAAATCGTTTCTTGGTTTGATAGATAAAACGGGTGAAGCTATTTTAATAAAACCTAAATATTTACCTGACTTACCTTCCTTTACACCTAATGTAACTTGCCTACCTATCTGTGACTCCAGGGGCAAACTAATGGTTATTTGAGCTAAATTATTTAATGTATTTTGGTCAACAACTTCAACAACAATATCCATGTCTTTTGGTTCGAGTGTGTGGTCATTAAATAATCGTTTACTCCAATGTTCAACATCGATATTTACAATTTTTTCTTTCTTTCTTTCAAGAAAATAATCCTGTATTGTTGGTACTTTATTATAAAAACCATTTAAGGTTTCTACCATACCCATAACTTCTTCGTGGGTTAATTTTATTTCCATTACTAAGCTTCTTCTTTTTCGGTTCTCAAATCAAAATCTCCTTCAACACCGATTACCTCTTTCCAGTAATCAGCGAATTCTTTTTTGTACTGTTCTATCGAGGATTTTTCCTCAGTAGTATCTTTACCGGGTAAAAATCCGTGTGGTGTTACTATAATTTTACCGTCTTCATAACCTAAACCGTTTATATGGTTTTTCATAACTGAAATTTTTGTTCTAGAAGCAAACTTAACGGTTCTTTTGTCTTTAGTGGCGGTTATCTTTGTTGTTCCAGCTCCTTTCTGATTACCATACAAGAAGACTAGTGATGAGTTTAACCAAATTGCTTCACCACCTTTAGCTTTAATTTTTGGTTGTCCAAAAGGATTATCTGGTAATTCAACCCATGGTTGATTAACAATTATTAATGTGTTTTCATATTTTGAGTCGGATTTACGTGACCCAGATATACGTTGGTTAATTCCCATACCAATTTTATCAGCTAAAACTGAAGCGTTATGTTGTTTACCACCTTTACCTTCATATGTCATTTTACACGGAACAGACCCAACAGAATCCCACATGATACATAATGAGTAATCTAGTTCACCCTTTTCTTGTGAATCTAACAAATCATTGATATAATCTGTAATTTGTTCAATGTAATCGAAGTTGTTATTGAATATGTAAAATCCATCCCACTCTAACTCACCGGTATCGGTATCAACAACTTCATCACATTCAAAACCCATTAGTTTAGCGTGTTCAAAACTCCATTTTTGTTCAGTAATAATGAACACTGGTAGGATTCCTTTTTTCTGAGCGTCAACTGCTGTTTTAACTAAAGCAGTTGTCTTTCCTGTATCACTGTGACCTAGAAACATATTAATATGTCCAATAGCTGGACCTGGTAACCCAACCGCGTCTAAAAAAGCTTCCCCAAGATCAAAGAATCTTTGTGGTTTGTATTTAGCCGATGTTGAAAATTTTTTCTTAATATTACTAAAATCGTTTTTCTTTATTGCCATATATTTATTTTTTTTTTTAAATTAAAAAATTAGATGTTGATGTATTTTTTCCGTGTATATTCCAAATTATATTTTCGGTGTTATCTATTTCACATATTTTACATTTATTTTCACACCAAACGTCTCTCCACATGTTATCCTCAAATCCGTAAATTTTTGATAGGGTTTTTATTAAATTAAAACTTTTTAAGTTAAAAGCAAATGTAGCTGGTATTTTAAAATCACAATTTTCTGGATTAGCTCCTAAATTATGAGTGTTAACCAATCTTACAACGTTTCCATTTAACTGATACCTTATTGTTGAGGATAGGACATCTACATCGTTTTCTTTAAAGAAATTAACTATGTTCATTATGTAATCTTTTTTATATATGTCATCATCGTCTATTTTAACAAAAATGTCATACTCTTCATAATTCTCCACAGCTAAAATTGTATTAATGTGATTTGTATGTTGGTGTTGATTTAATGTGTAAGTGAAACTATTTTTATTGGTTTTAACATCGTCAAATATTTTTTGGATGTAATTTTTTTGATGCGTGGATCTTTCCATTGTAATATTTACTGAGTGGAATATATCTTGATATGTTTGACTATTTATATCCTGTACACATCCTCTTAACATTTTATACCGATTAAAACTTGGGGTAAAACACAATACTTTCATTTTTTTATAGTAAAACTTGGACACCTAATCTAGGTAGATGTCCAAGTATATTAAAAATTAGAATGGTAACTCCTCGTCAATATCGTCATTAACTTGTGGATCTTCTACTTCATTGATTGATTTTGATCCACCACCAATTGTTGTGGTTTCTTCAACGTCATTAGAGTAGACATATTTTCCAGCGTCTGAGTCCCATCTTGGTGTTTCCCCTCTAGAGATAGCCTCAAGATATTCAACTGGTTTTTTAGAGTACACGTCTTCCCAAGTTAATTCATCATTAACCCATTCGTTAGCTAAATCAGAATCACTACTAATTGAACTTGGGTCATCATACATAATTGTTTGGATTACCGTGTATACCCCACCCTTTGGTGTTTTAGCTTTGGTTAGTTCAAGGATCAAGTCTCTACCATTTTCTGGATTTGTAATATCACCCTTAGCTTTCCAGATTGGAATTATTTTATCAAGAATCCCTTCTTGTTTGTAATTGTGTTTAAATCTCCAAAACTTAACTCCGTCTTGTTCATTATCACGATCAATTACTTTAACAATATAAAACTTACGTGCTTTGTATTGTTTAGCTAGTTCTTTGTCAGAATCTTTCCCGGTTGACATTAAAGTTTCGTAAACCTCATTTAAAGGTGAACGTTCATTGTCATTTTTTCCTGGGTCATAAAATTTCTGATACTTACCATCTACTTGGAGATCATGAAACCAAACCTCTTTAAATGGTGATGATCCGTCACTTGTTGGTAGGATTCTAACTCTTCGTTGACCTTGTTTCTCAGTATCCTTAAGGATTGCTGCGAAATATTTTTTCATTCTCTCTTCCTGAGACATTTTTGAAGTGGAGGAAGAACCACTTTGTTTTGATTGTTCGTACTGTGCTAGTACCGCGTCTAAGACATTTGTCGCCATAAAATATATAAATTAAAAGTTTACAATTGTAAGTATAAGATAAATAAATTAGGTTGTCAAGTAGTGGAACAAAAAAAAATGGGACTTTTGGTCCCATTCTATTATCTTAAGTTTTTAAGATTCTCCTCATCATAAGTATTAAAGGTGTCTTCAATTTGTTTTGGTGAAAACTCCGAAACATCATCCGTTGTTAAGACATATTCGTTTTTACCTGACTTTTCCATTTCTTCTTGTTTATCAACAAAGAAGTCTGACAATTTTTGTTGGAATGGTCCGGAATCTAGAGACCTTAATTCTAATTTTTCTTGTGGTGTTTTAGGTCTATATTTTTCCAGTTTATTTTCTAAATCATTAATCTTGTTGACCAATGTGTCCATTTCACCTAATTTAGATTCTAATGAACTTAATTGATTAAATAAATTATCGAAATATTCTTCCTGTTTGTCCGACATTGTTTTTTGTGTGTCAACCAAGTCAGTAATGTCTAATTCCTCAGTTTCACCTTCTTCATCAGTGTTTTCTTCATTACCTAATTCCTCAACGTCCGGATCTTTAGTGACATCAACTGGTTCTGGACCGGATGGTGGTGTGGGTGGTGTAGTTCCTGCTGGTGGAACATCTCCCACTGGTGGAACATCCCCTGTTGGTGGTGGAACCCCTACATCGGTTCCCTCACCAGGAACTGGTGGTAGATCTGTTGGTTCGTCAACTGGTGCGGCAGCTGGATCCAGTTCTACTTGTTCTACAATATATTTATTAATAGTATTGTATCTTTCGATTTCTTTGATTATTTTTTCGTCTATTCTCATTTTATCCGTTTAATAATTGTTTAATTCCAGTAGTGGTTTCAACTTGAATTTTTTTAAATTTATTCATGGTATTATCAACCCTTTCAATTAGACCATCTTTCATTCTGATTGTGTAGCAATCACCAGTATCCAAATCACAAACTTCTTTATACCCATTACCGGAATCTTTTTCACTAACTCTAGTGTTTTTTCCAAGGTAGTTATCTAAAATTAATTTTGTATTACTCATAGTATTGTTTTTATATATAAATATATCAATCTACCATAAAATTACTTTTTGTATAATTCCTGAAATTTCAATAAACCTTCACCAATTCTTGATTGTATTTTAGTTTTATCATCCTCGGTTAATAGAGTGAGAACGTCGTCATTTTGTTTTATTGGCCATTCCAAAACATAATATTTAAGTAATGTATCTAAAACTGGAGTTGTTGTTGAATTTATTTCCTTTGTTAGTGAAACTATCTTACCACTAAACTTAACTACAAAGAAATCTAAAAACTTATCCAATGTTTCAAATTGAGCAACTGGAATATTTGTTGTTTGTGAATTTCCTCTGGTCACACAAAAATATTTAGTTGTCATATATGTTGTTAAATCACCACCATAAAACTCCGTTAGATTTATCGTTGAGAAGTTATTCTCGTAAGCTTCAAATCCGGTTGAAATCCCAGAGTCGACATACATGACACTGAATATAAATGAAGCTCCGTTTTCCAAATAAAATAACTTGTTTGTTGTGTCGTCTTTAAAATTTAAAGCTTCCAGTTTTGTTATTATTTTATCGAAAACGTCTTTGAATGTTACTTTGGTTTGTGTTGGATTTGTCAAATTGTAATATAAACCATATTGTGGTAACAATTTATCTGAACAATCTTGATTTGTTGTTAATGTCTCTTTAGTTCCTAAATTACCTAGAATTGTATCTTTTTGGAAGATCACATTGTTTGGGTCCAATTTTGATCTAGTATAACTCTCCTTTATTTCTTCCCTTATTTTTGTTACTATGTTTTTTGTTAATGACTGAATAAAGTTGTCAATTTTTGGTATACTATAAAATGGTTGTCTAATACCCTCAAATGAAGTGTCAAAACCATTTTCACTAATTCTATGTATTACTTTTGTTATCATATATGGTCCACTAAACATAGGTACGTACCTCAGATTAAAATACATCATCGGTTGGATTAGTGCGTTACCCATCATTTCAACTTGACAACTATAACTCCTATTTTTATATATGTTGTATAATGAGTTACTTTGTGTTGTTGATGTTCTATTTCTATTTTGGTTTGCCATGTCATCGATAGCAGCTATCGACTCACTCGTTGGTTTTCCGGGGTCTTGTGAAACACTAAATTCTTTAAATATTTGTTGGTTCTGTGGTCCGACATCAACATTAAAACCGACGACTTTATTTGATGTTGCCCAGTTAGTTTTATTTGTTTGGTCCTCAACTAATGGGTTATCACTAGCTCTTCTTAAATCAAAAGCGTCATTTCTAAACCTGTAGTCAATATTTTCTTTCATATCCAAGTGTTCACTCGGTTTTGAGGCGTACATACATAAAAACTTTGGTGATGACTTACGATAATCAACATTTAAATATGTACCAAATAACGAGTTAGCAAATTCCAAACTACCTTCAGATCTTGGTATCGGGTTTTTAACAACGTCTTGTACATTATAAAAATTAACGTAAGCTGGTAACATGAAGTGAATAAAGTTATTTTGTGTTAATATTGTTGTTACTACATCTAACAAATTTACCTTAACGTTATCGTTATCGATTAATGACCTAATTTTAAAAATATCCACCAATATTTTATCACCGATATCCCTACTAGCTCTGTCGACTAACATTACATCTTCAAATAATGTTTTTGTTTTAAAGTCACCACCAGATATCCAGGTATCATTTAGTGTTTTAAATAATTCCCATAACTCAAATCTTGTTTGTTCCCCTTGGTATTCTTTATATTTACTCTGGTCGTCGATTGAAATTGACACGACTCCTGGTAAATCTTTTCTAACTGATGTCATCAAAACTTCCAGTGAGTCGTTTAAATATTTTTCAGTAGTATCAAGATAGGTGTTCATTAAGTCATAAAATTTTGTATAATTTAATGACGGATCTTTAAGTTTTTGTGTTGCGTATATTTTTATTATGGGGGCAAAATCAATTATGTTTTTTGAATTAAACTGTACATTCATATCCACAAAAAAATCTGTAATATATGATCCGGAATCTTTATATTGTAATTCTGGAATTTCTGAAAATCCAACATATAACTCCAAATCTTTCCAAGTTTCTGGGTATATTGATTTAGATTGTGATAATGTTATTGTACCACCACTAGTTGGTAATGATCCTGGTGTTGTTTGATTATAACCAAAATAACTAATTGGGTCGACAAAAAATTTATTAGAGAAAGTGTAAAAAGTTCTTCGATTAAACATAGTTGGGTTTCCAACTTTTAAAACAACATCATATTCCATAAACTGTTTAAAATATGATTCAAATGTTAGTTTTTGATTTGATATTGTTTCTGAAATAATTAAATCACCGGTAGTCCCTGTTGGTTTTTTTACCACAAACATTTTTCTCATTAACTGTTGGAAATTTTTATTAGTGATTTCTGTTTCAGTTTCTGTTGTTTGTGTTGGGGGTATTGTTTGTTTATAATCGTAAACACTTCTACTAAAGTTTAAAAATTCGGTCTCAAACAAATCTAAAATTCCTTTTTCAAAAGTGGTAAATATTTCACTTATTTTTGTATACCCACTTATTTCACCATTTATTGAGAAGTTTTCTTGTTTTGACTCACCGGATAGGACATACTTAAAATAACTATCTGGTGATGATTTAACAACTCTGCTGTTGTCAAAAAATCCAAAATTTGGTGCTCCCCAGAATAATCTTACAGATCCATTATATAATGATGTATTATCTATAATTTCAAATTTTAATTTACCGGATTTAAATAATTCACCCTTTATCTGACTAACCGTAGTTCCAAATGAAGGTAATACATAATACTCACTATCACTTTTTTTAGCTAGTACACTCCAAGGTACAAATTTTAAAGCTCTTAATGGGTTGTTTGGGTCAAAACCTATTTCTTCAAATATCTTTGTTTGTTGTGTATTTGTTAATATCATCCCACCAGTATCAATCAAACCTTGTAAGTTTGTGTCTTGATATGGGTCAACACTTAGATTTGTAACATAAAATGACTTTAGTGTCTGAACTGGTAAATTAGTGTCGATTGTATATTTACCAACACCATTCGCTGTTCCGGAAACTTGATTTACAATTGTGAATCCTGTTGTGACACCGGATAGAACAATTGTTGATCCGGTAACTAATTCATTTACATTAATTTCATTAACAGTAAATGTTGTACCACTTACACTACCTTTACCGATTACCTGTGTTGTACCGGAGAATAATCTAGTTCCTTGAAAAAATGTGTTAAAGTCGTCAATTAATTGTGGGTAAAATCCAGTGTTTATTACTGTATTTGTTTTGGTTAAATCTAATATGTTTTCTTGTAATACAATATCAGTTGGTGAACTGTCAATATTCACAGTAAATGTTTTTGTGGTAGCTGATGGTTCATATGGGTTATAACTAGATTTATAGTCAAAATTTTTCCACACCTCATCCAAGATATCGACACCAGTTTCGTTCCAGGTTTTATATCTGTGCCAAATTGATCCGTATTTTAAAATCCAAGCATATGGTAATTTATGTACCGCACCAAATTTTTTAAATGTTGATATTAAATAATCTAGTTCTGTTGTTGTGTTATTTGTTTCATCAAAATTTTTATATTTTTCTCTTAAGGTAGATAGTGGTAAACTATTTAAAAATAAAAAAGCCGCGGATTTAAATGGATACAAATTAAGTGTCTCATATCTGAAATTATAAACCCCCTTTTGTATTGCGTTTATAAAATACGGGGTGTTTAACATTGACGTAGTTTGATTACTACTCACAGTACCACTATAGTTGATATAATTTAAATTACCCTCAGTTATAAACTGTTCATCATATTTTCTATTTTTGTAGAATGAGGTTAGATTTGATAAATCAATTTCTTGACTAAATGTATTATTTTTATAATTAAAATTAGTTATTGGTCTACATGTATTGAAATCGTAGTTATTTAAAAAATTAGTAATTGTTTTTAATGTTGGGTTATATTTTAACGTATTTTTAGTGTTATACGAATTTTCACTTAATAATATTGTTTTACCATTAGCTAGGTAGTTGTTGTCCCAAAATAAATTTGTAATCGGATACGTGTCGGAAAAATCAAAACTATTTGATGTGGTTTGGTTTTCTATATATTCGGTTATATTTGTTTCTGTTTTATCAATTAAACTAACATCTGGTTGTGATTTTTGATTCCCTATAATATCTGAATTAAAGATGCCGTATGGGGATTCTGAAAAATTTTGGATATATGGGGTTACAAATTCACCTCGAATGTATTTTTGCCAACTCTCACCTTCACCACTATTAGAAATATGTCTAAGGAATGGTAAAAAATTTGATTGATTTAGTTGATATTCTCGTAATGTTTTAATTAAAAATGGGTTGTCGTCACCAAGACTATTTACGATGTTAACTTTTTCACATTCAGATTCAACGGTATATACACCGGAATCATAACCAGAAACTCGACTTAATTTACTATAAAAACTATTTAAAAATAATCTTTCATAAATTTCAAAGAAAAATTTAACTTCCTCTTTATTCTGAAATACTTGGTTTGATATTGGGAACTCAACCCCATTTAAACTAGATCTATTTGGTCGTCCACTAGAATCAGATACTGGTCCGGGATCTGGTATTAATTCATCTCTAGTAGTAAAACCCTTTATCCATTCTTCAACAAATTCAACTTCCGGCCAAATTTCAGGTGAAAAAGCTCTTGCTGTTGTTGATATAGATGGATCACCTGGATATATTAATTCAAATTTTTCTTCTTTATCCTCACCAATAGTTTCTCTAATTACTTGGGGCCAAGGATATATTGGTGTATTATTTTGTGATGTGTCTTTGAAGTCAACACTTTTTACTGTTGTATTTCCGAATATCAATTCTTTTCGGTATTTATTGTCGTTTAACCCCCAAGCTTTTATATGTACATCATCAAGTAATCTAATAAAAGCTTCACCCTGTGCGTAAAAAACAGCTAAAATATTTCTTATTGACGGTTTGAAACCTAGTTTATTATTCTTATCATTTAATTTACTAGTAATAGCTTTGGTCATATCATCCTCAATTAGATTTCTAATTTCCAAAACAGTTTTTTCGATTGTGGTTATTTTATCCCTAAATGAATTTTTACCCTCAAAATAATAAAATAAAGTTTGATTTGTCCCGGCTGAAAAAAATTCGGTCTTACTATCTGTGACAAATTTATCGTAGATTGGACCGGAAGTAGTTTTTACTGTTGGGTTCCTTTGTAAATAACTCTCCTCAAAATTGATGTCGTCGACCGTAACTGGGTATTTAAATGTCTGAAGTGAGATATCAACTGGTACGGTTTTTTGTACCTCATTAACATTTATCTCAACTCTACCATTCTTCCCAAGTACCGGATTTTCCGATAGTTTTTTATTGTACTCGGTAATGTAACCCTCAAGAACTGTTATACCTTCAGTTCTTAATGTTTCAGTGTTTAATTCTTTTTTAAATTGGTAAATCTTAATATCTGTGTTTTTAACCAAAAAATAATTTGTGGTGTCCATGAATTTATTAAACCAGGAATCTAATTGTAACTGAAATACTTTTTGGTTGTATTCATACAGTATTCTTGAGTAGTTGTCTATTTCGGTTAATACAGCGAAGTTTTGTTTTGAAAAACTATTTAAAACATCCGTAATAAATAAATCTAATCTGGATTTTAATTGTTTGATTGTAATCTCTGGGAAGTCGTCACCAATAAGTCCTTTAGATTTATATTCAGAATAGACTTCTTTTATTTTTTGATACCCCCTACTAACTGTTTTCTTACTTATACTTGATACGTTAGTTTGATTATCTGTAGTTGTGAACTTAACTGTACTAACGTTACTGTTGTACATATGTGGTACCGCCATTAAGGAATCCCAATTTATATACGATAGTAATGTGTATTTATAACCATAAAATTTTAATTTAATGACAAAATTACCACTCGACGGTTGAAAAGTTGAGGTGAAAGATTGTAACATTATGGGGTACTTAACCGCTTTACCGTAGTATCCTTTAAGTGTTAATGTAAATTGGGGGTATGGTAATTGAAAAAAAGCTGCGTATGGTGAGTTATCCCCCCCTTCAAACAAAGCTCTCCCCTTAACGTCCTCCAATGTAATGTCAATTACAGGTAAGTAATCTAGACCGATCGAAACATTTATATCAACCATACCTAGTAATCCATTGTCAATTGATCCAGGTTTACCGTTACTATATGTTTCTTGTGTTATGTAATAGTCACCTTCCTTATTTGGATTTTGTATTGAGTTTAATTTTGGTTGATTCACTCCTTGTCCCGTTAGTGATCCTTTACCGGTAATCTCATCAGTGTATGAATTATCTAAAAAGGTTTTAAACCCAGGGTTTAAAAAATTAATTTTACCGACAGATATGGTTCTAATTTGATCATTAACCGCGGTACCCAAAGCTAGTTTAGTTCTGGGTAGTACATTACACTCAAGGTTGGCGTAATAAACTAAATCTTCTTGTTTGACAAATCTTTCTGAAACATTCCCTAAATCATCAATTACTTTATTTGGGTCTATTACGGTTATGTTGTCGTAGTCGTATTCTACTAATATATTTTCACCGTTACCTACCATAATAAAAGAAATGATTATCTAATTGAGTTTTATAGTCTTGTAAAGAACTTACTAATGGAAATGGAATTGTCAATACTGTACCATCAGGAATGTTACTTTCTAACCCACTAAATTGGGGGTTAGCTGTTTGTATTAACCACCCAAAGAATGGTGTTCCGTAATACTGTTGGGATATCTTATCTAATCTCGATTGATTAGCTACATAAATATGTTTTTTATCTGAAGATTTTGATGGTAATACAATATACGGAACCACAGTTTGTTCTCCGTTAATTAAAAATTCATTATATCTGTTATAATATTGTAGTCCCATATTAGTTTAATTTAACTTTACCATTAAATGTTTTTTTATTCTCATTTAAATTTACGTTTGAATATAAATCCTTTATTATTTTGTTTTTGGAATTTACATTATTTGTTGGTGGTGTTGTATAATTAACTGTGTTACCAACAATATTTGTTGTGTTTTCTATACTATAATTTAAATATTTTTGGTATGACTCTGTATTAAACAATAATGTGTCAGTTTCACTAATTTCATTATTATGTATATTTGTATATATATTTTTTATAAAATCACATATTTCTTTAATCTTATTCGACATATTTTTAGTTTTAACTTCATTACCATTTGTTAAATCAGTAACAAATAAATTATACTTACTATCATCTAAAAAGTAATCAGACATTGATAAATAAAATCTATTAGCCACTTCAGTACTAAATCTATCCTTATAATATGATGAGGTGGATGTTTTAGGGTCAAATTTACTTGGCTTTAAAATGAAAGCTTCTAAAAATTCATAAAAGTTTTTTAATATGTTTGAGACACCCAATCTGTATGATAGATCTAATTTACCACCCTGTTCAAAATATGTACCACCGCTTAAATCATAACATTGTGGTTCGTTGTTTTGTGTTAATACACCGTCAAGTTTGTTCATGACAACATCCATTTTTCTTAATGAATAAATTAATTCTTCCTCAATTTTAACTATTTGATTTGAGTTTGTGGTGATCACTTCTTTTAAGTATTCTTTTTTAGAATTCACTTTAGAAATTAACTTATCGGTAACCTCACGTAATACCTTTTTGTCAAATGAGGGGATTGATTTCATACCTCCGGTAATTGGGTCATCGTTGTTTTTAACGTCCTTAACAACCTTTTCAATTAGGCTGTCTACAAAATTTTCAAACGAGTCTGGTTTTCCGTATATTTTAGTTGGTCTTGGTGATAAAATTCCTGTTGTGAACTCAGATATTTCACCATCAATATAATTTCGTTTATTATTGGTTAATTGTACAATACCATAATTTGTTGTCTTTAACAATGTGTTTAGTGAGTTTGGTACTATTTTAAAATAATCAACCAACTGTTCATTTAATTTTGTTAAAATCACATCGTAGGATATTGTCCCAGCTGACACACCGTCAATTATTTTACCAATGGTTTCACCACCTTTTTTTGGTTCTTGGTTGACAACATCCTTAGTAGTTAGATTTTTTTGTAACTCTAAAATTCTATTAACAACTAAATTATCTAGAGTTGTTTGACTTTCAATATCAGTAGCTGTCGATCTTTCGTCGTAAACTTCAGTGTTAGCGTAATAATTAAAAGATAGTGCGTTTTGTAATTGGTCAACTGGTTCTTTTAACCCGTGACCACCAATAAAATTAAAACCTAAACTTATTTTAGCTATCATTGGTTGAACCCCAATACCTTCTGGATTCATATCATAAATTAAAGGGTCATAAGTAATACCTAAACTTGTGGGTATTATTTTAGTATGATAAAAATCTCCAATCCTAAGTACTAAAACTGGTGGTGTTCCAAATGAGGTATTAAGAGCGTCATTTGTTTTTGGTCTACCGTCAGTTCCGATAACTGGTATTGATTGACCCGGTCTAACACATTGATTTAAAAATGTAAGTCTAGCGTTTAATCCTTCTGGAGTTGTAGAGTGGAACGTTGGATTAAAATATTTTATCTTATCTCTAATACTATCAAAAACCATAGGGTTTTCTTTCTTTAGTACCTCAAAATAGTCACATTCGGAAAATAAAGTTCTAACTACTTTTTTCGATATCCCATCTTTAATTTTTTGTTGTATTGTTCTTGAGGGTAGTGGTTTAATTGGTTGGGTATTTGTTTGTGGGACATCGACGGTAATTTCAGGTGTTGGGTTTGTTGTTTGTACGGTTTCAACTGGTTTGACTACCTCTTTAATAACTGCTTTTATTTCTGAAATTACAACTCTACGACAAGCCATAGCTGGTATTGAATATTTTTTACCGGCTGACTGTGATGTCATTTTAACACCGTTAGAATCATAACTGACAATATTTGTATTACAGTTAACATCCTGTTGTGGTGGTATAACGTCATTTAATTCTGGGTTGTTGGGGTCTGGTGTCAATGTAGCGTCAATAGCTTTTGGAATCACGGTTGTTTCACCTAAGATGTTTGACTCTAAAAATTTAATTTTACCATCTTTTTCCCATTCGGAAAATGTTTTTTCACCGATTTTTTGAGATCTAAACCACCTTTTAACTGAGTCATCTCTCCTTTTAGCGATGTTAACATTATATTCTTCAGTATTTGGTGACGAAGCTGAAGCACTTAATTTTAATTCAAAAGTTCCCTTTTGTTCGGAAACCACCTTTATTATTTTTGGGATTAAAGTATCTTGTATTTTTTTATAATTAGCTTCAACTACTTTAGTAAAAAAGTCGGAAACTGAAGATCCTGAGTATGTTTTATCAGTTTTTACAACATACGGAGCATTATTTTTATATATTTCTTTTTTACCAATATATAAATCATACCAATTGTTATATGGTTCTTTACCATCAGTACCTGTGTCGTTTTTACAGGTTGGACAGTTATTATCAAAATAGAATCCTAAGTCTATTATTTCATTAAAATCACTACTAACATCCTTATCAACGGTTTGTTCTTCAACAATTTTGCCGTTACCACCAACACCATTTTGATCAGTACCAGCTGAACCCTCCGCGTTGGCTTTAATTAATATATTTATAACCGGATCAGGTCTTATCTCAACTGCTACCGACTGTAATTCTTCATCAGTTAATCTTGGATTTTTTAATATCTCCTGATATGTGTACAAATCACTAACAGGTATTTGATTGAATTTTGAAGCTAATTCATATAAATCGTACTTAACACAACCAGCGAAAAATGAATCCATTATTGAGTCTACTCTTTCTTTGGGTATGTTTTTTAGTTGTTTGGTTATAATTGTGTTCATTATTGATGGGTGGTCAACAACTATTTTCCAACTAATAGTTCCACTACGACTTGTATTCTTATAGGTGTATATCGGTTCAGGTCTTCCAAGGAAGTTTGTCTGATTGAAATCTGGTTTACTATCATCGGAGAATTGTAAATCATATGGTGGGAACCACATAATTCTACCCCCATTTGGTCCTTGTTCACAAACTGGTAATTCACTAACAGTATATCCAGGTTTGTCTGAAGTTCTCCAAGCTAAATTCTCTATTGAGAACATGTACTTTTTAACTTTATTATCAATAATATTTGTGGATCCTGGATTTTTTAACGGAGCTATATTTAAATTATACGTATTATCCAATACAGAGTAACTAAATCTCCTGTTTGATGTTGTTATACCTTCAGTCTTTTGTAAGTCGTCATACGTAAAATATGGTGTATCTTTGGTAAATACTCTACAGTATTCAATACCCTCCTCAACACCAGTTGTATCATTTGTATATGAAAGTACTTGTGAACCCTTTGTCAATTCCTTATAACCATCATTAAATACTTTTGATACCTGATTAATCGCGTTACCTACGTGTTTTAATCTAGCTATACCAGAAACGTTATCAGCGGAATCAATTAATCTTTGTGTATTATCTAAAATGGACCCTGGTTTAAATTCACCAACTTCAGTTGATTGGTATTGGTTATATTGGGTTGTTAAACTTTCAAAACCTTCATCAAGATTACCTTTCTTTCCGTTCTTACCTACTTTAAATCCAGCGTCACCTTTATACTTTGGTGATGTCCAAATTAGTTGTCCCGTAATACCGCCATCGTTAGAGTACGATTTACCTTTTAACCCGAAGTTTAATTTACTTTCATTACCTTCATATAAAATACCAAGTTCAGATGGACCATATACTATTGATTGGGTTTGTTTACCAAATCTATCTATGGGTACCTGATTAGCTGGTGATGTTATTTGTGAAGGTTCAGCGTCTTGACTACCCACATAATAACCACCAGTGTTTTGTCTGTCTTCATCAAATAATCGACCAATAGCTGTTGTTAGTCCTTGAACTAAACCTCTATTATAAGCTGGTTTATATCTGTTATAATCTAAACTTTTAAATAATACTGACCGTTGACCGTTACCGGTATTTTGGACAAATGTTTCTGACGGATTTCTATATTTGTTTAAAACCGGTCCTAAAAATCCACCTGTTAATTTATTTACAACATTAAGTGCTGATTCAACTTGGGGGGATTGTATAGGGTCTGGGTCATTAAAATAGTCACCTGGGATAAAAGAAACAGGGAAATAAGTCCCTGTTAATCTATTGGCTAGTGATACGGCAGCTAATACTGGTGATTCTGGTACTGTTATTTTCCAGTTTTTATCGAAAAATGGTTGTTTACCGGTAGCTACCATAGCCGCGGTAAATGGATCTTGTAATGTGTCTAGATTAAATCTACCAACGGTAGCTTGTGATATCTCAGCAGCAATCCTTTCTTGGAAAGCTCCTTTCAATTGAGTCGATCCTATTTTAACAATAAAACTATCTTGTGATAATAACCCATTGGATCCAACTGGATTATCTTGAAATATCATTGAAAACGTACTGTAAGCTGAATTAACAAACATATCAGCGTACGGTAAGAAGTATTGGTTGATGTTATAATTATCCGTTACAATATATAAATCTTTATATCCGTCTTCTGGGCCAAATATGTTTTTAACATAAGCTGAATCAATAAAAAACTCATTAACCAATTCCAGGTTTGAATCGTTTAAGTCGTATGGACCTTGATTTGGGTCCACGGGTAGTAAGTTGTTAACATTTATCGGGTTATCAAATCCACCATCTGGACCATATTCATTTAATGGATAAACAGAATTAGCAAATTGATTTGTTGATACTAAATTGTTTGGTGAATCAACAACACTAAAAACATTTAAATTTGTCTGTTGTACAACATTTGTTACCGGACCAAAAACTCCAGTAACGGAATATGGTGGTAAATTTTTAACTAATAGGTTATTCCTAAAAGATTCTGTTGAGACAAATGATAGTGAACTTGGCATTCTCCTTTTATTTTATAAATACGATTTGGGTTCATTTTTTTTAGTATGGTGGTGTTGTTCTTAGACCCCCATCTTTAACCTCAAACAATTTATTTAACCAGGATTTTCCTTCTGGGGTTGACAACCAGTTATTAATTGTGTTTTGAATCTCGGTTGTTGACATATTTGTCAATGTACCTGAACCGGTTATTGTTATATTAGCGTCCACTGTTGATTTTGTTATTATCTCTTTCTTTTCAATAACTTCTTTTTTGTCATTTAATTCTTCAACAATTAACTCAGCTTGGGTTTTTTTTGGTTTGGGGTTTAATTGGTTTTCATATGTTTTTGTTAAGTCTTTTCTATATTCAGTTATAAAAGTTTCAAATTTATTTTTAACCCCTTCTTGAAATTTTAATTCCAAATCAGCCATACTATTAAAAGCGTCTCTAAAAGCTTCAAAAGATCCTGTTTGATCTCCTTTGGCTAATTTTAAAGCTGCGTCTTCTAATAACCCAGTAAACTGATCAACACCGGATCTAAATGTTTCTGTTGTGACATCTCTAGTGGCTATCTCGGTATATTTTGTTTGTACTTTAGTTATAGCGTCAAAAACACGTTGTACTGGAGCTGCACTAGATTTACCAAGTGTCATTTTACCCACTAATGAACCAATATTCGCGTTTATTGATTCCATTATAGTTAGTTGTTCATAAGCTAATTCCTCCAAACTTTTATTTTGATCAGCAGCTTGCTCCCTTAATTGTTCAATTTCTTGTGGTAATAAATCCTCCACTCTTTTAGTAACTTCTTTACCTTGTTCGTCTCTAACCTTAATAACCGCGGTTCCACCTGATAGTGTTGCTAATGAAGCAATCATTTCTCTAGTCTGTTCATCTTCAGTACCAACTAATGATGGGAATTTAATCTGTTGTAGTTTTTTATCGAAGTCGGCAGCTCTTATTGACATTTTTGTCAATTCTGAAGCTGGTATATTTAATTCAGTAGCTATTTCTCTAATCCTACTTTTAGCACCTGGTAATATTTCAAATTGCTGAGTTTTCTCATTAAAAATTGTCCATTCTTTAGTAATATTAACTAATTCCTTTTCCAATTGTTCTGGATCATTACGTGCTAAATCCATAGCTCTTAATGGATCTAAAAGACCATTAGCTGTTACACCTAATCTTTGTAGTCCAGCAGCTAACTCAATCGCACCTTCGGGATTAAATACTTTCTCAGCAATAGCAAATACGTGGGACATATCAACACCTAGTCTAGAAGCTTCTGCCGCCATTTTAGCTAAACCTTTAACACCATTTTCAAAATTATAAAGGTTCATCTTATCCAAATTATTTAAAACTCCTTTGGATACAGCTTGTACACTAACCCCAACATTTTTAGCGTAATCGATAACCTCTTTCATTTTATCACCAGCGTCGTATATTGAGACTCCAACATCTCTAAAACTAGACGCGAGTGTTGTGATATCTTCACCAGTTAACCTACTTACCGCTGATAACTCAACAACAGCTTCTTTTCCAACTGAAGCGTTAGTTCCTAAACTTTTTGTAATATCTATTACCGCTTGTGTAGATTCCTCCTGACTGAAACCCATTTTAACTAACTCCGGGGTTGTGTCAGCGATTAATGTTTTAAATTCACTCAATCTTTGTTTCCCAACACCAAAAGCGTTTTGTATTTTTGTAGCTTGTTCATCTAAAAATCTTAAAGAATCTGTTTCAGTAATAGCTTTAGCTGATTGCTTTATAATCTCCGACATTGAAAATGTTGGGCTTATCAAGTCTTTCATACCACTAACAAAGGATTTATTCAAATCAAAAGCTCTTTGATTTGCTGATTCATAGTCCTCGAGAACCTTTAATTTATCTAGTTGTGATTTACTTAAAGTTGTTGGTACTGTTGTAGACATTTAATAATATTTAATGATAAATATTTTTAGTTTCGTTTTCCTTCGTTAAATATTTTTTCAAGAAGATATTTACGAACATACGTTGGAATCTTAAAGAACTCACCGTACTGTACTCCGAGATGTTTAGCGAGATAATAATATTCGTCTAATATTACTTTTGAGTAATCAGAAGAAAGGCCGAAAAAATTCAACCCCAAAGGCAAGACTCACGGTCACCTTTTCTCCAGACGGGGCTACAATTTCTTTTTTTAGGTCTAATCTTGGTTCGTTGTCTCTTAAAAAGTTTCTGATATACTTTGAGTCACCGATTGGCATATTTTCACAGAATGTTGATATATCATTTCGATCTGAACTACCATTTAATTCCACAACCATTCTATTTAATCTTGTGGTTACGGTTGGTACAACTCTACCAACTGGATAGGTATCTAATATTCTATCAATTTCAATGGTATCATATAGTGATAGAAATTTAACTTTAACAGTATTTTTTGAAAACGGTAATGATAGTGTAAATGTACCATCATCGTTTGGTTTCTCTTTAGATTGGACTATGTTCATCCTATCTAACATTATTGACGTTTCAAATTGTTTTCCGGTTTTAGGATCCTCAACATTTAATTTATATTCAGGTCCAAATGATGTGTTTCTTAAAAATATTAATATAGATTCAACGTCCCCTTCCAATAGTTCTTCCGGTCTAAGTTCCCTTTCATATAGTTTATTTCTAAGTAATGGTAAAACAATAGCTTCCTTTATTGATTTACGACTGTCGTTATTTAATAAAATGTTTTCATCAGACGCTGTTAGATATCCAATCTTAACACTTTTCTTTTTAGACTTATAAAATATACCACCAGAAGGTAGTTCTAACACGTCATGTGGTAGATTAAAGTCAGATTGACCATAATTAACTATATCATTTGTTTCCATTGTTATTTAAATTAAGTTTTATTATAATAAAAAAATCCGTATACCATAATATAGTACACGGATTCTGATATAAGTAAATAGTATTTAGTAAACTAATATACAACGATCCATACGGATACTAGCTGATATCCCAGCGATTTTATCACTTGAATAATCCAATGATCCCCCATCATACCCAAGTAAGAAAGCACCCTCTAAAATCCATTTTTCAACAACCACACCAGTTGGGTCTAACATTTCCAAGTCAACATTCTTTTTATAACCAGCTGCGTAACCCATACGACCGGTAACAGATTCAGCACATAAACGAATCCATTCCATAACCGCTTGTGAAGCTGATGGTCCGATTGGATCTCTAAATTTAACCGGAATTTCCTCCCAGTTAAATCGTCCAGCTACATATGTTGAGGTATTTAAGAATGGGATTTCAGTCGAAGCTATTTTAAGTTTCGGTCTTGAAGTACTCTCTACGTACCACTCATTGATACCTAAAGATGATGGGAATCTAAGAATCCAACGGTTTTCACGTTTAGGTTCGTAGGGTATAGGCATTTTCATTAATAAATCAGCCATAGTAAATTTTTTTAGTCTTGTTTATTTTCATATAATAAATATACCAAAAAAATTTTTTATTCTATTGACTTTTATTTTTTTTATTGATATAATTGCGAGCAAGCTAGCTTTTTATATAATAATTAATTAGCTAGCTGCTTATAAAATGTAATAATTAATTAGCTAGCTGCTTATAAAATATAATAATTAATTATCTTTTGTTAAATCAATTTTAACTTTTTTACCGTTTTTTGTGTGGTAAATACTGATATTAAAGTCTTCCCGGAAAATTTTATCTCTAATTAAATTAACGTTATCTATATCGTCATCTGAAAATCCTATCGACGGTTTGACATTGAAATCCAAATTAACATAGGAAACAAGACTAATCCTCACTTTTTTTGACTGTTCCTCAATATAATTTAAAAAATCGTTCATAGCTTTAACCTTACCCTCCGACGGATCCGACATGGTACCATGTAAATAAGTTATTGGATAAAACCTACATTTATCTAAATAATCTTTAATTAACCAATCGTAGTCATTATTAAATTTTGAGTTAGTTATTATGTGGTACCCAATTAGGTTATTTATTAATTTATCCCTATCAATACCTTCGTACGATATGTCTATAAGATTTTTTATTCCATTTTTAATTGTTTCTGGATTGTGACCTCTAGCGGTAATGATTGAAAATATTGACCCGTTATTTATTGCCTCAACAAAGTCTTTCCAAATATCTGATGAGGCTATCTTTGATTTTTTAATATCCATTATAAATCTATCATCACCACCCTGAAGGAAATCCCTAAACGGTTCATTATCGTAACCAACAATTAAATTACCATTAAATTTAAATTGTCTTTTACCAATTATAGATTTCTTAAATGAGTACTCGTATGTCGGCATACCAACAACACGATTATCCTTCGTTTTCAGATAGACCATTGTCGGCATTTTTAATAAATTATCATCCCAATCAAAAGCGTAGTATTTTAATCCAAAATCAGTGATATTCTTCATAAACTAAATTTAAAAGTTAACAAATATAAATAAAAAAAGGGAGATAATCAAATATCCCCCCCATTTTTTTAAATTATTTCTTTTTTATACATCATCAAAAGAAGCTCCAGTTGGTGTGATATAGAATGTTATATCAATAAACTCAAGAGATCTTGTTGGTTTAATGTATATTTTACCAGTCATCTGATTTCTATCTAAGTCAGAAGTATCTGATGATACTGTAACTCGGAAGTCATATAAACCTCTATCTCTTCTAATTGCGTCCAAGATTGGGTTTATTGAATTTAAGAAATCTTGTCTAACTTGTTCATCGTTTTGATCAAATAATAACCTCACAGATACCGCAGAAATCAGTTTACGTGCTTGTAATAATAATCGTCTAACGTTTATTCTATCAAGTGCTGATTCACGTACCTGTAAAGTTTTATTACCCCATATAACCGTACCAACATCCGCGAAGGTAGCTATTGGGTTAATTCTACCCGTATATAACACGTCTCTATCTTCTTGTGTTAGTTTTTTACGAGCTTTTATTGAGTTAACAATACCTCTCGTGTAACCTGCCGCTGCAAACCACGGGAATGCTATGTTATCGGTCAAAGCTAGGTTTCTAGTAACTTCAGCTGTTGGTGGTATGTAAATTTGTGTATTATTTACCGTATCTCTTGTTAATACCCAAGGATAATAAGTTGCTGTGTAGTTTGAATCTAAACCAATTAATTCAAGATTGTCAACAGCTTCTTGTGGATAAATTAGACCGTCAGTTCCAGTAGTTGTTGGTAGGTATAAATTGTAATCCGGAGTTGTTGTGATGTACAACGAATCAGCCCTTTCATTTTCAATCATGTCAATAGCTTCCTCAACTAAATTACTGTTATTCACATAATCAATACCTGGTGTAACAAATACATTAATGTTAACCGATTCAGGATTTGAGAATGTTTTAATACCTAACAGGTAAGCGTAATAATCGGTATTAGCGAACTCCATAGTCCCATCACCGACAGAAATTTGTTTAAACGCTCCCCATCCAGACGCGTTAGGATATCTATCACTAGGACAAGCTCCATTTAGGAATCCAGATTTACCTAAAACAAACTCATCTTTATTTGTTCGGTATTCTCTGTAGATATCCCAACCATCAAAACCACCTTGTACTAGTAAAGTAAATTTACGAGCGTATAAACGATAGTATGGATTTGATGTATCAGCTGGTTCACCGTTAAATGAAGCGTCACCAACATAGAATCTATGGGTACCACTAGTTGAGAACCCATTAGAAATTGTAATTCCACTAGCGTTTTTATCCATATGGAATCCTTTACTTAAATAAGACCACTCGTTTCCATCAATATCACAAGACGAACTAGGATTTCTTTTACCTTTATATTCATAATAACTAGTATCATAACCAAAACTGTTTGAGATACCTAAGTATGTTCTTCTGACATTGTCACCAGATTCTGTGGTTGCGTCATCATTACCATTAGCAAAACCAAATGGTGGATTAAAGAAAACTTCACCCGGGAAGAAATATTTTGTTTTAATGATAGGGAATGGTGATTTAACACCGTCATACTGTCTGAATTTATACCCATCAAAACCACAAGGTAATGAATCACTAGGAGCGTCCTCATTAATTTCAACCATTACGTATTTAGAGTTTAACTCATATTCACCATCCAAAGTACCAACTTTTTTAGCTACGAAACTATTTTCATTTGGATTCATTGAACAGTTAGTAAACTTCTCAAGTACGACAGGGTTTGAATCCGTATCATAATAATCTCTAATTAAAATGTCAAAAGTTAAATTATTAAATGATATATTTGTAATCGATATCTTAACTTGTGTATTCGCAGCGTCACCATCAGAAATTGTGTAGAATTTAAATAAGTTGTACACTTTAGTACCACGTAATTCTGACACAACCCAAGGTGAATTTGCTGATTGATATCTATCCAAGTACCAACCAATAGAGTCTAATGTTTCACTCTGTGCTGAATCTAGAGAAATTAAATCAGAACTAATACCTCTAATATATCCCTTCCTAAATCCAAAATTTAATAACGATTGGAATCTTTCCTCCAAGAAAACAGGAACAACACCTTTAGGTTTACCAAAATTATCAGTACCAAACACTTTAGTCACATAATTTGAATCCGACACACTGAATGATGTTTCAAACGTAAAGTTAGTTCCATTATCATTTGTTACATTAACCGCAAACGGTAAGTATGGATTTTTGGTAGCTCCGGAATATATTCCTGACACATTTAAAGTTACATTATTAATGTTTGAAACTTCGTATGTTGGGTTCTCACTTGATGTGTATGTAGCTAAACCTCGAGATCTTAAAGTAGCGATTACTAAATCATCATATTCAGTGTATGAAGAACCTGTATATGTATAAATTACACCAATTAATGAACCCGTATAACATTCAACAATCAATGGAACTGGTGTAGCTGTTGGAACCGGTGTTGGTACAGGTGTAACACAAGGGTCTGGTGTAGGTGTAGGTGAGGGTGGTATAGGTAAAGTAGTTGTTGTGGTAACTGGAGTTACATTAGTTAACCCAGTGATGTATGAGAAAAACGAAAATCCTGAATACTCACCATTTCCAGTATTGTCAAATTGTGAATAGAACCAAGGATCGTTAAACGGTGAATTCAGATCATTATCATTTAATGAAACATTTGGAATTCCGTACACATTTGTTTCTGCTGTAAAAACTGGTGATAATATATTATAATCATCAGTATCAACGGAACCAAAATAACTAATTGTAGTGGACTCAGCTAATGTCTGATCGTTTGAATTAATTACATCATAAATTAAATCATTCAAATAATTATTTATTGATGAGGTAGACCCGTTGAATTGTTCAAAAGGTATGTTTAACTTCTCTAAGATTAAAGGATCAATTCCAGAAACATCGAAAGTTGCTTGTCCGGTTGAGTTTGTACAAGCTGTAAAATTAAATGTGTACCCAATTTTTTCATACTCATTACAAGCTGGTAAACAGTCGAAAATTACAGGGTCTACACAATATCTACCGATAGTGTCTGGATCAACATTAGCTTTAGTTACGATTGACCAAGATGGTCCAGCGTCATAACCGGATAAACCCAATACTCTTGTTACAAACAATTGATTTGATTGTTGTAAATAAGCTTTAGCTATATAAGCCGCTTCATATTTAGGAATTTGTGTGTTTATAAATTTTTCAGGTGTTGTACCCCCAAAGTAAGTTTGGAATTCGTCATAATTTCTAACGAATATTGGTTCAAAAGCTGGTCCTTTGATGGTCTCACCCACGATACCTAAAGTGGTAACTCCGACACTTTGAGCTACGAAACTCAAATCAACTTCAGACGTGTATACTCCAGGTGATACAAATACTTTACTGTTAGTAGCCATTTTCTATTAATTGTTTATTCTTTTATTTTAATAATAAATATTGACGTTTTTTGTAAAAACTTTACTTATTAAAAACTATTTATATATTGGTATGATTTTTTTCTACCTTTTTTCTACCATGGATAATACTAAGAAAATAAAGAACTTAAAGATATCACCAGAGGTACACTCTGTCCTTAAAAAATACTGTGATAAACGGGGTATTAAAATGTATAAGTTTTTGGAAAATCTTATACTGGATAAGTGTAAAGAAAAAAAAGATATTTATGGTGAAAACTGAAAAGTGAGAAACATAATGGGTATGGCTATATATATATAATAATTAATTATATATTATAATAATTCCTCATTAAATATTATTTCAGATATCTGGGTATTATCTAATTTAGTTACAATTATTCTAACAAGATCACCATTGTTTATTTGTATTTCGGTAATATCATTACCATAAAAATCATTATTTATAAAAATTTGGTAAGTATTAACATTCTTATCACTAACATAGTGTAGGTTAACTAAATAATCATACTCCCTCTCAATTACTAAGTTACCAACCGGATATGTAAATATGGATGTACCTGGAATTTGTGGTATTTCCTTTCTTGGTTTTTTTCTTTTAACCTTAGTGTCGGTTTCATACATTTGAAAAACTCTAGTTAAAGCTGGTTTAACCTCAAACTCATCTTCATCAATTAAAAATCCCATCAATGTGAAATTGTACTTTTGTATGTAAAATTTTCTTTTTTCCAAATCCATGACAGACTCATCAGATGTATCATCATTAATTATTGGTATATAGTGACCCTTAATTACTTGGTACGCTTGTCTGGACGCGAACTTCTCAATAATAATTTGATTAAATTTATTTAATTCCCTCATTCTATTACATACAATAGCTACGGTATATTTAATATCCACAGGTACTGGTTGTGGTATTTTATATATGTCCATCCCATGTCTTTGTCCATCCCATGTTGGGACCTGTGCGTAATAATACATTCGTCTATTTGGTATGTTATATAGTGTAGCTGGATTTGTACCAAACTTAACCTCTGGTGTTCTAATTACCGTTATAAATGGGGGTTCAATATTCTTGTCAATATTTTGGAAATCCCAAGACTCGGTAAACTGTGACCAGTTTTGTGTCGTTAACAGGATATCAACCATAGGTACCACACTACCCCCAACAACACATCTCAATTCATCTCGAACAAAATCTAAAAATCCACGATCTAAATCAGCGTGTAGTAGACTTTTTGGTAAGTAAGTACCATCCCTAGATATCATGTCGGCTATCTCATGTCGTCTAGGTAATAAAGTCTTCTTCTCAATAAGATCAATATCTTTCTTTATCTTTTTAGGTAAACCCATATTATAATCCTCTGAATTCATTTGGTCCAACCGGTGAACCAATTATTGTCCTATAGAACGGTTTATAACCTCTATAGTTGTGTTTTGTGTCTGACACAACACGACCATCATTTACCACGGTGTAGTATCTAACAAAAGTTTCACTCTCGTAGTACCCAATGTAGTCTCCAAAAGTAATGTCTATCTCCAAATCTTCTAATGTTTTTTGGTATACCGAAACCGTTATATTTCCAGGCTCCATTTGGTCTAACTTGGTTGACCCTAGTAATTTATTTTCAGGAGCTGCTATACCAACATAAGCGTTAAATTCAATGGGAGGTAAAAATTTGACACCGTCAGATACCGTTTCACCATACACGTCATCAGTTTTTGTTTTATTTCTATCAACCCTATAAAGTATACAAGTAAAGTTCATATCACCAACTAACCACTCCTCACCCATAGATATTTCAAGGTTATAATCACTATCACCAAAAAATTTTCCTAGTCTTGTTATTGGAATTTTATTCGACATTGTCAACTTTTTATTGATAAATATTAAAATTTTTGTTATTTTTAAAATAAAAGGTATTTTGGATATCAGTCAACAACTTATAGAACATAAATCATTGGACCTACTCGATACGTATTCTGGGTCCAATAACTATATATTGTTTTTGAAAAACAAAAAAGAAACAAATAAAAAATTCTACCCGACTAGAACCCAAGCTGAATATATTGTTAATTATTTTAATACAATACCAAAGATAGCTAGAAAATGGGTTGATCTGGATTCGTACTTCGCTAAAAAATTTTCAGATGAAAGATACCTACTTAAGGTTCCTGAAAAAGTTTATGTTGAGAAACTTCTTGTTGAGAAAGAAAAATCTTACCACATTTGGGCTAAATTTTTTGATGAAGACCAATTAAGTGAATTTTGGGTTCCTAGGTCATCACTAATTAAATCCCAATCAACTAAAGACGTATCAATTGATTACACTAAATATTCACACAGACCACCACTGACCCACCAAAAAGAAGCTATCGAAAAATTAGTAGGTTCTAGAAGATATATTTTGGCTGACGACATGGGACTCGGTAAAACAACCTCAACAATTATTGCCGCACTTGAGTCTGGACCAAAAAAAATATTAATAATTTGTCCAGCTTCTTTAAAAATAAATTGGCAAAGGGAAATCGAAAATTATTCAGATCGTAGTGTCTATATCTGTGAAGGTAAAAAATTTTCAACAGAACATGACTTTGTGATTGTTAACTATGATATTATAAAAAATTTTCACGACCCAAAGAATCGAGATGAGTCATTAATTATACAGTCAAATTTTGATTTGGTCATTTTAGACGAAGCTCACATGGTATCCAACTCACAAGCACAAAGGACTAAAGTAATTAATAATTTTGTTAAAGGTATTAAATACGTTTGGTTGTTAACCGGAACACCAATGACATCTAGACCCATGAACTATTATAATTTATTATCCATAATTGAAAGTCCTGTAGCTCAAAACTGGATGGCTTACGCTATAAGGTATTGTCAAGGTTACCAATTCAGAGCTGGTAATAGAAAAGTTTGGAATGTTTCCGGAGCTTCAAACCTGGAGGAATTACGGGATAGAACATCAAAACAAATTCTACGTAGATTAAAAGAAGATGTACTAGACTTACCTGAAAAAATAATATCACCAATATACTTAAGATTGAAATCTAAAGAATACGAAGAAGTTATGGGTGAGTACTACGAATGGTACGATAAAAACCCTGATGAATCATCATCACTGACTGTACAATTCTCTAAGTTAATGAAGGTTAGAAAAATTATAGCCAATGAAAAGGTTAACCAAACAATTGAGATTGCTGAGAATATTATCGACCAAGGTAAAAAAGTAATCATTTTTACAAACTTTACAGACACACTACAAATAATACATAACCATTTTAAAAAAGAATCTGTTTATCTGGACGGAAGTTGTTCAAAACAACAAAGACAATACGCTGTAGATCAGTTCCAAGAAAATGAAAAAATAAAAGTATTTGTCGGAAATTTAAAAGCTGCTGGTGTCGGTTTAACACTAACATCCGCTGAGGTTGTTATAATGAATGATTTATCATTTGTTCCTGCCGAACATTCACAAGCTGAAGACAGAGCTTACAGATATGGTCAAAAAAATAATGTATTAGTTTATTACCCCCTATTTGATAACACAATAGAAGGTATAATATATGATATCTTAAACAATAAGAAACAAGTTATCAGAACGGTTATGGGTGATGGTGATATTGAACAAACCAGTGGTGATATGGTTGAGGAAATTTTAAATCTAATAAATAAACGTAGGTAATAATCTTTTATTTTTGGTAATATTTATCAATAATGAAAGTTAATGTAAAACATATTAAATGTGATATGTCCTCGGAAGACAGAAAATTAACCGATGACTTTATTAAATACCTACAGAAAAAAATTCCAATAAAAAGAGAAATTAATATAAATTTTGTTGGTGAACGAATTGGTAGTATGTCAACTGGTGGTCACCACCCAGAACGAGGTATAAAAGTTTTAACTAAAAATAGATTAAACCGTGACGTATTAAGAACACTAGCTCACGAATGGGTTCACGAATACCAAAGAGATGTTTTAGGTCGTGAACGTGGTGAGGACATTGGTGGTCAGAATGAAGATGAAGCGAACGCGTATGCTGGTCGACTAGTTAAAATGTTTGAACGTGATCACCCCCAGTATGAAAACTTAGTTTATGAAAGTTTATCTGGGATAGAAAAAAAATTAACATTAATCAGTGAACAATTAATAATTCAGGAAAAAACAAATTTAAGGTCTGAATTATTAATCGAAATGAAAAAAATCGGAATAGAAAAATTACCATACTCATATTCATCCATGAGTCAATTTGTGGACCCAAAAACTATGGACATCCATTATAACAAACATTATAAAGGGTATGTTAAAAAATTAAACGACGCGTTATCTAAAAAAAATATTAAAGGTGATCTTGAATTGGAAAGTATTCTCAAAACTATTAGTAAGTATAATGATGTGATTCGAAATAACGCTGGGGGTGCTTTTAACCACGCGTTATTCTGGAAAATGTTATCACCAAAAAAACAAGTACCTAAAGGTGAGGTTTATGAAAAAATTACCAAACAATACGGAAATATTAAAAAAATGAAAGATGAATTCGAATCGGTAGCTAAAGATAGATTTGGGTCCGGGTGGGTTTGGTTGGTTCTAACTAAAACAAATAAATTAAAAATTGTATCAACACCTAATCAGGATAATCCACTAATGAACACCATTAAAGACGGGGGGTACCCACTTTTGGGTTTAGATTTATGGGAGCACGCTTATTATTTAAAATATCAAAACAAACGTGATGAATATATTAAAAAGTTTTGGAATCATGTTAATTGGGAATTTGTTAATGAGTTATATCTTCTTAGAACAAAACAATAAGATATTTATATAAAAAAATTACCATGGCAATAATTCAAGAACCTGAAAGAAGTAAGTTATACACCCAAATAAGACATTTACTTGGTGCTCCACAAAGAAGTGTAGAATTAGAGGACGAACAAATGGACACCTTATTGGAGTTCTCAATTGATGAATACTCACAATACATCCAAGACTGGTTAATTGAATCCCAATGGGCAAATTTATATAATCTAAACATGGATACACAATCCTTAACGAGAGCATTTACAACCAGAAGTTTGGATTATGAAACTAGGTATACATACGCTTATTCAAAAATTGTTGGACTACAAACCGGAGGTGACTATGTTTTGAAAAAAGATTATATTCAATTAGTACCAAATCAACAAATATACGAGATACCAGCTAATAGAGAGTTAAATGAATTATTATGGTTTACCCCAGCTGAGTTAAATAATACAATGTTCGATCCTTGGTCTTTTGGAGCTTTGGGTGTTGGTGGAGGACTCGGTGGTGGTGGAGGACTAGCACAGATGGGAAATATGGGTGGTAGTTATTTTATGATGCCAGTATTTGATATGTTATTACGAATGCAGGAAATTAATATTCAAAGAAGAATAATTGTTGGTGATTTAACATATCGAGTTACAGCACTACCTGATGGTAAAAAAGCTATTCACTTAATGAATACACCAGGTGGAAAATTTGATTTCGGAAACTCAACATTAACAAGAGGTAAAGTTTGGTATTGGTATTATGATGTTGGTCCGGAAGATAGGGATAAATGTTTAAAATTAAATCCAGACATTATCACAATGCCGTCAGATGTACCGTTTGATAAGATGAGTTGGGTTGACTTAAATAATCCATCACAGATTTGGGTTAGAAGATGGTTCATAGCTTACTGTAAGGAAACTTTATCTAGAGTACGTGGTAAATTCAGTGGAAATCTAAAAACCCCAGATGGTGATTTAACAATGGATTACACTTCATTAGCAACCGAAGCTAAAGATGAAAAAACAAAATTAATTGAGGAATTAATAGGTGCTGAAGGTAGACTAACAAGACTTAAACCTGAAAAGGTAATGGAACGTGAAGCGTTAATCGCTGAGAATCTAAATAAGTCTTTAAAGTTTAGAGCAATGCCAAATCAAATTTATGTCATTTAAAATTACAAACATATCACCAAGAAAGACAGTGATGAAGGGTCCACAAACAATTAGTATTCCGGTAAATAAAAAACCAACTAGTAAGGTGGTAAATATACCGGACTATAAAGTCTCAAACGAGACACTATTAATTGTTAGGGGTATCGAAGAATCAACAATAACATTAAATTCTGTGGATAATCATATGATTATTGTTAAATCACTAACAACAGTTTTGGTTAAACCAGACATTGGTAAAATTGATGAGGAGTGGGACGAACTAATGATGGAAAAAGGTTCGTGTGTACAATTATTTTTTGTGGATAATAATTGGTACATACTTTCTTCAGACGGACTGAAGATTGACTAATTCATCCTCATCTACATACTTTAACATAAGTGGGTCAGCGTTTTTATACATGTGATAAGGACTAACCCCCACTTTTTCCCAAAATAATTTCTCATCATTTGTTATTTCCATAACATCTCGATATAAATCATCCTGATCTTTCTCCTCAAAGGGTTGTCCGTTTATTAGTCGTGATTGTTCTTTAGTGAAAAATGATCTATCTTCCGGATTTGATACCAATATAGAATCTCTAATTTCTTTATCGAAAACCACTAACAAAGGTTCTACCCGTTTGTTAAATGTTGATACCGCTCTAGGTATGTTGTATTCACCTAACATTCCAGGATTATTCTCTAAATCTGACGGATCAATTCTATAACAATTAAGTTGTATGACAGAATCTGAATTAGCCGCTCTATACGCTACGTCTGTTGGTACACCGTTATTCGCTTCCTTATACTTAGAGTCACTACGTACCCAGTTATCATCCGACCAAGATTTTTCCCAACCGTTGTTTAATAGGAATTGTTCTTTATTTTTATAATCTGATCTTTCACCTTGTGAAAAGAACAATCTCACCTGTTCTTCACTCCACCCCTTCTTTGGTTTGTTAACTTTCTGAACATCACCTTGTGAAACTTTTGTTCCATTATTAACATAGTAAATGACATCTCCCAGACTAACATTTAAATCATCCTTAATTACAAGTTCCATGTGAGCTTGTCTAGATATTAAACTACCAGCTTTTGTTTTTTGTGTACTACGTATTTTATAGTCTTTTACAGTTTGTTTTATTCTACCTTTGTTAGCTATTTCAGATAGTGGAATTTTTTGATCACAAATTTTTTGTAAATACTCGTAGTACCACTCAATAAATTCCTGACCTTTACCATCTAGTAATAATTTAATACCTTTATCTAGAAATATCTCAATGTATTTTGGCATCTTCTTTGACTTAATACTATTACCGGTTAGTTTTATTTTACCTTTAGCTGTTATAAGTGCGTAGTTCTTTCTAGCTAAATTAATACACGCTGGCCATTGACCATCAGTATCTAACGCCATTTCACCTCTCATTGACAGGTCATTAAATTCCATTACATCAGCTTCCTCACCAACATATTCCTTACCCTCAACAACTTTCCAGTTTAAACCCTTACCAATATATCTTCTAGATTCAGTTCCGTCAGGTACTGAAAAGTTAATACCATCGGTGTCCATAACTAATGGTACATATCCACGATCCATGAAAAAATTTATCATCATACGAAGATATTGTCTACCAGTACAGGTAATCATTTCACCCTTATCAATATCAGCCCAGTGAAATACTTGAGGAGCTGATAACGCGCCAAACATGGAGTTAATGAATATTTTAACCGGTAATTGTTTTCGGTCAAATGATAATGATTTTTTCTTATCTATTGTGGAATACTCTTCAGCTAAATTCTTATACATAATACGAGAATTTCTAAAGTATGATAATAAACCTTTCATAACCCCAGTAACATCACATTCTGGGAACACGTCATGAACCAATTGAATTGATGGGTATAGTGATGAGTAGTCAAGTTTTAATACATTTCTAGAATACCCAGTTTTTATTAATCTAGATAATCCACCAACAAAGTCACGTTTTTCTTGTTTACCTGGAACAGCTAACCCATGTTTATATGACCAAGCTAACATTAAGATTTTCCAAAGAGTAGCTGTACCCATGGTTGACACCCTCTCATACGTTGTTGGTAATAGCGACGCTAGAAGAAATGAACCTTGATTATATTCATCATCCACCAATAACGTCTCTTCTAAGTCATCGTCAAGATATCTCTCAACAATATCATCACCAGTTGTTTTTATATATGTGTCAGTTCTTCTTTCACAAACCTCATCTATGTTAGAATCAACACCAACTTTTTTATAGTTACCATTTTTAATGTTTAACCAATATTCTTCTTTATCTCTATACATAGGACCAATTCTGGTGTGATCGATATAAATTCGATCTTCAGCTTCAGCGTCAATAAACTTTGTAATATACTTAAGACCAGCTTCCTTAATGTTTGAGTTTATCGCTTGAGCTCTACGAACCGAGTGTAAAATATCAATTACGTTATAACCCCATATTTGAGTTTGGGGGAATTTCTCAACCTCATTAGCTAATTTCAATAAGGAGTCTTTTTGTGATATAGATTTTTCTGGTGATAATGACTTACATATTCGTTTAATGTCCAAGTTTAACATCTTACACCTCTCAAAGATCCAATTCCAGTCGAAGTTAAATGAGTTATATCCAGCTACTATTGATGGTTTAATTTCATCTATAATTCTGAAAAATTCTGTTATACCCCTACGTTCCTCATCTTCATCGGAACACTCAATTACCTTTTTATAACCCTTGTTAGTTTTAATCCCAATCATGAATATACGACCATCCTTTGGTTCCAAAGCGGTCGTCTCCAAGTCGAATACAAGTCTAGTAATATCATTATACTCCTCAAACCCTTTAAATAATCTTTTTTCTTTTGAGATTAAATATTGTTCTACCGGATTTAATATTAAAATTTTATTTTTTGATTTTTCACCCCATGGATCCAGTCCACCATCCCTAAAAAACTGAACTAATGACCTGTACCCTTTTAAAGATTTAACCATAAATGTAAGACCGGATTCAAGTCTTTCATTTCCATCGGTACGCAATTTTTCAATCATTATACCGTATTTAGACATAGCTTCTTTTTGTTGGTCCTTGGATGATTTGTAAAAGTTCATACCCCTTAAATCCCCAACCCAAGCAAAAGCTATCAGTGAATCTCTTTGTACCAACTTACCTTTACCCGGTACTTCTTTAATTTTATAAATGTGATCTGATTTGTGATCAAACTCAACGGAAACAATATATTCTTCCGGATCATTCCCTTCTAGGAAATTTTTAATTTCTTCTTGTGATATCATATGTTAAAATTTGGTGTATTAGCTATCGTAACTTTTACGATATTTACCTTGACCACAAAGATATAATAAAAAAATAATTAAATCAAATTAAATCCAAGACATTTCTACACCAACCACATGGGCTGTCCAACGTATGTTAGCTCCTAACTGACCAGTAACAAATACTTCTAACTCATCTATAACGTTGTTAGCAGTAATCGAGACATTCCAAGAAGTGTTGTTTTCCATATCAGTACCTATAGTTGAAACAGTACCAATTAATTGAGTGTTTCCACCAATATTTTTAACAGCTACTTTTCTAATGTAGTGAGCTGAACACCCAATACCACATGAAGGCAACGCGTTTTCTTGTACCGCTGAAATTGACACGGTCAAAAACATTGACTTATTTAGAGGTACTGACAATCCAAAAGTATTACCAACACCATCTAAATAAAGTTTAGTCGGTGTAGCGTTTGAAGTTAAATTGGACATTAAAAACTCAACCTTTTGATTGTCACCGGGTGATGAAAATGTATTGACAGACCAACTATGTTGACCGTATCTGGTTGTTGAAGCTCCACAACCATAGGCTATATTATAATTTGATTGTGTTGTATTTCTTAACCCACCGATAACTATCGAACAATTACCCAAGGATGTATTTCGACAACCTCCACCAATAAATCCGTGTGATGATGTTGATGTATTTTGAATTCCACCAACAACCGCTGAACGACAACCCAAAGATGTATTACCGTTACCACCACCAACTATTGAGAAAGCTCCACTACTAACATTATTAGATCCACCAAGAACCGAACTACCGTTGTTCGATGACGTGTTGTTTGACCCCCCAACAAGAGTTGAACAAAGAGCTGTTGACTTATTTAGGTAACCACCGACAACAATCGAGTCATCACCAAAAGTGGTATTTTGACAACCACCCCCAATAAAACTACAAGAACCGTATGATGTGTTACCACACCCACCAGCTATTACGGATTGACCACCTAAAGATATGTTAAACGAACCACCACCGATTGTGGACCCTAATCCAGTATTCCATACTGTATTTTTACATCCACCACCAATTACGGAACAAAAAGAATATGATGTATTTTGGAATCCTCCGGATATATTATTATGTATCCCATCACTAATATTACAAGACCCACCAGCTATAACTGAAAGTGAGTTAGTACGTATTATTTTATTTTTAAATCCACCACCAATTACCGAACAATCATTTGGTCCCCATATTGTGTTACAAAATCCACCATTAATATTTCCATAATTTGATAGGACTGTATTTTCGGATCCACCACCAATTGTTGTTAAATCAGAACTTAGTACCACAACATTTGAAGCACCACCTAAAATACTACCATATGTACCATCTGAAGTGTTGTATTGTCCACCAATTATTACCGAATTAGATCCGTTGTTAGTTATTGTGTTAAACTCACCACCACCGATTATCCCAGTGGTTTCAGTTGTATTTAAATTACCACCACCAATTATTGATGAAATACCAATAGCTGTGTTATTAGAACCACCATTAATAACTGAACATCTACCGTTTGAAAAATTGGATATACCACCATTAATAACTGAATAACATCTTGACGCTGTGTTACAATAACCACCACTAATGGTTGTTGAGCAACCTTCAGAAGTGTTATAGTATCCACCACTAACATTACTGTGTGACGTGTTAGATGTATTACCTTCCCCACCAAGTACAGATGAGTAATCACCAAAAGAATCTGAACTTACATTTATCCTTTGGATTGATTCTATACCGGTACCTATTTCATGTAAAATATTAATACCAGTTATTGTAGCTGTAGTTGTTTGTGTGTCAAGGTCTAATGTACCAGTTGTTATATCATAAGTACCACCCGTCACATAATGATCAGTATAACCGGTTACAAATCCAGTCACAATAAACGTACCTCCAGTATTATTTGTAAATTGTACGTCACCAGTATTTAAATCATAAGTTCCACCAGTAACAAATGTATCACCAATTAACGGTAATAAACTTACGGTATCACTAAACCCATCGTTTCTAGTTATCGTCAAATCCATAGATGGGGTTTGGAAGGTCATTCCCGTGAAATATAAATCAGTAAATCCCGGGATAACAACTGTAGTACCGTCATTATTTGTTAGGGTTAATTCTTCAGTTATGTCATTATAAGACCCACCAACAACATACTGGTATCCAGTTATATTTATTGTACCCCCAGTAGAATTATCTAATTGTAATAATCCCGATGATGGGAAATACGTTCCACTCACAATATCGCCACCAGATGTTACCCCACTTAAAACGTAAGGTAAAAACTGACTTAATGGTGTGTGTTTTGTTGTACCACTCGGCACATCATAGTTTACTATAGCTATTAAATCACTAGTTGTATAACCAGTATTCCCAACGTAAGGTAATTGTGATATTCTTTTATCTGCCATTTTTAATTTGTTATGTTTGTTATGTTTAATACATCAGACCCATCATAGTATGATAGTCTTGAGGATAGTGATGAATTTTTAAATAAAGTACAATTATAATCCCCATAAACATGTGTATCACTACTAAAATCAGTCGAAAAAATTGAGACCCTAACATCATTTAATTGGAAAAAATCAAAAACTGTGTTTGAATAAAATCCATCAACAACCACGTTATTATAAAAGTATTCACCAATTGTATTATTATAAAAATAATTACCGATTGTATTTCCTGTTAACATCATGTTCTTTTTTTATATAAATATTGATTATTATTAAAAATTAATCGTTTGAGTAGACGTTAATGTTGGTGTTGGTGTATTTGTTGGTGTAGGTGTTGGTGATAACGGAAACGATTCGTTAATTGTCCATTGTAAATTTAACGGGATTGTTGATACAAATTCAAAACTATCAATCCTTGATAATCTAGTATATTCATCATCTATTACTATTGTCAATGAATTAAATATACTTTTTTCACTTATTGTTATACCGGTTGTTATTGTTATCGGATCACCATATAGAACACCCAATATATGAGTGAAATTTAATGTGGTGTCTTGATAAACCGGTTTATTTGAAAATAGGTTATACGTTATGTTTATTGATCCGGGTAATATTGTAACTACCAAATTTAATTCTGGTGGTGTTTCTGGGTTTATAAAACAAAATTGAGTTGTTGTAGTTGTTATCACCGGGTTTGACGGTACACAACAAGGAAACTCACTAACATAACAACTCTCATATGGTAAATCATCTGAAATAAAACTATCTTGTACTGTGATGTATAATTTTTCCCTAATTGGTAATATTAAATTACCCTCACTGGTTTTAAATAAAAACTGACCTTCATACCTACCAACACGATTTGTGTCTTTATTTGAAAATTGATAATATACATAATATTCTGGTTCAGCGTTTGGATCCAACATTACTTTGTTAACAAAACCAGCTGGTCTAGTGACTAACTTAGGTATGCCAGTTTCAATGTCCACCATAGAAAAAAATATGGACGACTCCTCAATAAGATCCATCATCTTATTGTAATCACTACGTCCATCTTTGACTACTTGTAATTTTAAAACCGGTAGTGTGGCATTTTTTTTAATGAAAAACTCCATTCAATGTTTTTAATATAAATATATTAATTAACATTCTTTTCTTAAATTACCATCATAAAATTCAAATCGGTTGTGTTCGGTTGGTGTCATTAAAAGTAGACCCGGATTTACCCAACCCTTAATTGTCTCTTGGAAACAATGTGACATTAACGTCTGTTCGTATGGGTGTTGAAATTTGGTTTCAATATAACATTTAAAATTCCCTGATTTTGACATAAGAATAGGCCAATTGGATAAATATATTTCACCAGAAACATATGGTACCCCATCAAAAGATTTTATATGTTTAAATTCTAAATTTGGTGAGTTTGGGTCCAACCCTCTAATTGGTAAGGTTTTGTTGTTTGGCCAATGTGACTCTCTAAAATTTTGTGGTACATTATACCATGACCATTGTTTATCGTGACTACCAAAAAATTCAGTAAAATTTAATTTTAAAAAATCAAAATCCTCATTTTTTAATATTGATAACGTTTTATTAAATAAATTTTTTGTTTTTCTGTTGAACCCATTTTTACATACTTGATCTGGACCGTTATAGAAAAACATATCGTCCTCAAAAAAATAGTAAAAAGACAAATCTTCCTGATCATTAAAATGTTCAGCAATAAATTGTCTACCACCAGTAATTCCAATATTGTCTTTTTTTATATGCTCAAACCCATACATATTACATAATCGGACATATTCATCTGTTGTTGACAAATCTGTTGAGTTATTAAGTAGGAATTTTTTTGTTTTTGTGATAAAATCTGAGTCATATTCTAAAATTGATTCTATTAAAGTTTCAAATTGTTTGGTGGAATTAAAAGTTATTACATACAACCCAACAGATCCGGTGTCATTTATGTAATTTCTAACTAATCTTTTACTCTTGTTTTTAACATTTAAACTATTGTTCTTACAATCCTCAAAAAATTTATATAACAAACCATCCCCCCCTATTTCATAATAATTTATTATGTTTGGGTTTTGGTGAAGTAGTATTGTAAATAAACTTTCTTCTGTACCCATGTAACCGTTATTTAATGTGCCCATGAGTAAATTATAATATAAAGTATTTAAATCTGTGATTAAATTTTTATCACCACCAAAAAATCCACCCCTAGCTACAATTTTTGTTTTTTCACCCGATAATTCAGACATTTTATCATAGTTAAAACCATGAACTTCGGTATTAGCTTCATATGGAAAACAAACAAAGTTAAATTTATTTAATTCTCGGTTAATTTTTTCAAGTACAAGATCTTTTGTGAAATATCCAGGGTGTACTGTGTTTGTAATCCCAGCGTCAATCCAAAATAATTTATCTGAATTAAACCTATCTAAAATTTTAGCGTCATGTAATATAAACATTTTTGACATTACTAATGGATTGTACATCTCTAGTTTTGATTGTGTAGAATCTGATAACCACCCAACCTGGTTGTACCAATCTGGATTAGTTCTTATTTTTTGTATTTTATCATGAAATTCGTTAGTTTTAAACCAATCAATTTTACGTACAATAAACTGTGTATTTTCTTGTGACCTATGTTTAAAAACAAAGTCCATCAAATCTTTATCCCCAAATATTATCATATTACAGTCAACAGATAATAGTTCTTTAAATTTTAATAAATAATGATCAAAAGATCTTGACCATCCTTCAGTCATATTTCCACGACCAATGTCCCATAACCCAGTTACTAATGTTGTGTTCATTATTCGAATAAATTATAAAAATATTTTATATCACTATCAACGTGATCTTCTCTACGATACCAATCATCAAAAGCCAATAATTCAAAATCATTTGTTTTTTCATAATATAAACAGGACAATATTTGTTCTTCCATATAAAGTAATGGTTCATTATTTAAAAGCTCAAGCAATAATGACTCAAAATTGTTTTTCAATTTGTCAAACATTTTTGGTTTACCACCAAAAAAACCACCAATAATATGATGATCTCTTTTAAATTCCCTATAATATTTTTCTGGTATTGTTTGTGACCAAAGAAATCTCCCGGAATTAGTCTTACCAACTAAAATAAATTTTTCTTCAGATAAAGTATTCAATTTCATTAAAAAATCTTGATTAAAACATGTAAACAAAAAATGTCTATCAAACCCTGACCCATAAGCTAAATTTTCTGGGAATAAACCACCGTGTGATAATCCAGCGTCAAACCAATATATTCTATCATACAATTCTTTATTTTCTAACATATCATACCAAAAAAATTTATTGTATTGAACTTCAAAACACCGGTCAATTGTTTTCATCTTGTCCAAATCTTTTAAATTTCTTATTTGGTTAAAATATTTTGTATTTTGTAAATCAAAAACAACAAACTCTAATTTTTCTTTAGACACACCCCAGGTCCCATAAAAATGTGATTTTAAATCATCCAATTCCTCAATTGGGACAAAACAAATAAATTTATCAGCGTTTACATTTAAAATGTTTTTTAGTGATAATCTATAATGGTAATGTCTAGAAGGCCTACCACCAAATTCAGTTCCCCATAAATTTGAATATATTGATGTATATATTAAAGTTTTCATTATAATCCCAATATTTTTAATGTATTAATAACCCTATTTGGGGAGGTAAGGTTTTCCTCATAGTATTTTCTAGCGTTATTTGCGATGAACGTTAAAAACTCTAAATCATCTTTAACTTGATTAAATCTTTGTTCTAATTGATACGAATGTCTTTCATCACCCAATCTATCAGTGTGTATTTCATTATGTTTTGGTATGGTTTTATCGTAATCAACAGAGATATAGTGATAGTTTGGAATTAACGGTTCATACAAATCGGTCTGGTATTCGAATCTAATTATTGGAACACCAATTGCCATACATTCTATGTCACGATAACAAAGTTCACCAACACCAGCTATTGATAAAGCTACTTTATATTTTATTAAATTTGTAAAATATTTGTCTTGATCCCCCATGTAGTTTGGCCCATCAAATATTGATTTATTAAAATATTTCAAAATAGGACGTTCAGAGGTCACACCCCAAAAACACATCTTATCAATAAACGATGTTATTTTTTTACGTTCAAAATAATACTCATCTAAATTTTTTATTGGTGATGGAAAATAAATCCACGGTGAATACTTATCATAATTTTCTTTGGCATGATGTTTTACCTCATAATCTATAAATTGTGATATCAAAACCTTTTTTAATTTTGGGTTGTCTTTTTCATACAACATACATTGACTCATTATATCAGCAACAGACAATACATAAAAATCACCGCTATCTAAATTTTCAATAACGTATTCACATTCCATTAAATTTAGCCCAACATCACCAATCATTGAATCAAATTTAACATTAAATCTATCTTTATGAGCGTCCTCAAAGTTTCGATTTTCGATTACCTCATATTTTTTATTTAACTCAATTGTTAATTCGTCCCAAAATAAATTATAGTTTCGATAATATTTTGTAAATTGATTACAAGGGTTATGTATTTTTAATCTCATAAATTTCCAGTTAATCTATCGCACCATCCTTTTGATTTTGAGTATGGCCAAACAACCCAATATTTGGGTTTTTCATTTGTGTTAAATTGTCTCCAAAGTTTACAATACCCATCTTTATCCATCATCATTGTTTTGATTTCATCTGGACTAGCGTCTTGTCTAAATAAGGTTTCATCTTTTTCATTGTGAAAAGCCACAACCCAAAAATCATAATCATCTTCTGGGACACTATTAAACGAAATATCGATACAGTGTTTAAATATGGTTGAAAAACTTTCCATCCATTCTTCTTCTGTCTCATAGTCATGTGGATTTGGTGGGTATTTTTTATCAATAGTATATTGTTGTACCGCTCTTTTAGAAAATAAAACACCAGAATATTTTTCATAGTCCCTTACTGTCCTTTCAGTACCAAACCCATACTTACCTAGATCACCATCAAACGTCTCACCATCAACACCCAATATTTGTCTATTCTTTTTGTGGGAAGATTCATTCTTCAAATACCATGATTTATCATCATCCCATTGTTTTGTTCTACCTTTTCTAGTGTATTCGTGCCAAATAATAACTTTGTGTGGATGAAATAAATCATACCCGTGAGTGTAAGCTCTAACAGCGATAGATATTTCCTCACCGTGAAAATAATACTCAGGGTCATGTTGTACCTCAACACTAAATTGACCAAGTGTGAAACAAAAGTGTGCTGAATAAAATCTAGCGGTAATCGGTTCCGTTAAATCTTTCCAACCAGGAATTGTTTCGGGTAAGAAAAAAACAACACCTTCTGGTATGAATCTATCAAAAACCATTCTCCAAGGTTCATTTACCCTATTTCCAGGATCGTTTTCTGGGTCAAATGAAGACACATATCCCGTCAATAATGGTTTTTTATAACCTTTATTTTGTAAATCAAATATCATATTAATTAATTCCTCATCCCAGTTTTCCGAAAATCTCATATGTGAATCAATTTGTAAAGTATATTCTTCACCACCATATAGTTGTTGTACTTGATTTCTAGCCCAACAAACACCTTTAGATTCCTCATGTGGAATATTTAAAATTCTAAATCTTTCATCCTCATCATATAAAGAAAGATCGTCAAATTTATCTTCTGGGTGATATTGACGAGCAATCCCAAATATTAAATTTTCCGGGTATTTTGATTTATCAATAGCGTCTTTTATTGTGGGTACCAATTGTGGATCTCTGTAGGAAGCGATTTGAATGAATATTTTCATAACTTTTTTATTTAAAATATATTATGAAATGAAAAAAAATAAACTATACTTTTTAATCAAAGTAACAAACAAGACACCACCTCAAATCGTTCACAACCATTAGAATCAAGAATTTTTATTATAAGCGATTCAACAACATCTAATGGTGGTGAAACGTAAAATGTATATGGGGGTGAAATTGTAACCCCACTAGCAGATAAATAACAGTATGTATTTGTTATATCACAAACATATAAATCATATGGGGGTGTTCCGGTAGTACCCGAAACTGAAACTTGATAAGGCATTATTATTTTTTTAATATAAATACCAAATTAAATTATTTTCAAAATTTCATTATACACCAACAATGGGTTTGGGTGACACTCAAATGTTTCTTTTTTTTCAAGACAATTGACTAATGATGGAATACCTTGTATTGACCCCCATTCACGAACACCATACTTCATATCTGAAGCACAGTGTAACCCACAACCACCACTAATATAATGATATTTATATTCTTGGGACCCACGTCTATATGGTGATCTAAATTCCGGATTTATCGAACTACCTAGTTGTATTATCTCCACATCTGTTGTTCCAGCTAAATGTAATAAACCCGAGTCCATTGTTACAAAACAAGAACTATTTTTTATCAAACCCCAAGTTTCATCTAAAGATGTTTTATTCATTAAATTAAGACCAAGTTTTATTGGGAAATTAAATATTGGTTTATCAACATTTGACCCCCCAAGTTCAGAAGAATCTTTACCAACTGAAATAACATGTATTCCACTATCATTTAATAATTCTACTAAAATTTTCCAGTTTTTAACGGACCAAGTCCTTGAATTCCAATTTTGTACAGGATGTATTAAAACATATTTTTTAGGTAAGTCCGGTATTTGACAAAATGTGTCAGGAATAAAATCTAATTCCATTTCATTTTTTGTTAACATAAATCCAAGATTAATAGCGTGAAATTGTCTAATATCCATTACATTATGTTTATAACAAACACCATTGTCTTTATATGAAATATCAAATGTGGAAAATATTTCGTATTCATTTTTTATTTGGTCATACGTACTTGGACTGTACTGAAAATTTTTATCTATGTATGGTAGATTTTTAAATATTTCAAAATGGTGTGATATTACCGATATTTTTTTATTATATATTTGACTTATTTTTCTAATTACTGGTGTTGAACATAGTGTGTCACCTAAAGCTCTACATCCCGTAATATCAATACAAATTTCTTTCATTATTTATAATGATAAGTTTTTTTAAAAAAAATAAAATATTAGAAAGGTGTTAAAGAACTAAATGTTGTGTCACTACTATCCGAATTTATTTTATGAATACTTTAATTTACAAATTAAAAACTTATTTTTACCTTATGGAAAAGATTAAGATTTGTTATATAACCCCCCATCTTTCCACTGGGGGTATGCCACAATTTGTATTAAAAAGAATTGAGTCATTACAAAAATTTAAAGATAAGATTGACATCTACTTAATAGAATATTCACAATTTAGTGATACCTACATCGTCCAACGAAATAAAATAATAGATCTTTTAGACTTGGGTCATTTTTTTACTTTAGGTGGGACAACTGAAATTAAAAGAAAAAAAGAATTAATTAAAATAATTAAAGATCTTAATATTGACATTGTTCATTTTGAAGAAATACCGGAAGCGTTTGAAAGTTTTAATAAAATGTCTTTAGATTTATTAAATGAGTTCTATGATAATTCCAGAACTTGGAAAATTGTTGAAACTTGTCATAATGTTTGGTTTAACCCCACAAATAAAAAATTTCACCCTGACGCGTATTCTTTTGTAACCAAATACCATTACAATACATTCATTACCGAAGAAGTTTATAAAGAACATCATTTATATCCATATGAGGATAAGGTAAAACCAATTTTAAATGATTTGAATATATTTTATGATGATCATAAAATTCCAATTATACAAAAAATAACAGAAAGAGAATCTTTGGGTTTAGATTTATTTAAAACACACATCCTAAATGTTGGGTTATGGACTGAAGGTAAAAATCAAAAGGAGGGTATTGAGGTCGCTAGAATTTTAGAAAAAACAAATCCAGATATACATTTTCATTTTATTGGGAATCAAGCTCCAAACTTTGAATCTTACTGGAAACCAATTATGGATGATTTACCGAACAATGTTACTGTTTGGGGTGAAAGGAGTGATGTTGATTCTTTTATGAAAGCTTGTGACGTGTTGATGTTTAACTCAACATGGGAGTGTAATCCACTAGTTGTAAGAGAGTCAATTAATTATGGTTTGAAAATATTAACAAGAAACCTACCACAATACGTGGGGATGTTTGACAATTACATAACCCCAATTAAAAACAATACACCAGAAGATATTTCAAAACAACTTATAGATCTAATTGAGTCAAATAGTTGTTATAAAATTGAGGAAAAAAATTATTTTGGTGATGAATTATACTCATTTTATAATAAAGTTTTAGAATTACCATACAATAAAAATAATAAAATAAAAAATAATTATAACTTCACCCAACACTATGTTGTAAATCCATTTTTTGGAATTACAGGTGATAGTGATAATCAATTTAATATTAAGTTTTTTGATGACGAAAATAATTTAATTTATGATAATAATTTACCAATTAATAGTTGGGTAAAGTTAAATAGAGAGTATTACACCAATTGGAAAATCGAAGTAAAAGAAAATGAAAATACGGTTTACGAAAACACTCTAGATCTTAAAAATAAAAGAGTCTATATTTCATTTGGTTCAAAATCTCTTGGTGATACTTTAGCTTGGATACCATATTGTGATCTTTTTAGATTAAAACATGGTTGTGAATTAATAGTGTCAACATTTATGAATTATCTTTTTGTAGATCAGTATCCTGAAATTGAATTTGTTAAACCTGGAGAAATTGTAGAAAATTTACATGCACAATATAGACTTGGTTGGTTTTATAAAGATGACGGTGAATTAAATGAAAATAACCATAAATTTGATGTAAGAAATCAGCCATTACAAAAAACAGCAACAGATATTCTTGGATTAGAATATTTTGAACAAAGACCAAAATTAAATTTACCGGTAACCACAAAACAAAAAAAAGTTGGTATTGGTTTCCACTCAACCGCACAAGCTAAATACTGGAACAACCCCACCGGATGGCAAGAGGTCATAAATCATCTTGTTTCGTTAGGTTATGATTGTATTGTATACTCAAAGGAGGGTGATGGATATATGGGTAATAATTACCCAAATGGGATTAAGGTTTTTAAAGGTGGTAATTTACAGGAAGTAATAAATGATATGTCAACTTGTGAATTTTTTATAGGGTTAGGTTCCGGATTAAGTTGGTTAGCTTGGGCTTGTGAATTGCCGGTTGTTTTAATTTCAGGGTTTAGTGAAAAATGGGCCGAAACAAAATTAAACACATATAGAGTTATAAATGAAAATGTTTGTCACGGATGTTTTAATAAAGAAAGATTAAACGCTGGTGATTGGAATTGGTGTCCCCTACATAAAGATACGGATAGAATGTTTGAATGTTCAAAACAAATAACATCAGAAATGGTGATAAATCAAATAAATAAAATTATGAATAAAGAAAACACAGTTACCAAATCAAAATTAGAGGGGTTTGATTGGGGTGGTAAAAATAATTGGTACAGTGACGCGGCAAAGGAAGAAATTGAAAATAATAATGTGTATGACAGATTTTTTACTGTTGAAAGTGGCGATGTTGTTGTCGATTTAGGAGCTTCAATGGGCCCATTTACATATTCAATATTACCAAACAACCCTAAACTATGTTACGTTGTTGAACCGTTGTCTTACCAAGTTGAGGTACTACATAAAAATGTTGGAAAAGATAAAGTTAAAATAATCCAAGGAGCGATAACCGACAAAAAAAGAATTAATATTACCTGGGATGGGATTAGTGAAAGTGTGCCAACATTTAGTTTTAGAGAATTTTTAGATGACAATGGTATTGAAAAAATTGATTTTTTAAAGTGTGATTGTGAAGGGGGTGAGTATGATGTATTCCAACCAAGTAACATTGAATTTTTAAAAACAATACCAAAAATAGTTACTGAGTTTCATTTAAGAGATGATGAGAATTTTCACAAAT